>Ga0256405_10006260_pt1 | contig 19308 bp, 26 predicted proteins | sample RumenRJG_02DNA_FD_189096 | JGI IMG/M metagenome (GOLD analysis project Ga0256405, IMG submission 189096) | Bovine rumen microbial communities from Lethbridge, Alberta, Canada - RJG_02 | ecosystem: Host-associated > Mammals > Digestive system > Stomach > Rumen | place: Canada: Alberta... | reverse complement strand
GTGTTCTCTGTGAATGAAGAAAAAAAAACGAAAAACCTTAATGTTGGTTTATAATATTTATGGAAACAAAAAGAATGAATATAATGGAAGACTTTATAATTTTTATAAAATCCGCCATCATATAATATATTTATGGATTAATATTCTATGTTTATATTAGATTATAGAATTACTATTTATAATACAAGATTATTTTTGTATCTATATACCTTATTATATATATAAGGAGATTTAACCCTTAACCAGTGTCAACATATCGAGCCGCGTGGAGATCTCCGCCAACTTCACATTGATTCGGTTCACATCGTCCTGGCTGATGTTTCCAAACGCGAAACCTTTCTCAATATCCATCACGTTACGAACCTTGCTACGGTTCCACCCCAAGGCGTACTGCATGAACGGCAGCACGACAAAATAGGGCGACAACTGCTCCTTTATCTGAAAGACACAGTCCTTGCAGTAACGCTTGCCGTTTCGCTTCTCATTCTCCTTGTCGGGGTTGTAAAAGATGAAGATATACTTTAGGCGGAGCGAGAGTTCGTGCAACGCGTCCTGAAGAAGTGCAAGATTATCGTCGCTCATCGAGCGTACCGTTCCGTTGCGCTGATCCACCTCGCCAGCCAGGCATTTCTGTAAGTGCCGCACATTGATACTTGACAGGGCAGCCAAGGCCGTCGCCGTTAGACCTACCTCGTTCAGGTAGTCCTTCAGTTTAGTAATTGGTATTTTAATTTCTCTTTCCATATTATAACGTTGCAAAACTCTTTTTGAATGCAAAGTTATAATACATTTTTCGTCCGTACAAATTCTTTAAGTATTTTTAAGAAAATTATAATTATCTCGTACAAACGTAACAAAATAAAAAAACCGCCGGCTGTCCTCACGGATGGCTGGCGGTAACGTTTAATTTAAAAAAATTTTCAGACGCTACCGTTACGATCCTCACGGACTTCCGGCAGCCAGGTTTAAAATCTTTTGCAATCTATTAGGTATTGTAAGATCATATAAGTGTCGTTATTTCTTTGGCTGGCCGATGAAAACAACCTCGGTCTTGGAGAACTGGCCGATCCAGCCGCGACGCTCGAGTTCGTCGAAGAGTTCCCGGTCGGAGAACACCGCCAGCGGTTTGGCAATCCTGCGAGGCGCAGGATCTGTAACTGGAGTGGGTTGTGGAGCCGGCTTTTCGTCCGGCAGTGTATCGGCCGCTTCCCGCTCTGTTATCGGCGTGCCCTGTGACTCGTCGAACGACGGAGGCGCCACTACTGGACGCATCTCGTTGAAGGTCTCATACTTGAGTTTCAGTACGGCGACCTGCTCTTGCTGATCCTGTATGGTCTCCGGCTTAGCCGGCTTATCCTGCTTCTTGGCAGTACGGCGGCTGGGATGGAGGCGCTTCAGTTCCTTGATGTAGGCATCGGTGTCTTTTTCGTAACACCAGTAGTAGCCGGCTGCCTTCTGATGTTTCAACACAGCGCGGCTCACGTTCCCCTTTCCGATGTTCAGGGCGATGTCGACCTTGGCTATGACCGGCCATACCTTAATGACCTGGAGCGTCTCTGGGTCGATCTGTGCGACGGCCTTCGGCGGGCGTCCGCCTGCACGGCGCTTCTTTTCCTGCGTCCCCTGGCTGTGCTCTGCAGGCTCGGCTTCGACTGACTCGGCCACCGCATCCTCTTTCAGCTGATCTTCTATCTCCTGAGGAATGGCGATGGCCTTTGTCTTCGGTCTTTCGGTTCTTACGGTCCCTGAGCTGGTCGAAGGCTTGTCAGCAGGGATGATGTCGCTGAATGAGAACGCAGGGCGCTGGCAGTGGCCGTGATCGCCGCCCCACTGCAGGAGATAGACGAGCGCAGAGGCGGCCTGCACCTTCAGCTGGCGGGCGGCCGAACTGTTACGCATGATATCCGTGGCAAACTCCTTTGTGAACTCCTTCAGCTCCGTGTCGCTGTACTTCCTCATCAGCACCTGGTTCACGCCGTCGCGGTACTTCGACGACAGCACCAGGTTACGAGGCGCCATCGACCAGTTGGTGAATGCTTGCTTCAGTGTTATGCTCATACTCTCTTATTTTTATGGTGGTTATTCCTGATTGTCGTCTGCCGGTTCGATGAACACGTCCTTGCGGGGGTTGTAGCGCATGTTGGCACGCTTGCGGATCTTCGGGTCGTCAGGATGACGGCTGAAGCTCCTGCGCGTCGGGTCGAACCGCAGGGCGTCGATCTCGCGCTTCATGCTGCTGGTCGGCTTGAACTTCAGGCGCTTCGTGGCCGGCAGGTGGTGGATCTCGTTCTTACCCTTGTAGGTGTACTTGCGGTCGCGCGCCGGCACGTCGATGACGGCGAAGGTGCCGAAGCTCTCGATGGGCACGCACTGGTTACCCTCGGTGAGGATGTAGCGGATCTCGTCGAACACATGAGGGAGCAGCGCCTCGACGGTCGGACGGGCGATGCCGCTGCGCTTCACGATGGCGGCGGCGAGCTTCTGGAGGTAAGTCTTTGGTAGCATACTATTTTCTAAAACTTTGTTAATTCGTTATGACTATTTCGGCACGGATGCCCTAAACGCGCAAGATAAAGTCGTTGGCGCGCAAAATACAGCAGTCTCTGAGGCGTCTTGTCTGCCCAGATGCGGTGAACATCACCAGGCGGGCACCGCAGGCGCCCTGGTCCGGATAGACGGCCAGCGTGACGCACTCCTCGCCGCGGATCACGTCGCCGTTGGAGGCGGCCACGTACCACACGCGCCAGGGTACGCGCTCCTGCGCCTGTTCGATGCGCCCGTCTTTCGTGCGCACCTTCACCAGCCGGCTCCGCTCCGCGATCCGCCTGAGCTCCGACAATGCCAGTTCCTTCAGTCTCTGTTCTTCCATATTCATCCTGCAGGTGTCATGTTGATACGGTGCGGCGGTTCCTGTTCCGCCTGTTCCTTCTCCTGGCGGTCGATCACCTCCTGGATCGCGGCGTCGATGATGTCACGAAGGGGCTTGGTCAGGGTGTACTGCCCGAAATGATAGGCCACGCAGCTCTCGATCTGCGCGCCGCGCGACTTCTTCCAGCCTGGCATCTTGTAGATCCGATGGCAGCGGGTGAGCTGGAACAGGTCGTAGAGCAGCGTCAGACGGTAGCCCACAATCCTGTAAAGCCATGGAAAGCGGTTCACCCACGTCCTGACGGGGTTCACAATCTTACGGTAACCGTTGTGGCGCAGCATCGCCTCGGCCAGCATGAAGCGCTCGCGCTGCTGCTCGCGCGTGAGCCCGGTCATCGGGCCCGATATGTAGATACGTTCGGTAATGATCGGCGGTTCCATACTAAAAGATCTTTAGCCACCACTTTCTGGTGATCCATACGGCGAGGCCTGCGACGGCCCCGATGATAAGCCACTGCAGATGATCCCACCAGCGTCGGTACCACGGGCGGTTGTCCTCATGGACGGCCACGGGCGTCTCGCTGACGCTTGTGGAGTCATCCCTCACGATGCTTGCCTGCAGCTTGTCGTAGCGCATCTGCCACGTGCTGTCGAGCTCCGACATCGCCGTCTCGAGACGCGCCTCAAACTCCCGTGTCAGCCGCTGCTCGAAGACCTGCTGCTCGCGGGTGATGTCGCGCGAGATGGTGCGCTGTTCCTGGCGTATCTCACGCCCCAGCGAGTCCGTCATGGTGGTGACGGTCTCGGTGACGGTCTCCTGCTGGTGCTCGCTCTGCTGATGCTGTGAGGTGTACTGGCTGATGCGCTCGCTCCAGGCGGAGTCAAGCTGCTGGCGGAGCTGCTTCATGCGTGCATCGACATGTGCCTGGACCGCCAGCGTGTCCGCCTCGTAGCGCGAGTGATGCGTCTGCTCCACGGCCTTCGGTGCGGTGCAGCCCGAAAGGACCGCCGCCAGCACTGCCAGCACGACGGCGATCCGTCTGATTGTTCTTTCCCTATACATATTATATATCATTGTTTTTAATTGAAATATAATGTTTCCAACGCACCCTGACAAGGGCTTATGAATTACCAACACAATCCAACGGAAAACCGCCGGCCGTCCAATCAGCTACAACGGGACGGCGGCGGCCATGAACGCTGGCGCTATATATAGGACTGGGAGAAAGGCGTACCAGCGTTTATCCAACTTATTCAACCCATTTCCAGGCTGCAAAGGTACGGATTTCAGGCGTAACGCGCAAGCAATTAGACAGTTATCAAATCATTTACGCCGTGATCGCGCGTTGATTTCGCAGTTTATCTGAGCGTTATCACACCACTTAAAAACTCGCAACCGCCTGAATATCAATATTTTATATTTATTTTTTGCGGTTATTTTGCGGTTTTCTATGAATAAAAGTAGTTGAAAATTGATGTGGAATTATATAAGTATATATTCTAACTAATTAATAATCAGTCGTTTATTTTTATTTATTAATCTTTAATTATGAATAGTGGAGTACGGGGAGTGCCGTGCATGCGTGCTGGAAATTGTATCTTGTAAACGGAAAAACCGGGGACAGAGTCCGCTGTATTGGAAACAGTTTGTACTGAAAACGGGCTGTTTTTGAGAAATACCCCGCTCTGCACAATATAACTTTCTGTGCTTCAGTTTATTACGAGTTCACAAGACGCTTGCGAAACACAAAACCGTGCAACCACCCTAACTTACTGGCTGTCAGCATTATAAAGCGTATTATACAAATCATTGCACCTTGACGAAAAGCACGGCCGTTCTGATAACTCCGCAATCTTTTGGTCGGACAGACGAAAACACCTAATTTTGCAGCAGCAAACTAAAGACTGTATGGAGAGAAACTATAAGACACCGCCGATCGTATGGCTGAAGGTGACGGACTACATGCACGGCTGGCTGCAACGCGAGCTCGGCTGCGACGCCATGGTCGGCGACCAGCGCGTGGTATGCCTGCAGCACCTTCCTGGGATGAAGGAGGCGATGCGCATGGAGACATCCCGCGACATGATGGACAGGAAACCGGTCGTCAACGCCATGAGCGCAACGAGAAGGAACTGCATCGCGGTCGGGCTGGACCTCGATGCGCAGGTGATGCAGGAGGAGTACGGACTGGACAAGGAGTCCCTGGAGCTGTTTGTTCCCGTGGAATGTCCGAGGATGTGCATGACAGACACGGGCGTCCTGAGGCCGTGGACGCTCGACGTGTGCCTCGGCAGGGAACAGGCCACGACGATACAGAAGCTGATCAGGCAGGCCTTCTGGGATGCCGTGACGGAGTATGACCGCGCGTATGCGAAGAAGATGGAAGGTGAGAAATACCCGGCCGTCGAGATGATAGAGGCGTTCTGCGCCGACACCGGCACCTGCGAGATCCATATCCCGGCCATGCGCCGTGAGTGGCAGCGGAGGGTGAAGAGGGAGAAGGAACGCGCCTAATGCCTGAGGCTCTGCCCTGTGAACAGCGCCACCTTCGTCGTGGCACGCAGGCGGTCGAGCGTCGGCATGCCGTACCGCTCCTCTATGGACGGGACGCGGCGCGGGTCCGGCTCCCCTGCCCTGCCCAGGCGGCAGTCCTCCCTGAGGCGCTGCATGTTCGTGCGCAGGTTCGTCGAGATGACCAGCAGCGTCCCCGTACGGCCGGCACGGTCCACCAGCTCGCAGAACGGCCTGCGGCGGTTGCCGTAGTGCACGGTCTCGGCGGGCTCCGTCCCCAGGTCGTCGATGACGATGATGCGGTGAAGGCCGCAGTATGAGAGCAGCTCGTCGATGCGGCGGTTCATGTCCACGGCGGTGACGGCGAGTGCGTCGAGTCCGAGGTGTCCCTTAAACAGGACGGGCAGCACCTTCTCACAGATGACGCTCTTGCCGAGGCCGCACGTCCCCACGCAAATCAGTCCCCTGCCCTGGTTGTCGGCCAGCCACCCGGCCACCGTCTCGTAGGCCGCGAGCCACTGTGCCCCGTCGCCCAGGTAGTACCTCAGGCCCGACCACAGGCGCGCGCGGGTGTCGACGTTGATGCGGAAGTGCAGCCGCTCCGCGTCGGCGAAAATCGAAGGATCCACTTGTTGCATATTCCTGATCTTTAGAATGTTTCCATATCATCATAGGCGCCGGCAGGCGTTGCAGGCGATACACCTCCGACCTGCATGTCCTGTCGGACCGTGACGGTCTCGGCCGCCTCCTTCCCCCTACCCTTCCTACGCTGCGTGATAGCCTCGCTGGCCTCGAGCTGCGACTGCTTGATGTTCCGCCCGGTGTCCGTCAGGTGGATATGAAACACGATGGCCTCCGGCGTTCCGCGCCTCTTGCCTGCAGGATAGCGGAACTCGTAGTCAAAGGTGCAGTCTATGTGCGCCGCCGCCTCGGCAATCTCCTTGCGGGCGGGCTCCAGCACGCGCTTCTTGAAGTCATTGATGTCCCTGTACTTGTCGGCGGTGTACTTCTTCGTCTCCTTGTCGTAGGTCGTCAGCAGGATCTTGCGCAGCTTCTCGTACTCGATGGTCCAGGTGCCGGCGTACTTGTTGGCGTTAATCAGCAGGTAGATGCGCCCCGCGTATCCGGACGAGAACAGGAACACGGCGTCCTTCAGGTACTTCTGGTACCGCGTGAAGGTGAAGAGGTCCTTGGCGGTGTCCTGCGTCATGTGGAGCTTGATGTCGGTGCGCCGCTCCTTCTTCGTCTCATCAGGCACGTCGACAACGGGGAAGGCCACGATCGAACGCAGGTAGCCGTCCACCTCCTTCTCGTACACCAGCGACCCCTGCATGGCGCGCGCCGCCTCAGACACATAGCGGTAGTTCGCTGGGTCGATCCCGAGCTCGGAGTACTTCACGGAGAAGGTGAGGTAGTTTCCGGACATGCCCTTCAGCGGTGCGAAGTCGGCGTCCGTGAAGAGGCTGCCGGCAAAGCCGCTCTCATGCTGCTTGGCCACCGCACGGGCGATGCGCTGCTGCAGCTTGTCCATGATGACCGTCTGGATGCGGGCGTGCATCACGGACATCTCACCGTTCAGGTAGGCGAAGGTGATGGGCTGGGTGATCATCTTACGCTGATCCACCGGCACGTTGCTGATAAGTTCCTGCTTCCTCGCCTCGGCCTTTTTCGATTTTCTTGCCATAATGAAAACGTTTAAAATGTTGTAGCTGGGTGCAAAGTTATAAAATTGTCCGCAAACTACCAAACTTTTTCGCATTTATTTTCAGTTAGTTACGTAAATTTCTTAAAAACTATAAATCCGTCCGAGTTCTGAAAAGCTATAAATCTGTCCGAGAAAAACTATATAAATGTCCGAGTCCTGATTGTTTCCATTCCTTTATATACTGGAAAGGAATCCTATAGATTTGTCCGAGTCGAAACTATGAATCTGTCCGAGAACCGGCTGTTAATCCGTCCGGGTTCCGCCGGCAGCTGCTGTTTATCTGTCCGAAAATACATGTAAATGCGTCCGTATATGGCCGTATATATGTCCTGGAATGCCTGTAGGAATGTCCCAGTAAACCTGTTAATCCGTCCGGAAACGGCTGTATAAACGTCCGAGTTACGTTTGTATCTTGCTCGTCCTCAATTAGTTACGCGCCGCCTATATTCTTATTTCTTATTCCTATAGACAAAAAAAAGAATTATTGATGTTCCTTTTTTTTCTTTTTTTCTTTTAAGGACAAAATTCTGTCTTTATAACTGTCTTTATAATATAAAATATAAGCCGCTGAAAAACAACGGCTTATATAATTATTTCAGAACTCGGACGGATTTATAGTTTCCCGTTAGGACAAACTCGGACAGATTTACAACTGTCACTTCACGTATCTGCCGATGATCTCCTTGATCTCGATCGGTGTGATGATACGGACGTCACGCCCGGAGGCGCGCATCGCTTCCACCTCCATGACCTTGGAAGGGCCTGGTTTGTTGCCCTGCACGAACACGTCGAGCGTGCCGCTCACGCTACGGTTCACCTTCGCGCCGAGCATCTGTATGGCGGCCGCCACCTGGTCGCGCTCCATCCCGATCTGCTCGAACGTGCCGGATATCACGACCACCTTCCCGTACAGCGGGTTCGTCGGGTCGGCGCCGTCCGTCTGCCGCTTCAGGTACTTGCTGTCTATCTGTCCGTGTTTCTCTATCTTCCTGACGTGCTCCAAGGCTTCCACTATCCCGCCCCTGCCGGCGGCATGGATTGTTACTGCGGCTACAGGCATGTCGCGCAACAGGTGTATCTGACTCTCCGGATAGGTATCCAGCTGCTCACGGTAGATGTCGAAGGCTTCCGTCAGGCCTTCCGCAGGACAGACGGCCCTGCCCTGCCCCGTCTCGATGACGATCTTGAACTTCGTATTCATAATCCTTCAGGTTTAGTTATTACTTAACTGCTTAAATGCTTATTTGCTTATTTGAGTTTTCGTCCCCTTGCGGTGGCCTCGCGGCGGACGGGCGCATATCTCTGTCTTGCGGCGCTCGAAGTCGTCGTCCGACATCATCTTCTCCAGCCACAGCTTCTCGATGATGGCCAGTTCCACGAAGTCCTGGCGCGTCATGTTCGTGAACTGCTCGGTGTAGCGCGTCACCAGGTTGTACTCCGCGATGGGGATCTGGGGGTTCGGCAGGCGCATGAAGCGGACGGGCTGCTGCTCCTCCGGCTGTTTCAGGGAGGGCGACGGATTGCCCCCACCCTTCGGCGGCTGCTGCTGGGCCGCCGGCTGGTCGGCCTGCTTCTCGATGGCGGCGACGGTGGCCGCCTGCTGCACCATGTCCTGGAAGGAGGACAACACTCCCCCACCCTGCTGCAGCGTCTTGAACTTGTCTCTGTTTGCCATAATACTTATCTGATTAAATGATTAATTGATTATCCACTTATTTACACATTTACTTAAACGCTTATTTAATCATCTGCTTATATAATTATCCAATCATTCACTTTTATGCTTATCTGCTTAACAAAGCGTCTGCTCATATACTTATTTTATTATATGCTCATTTGTGCGGATGATCAGATGAGTATCCAAGTAAATAAGCAAATGATTAAATGATTATTCAAGCAAACTTCTTCAGGTACTCCGTCGCCAGGGCGGTGTAGTCCTCGGCGGCGCGTCCGCCCCCGTACGAGGAGAACACGTCCTCGCGCATAGCCTGGCTCTCCGTGATGTCCTTCGAGCGGCGGATGGCCGTCCTGAACGTCTCCGAGAACGACTGGCGTATCTGCGGCTCGTAGAGTTTTGCCGAGCGGAGCTGCGCGTCGAGCTTCGTGATCAGGATGCCGTGGATCGACAGGCGTCCCGTATCCATGCCGACCTTGCCGGCTGCAACGGCGATGTTGGCCATTCCCTTCACGCTGGCTTCCTCCAGCTCAGTGGGGATGATGTAGCCGTCGGCGGCGTAGAAGGCGTTGTAGGTCATGCGCGACATGGCCGGCTGCGTGTCGATGAACACGAAGTCGAAGTCCCCGATGCCCGAGCCGTCGAGCTTCGGATCTCCCGTACGGTTGTCGACGGGGCGCTGCATGACCTCCCTGAGCGCCTTGCTCGGGTCGGGACGCATGGACAGGATGGCGTCGATGCCGTTCAGGTTGACCGACGCGGGCGTGAAGTACAGGCCGTTCTGCGCACGGTAGACGGGGAGTCCCTGCTGTTCGTTGCACAGTGCGGTGTAGAGGGTGGGGGAGCCGCCGAGCTCCATCTGGTCGTCCCAGCCCAGGAAGTAGGAGAGGTTTCTCTGCGGGTCGCAGTCCACGACCAGCACGCGGTAGCCCTCGATGCGCCTGCTGATGGCGGACGCCAGGTTCAGCACGGTGCTGGTCTTGCCGGCACCGCCCTTGTTGTTCGACACGGCCACGATATGACGCAGCTGATGTGTCAAGGTTTTCTTTGCCATAATACGATGATGTTAAAATGTTGTAGCTGACGGCAAAGATACGAATATTTAATCAAATAAGCAAATGAGTGGATGATTATTTAAGTATTTTTAAAACAATTTCCCACGCGCATCCTCGCCGCATCGTCTGCCCTTGAATATAAAACCAACATTCATTATATTGCCGTCAGATAAATAAAACCAAATCATGACATGGTTCAGAAACTACAAGCAAACGCGTACCTGAAGCGGTACGACAACATGGAGGCCGGCGAGCGCCGGTCCTACGAGGAGAGAGTGGGGGAGTGGATGCGCTGCGGCGCGCCAGTCCTGGACGGCAAGGCCGAAGAGCCAGGAGCCCGTCTGCAGAACGTCTTGCAGGTGAGCACCGGATGGAACGACCAGGAGTGCCAGGCTTTCGAGCAGGGAGCTGTGCTGCTCTCAGCGCTGGTCGGCACGGCCGACACATGGCTGCCCGACATGCTCTACGTGAAATCTGCCAAGCGTTCGATCAGGAGGATGGCCGAGGCGCTGGAGACGGCGTTCGTGGACGGCAGGATCAAGGACGCCGACATGACCGTAAAACCTGTCGGCTTCAAGGCGAAAGAGGAGCCTGCGGAGGGAACCGGAAAGGCAACGCAGGCCGTCGCCGGGAAGACGGCGGCGTACGAGGTGAAGGTCGGAGGTGCCGCGACCGTCGGAAAGACCGGAGCGGAGAAACCTTCCGACGTCACGCAGGCTGACACGGCGGACGACGGGAAGCCCGCCGACGGACCCTTTCCCGTTCGCCCTAAACATATCGACCAGTATGTTCACCTGCTCCCACAGAAGACGCAGGAGCGTGCGGCGCAGGTGAAGGACCTGCTGCGCGGACTGGACGAGGCACGCGAGAAGATGCGCCTGCTGGCCGACGACGAGACGGCCAAGGACACCGACCGCGAGGCATGGGCGAAGAAGGCCACCAGCATCGACAACAAGGTACGCAGGATCTACGACGAGCTCGACGCCGAGTGGGCCAGACTCGTCAAGTCCGGCAGGGTGGTCGTAGACGACCTGGGCAACGCCCGCGTCGTGGAAGTCACCGAAGACGCCGGCACGGCTACGGAGCCGGCCAAGCAGGAGCTGACGAGCGAGCAGAAGGCGCGCCGCCGCGAGCTGAGGAAGTGGCTTGTGGACACCAGGCGCGGTAACGGCGACAGCCGCGAGGAGCACGTCAGGAAGTGGAAGGAGAACTTCTCGGAGTTCCTCTCCCTCGAGGGCGACGCCGCCTTCGGTGACGAGAAGGTGAAAGCCGCAGCCGGGCATTACGGCATCGACATGGAAGAACTAAAGAAGTAACGATATGACATTCCACAGTATAGTAAGACAATGGTGCCGCACCTACAGGCCGATGCTCGACTCGTCGGTGAACGGCAACCGCCGCTTCTACCTGACCGACTCGACGTCTGGCGTGGTGGAGCTGGCGAAGGGGATCACCCCAGAGATGTCGCCCTGCGTGGTGATGGAGTCGAGCGTCGAGGGCGGCGGCAGGATCACCCGTCCCAGCCGTAACTACCCGATCTACTTCTTCGTCAGGGCCAGGAAGATGGCCGACGGCGACGAGGCGGCGGTGGCAAAGGAGGAGGCATGGGGACACGCCCAGAACTTCCTTGCCTGGCTGAAAGTCCGCCACGACCGCGAGCTGGCCGAGCGCATCGACGGCGACTACGCCCGCATAGACCTGGAGAACGCGATGCTCGACATCCAGACCGTCGGGCCCCTGGAGGACGGCTGGTACGCCGTGCTGATACAGTTCGAGCGCGAGGAGCCGCTGAACATCTGCGTCGACGAGTCGCTCTACCAGACCGAGGACTGCTGATGGGAAAGGGAAAGGACACCGGCAACGAGATCCACTGCACCGACATAGAGGCGCTGAAGGAGAATACGGCGACGGCCGTTGACGCCTTCGCCCGGCGGTATATCTCCATGCCGCGGCTGACGACGGACTGCCAGGTGATGGACGTCCGGCAGCTCAGGGACGCGATGGGCATCCGCGCCACCATAGAGGCTGGCGACCCGTGGCCGAAGGCCGAGAAGCTGCTGATGGATCACGGCTTCCGCTGGCACTGGCTCGGCGGGACGAGGGTGATGCTGCTCAAGGAGCGCGACGACCTCGTACAGGACGACGGCTGGGACGACGCCGAGGAAGTAATATAGACATCTTATAATCAAAACATACGGTTATGGCAACAACGATCTACAAGGAAGGCAGCCGCGGTGCTGTCGTGAAACTGATACAGAAGGCCGTCGGGTGCTACCCGGACGGCGTCTGGGGACGGCTCACCACCGAGTCGGTGAAGGCCTGGCAGAAGGACCACGGCCTCACGGCCGACGGCCTGGCAGGCCCGAAGACGCTGGCCATGATGGGCATCGGCGCCGCCGTCGGAGCGGTGACGCCTTCGCAGAAGGGCTACACCATCAAGCACGGCGACATCGTGCTGAAGCGCAGCCGCCGTGAGATAGACTACATCGCGGTCCACTGCACCGCCAGCCGGGAGGGACAGGCGCAGACCGTCGACGAGATCCGCAGGGAGCACCTCGCGCAGGGGTGGAGCGACATCGGCTACCACTACGTCGTGACGCTCGACGGGAAGGTACACATCGGGCGTGACGTGGACATCGCCGGCTCGCACGTGGCGGGGTTCAACGCCCGTTCCGTCGGCGTCGCCTACGTCGGCGGCGTGGAGAACAGACCCGGCGTCCCCTACTCGCAGCTGAAGGCGAAGGACACCCGCACACAGGCGCAGAAGGCGGCTCTTCTGTCCCTGCTGATGGACCTCAGACGCATCTACCCCAACGCCAAGATCATGGGACACCGCGACTTCCCCAACGTCCACAAGGACTGTCCGTCGTTTGACGCCAGGAAGGAATATAAGCACATCTGACCATGAGCCAACCGAGCACGATACCACAGCAGCTGATGACGGCCGCCCTCCTGCACTTCGAGCAGGGCGTCCCCATCGACGACTGCGACATCCGCGCCGAGCAGCGCAAGCGCCTGGCACGGGTGAGCCATGTCTACTGGATATGGAAGCAGAACCCTTTCCTGGAGGTGTTCCCGATGTTCAAGCAGCTGGTGAAGGGCAAGTACTCCACGCCCCAGAACGAGTGGATCGCCGCCAGGAACGACCAGCGGCTCTTCGACTTTGTCGTGGACCATGTCGCCCCGCCGTCGCGCAAGGTGCAGGAGGAGCGCGTGCGCGCAGCCGCCAACCACCTGATGAAGATCGGCATGGAGACCGACAACGGCTTCAACATCGAGGCCGGCGCGAAGCTCGCCATGAAGATCGACCGTCTGGACCAGCCGGAATCGGAGCAGGCGGATATGTCGAAGGTGATGTTCCTGCCGCCTGTGGTCACCACGAGTGCCAAGGATATAGACGAGTCTAAGGAAGATATGAATGATTCCGAGATGAAGCGCATCATGGCCAAGTATAACGGCTATGTGGACGAGAAAGACCGCGACATCGACAAGATGGTGGAGGTCATGAAAGCCAAGAGCCAAGCCAACGAGAACTATAACGAAGAAGAGAACGAAAGGTGAGCAGGATTGGAAGTAACCCCGCTGTCAGCAGCGATCGTCTGGAAGCCAGGATGCTTCCTAATGTCGAAGACCCCGAACGCGACCCGGAAGAGAAAGGCGAGTATATGGACTACCAGGGCGACGGACAGCACAAGGTGTATATGAGTCCGTGGCAGAAGAAGGTCCGTAATTTCGGTTCCCGTTCCACAAAGGTTCTTGCGGGTCGTGGTTCAGGTAAGACGGCACTCCTTACGTTCAATATGGCTGATGTCACTATCGGTCTCCCCCGCATGATGGGCGGCTTCTGCGGAGCCAGTGCCAAGCAGAACTACACCCGTACGATGCCTAACGTCCTGAAGCTGATGAATCTGCTCGGATTTACCGAGGGTGTGTATTATTTCCTCGGACAGCCTCCTGCCAAGTTGCGATGGCCTACACCACTTGCCAAACCGAGGGTATGGGAGAACTGTGTTAGCTTCGCAAATGGCTTCGTCTGGCAGATGATTTCCCTCGCCGTCAAAGGTAGTGCCAACGGTCTTAACCTCTCGGCTCTTATGGGGGATGAGACGAAGTATATGCCATGGCAGCGCGTCAAGGAAGAGGTGTTGCCTACACTGCGTGGCGACTTCCTGCCTCCGTCGGTCAAGAAGGTTGAACAGAAACGCTGGGGCTTCGGTGTCGACATCAAGAGGAATAACCATTATCTCAGCCAGCTGTGGGTGTCTGACGCAGGTCTTAACAACCGTGAGTGTATGTGGGAGAAGGAGGCCGAATACGAGACACTTGATATCAACGAGAAGATCAAGGAGATGATGGCTGAGATACGCTATCTGGAGAAATACCACCCCAAGCAGGCTGCAGAGCTGGCACAGAACGACCGTTTTCTGCGTGAGCTCTATGCGCTGCGTGCCCAGTCGGAAACCTTCTGGCGCTTCTCGTCCATAGAAAATGCCGCTCTTTTGGGAGGCGAGGCGTGGATCCGACAGATGAAGCGCGAACTCCCCGATTTATTGTTCCGTCTCCAAATTCTGAACCAGCCTCGCGGCAATGCCAAGGACGGCTTCTACTGCAACTATTCCGAGCTGAATACCTATATCAGCGACGAGGTGACGGACTTGGTGTTGGATAAATACAGCACACGTATCAAGGGAAAGGCACTCGATGGGCAGCGGTGGCCCACGGAATTTGAGACAATGTCGCTCGACTACGACCAGCTGCAGCATGACGGCGAGGACTGTAGTCTGGATCTTGATTTGGACTACCAGGAGCCATTACGCATAGCACTGGATGCGAATGCGGATATCAACTGCTTTGTGGTAGGTCAGACACGCGTGTTCCATGGTCGTGCCGCACTCCTGGTGATGAAGGAGTTTTTCGTGCAGGACGAGGTGCGCCTACGCGGACTGTCTAAGATGTTCGCCCAGTACTACAAGCCGTTCCTGCGCCGTGGCTGCAAGGATGTTATCTTTTATGTGGCTTCGAGTATCAAGCAGGGAGCCAGCAAGGCCTACGCCCTGGAGGAGTCAGAGCAGAGCCGCTTCGACATTGTGGTGGCCGACGAGCTGACCAGCTACGGTTTCAAGGTGATACGAGCCGAGTTTGCGTCGTGGAGACATGAACGCAAGTACCAGTATATCAACGACTGTTTCTCTGGCGTCGAGTCGCCCGCCATCTACATTAACCGCGAGGCAGGCCGCTGTGTTTACTTGCGGGCCGCTCTTGAAAACACTGCCGTCGTACCTGGGACGTTCCGCAAATACAAGGAAACTGAGAAGCTGCGCTCGGAAGAGGGTATTGGCGGGGATAAGCGCCAGCGTACCACCATCACCGACGCCTTCGACGACCTAATCCTGGGCATCAAGGAATGCGCCGAGACCCGCAAGAGTATCGGTGGTGGACTCAAAGGCAGGTATAAGAACCTCGCAGGAATACCAAGATAACTTAGCGGCCCTTTGGAAGGTACTCGTCAAGCAGGTGTTTCTTTTTGGCCCATTGATAGATGCCCCTATGGTTATCGTGAAGTTCTCCGCGAGAACTACAATTGAAAATAATTACCAGTTTTTCCTCGTCCGAGAGTCCCTGTTTTTCCAAAGGCAGGTATTCGTCAAGTAAGTTTTTCTTCATTCCCCATTTATATACCCTCCCGTATTTCTCGCGAAGTTCCCTTCTTGTCTTACAGCTCTTAATGATTTCCAAATTCTCCTCGTATGTACGTTCGTGTACTTTTGACTCGAAAAGACTGTCAAGTAATCCATTTCTCAACGCCCAGTTGTAGGTGCTCTGATATTTATAGTAAAGCTCTGATCGGGAGTTACACTCGGCGATACGAGACATGTGTACATCTTTAGGGAGCCCCTTACTCATTGGCAAGATCTTCTTCACAAGTCCTTTTTCAGAAAGTACTTTATAAGCACCCGGATATTCTTCAAGCAACTCCGTGCGCGTATCACACTTCTTTGCAATCTCGATACTCCTTTCAAGCGTCCAATAGCGATGACGAGTATTTCTGCGCTTTAAGCAAGAGCAGTATTCTTCTATAAGATGATGATTAACAAGGTAGTTATAATACCTTGGAGAGTTCTTCTTAAATTCGTCATGGTATTCATATTTAGAAATCTCAGCCAACAAACGCTCGTGCGTGTAAAACGTCTCATTTGGTTTTCCCAGCGAACCGCACTTTCTTCTATTTAGCATTATCCATCCTTCGGCAGCATACTTCATTCTATATTCCTCCTCTTCTATTGCTGCTCTGTCTTTGTGAAGCCAATCTGTTAGCAATTCAAAATCAGGCATTATACCTGTGTCTTTTATATGCTGATATACGGGAGAACGATCGTCTGTTTTTGTGTGGTCTCTATACCGCCTATCCGGGTCTTGCGCCAAGCCTACGTAGGCATATCCGTCTTGAAATGTGAATACATATATCCTTCTCCAGTATTTGTTTCCAATTGGTTTCATGTGTGAGCATATATCATCAAGCCATCCGTGACGTTGTGCAGCCCAATATTCTTTTGGTGAACCTTTTACAAATTCTTTTCTTGTATAATAGTTCTGTGCTACCTGATGACAATGTTCTTTTGTCAGGACGCCAACAGGAGTATTCTTCCTTTCCATGTGTCCGCACAGTTTATCCAACAAACCTCGGCCGCGAATGGCATCATAAGCCTTCCTTTCTTTCTTACGAAAGTCATTAAGCACAGTGTAACGCGATGCTTTATCAGCAAGTTCTTCTTCCGTATAAACCTTCCTTCTTACCATAATCTCAATCCTTTACGCAAAAAAATATGGAACAGAGCTACGCGTTGCTATGGCGGATCGTGCGATGCCACCGGGGCCTTTCGGCTACCCGACGCGGTTCTGTCCCAAAGTGGTTCCTTTCTTTTTCTATATGTCAGATACAAAAATTGCCGCACAGCGGCGGCATTCTTCTCGTACCGCACGATCATCTTTTAGCGCTGCAAAGATACGAATAATTTCCGAAACCACCAAACTTTTTGCGAAAAAAATTTTTCTGCCTACTCTGCCCTTGAAACGAAAACCAACATCTATTATATTGCCATCAGATGAATAAATTCAGATAACTAAAAAGTCATTTTCATGTTAGACAACAACCAGAAGACAGAGGAGATGGTCGAGATACCGCACGAGTATCTCGTCGAGGGAGTGAGGAAGGCGGCCAACGACGTGGACATATTCCTGGCCAAGGCACGCAGCAAGCACGGCGACCGCTACAACTGGAAGAACGACTACGAGACGTTCGCCAAGCGCTTCGGCTACGAAGACGCCGAGAAGATCTGGCAGGAGTTCACACTTGTCGCCAACAAGCAGTCCAGGCAGCCCGCCGCCGTCCGTCACGTCATCGAACAGCTCGGCAGCAGGGGCAGGGCGTACGCCATCCTGCGCATGCGCCAGGACCTCGGGCAGGCCGAGAAGAAATAACCCCGGAAGGGACAAGTCAAATTTTAAACAGTAATCATCATGAGCAAAAAAGTTTTCGCCCTTATCTCGGGCATCGTAGGCGCGCTGCAGACCGCAGGCGTCGCCGTCGTCACGTACACGTCGCCGGAAAACGCCACTGCCATCAACTCGGCCATCGTCGTTGCCGGCACCGCCATCATCGAGATCTGCAACTTCTTCGTCACCGACACCGAGAAGAAGTAACAGGCCTGTAACGGCCGTCAACACGGACCGCCCGTCGGGGATGTACCGCATCCCTGGCGGCGCCGTCCTGCTAAAGGATATTACGGAAATGAAGAAATACACAAGGGAAGAGATTGAGAGGAAGGTCAACCGGATCATGGTTGACAAGTTGGGAATCGACGGGGAGTACATCCGCGACGAGGCGGTGCTGGAGGCGGACTTCGGCCTCGACTCGCTGGACTGCATCGACCTGGTCATGTCGTGCGAGCGCGAGTTCTCTATCAGGATCAGCGACATGGACATCGACGGCATGCCGCGCTGGAAGGTAAGTCAGGTGTACGATATGATAGAGGGGAAATGCGTATGAGCCACCTGATCAAATGCCTTGAGAACCTGATGAGCGTCTTTTTCTACGGCGCCATATTCCTGATCCTGCTGTCCTTTGCGGAGCCGCCGATGACAGCCAGGCAGATCGCCGTCTGCTCCCTCATACTCGGCTTCTTCGCCGGGATTATCAACAACATCGAGCGGGTCCTGCGCGAGCTGTTCGATGGGAAGCAACAACAATAAAACATCATTCATCATGGCAAACAGATTCAAGAACGGCAACCTGGTCGTCATCAGGGAGTCCGACCACAAGGACGAGGTCGGCATGCAGGGCGTTGTGACAGACGTCAAGGACGGGTGCTACTACGAGCTGGACCACGGGAGCTATTACTACAAGGAGGACGCCCTCGACCTGGTGTCGGAGGGCAGACCTGTTAGCATCGACCGCGAGACATACAGGGAGCTGGTGCGCCTCGGCATCCTGAACACCAGCGTCAGGAGCTACAACCGCGGCAGCAGCGACTACTCCAGGCACCTGATACAGCCCTGGAGCATCTGGATCGACTGGGACCTGAACCCGTGGGACGCCGATATCGTGAAGCGCGTGCTTCGCACGAAGGAGGGCGAGAGCCGACGGCTCGACTACGAGAAGATCATCCACATCTGCGAGGAGCGCATCCGCCAGATCGACAGCGAGAAGGAGGAAGGCGCATGACCATCAAGGAGCTTTCCATGGAGAGGTGTAATCCGCTGCAGTCGACCAACCCAAAGAACCGCGGCCGCGCGATGGCGCGCTTCTTCGGATACCGGCAGGGGGCGCTCGACGCGCTGAAGGAGATCGAGGCGCGCATCGAGATGGGGAGGCACTCGTCCATGCAGACCGCCGAGACGATACTGGCCTCCGTCGAGACGGCCATCAAGGAGTTGAGAGAGGAGTAGCCGATGCCTGACGCTCACCGGTGCCCATGCCGCGAATGCCTGTACGGCTCCCAGCCTCACGGATACTTCCCGATCGTCTGCTGTCACGGGAAGCGTACCGTAGAGATGTGGCACGAGAAATACAGCTGCCGCCACTTCGAGCCATGCCCAGAATTGGAAGAAGAACCGGCGATGAACCCGTGGCAAGTGATTAAAACCAACAAAGAAATGCTATGACAGAGAAGAAGGAGAAAATGAGGAGCCGCATTTCCGGACGGGCACAGGTCGTCTTCGGAGGCGGCGTGTGCGTGAGCTTCGGGACGGTCGGCGACGGGAAGGACGCCTTTGCTATCGGTCTTTCCGAGTTCAAGTATCCTGCAAAGAGGGCAGGGGAGGAGCCGTCTTCAGACGAGACGTGGGGCGTACAGGTGTCGCTGGTGTTCCCGGACCTTGCGACACTCGACAACTTCCGCGACGCGCTCTGCGAGGTGGAGGCAGAACTGAAAAAGCAGATCAAGGACGAGGAGTCGCAGCAGCCTCCCGCCTTCAACGAAGGGGAGGGACTGGT
>Ga0256405_10006258_pt1 | contig 19310 bp, 7 predicted proteins | sample RumenRJG_02DNA_FD_189096 | JGI IMG/M metagenome (GOLD analysis project Ga0256405, IMG submission 189096) | Bovine rumen microbial communities from Lethbridge, Alberta, Canada - RJG_02 | ecosystem: Host-associated > Mammals > Digestive system > Stomach > Rumen | place: Canada: Alberta | collected... | reverse complement strand
ATTTTTGTTTAGATTTTACAGTCCTTGTAAGATAAATTTGGTTTATTACAATAACAAAAGTCTAAAAACCCCCTCTCCGCAGTCGTAGTCAATCAAAGATTGCCTTCTTTATGCGCAGACAATCCCCCTTTCCTTCTACCGTAAACGGTCGAAAGGGTGCAACCCCGCTTCGCTCGTTTGGACACGACCACGGTCGTGGACTTCGTCTTTGACGATAAGCTATAAATACTTTTTTCGACAAAAAAAACTTGCGTTAGCAAAAGGCAATAATTAATTTGGATAGAGATCCTTCGACGGCGCTTCGCTTGCTCAGGATGAAGCACAAACGAAAGCGAAAATGCACTTGTATATTTTCGCCGAGTGAAGGGCGGTGAATTATAGCCGTATCCGTTAGGATACACTTTCCGATAGGAAAGAATTGCAAAGCAATGGCTATAATTATTATTAATAGACAAACGAAGGCGAAAAAGCATAAGGATATAGATTCTTCGACGGCGCTTCGCTTGCTCAGAATGACGAAATATGGGAACGTACTCCATCTATCTTCATACTGAGCGAAGGTCAAAGACCGCAGTCGAAGTATCTATTTCATATAAGAATTATTTACTCTACGCTCTTTACGGTTATCTTTGTGCAAATAAATTCCGAACGCCACTCGTTTGAAAAATTGATGCCGATATTCATAAGATATTCCCCCGTATGTACGGCGTTTTCGTAGTCGTTAAAATATTTGCGGTCGGGGTCTAACCCCTTTAATTTTAAGAAACGATACCTATCCAATTCTTTTTTGCGATTCATTACGATCACCAAAGAACTTGTTTTATCTTGGCTTACGCATTGCATTGACATCCAATTACCAAAAGACGGCGAGAGCAAATGATATAATTTGCCGTTTTCGATAACGTCTTTGTGATATTTATGATATGCGTCGGCAACTTCGGATAGAGTGGATATTTCTTCCTTACTTAATTTATTGGGGTTCATTTCGTAACCGTAAGTGCCGAACAGAGCCAAATTGGCTTTGGTCTTATAATCGGACACGGGACTTGCGTTGACATGCGCGCCGATAGTTGATAAAGGATAACCCAAAGACGTATTGTAGTTTATTTCCATTCTAACGGCGGGATCGCTTTCGTCGCTAGCCCATATTTGCGGGGTATAATATAACGTACCTAAATCGAATCTACCCCCGCCGGATGCGCAACCTTCGATGAGAATATCGGGATATTCGTCGCAAATACGCCCCAAAAGATCGTAATAGCCGAGCATTACTCTATGATAAATTTCCCCTTGTCTATCTTTGGGATATATCTCCGAAAAATGCTCGGATATGATGCGGTTACAGTCCCATTTTATATAATTTATCTCGTACTCGTCCAAAAAGGCTTTCATTTGATTATAAATATTGTCGATGACTTCGGGATTTGAAAAGTCCAAATGGAATTGATGTCTTATACAAGTTAGAGTTTTATTCTTATTGTCCGCCAAAACGTAATCGGGGTGCGTTCTATATAGATCGCTATCGTAATTTACCATTTCCGGCTCGAACCAAATACCGAACGCTATACCTTTTTTATGACAATGATCTATTATTTTATGAAGATCTATCTTGTCCTTATTGACTTGCCAATCCCCAAGCCCCGCATTGTCCGAATTGCGTTTGCCGAACCAACCGTCGTCCAAAACGAAAAGTTCGGTGCCTATCCTTGCTCCGTCGTCGATATAGTCCAATACCGTTTGAGTGTCAAAGTCAAAGAAACAACCTTCCCATGAATTGAAAGGTATGCGTTTTGGAAGATCGTTTTTGGAAGACAACAAATTATCCTTGATAAACGAGTGGAACGCTTGCGACATTTGGTCTACGCCGTCCGACGAATAAGCGATGACCGCTTGCGGGGTTTGAAAGGCTTCACCTTTTTCTAACGTCCACTCGAAATCTTCGTCGTTTATACCGTACGTAATATGAGTAGCGCCCGAATATCCCTTTTGAACTCGGAATTTAAAATTGCCGCTGTATATAAAATTAAATCCTATAACTTCGCCGTGGTCAAGATCTGCCGACTTTTCAAACAAATAAACGAAGGGATTTTCTTCGTGCGAAGATCTGCCGTAATTTGAAGATATTTCTTGTACGCCGTCGAATATCTCGTTTTCTTGATAATTTCTCTCGCTTTGCCATCTACCGTGGAAATGCGCAAGTTTATACGAACTACGCGGAAGATCCAACTGCAAGGACATTGCTCTTAATATCTTGCATTGACTTCTTTCTTCGTTGACTATTTTAAAAGATTTTACCAATATGCTCTTATCTTCGGCTATGCTTAAATAATAGTGCAAATACACGTCGGTTTCCGCTTCTTTAAGCAAAAATTCCAATGTGCTAAAATCGCCTTTGCGGACGTGCGGAAGGTCTTGCAACGGCAAAATACCTTTGTAAATATCGTGGGATATATACCTAAAATCGGTTTCGTAAGAGCCGTTTGGCCTTTTTATTACGAAAGGTGCAAAACGTTTATCAAACGTCCCGTGCGAACCTATTTCCAAAGGGGCGGAATTATTTTTAAAACCGTCCGAATAACGCTTTTCGATTTTTTCTACGTTGTCGTAATAAAAACTCGAATCGTGCCACTCGGCGGATCTACGTAAACAAGTGGGATCGTCTATACCGCTTATCGGCTTCCCAAAATACAAGGTTTCGAGTAACCCTTGATCGTTAAGATAAACGATATAACTTAAATATTTGTTATTCAAATGAAAAATACGAGTTTTAGAGTCAAAAGTTATCATAAAAAAACCTCAACAAACGTTATACCAAATTATAACACCATAACTTATTGATAGTCAATAGCGGTTTACGTTGAAAGCAAAAGAGTGTGTTATAAGATGATAAAAGAGAGGATTATCGGTAGATAAGTATTGGGTTAGAAAGGAGTATAATTATAATAATTTTGCACTTAGTAGGTCGTCATTCTGAGCAAGCGAAGAGCCGTCGAAGAATCTATATCCAAATAAAAACCCCCATTCCCACGTCGGACGCCTTTTTGTCGTCCTTTGGTGGCAATCGAGCCCCCTTTCCCGTCGCTTTGCGACAAGGGTGCAACCCCGCTTCGCTCGTTTGGACACGACTTTTAGTCGTGGACTTCGTCTTTGACGAAAAATAAAGATCCTTCGACTTCGCTCAGGATAAAGCACAAACGAAAGCAAAAATGCACGAAGTATATTTTATTATATACTCGACAAAACGCTTTTGCGTTTTGGAGAAGACGAATAAGTTCTCTATAAAACGCAGTCCAAACACTTTGTGTTGGGACAAGTCAAAAGAGACACTTATGAGTCGGCAGTGCGGTGAATTATAGCCGTATCCGTTAGGATACACTTTCCGATAGGAAAGAATTGCGTTAGCAATGGCTATAATTATAGATAATAATTATGCACTTAGTCGGTCGTCATGTTGAGCAAGCGAAGCGTAGTCGATACATCTATTTAAAAAAGGCTATCCGCTTTAAAAAACCGTCAAAAATCCAAATAGATTTTTGACGGAGACGAATAAGCCGTCCAATAAACGCAGGCTTTACGCTTGCGTAAAGTCAAGTCAAAGGACGTGCTTATGAGTCGGGACAAGTCAAAAGAGATGCTTATGAGTCTCGGTAATAAAGCGTAAGTATGGAATATGAAATATCTCTTTCGCTACAAAAAATTATAAAGCGACGAAAAAGCCTTGTTTTTTGAGCGCTTCCACCGCTTTTTGGTTGTCGTTGACTCTAAACACCATCAACGCGACGCCGGGGTCGGACGACGTAAAAGCGTAGGTATATTCTACCGATACGTCCGCTTTAGCCAACTCGGAAATTATCTTTGCAAAACTGCCGGGTTTATCCGCAATATTTATAGCCAAAACGTCGGTTTCTTTGGCAAGATAAGAGTTGTCGGTCAATATCTTTACCGCCTTATCGTTTTCGTCGGTAACTATACGCAATATGCCGTAATCGGCGGTATCCGCTATACTTAACGCTCTTAAATTTATTCCGTTTTTAGCAAGTAGATCTACCACTTCGGCAAGTTTACCTTTTTTATTTTCGATAAATATAGATATTTGTTTCATACTATCCCCCTTAATCGTGTAGTTTACGTTTATCTACCACCCTGACCGCTTTACCTTCGCTTCTGACGATAGACTTGGGGGCTACAAGGTGAACTTTGGGATTTATGCCGAGCATGGTCTTTAAAGCGTTTGCCAATTCCTTTTCCTTAATCGCTACGTCCTTGATAGTATCGCTGAACTGTTCCAAACTCAACTCTACGAATACGTCGAAAGTGTCCGTGTTGTTTACCCTATCCAACTCTATACGATAGTTGGGGGTATAGCCTTGTTCCAACAAAACCGTTTCTATTTGAGAGGGGAAAACGTTTACTCCGCGGATTATCAACATATCGTCGCTACGTCCCATAGGCTTACTCATTTTAACGAAAGTACGACCGCAACCGCACTTGCATCTTGTTAATACGCAAATATCTCTGGTGCGATAGCGCAACAAGGGGAAGGCTTTTTTGTCGAGAGAAGTAAATACCAATTCGCCTTTTTCCCCTTCGGGTAAAACTTCGCCGGTATCGGGATTTATTATCTCCGCATAAAAGTGGTCTTCGTTGATATGCATACCTGACTGTTCCGAACACTCGAAAGCGACGCCCGGACCGCTCGTTTCGGTAAGTCCGTAAATATCGTAGGCTTTGATACCGAGAGATTTTTCGATATCTCTTCTCATCGCTTCCGTCCAAGGTTCCGCGCCGAAAATACCCGCTTTAAGTTGAATATCGTCGGGGGTCAAGCCCATTTCCTTTAAAGTTTCTCCGATATAAGCGGCGTAGGAAGGCGTGCAACAAAGTATCGTAGCGCCGAGATCACGCATAAAATTGATTTGTCTTTCGGTATTACCGCTCGACATAGGCAAAGTTAAACAACCCAACTTATGGGATCCGCCGTCAAGTCCCGCGCCGCCCGTAAACAAACCGTATCCGTAGGCGATTTGACAAACGTCTTCTTTAGTGCCGCCCGCGGCTACGATGGCTCTTGCGCAACAATCGCTCCATAGATCCAAGTCTTTTTGAGTGTAAAAAGCGACTACTCGTTTGCCCGTAGTACCGCTTGTAGAGTGTATTCTTACACACTCGGACAAAGGTGCGCCCAACAAGCCGTAAGGATACGCTTCTCTTAGATCCGCCTTGCTCAAAAACGGCAATTTATATATATCGTCGACTGACTTTATATCGTCGGGAGAAACGCCTTTTGCGTCCATTAGATCACGATAATACTTGACGTTTTGATAAACGTGTTTGACTTGTTTGACTATTTTCTCGTTTTGGATCGCTCTTATCTCTTCATAAGGCGCGGTCTCTATCTCTTTTTGGAAATAGTTCATAAAACACCTCGTAATTTAGTTATTTTTATTTTAAATTACCCGCGAGAGCAATGTCAATTTTAGATTTAAAAAAAATAATAAATATACTAAATACTAAAAAAATGAAACTTCTTTATCACAATACTTTAAATATAAAAAAGCCGTTTCCGAAGAAACGGCTTTTCACGTTTAAAAATTATTCTGCCAACTTCTTATATTTAGCGTATCTTGCCATTGCTTCTTCTTCGTTTGCGGAGAATAATTCATCGGCTTTAACGCTGACTTTCTTAAGTTGTGCATATCTGTTTTCGCCTTCCAAGAAGCCTCTATAGGAAGCACGATCGGGTTCCTTACTGTCAAGCTTGAAAGGATTCTTGCCCGTACCTTGTAAGGTAGGATTGTAACGATAGAGTTGCCAATATCCGCAGTCGACCGCTTTCTTCTCTTCAAGTTGGCTACCGCCCATATCTTTCAAACCTTGGTTGATACAAGGAGCGTATGCGATGATAAGGGAAGGTCCGTCGTATGCTTCGGCTTCCATAATAGCGTCCAAGAATTGCTTCATGCTTGCGCCCATGGAAACTTGAGCGACGTATACGTAACCGTAACTCATAGCCATCATACCCAAGTCTTTCTTCTTGGTGGTCTTACCGCTTGCAGCGAACTTAGCGATGGATCCGGTAGGAGTAGCCTTGGAAGATTGACCGCCGGTGTTGGAATACAACTCGGTATCTACTACCAATACGTTTACGTTTTCGTTCATAGCCAAAACGTGATCCAAACCGCCGTAACCGATGTCGTATGCCCAACCGTCGCCACCGAAGATCCAAATGGATTTCTTAACGAGAACGTCTTTCTCTTTAAGTATCTCGGCAACTATTTCGTCGGCGGGACAACCGCAGTTAGCGCACTTTTCAAGTATAGCCAACAAGTCTGCACTTGCTTTCTTGGAACCTTCGGCGTCGTCCTTTTGAGCGAGCCATGCTTCACAAGCGGCTTTACCTTCGGGATACTCGGCGTATGCTTCTGCAAGTTGTTTAACGTAACCGGCAACTTTGTTACGACGAGCGGTAATAGCGAGATTCATACCATAACCGTATTCGGCGTTATCTTCAAACAAACTGTTTGCCCAAGCGGGACCATGACCCTTATCGTTCTTGGTATAAGGACAAGTAGGAGCGGAACCGCCGTAAATACTCGAACAACCGGTAGCGTTAGCGACGATCATTCTATCACCGAACATTTGGGTGATGACCTTGATGTAAGGAGTTTCGCCACAACCTGCGCAAGCGCCGGAGAACTCAAACAAAGGTTTGTTGTATTGGCTGAATATAGGATTGTTGCGTTTGATGGGGGCTTGAGTTTCGGGAAGAGAGTCTGCATAATTCCAGTTTGCTTCTTCGGTCGCTCTTACTTCCGCCAAAGGCTTCATTACCAATGCTTTGCCCTTGGTAGCGGTTTCGGGACAAGCGTTTACGCAAACACGGCAACCCAAGCAGTCCATGGGGCTGACTTGCATTCTGTACTTCCAACCCTTTACGTGCTTACTGTCGACGGTGCCGAAAGTAGCGGGAGCGTCTTTGAGTATTTCTTCGGTTTGCAATACGGGACGGATAGCCGCGTGAGGACAAACGAAGGAACAGCTGTTACATTGAGTACAATTTTCGGGGATCCATTGAGGAACGAAGTCCGCAGCGCCTCTCTTCTCGAATCTGGTGGTACCGGTAGGAACAACGCCGTCGGGGGAAACCTTAGAAACGGGAAGTTTGTCGCCTTCTTGAGCCAAACAAGGCTTAATGAAGTCGTTGAAGTATGCGTCTTCGGGCATTGCCAAAGGTGCAGCGCCTTCGGTAGTGGTAGCCCAACTTTCGGGATAATTTACTTGGATAAGGTTAGCGATAGCGTTATCAACGCAAGCGTAGTTCATTTGAACGACTGCGTCGCCTTTTTTACCGTAAGTTTTCTTGATCGCTTCTTTCATATAACGTTCCGCATCTTCGTAAGGTATGATCTCGGAAAGTTTGAAGAAAGCGGCTTGCATAACGGTGTTTACGCCTCTCTTGGCGCCGATTTGAGATAAAACTTTCAAACCGTCTAAGATATAGAATTTAACATGTTTGCGAGCGATAGCGTTCTTTAAGGAAGCGGGAAGTTCTTTATCCAATTCTTCGGGAGTCCAAATGGTATTGAGCAAGAAGGTGCCGCCTTCCTTGATAGCAGCCAACATATCGTAACGCAATACGTAAGATTGGTTATGACAAGCGATAAAGTCCGCGTGGTCGATAAGATACGTGCTTTGTATGGGGGTATCGCCGAAACGCAAGTGAGAAATAGTCAAGCCACCCGACTTTTTGGAGTCGTATGCGAAGTAACCTTGAACGTATTTATCGGTATGGTCGCCGATGATCTTGATGCTGTTTTTGTTTGCGCCGACGGTACCGTCCGAACCCAAACCCCAGAACAAACAACTCTTGGTGCCTTGAGGTGCAGCGTTGATGATCTTTTCGACTTTGATATATTTGCCGGTAACGTCGTCTTCTACACCTACTACGAAGTGATTAACGCCACCCCTTCTCATATTGTCGTATACCGCGTTGATCATGCTGGGCGTGAATTCCTTGGAACCCAAACCGTAACGACCCGCCAAAACTTTGATGTCGTTTCTTCCGACTTCTCTCAAAGCGGCGACAACGTCCAAATAGAGAGGTTCACCCAAAGAACCGGGTTCTTTAGTACGATCGAGAACGGTTATATATTTACAAGTTTCGGGAATAGCGTCGACGAAGTGCTTGACCGAGAAAGGACGATACAATCTAACTTTGATAGCACCGATCTTTGCGCCTTGAGCGGAAAGATATTTAACGGTTTCTTCGACTGCTTCTGCACCGCTACCCATAAGTACGATGACCTTTTTAGCGTCTTTTGCGCCAACGTAGTCGAACAAATGATATTGTCTACCCGTAAGACGAGAAACTTTACGCATCATTTCGGCAACGATCTTGGGGGTCTCTTCGTAATACTTGTTGACCGCTTCTCTACCTTGGAAGTAGATGTCGGGGTTTTGAGCGGTACCCTTTTGAATAGGATGTTCGGGATTAAGTGCGCGAGCGCGGAAATCTTCCACCCACTTCATATCTACGAGTTTCTTGATATCGTCGTATGCGGGCAACTCTATCTTATTCAATTCGTGACTGGTACGGAAACCGTCGAAGAAGTGCAAGAAAGGAACTTTGGATTTTAAAGTAGCAAGATGCGCCACCAAAGCCAAGTCGGCAACTTCTTGAACAGAGTTGGAAGCCAACATTGCAAAACCGGTTTGACGGCACGCCATAACGTCGCTGTGATCGCCGAAAATATTCAAAGCGCCCGCGGCAATTGCACGTGCGGAAACGTGGAATACGGTGGGTAACAATTCACCGGCTATCTTGTACATATTGGGGATCATCAAAAGCAAACCTTGGCTTGCCGTAAAGGTAGTCGTCAAGGCGCCTGCGCTCAAAGATCCGTGTACGGCACCGGCAGCGCCCGCTTCGGATTCCATTTCGGCAATACGAAGAGTTTGACCGAAAATATTCTTAGTGCCTACGGCTGCGAATTCATCCGAATTTTCCGCCATAGGGGAAGAAGGAGTGATAGGGTAAATAGCCGCAACTTCGCTAAAAGCGTAAGCAACGTGAGCGGCGGCGTAGTTACCGTCTACGGTTTTCTTAATACTCATAAATTACCTCCCGAAAAATTATCTTTTAATAAGTGTATTGAGTAAATTCTTAAATTATATGATATTACATATATCACACGTTTATTATTATATAACCCATCGGCGCCTTCGTCAAGCGCTATGTTTAAAAAGGTTTTTTATTATATAAAAAAACCTTAATTAAAACCCCGCAAAAAACAAAACCGACAAGATTTTTTAGGTCTTGTCGGCAAAGTATTTTAATCTTCGTCGGACTCGATGGCTTTCCAATTATAAGCCGAGTTCTTTTTGTACATACAACAGTTTTTATATTTTTTACCGCTACCGCAGGGACAGCGATCGTTGGGACGGGGTTCTTTTATCTTTCTTACCGTCTTATCCGAACTGTGTTTGTAGAAGGTATGCGAACTGTTTTTGGCGTTGCGTTTACGCTCCAATATGCTTTCTTGTTTGTTGCCGAAATGCTCGTCCACGTCGTCTTTTAAGGCGTGTAAAACCACGTCGTCTCTAACTAAACTTACCATCTCGTCAAACAAGTCGTTACCTTCTTTTTGATAACTCAATACGGGGTCTTGTTGACCGTACGCCCTAAGCCCGATACCTTCGCGCAGTCTTTCCATATTGTCCATATGGTCGCGCCAGTGTTGGTCGGTGTAGTTTAGCATCATATCCTTTTCGAAGAAACCGAAGGTCAAACCGCGACGGCCCTTTCTGTAACAAAGAATACTTATAAATCTATCGTAACTTTGGATATTTTGAGATACTATATCCGCATAATTACTTAAAACTACGTCGACGATGGTCTTATAACCTAATCTTACGCCCTTTTTGTAATTGCCGTCCCCGTAGAAATCGTCCGAGACTTCTCTTATCTCGTCAACGTCTTCTTCGTCGTCTTCATAATCTTGTCGTTCGAGATTTTTGAGTATAAGTTCCTTGGTTATCATTTGCTTATTTCCAAAATCTTTTGGCAACAAAAGACGTCTTCCCAAATAGTTGTTTATCTCTTTGTAATTCCAATCCGAATAAGGCAATTTGTTGTTTATCGAAAGTCTTACGCACTCTTCGATATAGTCGGCGATAAGGGAAATATTATAGTCGACCGCTTTTTTATCGTACGCTTTTACAACCTTTTCGATGACCGCGTCGATAACGTCGTCGATATTGTTTTTGGCCGCTATCTCTTTGGTGACCAACTCGTATGCGTTTTCGTCGTCAAGCCCGTCGGGAAGTAGTTTTTCCGCCAAACTCTCGTTGATATACTCGTAATTCCAAGAATTTATGTCCAGTGCGTAATCTACGTAATCCATGACGTATCCCGCGACCACGTCGGGCAACATTTTCAAAATATACTCGTGCGGGGTAACGTTGTTCTCTTTTTTATCTCTTTCGATAAGTTGAGAATAGATTTTTTCGACTTTAGGCGTTACCGAAACTACCAACTGTTCGGCTACGCTTTCTCTTAGATCTAATTTAGTAAACAAGTTGCGACCCTTTTCCCTTTCAAGAGAAGGCAAGGCTCTTTCGGACAACTTTTTGCTGATCTCGGCTATATTCCATTCGGGATAGTTTTCGTCCGACAATTCGGCAAAGACCTTATCCACATGCTTATCTATCATCTCGAACAAGGTATTTTTGACCTTGTCCCCGCTTAAAATATCTACGTTCTTAAACTCCTTTTCGTTCGTCTTCATATTTACGTACGAAGTATGAAGTCCGTTGGCGATATCCGATAGATCGCTTGAGAAAGTTACGTCGCCGTACTCTTTACCGTCAAGAGTTTGCACGATACTTCTTGCTATCTCAAAAGCCTTTTGCTTGCTTAAACGCATACTCTTAACTTGCGTTTCCGTCGCTTTTTGACAAGATTTTACAAGGTCTTCGAAGTCGGTAACGTCAAGTTGCAATTCTTTTACTATCTCTTCGGCGGAAAGTCCCGCTTCTTTTAAGGTAGTTATCAAGCCTTCGAGTATAGCGTCGTTAAGCGCGTCGTAAGAGTCTTCCATTACCAAATCGAATACGTTTTTGGTATTGAAAACACTTTCAAGAAGAGATCCCTTGTAATCTATATTTATTTGCCCTTGGAAATCAAATCCGTTCTTGGCTAAAAACTCTTCTTTTAATATCGAAGTCAAGTTTTGATCCATACTCTTTTGGGGAACGGATAAGAAGAAGGCAAAGACGTTTTGATAGGATAACGCTTTTTTAACGTTTTCGTATCTGCGGATATAAATATCCGCCAACTTTTTAAGGACGTTTTTGATAAAGCCTTGTTTTTCGACGAGATCGAGATCTTTGGAAGAAAGCAATTCCAATCCCTTTGCTTGTTGCTCTTTATTCAAGCAGTTATACGATAAAAATTCGTTAATACGAACGAAATCCCAAGCCGAACAAGGTTTTTCGGGGTCGGATCTTTGATTTATCAAATAAGCGATATATTGTTTTAAAGTAGCCGAACCGACGTAATCTTTGACGTAATTTTCAAAGGCATCTAAAGAACCGTAAACTTCTTGCAATCTTTCCAAAACCTTATCCGCAAAAATATCGGTCGCATAAACGTTCAACTTTTTAAAAGACAATATCCCGCTTAAATAAGGCTCGCCTTCGGTATTTGATAATCTTATACGGTGCAAAAGAGTTTTTTCCGCCTTTGAAAGATCGCCGAATATATCTTTTATATTGACTGCAAAATACTTTGCAAACAAAGATACATAGCGATCGGTCAAATCTCTAAATACTTTTGTATCGTTTTTATATTTGTCGTAGACCAACTGGGTCAGGATATTGGGATCGAACGACGACGACTTTTGCTTGTCGTCGAGTCCGCAAGAAGCGATGACGCCCGCAAACAACGACGAGTAACGGTCGTTAAAGTACTTTTTAAAGTTTGCGGATATTTTATTTGCAAGCTCTTCCGCGGTTTTTTCTTGCAAACTTTCGGCGTCGGCAAGAGTAAACGGAACGAAGTCGCCGACGTAAGATTTTATTTTAGCGGTCAACAACTCGTTGAGTTTAATTAAATTCCACTCGTTTACGGGTTTTGTAAAATCAATACTTAATTGGATGGCTTGCTCGAAGTTTTCGGGCTCGGATAATTGCAAAGCGGTATAAAGTTTTTCCGAATAAAAACCTTTTATTCTCTTCTTTATCTTCTCTTTTATCTCGGTAGAGTCAAAAGCCTTCATTTGTTCGGGCGTGATAAACTCTGCGCCCAAATAATCTTCAACGTCCCCTTTAAGAAGGAAAGCGCGGGATAGATTGCGGTTGGCGTTTACGTAATTGATATTACGATAATCCATATCCACGATACCGCTCGACTTTAAAACGTTTTCCACGCTGTCCGACAACATATCCATGGTTTCGATATACTTGCTCTTATCTAAAAGCATTCTGTATCTATCGGCATAGATTATCTTACGTTGTCTGTTTAAAACGTCGTCGAAGGTCAATACTTGTTTTCTTATGGAATAGTTACGCGCTTCGATCTTTTGTTGAGCGCTTTCTACCCTTTTGGCTATCATATTGACGGTTATAGGCACGTCGTCGGGCAAATGCAAAGATTGGGACATATTTTTAAGTCTATCCCCGCCGAATATACGGATAAGATCGTCTTCCATCGATAAATAGAATACCGAACTACCGGGATCCCCTTGACGCCCCGCACGACCTCTTAACTGGTTGTCGATACGTCTTGACTCGTGTCTTTCGGTACCGATTATCCTAAGTCCGCCGACTTTGATAACTTCTTCTTTTTCTTTTGCGACTTGTTCTTTGTACTCGGCAAGTTTTTCAAGATATACTTCCCTTGCTTTTAACCCTTGTGCGGATACGTCTTTGGATTTTGAAATCGCTTCCGAAATTACTTTTTCGGGGTATCTCGATCTTTCCAAAAATTGGCGAGCCAAAAATTCGGCATTACCGCCGAGCATAATATCGGTACCTCTACCCGCCATATTGGTGGCGATGGTAACGGCGCCAAGTCTGCCCGCTTGAGCGACTATTTGCGCTTCGAATTCGTGATTTTTAGCGTTTAAAAGTTCAAAATTTATACGTTCTTTACGAAGCAATACAGCTAACTCTTCGGATTTTTCGACGCTTACGGTACCGACCAAAACGGGTTGACGGCGTGCTTGACAATCTTTTATATCTTCGATTATCGCTCTATATTTACCGTTGACGGTGGTGTAAAGTCTATCCACTTCGTCGATACGCGCGATTGGTTTATTCGTGGGAACGACGACTATATCCAAACCGTAGATCTCTCTAAACTCGTTTTCTTCGGTTTTTGCGGTACCCGTCATACCCGACAATTTTCTATATAAACGGAAAAGATTTTGGTAAGTGATGGTAGCGACGACCGAGTTTTCTTTTTTGATCCTTACCCCTTCTTTTACTTCTATAGCCGAGTGAAGTCCGTCGTTAAATCTACGACCTACCATCAAACGTCCGGTAAACTCGTCGACTATGATTATCTCGCCGTCCTTTACGACGTAATCTCTATCCGCTTGCATCAAGAAGTTTGCCCTTACCGCCAAACGTATATTTCTATACAATTCGATATTGGCAAAAGAGCCGATGTTATCCACCTTAAAATAGGCTTCGGCTTTGTGCATACCGCGTTCGGTAAGAGCGATCTTTTTGTCTTCTTCGTTTATCTCGAAGTCCCCTTCTCTTTCGGCTTCGTCTTCGGAATCGGGTTTGGGGGCTTTTAAAGTTTTTGCAAAGGCGTTCGCCTTATAAAACCCTTCGGCTTGGCTTTGTCTCGGCGCGGAAATTATCAAAGGGGTACGCGCTTCGTCGATAAGTACCGAGTCCACTTCGTCGATAATGACGTAATTGAGTCCGCGTTGAGAAAGCATCCTTTCGCTTCTTATTTGGCTGTCTCTTAAGTAGTCGAAACCAAATTCGCTGTTAGTGCCGTAAGTAATGTCGCATTGATATGCTTGTTGTTTTTCCATCGGGTTTTGTCCCGAATAGATAACGCCGACGGTAAGTCCCAAAAACTTGTAAACTTTACCCATCCAATCCGCGTCTCTTTTAGCCAAATATTCGTTGACGGTAACGACGTGCACGCCCTTTTCGGTCAAAGCGTTCAAATATGCGGGAAGCGTAGCGACCAAAGTCTTACCTTCACCGGTACTCATCTCGGCAATTCTACCTTGATGCAATATTATACCGCCAACTAATTGAACGTAAAAATGTCTTAAACCCAAAACTCTGGTACTTGCTTCTCTTACGCACGCGTAAGCGTCGGGCAATATATCGTCCAAAGTTTTGCCGCTTATCAATTCTTTTTTAAATTTGCCGGTACAAGCGTTAAGTTCTTTATCGGTCATTGCCGCATACTTGTCCGCCAATGCTTCTATTTTGTCCGCTATAACGTAGATCTTTTTTAGTTGTCTATCGTTGTCGCTACCGAAAATTTTGGTAAATAAGCCCATGTTATTCCTCCGAATCATCCGTGGTCAATACGTCTTTGGGATATGTTTTAAGTTTAGCCCTTTCTTCTTCCCAAGATTCTTTTAATTTTAGTAATATCAAAACCGATTTGCGTTTGATCTCTTCGATCATTTTATCGAAAAATCTTCTGCCTTCTATACGATAGGACGTTATGGGGTCCATTTGCCCTATCGCCCTTAATCCGACGCTCTCTCTTAACTCGTCCATGTTTTCCATGTGAGTTATCCACTCGTTATCGATGACTTTTAACAAAACTTCTTTTTCGATACGATCGAAGTCTACGCCCGACTCGATTAGATGAGTTTTCGTTTTTTCGTACTCTTCTATAACCCTTTCTATTATGCCGTCCGCTACTTTGTCAATGTTCATTTCGGAAGCCAAAATCGGGTCGAGCGCATGCGTTCCTACCGGCAAAACTTTCTCTTCCAATTTGGCGTTAAGAGCGTCGTAATCCCAATTACGATAATCGACCGCAAAGTCTACCGTATCCATAACGACTTCGGCGACCGCTTGCGGTAAATATTCCAATATTTTTTGATGAACGTCGTCGGCTAAAAGTATCTCTTTTCTTGACGCATACAACAATTCTCTATGTTTATTGAGTACGTCGTCAAAGGACAAGACGAGTTTACGAGAACTGAAATTGCGGTTTTCTATCGCCTTTTGCGCTTCGGATATTTTTTCCAAAACGTACTTGTCCGATATGGGCGTTTCTCTATCGAAACGTTTGGACGCAACGTAAGCCTTAAAGTCGTCTTTGGTGTTGATACGCATCAAATCGTCTTCCATCGACAAATAGAAAACGCTACTGCCTTGATCGCCTTGACGACCCGCACGACCCCTTAATTGGTTGTCTATACGACGATTTTCGTGTTTTTCACTGCCTATTATTCTAAGTCCGCCCAAGGCTTTGACTTGTTCGGCTTCTTTTGACGTGATAGATGAAAACTCTTGATAAAGTTTTTGATACTTTTCTCTTAATTGCTTGGCGTCTTCGGGAATATCGTCCAAAAACGACGTCGCTTCGGCTATCGCTTCGTCGGTGTAGCCCATTTTTTCAAGTTCGCTCTTTGCCATATAATCGGGGTTACCGCCCAAAAGGATATCCGTACCTCTACCCGCCATATTAGTCGCCACCGTAACAGCCCCTAAACGTCCGGCTTGCGCTACGATAAACGCTTCTTCTTTATACAACTTGGCGTTTAGAGTAACGTGCGGTATATTATTGGCTTTAAACAAGCGAGAAAGTTCTTCGCTACGTTTAACGTTTAACGTGCCTATCAAAACGGGTTGAGAACGAGCCAAACAATCGGAAACGTCTTTAACTATCGCGTTTAATTTGCTTTCGTTATCCAAGAAAAGTCTGTCGCTTTCGTCTTTTCTCAATACGGGCTTATTAGTGGGTATGGTTATTACGTCAAGTCCGTATATCTCGGCAAACTCTTCTTCTTCGGTTTTTGCGGTACCCGTCATACCCGACAATTTTTCGTACATTCTAAAGAAGTTTTGAAAAGTAACCGTCGCAAACGTCTTGCTTTCGCTTCTTATTTGCAAACCTTCCTTGGCTTCTATCGCTTGATGCAAACCTTCGTTATAGCGTCTGCCTATCATCAAACGCCCCGTAAATTCGTCGACGATGATGACTTCTCCGTCAAGCACGATGTAGTCCTTGTCTTTATGCATCAAAAAGTGCGCTTTTATGGCGTAACGGATATGTTTATAAAGTTCGAGATCAAGTTCGAAATCTTCGGGAAGTTCCGAATCTTCGTCTTCTTCGGAAACGAGTCCGTAAAACTTTAACGCTTTACGAATGCCCGAATCGGTCAAGGTGATGGAATTTTTCTCTTCGTCTATCTCAAAGTCCCCTTCCCTTTCTTCTTCGTTTTCCGAGTCGGGACAAGGCGGAGTCAAAGTTTCGGCAAAAGCGGACGCACGTTGATAATTATCCGCTTCGTTGTTTGCAAAACCCGAAATTATCAAAGGTGTACGCGCTTCGTCTATCAATATGGAATCGACTTCGTCGACGATAGCGAATTTAAGTCCCCTTTGCACTAAATATTCTTTGCTTGGGACCATATTATCTCTTAAGTAATCAAAACCGAATTCGCTATTAGTACCGTAAGTAACGTCGCAAAGATACGCTTTTTGTTTTTCGGCAAGCGATTGAGAAGAATAAACGTAACCTACCTTTAATCCCAAAAACGTATACAGTTTGCCCATCCACTCGGCGTCTCTTTTTGCCAAATATTCGTTGACCGTAACGACGTGTACGCCCTTACCCGTAAGAGCGTTTAGATATACGGGTAAGGTAGCGACCAAAGTTTTACCTTCGCCCGTGTACATTTCGGCAATACGTCCTTCGTGCAGTGCGATACCGCCCATCACTTGAACGCGGAAATGACGCATATTCAAAACCCTTGCGCTCGCTTCTCTAACTACCGCAAACGCTTCGGGCAAAAGACTGTCTAAACTTTCGCCTTTTGAATATCTTTGTTTGAATACGTCGGTATAATTCCTGAGTTCGGCGTTAGTTACGTCCTTAAATTTAGGTTCTAAAGCCAAAACTTTGTCGGCTATTACGCCTAACCTTTTGACTTGTCTATCGTTACCGCTCGAGAATATCTTACTAAATAATCCCATATCTATCCTTTTTTATTATTTTTTGGGTTTATAGGAATCTTTTAACCCAACTACCATGTTGAATTTTAAATCGTCCGCAGTGGAACTTCTTTCGGTCATATAATATCCCGTACGCATAAATTGATAATGAGTATAAGGTACGGTGTCTTTTAAGCACGCTTCGCCTTTGCCATGGAAGACCTTTTTGGTATCCTTTTGCAAACGCAAAGAGAAATCTCTTCCGTCGTCAAGATCGTCCAAAAGATAATCGTATTCGAAAACCGTAACGTCGACGGATTTTTCGGCGCTTACCCAATGAATAGTACCTTTTACTTTGATACCTGCGTTTACGCCGCCTTCTTTGCTGTCTTCGATTATCTCGCCGTGAACTACCGTTTGTCCGTCAACGACTTCGTGAGACTTGTATTTAACGATATAAGCGCCGACTAAACGAACCATGCCGTCGGGCTTTAATCTAAAGAACTTAGGCGGAGGATTATCCGAGAAATCTTCCTTGTCGATATAAAGTTCCTTTGAGAAATATACTTCTCTCGACCCGCTTTCGGGATCGACGGGATTATTTGCGACTTTGACGTACTCGCCCCCTTCGTAATTATCCAATATCAACTTGATAGGACTTTTAACGACCATAACTCTTTGAGCGACGCCGTTTAAATACTCTCTGACGCAATGTTCCAAAAAAGAGGATTCGACCACGCTATTGCTCTTTGCAACGCCGATTTTAGCGCAAAAATCTTTGATAGCGGGCGCGGGATAACCCCTTTCTCTCATACCGCTCAAAGTGGGCATACGGGGATCGTCCCAGCCGTCTACCACGCCGTCTTCCACCAAACGTTTTAGATAACGTTTACTCATAATGGTACGAGTAAGGTTAAGTCTTGCGAACTCGATTTGTCTAGGCCCCGGATCGAAACCGCAGTTTATCTTAAACCAGTCGTACAAAGGACGATGGTCTTCAAATTCCAAAGTGCAAATAGAGTGGGTGATACCTTCTATAGCGTCCGAAATGGGGTGCGCAAAGTCGTACATGGGATAGATACACCATTTGTCGCCCGTGCGATGATGATGCGCTCTCATAATACGATATATAATAGGGTCGCGCATATTGACGTTGGGACTTGCCATATCGATTTTTGCTCTTAAAGTCTTTTCGCCGTCCGCATACTTACCGTCTTTCATCTCGGCAAACAACTTTAAGTTTTCCTCAATCGATCTGTTGCGCCAAGGACTTTCTTTACCCGCTTCGTACAAAGTACCGCGGGACGCGCTTATTTCTTCGGCGGTCATATCGCAAACGAAGGCTTTGCCTTGTTTGATAAGATCGACTGCAAAATCGTATAATTGATCGAAATAGTCGCTTGCATATTTTTCGAGATCCCAATCGAATCCCAACCATTTGATGTCTTTTTTGATAGACTCTACGTATTCAACGTCTTCTTTGGTGGGGTTGGTATCGTCAAAACGCAAGTTGCATTTGCCGTGATATTTTTCCTTTATCCCAAAATTGATACACAAACTTTTGCTGTGTCCGACGTGCAAATAGCCGTTAGGTTCGGGCGGGAAACGAGTGATGATTTGAGTATGCTTGCCTTCGGCAAGTTCGCTGTCGATAATGTCTTCGATAAAGTTATTAGATAAATTTTCCATAACACGATCCTTTATTGAAATTTAAAATACTGTGAAACGTGTATAATCGTCCATAGTAATCCATTATATCAATTATATAACCGAGTCAAGGGTATTGTCAAATTACATAAAGAGAGAAAAAAGGACTTTATGACAAAATAAGTAAAAATAAAAATATATATAAAATAAAAATATTAAGCGAAGGTAAAAATTTGTAAAAATAAATAAAAAAAAGCGTCCGTTGTGTGTGGTACGAACGCTTGAAATACAACTTGTGAACAGAAAAGAATTAAAGGAATTGACCTTGTTTCGATTTTAGGTATCTCTACCGATTGCCTTTCGACAACCTCGACTAAGCTCTTTATTAAGCTCTTTAAAAGGAGGTGATCCAGCCGCACCTTCCGATACGGCTACCTTGTTACGACTTCACCCCAGTCGCTGATCTTACCTTGGGCGGCTGCCTCCCTTGCGGGTTAGCTCGCCGACTTTGG
>Ga0256405_10006257_pt1 | contig 19311 bp, 12 predicted proteins | sample RumenRJG_02DNA_FD_189096 | JGI IMG/M metagenome (GOLD analysis project Ga0256405, IMG submission 189096) | Bovine rumen microbial communities from Lethbridge, Alberta, Canada - RJG_02 | ecosystem: Host-associated > Mammals > Digestive system > Stomach > Rumen | place: Canada: Alberta... | reverse complement strand
GATCCTTATGGTAAGGATGCCGGATGGCAGAGATGTTCCTTACTGGAACACTTTTTATCAGGAAGTTCAGTATCCAAGGTTTGATGCCCAGGATCTGATGGAAAATATGGATATCCAGTATCTGGCTGCTCAGAGACTGTCTGATATGGTGCGTGCGGGGCTTGATGAGGGGAAAAAGCCTTCCGAGATTGAATTTGGAAGATTTGAAAAGTACAAAGATCAGGTAGTTGAACTTTTGGAGTCAAAAAGGCGCTACCTTGGGCAGATGGATCTTAACATTAAATCTGATCTTGTGTGGGAGCATTACAGGAACACACTTAAGGCTCTTTCGGGCTATGGAGCCAGGATCGTAAGGCTTGATGCCTTCGCTTATGCTCCCAAGGAGCCAGGGAAAAAGAATTTCCTTAATGAGCCTGATACTTGGGATGTTCTTGAAAAGGTTAAAAAGCTTGCTGATGAGTTTGGGGTTTCACTTCTTCCTGAGATCCATGCAAGCTACAGTGAAAAGATATATGAGACCGTAGCAGACAAGGGTTACATGACATATGACTTTTTCCTGCCTGGCCTTCTGATTTATGCTATTGAAAATAAGAACGGCGAAGTTCTTAAAAAGTGGGCCCAGGAAATCCAGGAAAAGAAGATAAGAGTAGTAAACATGCTGGGCTGTCACGACGGTATTCCGCTTCTTGACCTTAAGGGAATTCTCAAAGAGGAAGAGATCCAGAGCATGATCGACACCATTGTTGGAAGAGGCGGCTTTGTTAAGGATCTCCACGGTGCCAAGAACATGTACTATCAGGTTAATGCTACCTACTACAGTGCTCTTGGGGATGACGATAAGAAGATGCTCTTTGCAAGAGCAATCCAGATGTTTATGCCAGGTAAGCCACAGGTGTGGTACCTTGACCTTTTTGCAGGCAAGAATGATCACGAGGCTGTAAAAAGAGCTGGCGCTGGTGGTCACAAGGAGATCAACAGGACAAATCTTTCCTTGGAGCAGATAGAAGATGCTCTTAAGAAAGACGTTGTCAAAAAGCAGCTTGAGCTCCTTAGATTTAGAAACACCAATCCGGCATTTGGTTTTGACAGTGAGCTTAACATTTCCACTGAAGGAAGCGTAATGACCTTTACATGGAAAAAAGACGGCCACGAAGCTACGCTAAGGGCCGACTTCTCAGATTACAGCTACGAGATAAAATAAAACAAGCTACGGAGACGGTTCTGCTGCTTGCCACCCCTGCCAGCAGCAGAACCGTCCCCGTGGCTTGTTTTTAGTTCTTCAGATATGCCAGAAAATAGGTGGCGCCTACACAAAGGCTGCCGCCTATTATATTGCCTATAGTTACAGGAATGAGGTTGGTTACTAAAAATCCAAATATTGAGAGGCCTTCAGCTGGAATGCCATATACACCAGAAGCTATCATGCCTGCAGGGATGAAGTACATGTTGGCGACGCAGTGTTCAAATCCGCCAATGATAAAGAGCATTACAGGAAACCACAGGGTAAGGACTTTGCCAGCGGCTTCTTCTGCGGCAAAGGAGCACCAGACAGCCATGCACACCAGGATATTACACAGGATTCCCTTTAATAGGCCGTCCATAAAGGTGATATTAGACTTAGTAACTGCTGTTGCCACCACTGCCTGGGCAAGCTTTCCGTCTGCAAAGGCGTAGGTGTGCGAAAAATTGGCAAGAAGAGCAATGATAAGTCCACCAACCATGTTTCCGAGGTAGACGATGCCAAGGTTACGAGCCATTCCTTTTACAGTGGCTTTTTTTGATAAAACAGGAACAATGATAAGGCAGTTGCCTGTAAATAGCTCAGCTCCGCCAATGATGACCATAAAAAGTCCAATTGGAAAAACAATGGAGCTTACGAGCCTTCCTGTTGACGGATCAGGCGCGCAGACAGATGCTATCTGGCTTCCAAGGCCGCCAAGGGCAATAAAAGCCCCTGCCATAATGCCCAGGATAAAAGTCTTCCCAAAAGAAAGCCTGGTCTTGGCTGTACCTGCTGTTTCATAAGCTGCTGCAATCTGAGCTGGTGATTTCATATTAATACCCCCTCCTGATAATTAACATATACCCTTATACATAATATAGTATCTCTCAAGACTCAAAAACACAAGATATAGTTTTTGCTATTGCGTTAATGTTTAATGTATAATTGAATAAAAGCCTAAATGACAGGGGACTATTGATCATATGAATAAAGTAGTTTCTAATGGTGTAGCAAAAGTACCGGTAGTTATGCAGATGGAAGCCTTGGAGTGCGGAGCTGCGTGCCTTTCAATGATACTTGCCTATTATGGAAGGTGGGTCGCTCTTGAGCAGATGAGGCTTGATTGCGGCGTTTCAAGGGATGGCTCCAATGCCAAGAACATCCTTAAAGCTGCCAGAAAATATGGCCTTGCAGCAAACGGATACAGGCTTGAACTTGATGCCCTCAGAGAAAAGGGCATGTTCCCTTGTATTATTCACTGGGACTACAATCACTTTATTGTGCTGTGTGGATTTAAGGGCAATAAGGCCTATGTCAACGACCCTTCAAGGGGCAATGTGGCAATGCCAATAGAGGACTTTGCCAAGGGCTTTACCGGGATCGCTCTTATGTTTGACACCACTGAAGAATTTCAGCAAGGTGGAAAGAAAAAGAGCGTATTTGAATTTGCCGGAAAGAGACTCAAGGATGCCAGAACTGCAGTTATCTTCACTGTGGCCATGACAATCTTTTCATATGTATTTAGTGTAGTTAATCCATTTATGTCTGAGTACTTTATGGATAACCTTCTTACGAAAAAGGTAAGCGAAAGCACTCAGCCTTTCCTGATCCTTCTTGGGTGTCTTGCCCTTGTGCAGATCATCGTATCCTGGATATCTGCAGTTCATTCACTTCGAATTGACGGAAAACTGGCTATAAACGGTAGTACTTCCTTTATGTGGAAAGTACTAAGGCTCCCTATGGAGTTCTTTTCCCAGAGAATGTCTGGTGACCTGATGATGCGTCAGACCACCAACGAGGAAATAGCCAGTGCCATCGTTAACACCTTTGCACCTCTGTGCCTGAATACAGCAATGATGCTGTTTTACCTGGTAGTTCTTATCAGGTATTCAATTCCTCTTACAGTGCTTGGCGTGACCACGGTTTTGATAAACCTTATCCTCTCCAAGATAATTTCAGACCACAGGATAAACGTTACCCGTGGCCTTCTCATAGACAGCGGTAAGCTTCAGACCACAACTCTTTCAGGCATCAGCATGATTGAGACCATAAAGGCAAGTGGCGCTGAAAACGGATTCTATGAGAACTGGGTGGAGTTAAAGGCCAAGGTTGATGAAAAAGAAGTTCAGTTCATGAGGGAAAATACTTACCTTGGAGCTCTGCCAAATATGATAAGTAAGCTGGCAAACTACGGAATCACCTTCGCCGGCGTATTCCTTGCAATGAACGGCCATTTCACCATCGGTATGATCACAGCCTTCCAGGGAATCCTTACATCCTTCATGGAACCTGCAACCACTCTTACAAACGCAGGCCAGACCCTTCTTGAGATGCGTACAGAGATGGAGCGAGTTGAGGACGTTATGGAGTACCCGACTGACGAGTACGCTGACAGAGAAGACGACGACAGCCACGAGTTCAAGAAACTTTCAGGAAATGTGGAGGTCAAGAATGTGACCTTTGGATATTCGATCCTGGATGAGCCATTTATCAAGGACTTCTCCATGAACCTTACAACTGGTAAAAGAGTCGCCATAGTAGGCGGAAGCGGATGCGGCAAATCTACCATGAGTAAGCTCATATCAGGACTGTACAAGCCCTGGAGCGGAGAGATCTTATTTGATGGAAAGAGCATTTCCGAGATCGACAGAAGTACCTTCACAGGTTCAGTTGCAGTTGTTGACCAGGATATCATCCTCTTTGAGGACACTATAGAAAATAATATCAAGATGTGGGATGAGTCAATTGAGGACTTTGAAGTGATACTGGCGGCAAGGGATGCCCAGATCCACGACGACATCATCGCCAAGCCTTCAGGATATCAGTACAGGCTCTCCGAGGGCGGAAAAGACTTATCGGGTGGCCAGAGACAGCGCCTTGAGATCGCAAGAGTCCTTGCCATGGATCCTTCCATCATCATCCTTGATGAGGCTACCAGCGCTCTTGATGCCAAGACAGAGTACGAAGTTGTAAAGGCCATTAAGGACAGAGGAATAACACTTATCATCATCGCCCACAGGCTCTCAACCATAAGAGACAGCGATGAGATCATCGTTCTTGACAAGGGAGAAATCGTGGAGAGAGGAACCCACGATGAGCTCCTTAAGCAGGGCGGATACTACACTGCACTGGTAACAAATGACTAACTACTTACACTTAGGAGTTTACAATTGGGCTGGTTTGACGAACAAATAAGACAAAGAAAAAGAATGGATGACGAGCTTTTCAGGGATTCCTATGACAATATTGCTCATAGGGTGCTTGGAGAGCCTGTTAAGCGAAAAGATCTAAAGACCAATATCAAAAACGCCATTGACGAGATCTTTTACTACTACAACTATCCAAGGATCGAAGTGCCTCACGGCATTTCAGAGCCTTTGGATCAGATTGAGTATGCAGCCAATAGCGTTGGTATGATGAAGGCTAATATTAAACTTGAGGGCAAGTGGTTTACTGACTGCTTTGGACCAATTATCTGCTTCTTTAAAGAGGATAATATGCCAATAGCTCTTTTCCCTCATGGATTTGGCAAATACTTCTACTATGATCCTGATACAGGGAAAAAGACCAGGGTAGGTAAGAAACAGACCCTTCTTTTTAAGGACGAAGCAGTGGCCTTCTATGAGCCTCTTCCTCTTAAGCCACTTGGGATCCCTGATCTTATCAACTTTATGAAGAGACGCCTTACGGCTTTTGATTACCTGTCGGTTGCAGTTCTCTCACTGGCGCTTGTTCTGGTTACCATGATCCTGCCATATGCTTCTCAGATGCTGACTGGCACAGTCCTTGATACCAAAGACTACGGGCTTTTCTGGGCCCTTGTTGTAACCATCATAGTGACGATCTTCTTTACCAGTGCCTTTGACGCGCTCAATAATGCAGTCATCGCAAGGATAAAGTGGAAGGTCACAATTCCTGTTGAGCAGGCTGTAATGCAAAGGATCCTTACTCTGCCAGCTCCATTTTTCAGGAAGTACTCAGCCGGTGAACTTTCCAGCAGGTCAAGCAGTGTCAACGAGATCTGTGAGATCATTATAGAAGATTTCTTTTCACTGGGCTTTTCATCCATCTTTTCACTGGTTTATATGGTGCAGATCTTTAAGTTTGCGCCAAAGCTTGTTGTTCCATCCCTTGTGATCATGCTTCTTACGGTGCTGTTTTCAACCATATCTATCCTGATGCAGGTTGGAATTTCCAAAAGACGCATGGAGCTCCTTGCCAAGGAGAGCGGTCTTACCTTTGCCATCATAGGCGGCATTCAGAAGATCAAGCTTGCAGGAGCAGAGAAAAGAATCTTCGCAAAGTGGGCCAATCAGTATGCAGAAGGAGCAGCTCTTCAGTACAACCCGCCATTTTTCCTTAAGATAAGCGGCGTTATCAATACTGCCATTTCCCTTATTGGAACAGTAGTACTTTATGGACTGGCCATAAATTCAGGGGTTTCTACTTCAGAATACTTTGCTTTTAACATTGCCTATGCAACTATGTTTGCAGCTTTTTCAGCTCTTTCCATGGCATCTCTTTCAGTTGCCAAGATAAAGCCTGTTCTTGACATGGCTGAGCCAATCCTTAAGGCTGAACCGGAAAAGACCTTAAGAAAAGACATAGCCACAAGAATAAGTGGCGGAATTGAGATAAACGGTGTCTACTTCAGATACAACGAGCAGGCTCCATATATCCTTGAGAATTTCTCATTGAAGATCAAAGCCGGTGAGTACGTTGCCATTGTAGGTAAGACAGGATGCGGTAAGTCCACTTTAGTAAGGCTTCTTCTTGGATTTGAAAAGCCTGAAAAGGGTGCAGTTTTCTATGACGGAAAAGACCTTGAGAGGATCGATCTTAAGTCTCTTCGCCGCAAGATTGGTTCAGTAATTCAGGATGGAAAGCTCTTTTACGGAGACATATTCCACAACATCGCCATTGCCTCTGAAAAGCTCACTCAGGAGGAGGCATGGGAGGCAGCAGAACTGGCGGGTATCGCTGATGACATCAAGGCAATGCCCATGGGCATGCACACCATAATTGCAGAAGGTCAGGGAGGTATCTCCGGCGGCCAGAAGCAGAGGATCCTCATTGCAAGAGCGGTAGCAAGTAAGCCCAAGATCCTCATATTTGACGAAGCCACCAGTGCCCTTGATAATATAACACAGAGACAGATATCTGAAGCCCTTGATGGCCTTAAGTGCACAAGGATCGTAATTGCCCACAGACTCTCAACTATCAAAAACTGCGACAGGATCCTGGTTATGGACGGCGGAAAGATAGTGGAACAGGGCACCTATGACGAGCTTATTGCAAATAAGGGCTATTTTAGCGAATTAGTAGAAAGGCAGCAATTGTAAGAACATGATAAGTTATAAATGTCCAAACTGCAGCGCCGAGATGGTGGTGCATTCATCCGGGGACCTGGTATGTCCCTATTGCGGAGCAAAAGAAAATTTCTCTGACGCAGAACTTGCGGGTTACAAGGCTTTCAGGATCCACATGCTTGAGTATCTGAAAGCCTGTGCTGACGCAGATCCTGATCCTGACAAGACAGACAGGATGTGGGACAGGGCTGAGCACCTTTCCCTTAAGTCAAAAGATGGAGAGGATGTGGTCATAAGTTACCTATACAAGGCAAAAGAGGGACAGGTGACATCTTGCTTTACCAGGTATAATGTCATTTACCACTTCCCTAAGACTTTCAATAACCACACTGATATTACCGATACAGGGGCCCTTCATGGAAACCTGACATCCAAGGCTGTTAATGGCCTTTCAAAGCTCAACTACCCGCAGGCAGACCTTAAGCACCTTGAAAAGTGCTTCCCACAGTATCAGGGCACAATTGTCCTTGACGACGGAAGCCTTCTGCTTATATTCAAAAAGCCCGAGGAGTTTTATCCCCTGGAGCTTTTTGGAGCTCTTTCAAAAGAGCATGTGGCCTGGATAATTTCAAGGCTTGAAAATATCTGCTGCGTTCTTGAGTACAGCGGACTTGTTCACGGGGACATAACCCCTGACAGCATCTGCATCAATCCAAGAACTCACGAAGCTATGCTTTTTGGAGCCTGGTGGGATGTATCTGAGAAAAAGAAATCTCTTTTGCCAGGAGCAAATAAGGACCTTGTAGATCTTCGGAAAACTGCTAAGATGATACTTGGCTATGATGCTGATCTAAAAAAGGACAGCTTTGAGAGATTTCTTTCTGAAAAGCCAACTCATGATGCCTACAAGGATTTTGAGAATTGGGACAAAGTGATAGAAGACGCCTTTGGGGGAAGACGTTTTACTAAAATGAATTTTTAATTTTTGGAGGAGTAACTACAAATGGGATACGGAAGTTATACAAGTGCGGACTGGTCTAAACTTAGGGACTCAGCAGGAATTTCAGAAAAATCAACTGCTTCCCAGATCTTTAAGAAGCTGGGCATGGAGGAGAAGTTCAATCCTAAGTTTGTAAATATGCGTGAAGCAATGGATTCTGAGGATCACCCAAATTCAACACCTATCATTATCGGACTTGATGTTACAGGTTCCATGGGATATCTGTCTGAGGAGATCGCCAAGAACTCCCTTCACGAGACAATGATGAAGCTCTATTCAACCAAACCTGTTGATGATCCACAGCTTCTTTTTGCTGCCATCGGAGATGTTTCTGACAGGGCGCCTCTTCAGGTTACCCAGTTTGAGTCAGATATCCGTATAGCAGAGCAGCTCCTTGATCTGTGGCTTGAGGGAAGAGGCGGAGATTCACCTGAGGACTTTGAGCTTTTGTGGTACTTTGCTGCCAGGCACACCAAGATTGATTCATATGAAAAGAGAGGCAAGAAGGGATTTCTTTTCACCATTGGAGATGCAGACTGCCATCCAGAGGTAAGGGGCTCAGATATTGCAAACATCTTCGGAGATGACCCTGAGAGATTCACATCAAGAAAGCTTGCTGATATGGCAGGTGAGAAGTATGAGATCTTCCACATCGACCTTTCTGGCAACTTTACAAAGCCCTTCCACTTTAACGGAACTATCCCTGGAAGGATCATTACATTAAGCAAGCAGGACGTATCTGCAATACCTGAAGTCATCATTACAGTAATGCAGATGGTTAATGGCAAGAGCCTTGAAGACGCTGTAGCCCAGTGGAGCAGCTATGTTCAGCCTATAGTCAGAAACGCGGTTGAAGGTCTTGTTCTCAAGACCAAGAAAAAAGGATTCTTCTTTTAATGTCCACTAAATTTTACGTGGTTATTGGTAAAAACTTCGGTGATGAGGGTAAGGGACGCATGACCCATATCCTCTCAGAAAGACCTGGAAAGAGCCTTGTAGTCCGCCACAACGGCGGCGCTCAGTCAGGTCACACCGTAGTCATAGCGGTGGGGACGGACACAGATGATAAACTGCCACATGAAGGCCCGGATGAAAAGAGATTTATCTTTCACGAGGTCGGATCTGGCAGTTTTTGTGGTGCAGAAACCTTGTGGATAGATACTTTTTTCCCAGACCTGTTTAAACTAAGGGAAGAGTACGATTCTTTTCAGGAAGTATCAGGGCAGGCTCCAAGGATATATGCACTTCCTGACACCAATGTGACAGTGGTCTGCGATGTGCTCTTTAACATGGCCCTTGAGTCCTCAAGGGGAAATAAGCGCCACGGCAGCTGCGGAATGGGTATCTATGAGGCGTTCCTTCGGGTAAAGCAGGGTTTTGGTCTTACCATGGCTGAGGTCAAGTCCTTAAGCGTAGAAGATCTGGCAGAGAAACTTATACATATCAGAAATTATTATTACAGGCCAAGGATTGGGGAAATCTTTGGCGGTGTGGGGGATTCGCAGTACCTTAAGGATATTCTGGACAATGTGGTGCTTAGAAATGCGGCCGCTGTAATGAAGAGAAATTCTGAGCTTGTGGAAATAGTATCAGGCGATGTGAGAACTTTTCTTAATAAGTACGACAATGTCATATTTGAAACGGGACAGGGGCTGCTACTGGATGCAGAGAATGAAAAGTATGCTCCAAACGTCACAGGTTCAAGGACTGGAATTACCAATCCAGGAGCTTTTTTGGACAGCCTTGGTCTTACCATAGATGAGGTGGTGTATGTTACAAGAAGCTACGTCACAAGGCACGGAGCTGGAGAGCTCTCTTTTGAGTGCGAAAGGCAGGAGCTTGGAGATGTGGAGGCTGACACCACCAATGTGACCAATACATGGCAGGGGTCCTTTAGATATGCGCCGCATGCTTCAGTATATGACTTTATTGATCCTGTAATATCAGACCTTAAGCAGCTAAGTTACAGGCCTAAGGTCACTTTAGCTGTAACCCATCTTTCGGAAACAGGTGGAAAAATTGTTTTTCAGGACAGAGAAAGCGACATGACTGTCAAAGAACTTGGCGATATACAGGAAGTTTCCATGGTGTTTGATGATTTTTGGGAACTGCCCTGAGCAGTTCACAAAAAGTTTCTTTGATTTTATATGTAAAATAGCATAGAATATAGGGAAGTTGTGTGCAATGTATCTGGTAATATGCTATTTTGAGGAATGTTATGAAAAAACTGGTAGAAATCAAGGATGTAAGTAAGATCTACAATCCTGGGGAAAACGAGGTCAGAGCCCTTAATCATGTTTCTCTGACCATCGGAGAAGGAGAATTCGTAGCTATTATCGGACAGTCTGGTTCCGGTAAGTCTACTCTTATGAATATGCTTGGCTGTCTTGATACGCCAACCTCTGGCAAGTACTATCTGCACGGACAGGACGTATCACATATGACAGATGACGAGCAGTCTGAAGTCAGAAACAGAGAAATTGGCTTTATTTTCCAGGGCTTTAACTTAATACCGTCACTGACAGCTCTTGAAAATGTTGAGCTTCCTCTTATATATAGAGGAGTTGGCAAAAAAGAGAGGGAGAGGCTGGCAAATGCCGCTCTTAACAGCGTTGGTCTTGAAAAACGTAAGACCCATAGGCCCAACGAGATGTCCGGAGGTCAGCAGCAGAGAGTTGCCATAGCAAGGGCTATAGCCCAGGCTCCGCCAATACTTTTGGCAGACGAGCCTACAGGTAACCTGGATACAGCATCGACAAAGGAAATCATCAGGATCATCAAACGGCTCTACTTCGAGGGCAGAACTGTTATCATAATCACCCACGATCCTGGCATTGCAGCACAGGCCAAGAGGATCATCACTATATCAGATGGAAAGATAACCAGCGACATAATGAACCCCGATTATAAAGATGAGATTTAAAGGGGTGTAAGGGCCCATGGCTCCTTACACGTCCTGAGAGGATAAGCGTTGAAGTATGGAGGATGTTATGGAAGAGAATAAGAACTTAGAGGAGAAGGTAGTAAGCGCGGATACTTCTTCGACTGATGAAACAGTAAAAGTTAAAGAAGCAGAAAAGAATGCACCTGTTGTAGATACTGCTTCTGATCAGAATGTGATCAAGGAGACAACAGGTTCAACGGTTGAAATCTACGACGAGGACGACAGCATTGATCTTTCAGATTCAACAAAAAAGAAGAAAAGGAAGTTTAAGAAGAGATATATTCTTTTGGGGCTATTAGCCCTTGGAGTTATCGGATTTATTGTTGGAAGGATCAATGCAAGCAAGAATGCAATAGTTACTGTAGAGACTCATGAAGTTGCACTTGGAAGCATTGAAAATATCCTTTCAATCTCAGGTACTGTTGAGAGTGCTGAGAACAAGAACTACTTCACAGAGATAACAGCTCCCCTTGATACAGTCAACGTCAAGGTTGGAGATAAGGTTAAGGCTGGAGATGTGCTTTGTACTTACGATGCAGAAGCTCTTGAACTTCAGCAAAAGAGTGCTGAGCTTGCAATCCAGCAGGCTAAGGGCAATTACAGTTCTACTGCAGCGGGAAACCAATTGTCTAGTACAGACTATAGCTACATGAATAGTATGACTCTTGCGCAGATGAAAGAGAGAGCTGATCAAATTGCGAATGAAAAAACTGAGTTGGAGCGTAAGAAGAATGATAAAGTCGAGAGAATGCAACAAACACTCAGAGATGTGAACAAGGTTTTATCTGATTATAATCAGAATAGTGTAACAGATAAAGCTGAAGGCTATGTGGCTACAGATAGAAAAGATGACGATGGAAATGAGCTGTATCTCCAAACGCAAAATGCAATAGCAGACATTGAATATGCATTAAAATATGATCCTGAATTGTTGTCGTGGACGAGGCAGATTGAAAATCTGGATATTGAGTTAGGCCATCTGAAGAATGCCATGAGTGCCAAAATAAATGGTGGAACGGTTTCTTCTTCACAAGCTTCAATGGAAGCCACAGAGCTCACACAGGAAGATACTCTTTCTAAGATCGAGGCAGCTAAAGAGGGTATCAAAGCTGACTTTAATGGTGTTATCACAGCTATGCCTGCTACAGTTGTTGAGGGAGCTACAGTTGCAAGCGGCTCACAGCTCTTTACTATAGCAAACCTTGACGATGTACAGGTTTCTATTTCGGTATCAAAGAGTGACCTTCCTAAGGTTTCAGTTGGTGAGAAGGTAGATATTACAATTAACGGCAAACAGTATAAGGGAGAGGTTACCAAGGTTTCAGGTACTGCAACCAAGAATGCCAACGGCGTTGCTGTAGTTGCGACCACCATCAAGGTTACAAACCCTGATTCAGATATCATTCTCGGAGTAGAAGCGAACAACAAGATCCATGCTCAGAAGGCTGACGATACAATAGTTCTTCCTTACGAGCTTATCCAGACAGATTCTACAGGAGATTTTGTTTACGTTCTTGAGAACGGCGTTGTAACAAGAAAAGACGTTACGATCGGTATCTCAACCAGCACAGATGCTCAGATCACAGAAGGTCTTTCAGTTGGAGACCAGGTTATTTCTTCAGATGTATCTCTCCTTACAGAGGGAATGGCAGTAGTAGCGGCACAGTAAAATGGGAAAATTCGGCGAGTATTTAAAAAGCGCAATCAAACAGATCCTTGGTAATGGCTACAGGACGGCTATGACCATGCTTGGAATAGTCATAGGAATTGCTGCGGTTATCGCGGTTGTGGCTCTTGGTAACGGAATGAGTGCATACGTTACCAACTCCTTAAACGACCTTGCTGGTAACTACGGTATATTTACTATGGATGCCAGTAAGACATCTGAACGTTTTACTCAGGACGATATTGATCTTGTACAGGAGTATCTTCCTGATATCAAGGGAATGTCCCCCAACATTGAGAGCTACGCCAAGGTCAAGGGCAGGAAGGAAACCTTTGAGTGTTATGTAAATGGCGGAACCCAGGCTTTTGAGTACGCTTTCAGCAATGGAATAGTTAAGGGAAGTTACTTCACTTCCCAGCAGGTAGAGACAGGTTCAAGGGTATGCGTAATGCTCCTTGATGATGCAAAAAAAATCTTTGGAACTGAGGACGCTGTGGGCAGAGAGGTTGACATTACCGCCAATGGCAAGACTGCAACCTACACTGTAGTTGGTCTTCGTGACCACATGAACGATATGTACCAGTTCATTATGGAGGGGCAGGACTACTTCGCTCAGATAGAGGTTCCTTACACTGCCATGGGTGTTGACTTTGACATGAAGACTGACGAGTTTACCCAGCTCATCCTCTTTGATGATCAGTCCACATTGAATGAATCTGTTACCAAGGCAAAAGAGATCCTGACCAACAAGCACGGTCTTCGTGGTACCACAGCTCTTTCCGGTTACAGTATGGCAGACTTTTCTGATCAGCTTGATAAGATCCTTGGCTACGCTCAGGATTTCCTTTTACTTGTATCAATAATATCCCTGATCGTTGGTGGTATCGGTGTTATGAACATCATGCTGGTATCAGTAACAGAAAGGACTAGGGAGATTGGTATAAGAAAGTCCATCGGAGCCAGCACTGGAGCTATCCTGACCCAGTTCCTTGCTGAATCAGCCATCCTTACACTTCTTGGAGGAATAGTTGGTATCATTCTGGGAATCATCCTGGCTTTTATCATCTGCTCCGCAATAGGCTTCGACGTCATCATCACACCCTCATCAGTTTTGGGTGCAGCCCTATTCTCCATTCTTATTGGCCTGTTTTTTGGAATCTATCCAGCCCGAAAAGCAGCCCTCATGAAACCAATCGACGCCCTGAGACTATAATGCGATGCCATTGTGTGGTATAATATTGTAGATTAATTGTTTTTTGGGGTGTGTCGTGAGAGAGATTATAGATCAGCTTCTACAGGGAAAATATGTTTATACGCAGAGAAACCTGGATTTTTCTACTGCACGTATAGAGATAGGTCTCGGCCCCGGTGAGGTAGCTACTGGCTCTTTTACGATTTTTGGACCTGAGAATGCTCTTTTAGAGGGCAAGGTGACTTCATCAGATCTTAGGATGGAGGTCATTACGCCAGAGGTTTCAGGTTCTCCTTATGAAGTATCCTACAGATTTAATGCCCTTGGAATGTCACATGGTGACGTTCTTAAGGGAGATTTTCGCATAATATCTAATCAGGGAGAGTATGTTCTTCCCTTCGTTGTCACTGTAAGGTCGCAGGTTGTTGCAAGTAGCCTTGGTGATATCAAAAATCTATTTCATTTTGCAAATTTAGCCAAGACAGATTGGGATGAGGCGGTAAACCTCTTTTATTCGTCTGACTTCATATCGGTACTTAAGGGCAATGATGCCCAGTACGAGAGCCTCTACAGGGGCCTTTCTGAGAACCCTGACAACGAGCAGAACGTTGAGGAGTTCCTTATTTCCATCAACAAGAAGCAGCCTGTATCTTTCGTTATCGACCAGGAATCCCTGCAGATAGACTTCACCGGTCTAAATGGGGACCATGGCATCATCATAACCAAGAACGGATGGGGCTATACCCACCTGTTTGCGGATGTTGATGGTGATTTTATAAGTCTCGACAGATATGAGATCGGAGAGGATGACTTTACTGGTACAACAGCCAGGGTCAAGCTGCACCTTATTTATGAGAAGCTTCACGAGGGCAACAACTACGGCCGTATCCGCTTCTACAATAACTTTACAGAGGTCATATTCCCTGTAACAGTGGCAGTTCACTTATCTGATAATCACCTGACAGGGGACTACCAGGAGATGAAGAGACTCACAGTAGACCTTGTAAGAGTCTATGAGAACTTCAGCTGCAAGAAGATAACTTCAAGGGCGTGGCTTTCTGAAACAGGTAAGATCATCTCCAAGATGAACGCCATTGACGACAAGAACCTGGAAGTAAGGCTCTATACCGCCCAGTACTACATAACAGCAGGCAGGGTCAATGAGGGCAAATGGATCCTTGATCAGGCGGAAAAAGAGGTCCTGGATACCGATGGTGATACTCTTTACAGCTACTATTTGTACCTGTCTACACTTTGCAGCAGAGAGGACGCCTACATCAATGACATATCTGAGAGGCTTGAAGGGATATTCAGGCGAAATCCTGATAACTGGCGAATAGCCTGGCTCCTTTTATATATCTCAGAGGAATATACCTCAAGTACACCCAGAAAGTGGATGATGCTTGAAGAGCAGTTCTCCTATGGCTGCAGGAGCCCTATCCTGTACTTAGAGGCCATGAATCTTTTAAATGATTCGCCTTCAATACTTACACATCTTGATAATTATGAGCTTTTTGTCCTTGAGTACGGGGCTAAAAAGCAGATCATATCTCTTAACCTCATAGACCAGATAGTTTACCTGTCCATGAGAGTAAGGAACTTTGACATGAGGCTCTTCAGGATCTTAAAGGCCTGCTACGAGATAAGGGAAAACAGCGATGTACTTGAGGCAATCGTATCTCTCCTTATCAAGGGCGGCAAGACAGCACCCTTTGCCTTTGAGTGGTACCAGAAGGGCGTTGAGGGAGAGCTACGGATAACAAGACTCTATGAGTACTACATGATGAGCATCTACACCGATGAAGACGGGCTTTTGCCTTGCGACATCAACAAGATGGTCCTTATGTACTTCTCATATCAGAGTGACCTTGAATACGACAAAAATGCAATACTTTACAGATACATCCATGAGCACAAGGAGGACTATCCTGAGCTCTATGATTCCTATGTTCCACAGATAGAGAAGTTCCTTATGGCCCAGCTTGATAAGGGCAGGGTTACCAAGGACCTTGGTTATCTTTACAAGAACATGCTCACAAGGCAGATGGTTGATGCTGCCAATGCCTCCAAGGTTTTGTCAGTTCTTTACACCTCAGAGATCAGGGTTTCTGACCCCAGGATAAACGGCGTCTGCGTTGTGTACGATAAGTGCGAGGGTGCTATGAGGTTCCCTGTCATCGACGGAGTCTGCTACGTGCCACTGTATGGCAGTGATTACACAGTTCTTTTAACAGACCACGATGACAACAGGTATGCTGGAAGTATCCCTTACACCAACACCAAGCTGATGCTTCCAGGGAAGCTTGCTTCCTACGCGATCCCTTATATCCAGAAGGGAAAAGAGAACCTGGATCTGTTTTTGTGTGATCTTGGAAAGAACGCCTACACCATCGACATGGACAATGTGGGCAGGTACAGAGATCTTGCGGCTTCTGAACTTGTAAGAAAGAGCTTCAGGAACGAGATATCAGGAAATCTTATCAGGTACTACTACGACAATGATTTTACCAGGCAACTTTCTGAGTACCTTATAAACATAGACCCTACGGACCTTGACAGTCAGAAGAGGGCAGAAGTCCTGGAGATCATGGTAATGGCAGGCCTTTATGACAAGGCCATGGAGTGGGTCAAGACATTTGGATGCTTTTCGATAGATGCAAGGGTGATACTTAAGCTATGCGTGCGCCTTCTTGATAAGGGCACTTTGGAGCCAGGGGAAAAAGAGATTGAGATAGCAGGTTATGCCTTCAGATCAGGCAAGTATGACGAGCAGCTTCTTAATTTCCTCATTGCCCACTACAACGGAACCCTTAAGGAAATGAGGGATATCTGGAGGGCAGCAGAGTCCTTTGGCCTTGATACCTATGCACTTTCAGAGAGGATCATCATTCAGGGGCTTTACAGTGGCTCCTATATTGGTGAGAAGATGGAAGTCTTCAAAAACTATGTAAAGAGCGGCGGAGTAGCTGACGTTGAGATGGCCTTCCTGTCCCAGAGCTCCTATGACAGCTTTGTAAAGGGAACAGTGACAGACAGGTTTGTCTTTGACAGGATCGAGAAGCTCTCCCTTGAAAACATGCCACTTTCTGAGGTGTGCGAGCTTGCATACCTGCGCTACTATGCTACAGACAGGAAATCGGAAGAAGAGGTCAACGAGGAGGTTGCAGCAAGATTCCTTCGTCGCCTGCTTTCCAAGGACGTGTACTTTTCTTTCTTCCAGGAATACTCTGGTATCCTGCCAGATATGGTGCAGTTTATAGACAAGACTATGCTGGAGTACAGGACCCGCCCAGATGCAAACTGCAAGGTGCACTACAGACTTGATAACGACGATGGCAATGAGTACAAGGTAGTTACTATGCGCCAGATGTACGACGGCATCTACGTTTCAGATTTTGTCCTGTTCTTTGGCGAGCAGATGCAGTATTACATCACCGAGCAAAACGGCGAGGAGGAGATCCTTACTGAGAGTGGAACCATTCAAAAGAGTGACATCATTGGAGGACAGCTCCCTGGAAGGTTTAGCCTTATCAACGACATCATGATCGGTGAGACGCTGCAGGACTACGATACAGTGGACAACCTTATTGGCGAGTACTACAAGAAAAAGTTTATTTGCGACAAGCTCTTTTCCGAGATGGATACGGAAGATAGCAAGGAAGGATGATAGACAATGCTTTTTGGTAATTCTGACTCAAGGCGATTTGTCCTGGGGTATGATCTGGGTGAAAAGGTATCTCAGATCAGCTACCTGGCGTCAGATGCAGATATGCCTGAAACTCTGTCAGTTCTGGCAGGGAGCGAACTTTATAATATCCCTACTGTCCTGTGTAAAAGAAAGGACGTCAACCAGTGGTTTTACGGCAAGGAAGCTGTAAGACACATTGAGGACGGCGATGGTACCAGGGTGGACGGCCTTATTGCTGCCGCCAAGGAAGGCAAGCCTGTAGTTGTGGGGGAGACAGAGTATGACCCCATAGCGCTTCTTACACTTTTTGTGAAAAGAAGCTTATCCCTTCTGTCACTTGAGGTTTCCATGGACAACGTGGACGCCATAATGTTTACCACAAGAAGCCTTGATCATCGCATGGTGCAGGTACTTAACGCTGTGACAGCGGCTCTTGAGCTTAAGACCTCAAATATCTTTTATCAGAGCCACGAGGAGAGCTTTTATAACTACATGCTCTATCAGCCTGATGACCTGGCTCGCCACACAGTGCTGGCCTGCGACTACGACCTGGAAGAGCTCTCTGTGTTTAAGATGACGCTAAACACCAACACAAAACCTGTGGTTGCCACAATAGACGTTGAGAATTTTGATGACCTCATGCTTCCAACTGGTTTTCCCAAGGATGCAGCTCTTTTCCACAAGACCTGTGAGAGACTTGATGATGAATTTTTGACCATCATGCAGAAGGTCTGCGAGGAAAAGATAATCTCAACAGTATTCCTTCTGGGAGATGGCTTCCATGAGAAGTGGACCAAGAGGTCCTTGGAGTTTTTGTGCAGGACAAGGCGTGTGTTCCAGGGAAACAACTTATTTAGTAAGGGTGCCAGCATCGCAGCAAGAGAGAGGGTGGCTCCCACAGGAAACGGCAGCAGGTTTGTATTTCTTGGTGAGGACAAATTAAAGGCCAACCTGGGAATGAAACTTTTAAAGTGTGGAACTGAGGTTTATCATGCACTTTTAGATGCTGGTGTAAACTGGTACGAGGCAGAGACAGGCCTTGATATCATCATGGACCCCAGCGGGATACTAAACATCGAGGTTACGCCACTTACTGGCGGTCGCCCCAAAGTTGTTCAGCTCTATCTGGACGGCCTGGTGAAAAGACCTGCAGGCACCACGAGACTTCATATATCCATGAGCATGAGCAGTGTAAATGAAGTTAACGTCAAGGTGACAGACAAGGGCTTTGGAGAACTGTTCCCGGCCACAGGCAAGGTGTGGGAGCAGACCATAGAGGTATAGACCAATGAGTAAACCGATTTTGTGCATAGGAAGCTATGCTGAAAATCCATATCACATAGAGAAGATAGGCAGAAACGTCTATTGCATCGAGGAGCTGTGCTACTGCATAGTCAAAAACGCATTTCTTCTTGATGAAGAGAGCTTTGGAAGTTCGCTCTTTGACTGGATCGAGGAGGAGTGCAGCCTTGTTAAGCTCTCAGACGAACTTAGGAGCATGTACGCCAAGAAGTGCTCCATGGCAGCCCTTGCAGGAACTATCCTTGATTATGTTGGTTACAACACCAGAAAGGAAGTGGACAAGACAGAGGAGATCCTTCGCGGAAACGCTGGAATGGACGTCTATCAGAAAAAGCTTGCAAGGGCAAACTTCCTTCTTAAGAACGGAAGATACGCCATGGCTTTCAGGGAGTACGAGTTCCTTCTTGCCAACACTCCTTCAATTGACAGGCAGCTTCGAGGAAGGATCGAGCACAACGAAGGTGTCATGTATGCAAGGCTCTTTTTGTTTGACAAGGCAGCAAAGATGTTCCTTAAGGCCTACGAGGACGGCGGAGACAAGGAGTCTTACTACCAGTACTTATCCGCAGTCAGGATGGATCTTTCAAACAAGGAGTATGTTTCTTTTATAGCTGATAATGACGAGGCCTACGAGGCTTCCATGGAGATAGAAAAGAGAATGAAGGAAGCTGAAGATCTCTATGCTTCCAGCGATGAAAACCACAAGCTTGGCACCCTTTCCGTTTACAAGGCAGAGGGCAAGATGCATGAGTATTATGATCAGGTGGGCGAGATAACTGACAAGATGAAGCAAACATACAGAGAACTGGTAAAAGACAGGGTGAAGTAAATGGGCTTTTTAGACATCTTTTCAAACAATCACAAAGATGAGGACTGGGCGGAGCAGACAAGGCTCCAGGACTGGAATGACATTGTCTACACCAGAAAAGACGTGGACATGGATGACCCCGTCCAGAGGCGAGAGTATATAGGCAGCTGCCTTCTTCAG
>Ga0256405_10006255_pt1 | contig 19316 bp, 23 predicted proteins | sample RumenRJG_02DNA_FD_189096 | JGI IMG/M metagenome (GOLD analysis project Ga0256405, IMG submission 189096) | Bovine rumen microbial communities from Lethbridge, Alberta, Canada - RJG_02 | ecosystem: Host-associated > Mammals > Digestive system > Stomach > Rumen | place: Canada: Alberta... | reverse complement strand
TCCCGGTATCAGCTAAGCAGATTGTGAGTTTTTTTGAAGAACATAGTACTGACGAATTTTCTATATCTAGTAACACGTTAAATGTGATGGATGCTGCAATTTCTAATCTAAATGAAGGCAAAGTTTCAGAACGGATAGAAATTTGATGTTTCGTGATTTTGTAAAAAAGAGCTTTACATTTCATATTACAGGTGCTAATGTAGGTACATAGGAAGTGCCTGTCCTATTTATTTTGATGCAAACATCAATGTAAATATGCGGTCGCTTCCTTTTTTGTTAAACAGATTTAGTGATGAGATAGAAAGGCAAGGTATAAATCTTTCAATGAAACAGATGATGATTTCTAATTTGACATACACAACCGCGACAAAGGCGTATGGCTTTACAGCTGATACGTTTGTTATTGGTGCGCTCATTTCAGGAACATCAAGACGTACAGAGGGAATAGAAAAATATATCAGGACAGATTGTAAAGTCCGATGTTAGAGGTTAATAGTGGCATCGGAATAAACTGTAGATTTTTGGATCTGTCCGTGTTGGATAGGTCCTTTTTTAATACCAAAAAGAATACGTGGATGTGGTGCAAATGGCAGCATATCGGTCTTCCAAACCGAAGGTGCCGGATCATAACCGGTTATCCACTCTCAGAAGGAGAAGGCAGGCACTTCCTTACTTCTGGACAAACAATTAAATATAGCAGAAGGCCACAGGCACGGTCTTCTGCGCCATGGGCCGGAAGTCGCAATGGGGTGACGCTGGTTTTGCATACCAGAGATGGCGGGTTCGATTCTCGTGCGGTCCACTGATATTTTTGCCGGATAAGCATAGATAGCGATGCAGGTGACCTGTAATCATCAGAGGAGGGCGCACATCCTTCATCCGGCCTTTGCGGGGGAGTGGAACGGAATGACCATACAGGGCTCATATCCCAAGTGATAGCAGGTTCGACTCCTGCCCCCGCGACTTCGTTTTATCAACCACGAGTTAACTGACAACTGTGCAGGGGAGGAATACTATTGTTAGTAGAGAATAGTAATGGAGGATAGTTACTATGAGTTGTCACGATATTGGGAGAGGAATGAATGATGTTGTAAGACGAACCATCACTTTATATGACCGTAATGAGATAGCGTTAGAACCAGCTAAGAAAATAATAGCAACTTGTGAAAACGCCGTGAATTGGTGTGATGGGAATAGTTATGAGGCTCTTGATTATATAAGGAGATGCAGATGTGGGAAATGTCTTAAGCTCGTTCCTAAAGGGGAGAAGCTTTATTCAATATATGATCTCCCATATGAGTATGAGAATAAATATCCTTACATGCAGGAAGAACTAGAACTTGCTTCAGATGGATTGTGTGAAGAATGTTTTGACAGGTTAATGCCTGCTTATTGTTATGGGGATTGGAATATAGAATCGATGAAGAAATATATTGAAAATGATGATTCTAATTCTGATGGTTGTTTAAGTGAAGGACAGCATCGTGAATTTAACAATAAACATTTATGGAGAGAAGCTACTTATTGGTATGAACTATAGATAGAGATGCTGTTTCAATAATGAATAAAACTTGAGGAGAAAGAAATGCGTTTTGATGAGATGGATGCAAAGATGCGAATTTATGAGCAGTCGTTAGATCAGGTATTACTTCCTGACATTTATATGGTTGCAAGGCTTGATGGTCGGGGCTTTACAAAGCTTACAAAAGAAGTTTGCAACTTTGAAGCACCGTTTGATGAAAAATTTAGAGATATGATGGTGAAAACTACAAAGGCGCTCATGGATTGTGGATTCAGAGTTGTGTATGCATACACAGAAAGCGATGAGATATCATTACTGTTTGCTGCTGGCGAGGATGCATTTGGAAGGAAAGTGCGAAAATACAATTCAACCCTGGCTGCTGAAGCCAGTGCAGTGTTTTCACTGGAACTTGGAATGGCAGCAACTTTTGATTGCAGAATGGTGCCTCTCCCAAATGTAGAAAGAGTTGAAGATTACTTCCGATGGAGACAGGAGGATGCTAACAGAAATGCTCTTAATTCGCACTGTTACTGGATGCTTAGAAAAGAAGGGGTGTCAGTTCACAAGGCGACATCAGAGCTGAATGGCAAAGGTGTGAGTTACAAAAATGAACTCCTTTTCAGCAGAGGAATTAATTACGATAAGCTGCCTTCATGGCAAAAACGCGGAGTCGGTATGTGGATGGAAGAGTATGAGAAAGAGGGCACTAATCCCTTGTCAGGCGAGACTAAAATGACAACGCGCAAAAGGATACATGTAGATTACGAGCTTCCGATAGGAGATGAATATGGGGAGCTTATTCGAAGTATTATTGAGAAGGAAGGAAAGAAAAGATGAGAAAACTAGCATCAATACAGAAAATCAAGGCAGTCATGCCTATACCGGATGCGGATAGACTGGAACTTGTCCAGGTACTTGGATGGAAGTGCGTCGGTGGAAAAGATGAATTTCATGTAGGAGATATGGTGGTCTATTTCGAGATAGACTCCTTTCTGCCTGTATGTGATGAGTTCGAGTTTTTAAGAAAGAGTTCCTACAGAAGCAACGAATTCATGGGAGAAGGATTCAGGCTTAAGACCATGAAGTTCAGAGGAGAGATATCCCAAGGGCTATGTCTAGGAATAGATAAGCTGCCAAAGCTTCGGGGCATGGCACTGGAGGAAGGAATGGATGTTACAGAGATCCTTGGCGTTCGTGAATGGGAAATGCCTGAGCGTGCAGGATTCGGAGGAACTATGATTGGAGATCGTCCGGGATATATCCCTAAGACTGATGAGACCAGAATACAGTCTGCACCTGAACTGCTAAACGAGTTCAAGGGGCTTCCATATTACATAACTACAAAGATGGATGGATCAAGCCATTCAATAGGTGTAAGGGATGGGGAGATTTCTTTTACCGGACATAACTTCACTTATAAGGATGATGGAAAGTCAGCTTTTGTGGAGCATGTAAAAGGGGCTGGTATACCGGAGAAGATGAAGGCATATGCAGTTGATCATGGACTCAGCACTATGGTACTTCAAGGTGAATGGTGTGGTGAAGGGATACAGAAGAACAGGCTTAAGTTAAAGAAGCCTGAGTGGTTTGTATTTACAGCCAGGGTTGATGACAAGAGAACTGACCTCGCAACACTAAGGAAGATATGTGAGTATGTCGGATGCCAGATGGTTCCTGTAGAAGAGGAGGGTGATGATCTCCTGGCAAAGTATCCTGATGAAGCAGCTCTTTTAACAAGGGCAGAAGGAATCGGATACAACGGCACGACCAGAGAAGGAATTGTGATCCGTCCCATAGAGCCGGTTCATTCATATACACTTAGCGGACCGTTGTCGATGAAGGTAATAAACAACAAGTATCTTATGAAGAATGATGAGTAATCATAGATGGAGGGAACATGATATCTACATTGTATGAGCCATTTAGGCACTGGTCAGAAAACGGATCGGTATATATCCTGTCTGATACACATTTTGATGATGATGACTGTAAGCTAATGGATCCGAATTGGATAGATCCTGCGGAACAGGTCAGAATACTGAATTTTGTAATCATGAAAAATGATACATTTGTATGCCTTGGAGATGTTGGAAAGCCTGAGTATGTAAAACAGCTCAGGGTCAGAAAAAAGATCCTGCTTCTTGGCAATCATGACAGAAGAGGTGAGCATACAGGGTTGTTTGACGAGATATATGCCGGACCTCTTTTTATAGCTGATAAGATTCTTTTGTCGCATGAACCGGTATATGGTCTGCCGTGGTGTCTTAACATTCATGGTCACGATCATAGCAATATGGAAATGTATAAAGAAGGGTGTAAGCATCTGAATCTTGCAGCCAATGTCTGCGGATATACACCGGTTAATCTGGGAAAACTGATAAAGGATGGGATTCTGTCGGATATAGACAGCATTCACAGGATCACAATTGACCACGCCGTAGAGAAGAAGGAAAAGGAATGGATTAACAAAGAGATACAGACATGAAGTCGAGAATATTAGAATTCATAAAGAATAACCCGGATACCTGGGAAGAGAAGCTGAATGAAAAATTTATACGCACAAACCATAACGGAGATCTAGTGTGCTTCAAATATGCAACTGAAGCCGATTTCTCAGATCCGCTGGTATGCGAAGCAAGAGGAATTATAATTGACGTGGTTCAGCGCGTAGTGGTCTGCTGGCCGTTTGATAAGTTTTTTAATGTACAGGAACAGTATGCTGCAGATATTGACTGGAATAGCGCCAGGGTGCTGGAAAAGATAGATGGCTCTATGATAAAGCTTTTCTGGTACAAAGATGCTTGGAGATTTGCGACAAGTTCTACCTGTGATGCTAAGGATGCAGCTATTCCAGGGTATAACGAACTGACTTATGCGGACATAATTGCCCGTGCTGAAAACGTAAATGAGATTCCTTTTGAGGAACTGAATAAAGACTATACCTACATTTTTGAGCTTGTTTCTCCACTTAGTCAGATTGTTGTCAGATATGAAATGACTGCTTTGTTCTTCCTGACCGCAAGAAATAATCTTACAGGTGAAGAGTTGGATACAGAGCTTCTGCAATTTAGGAGACCCAGGAGCTTTGCACTAATATCTTTGAATGAGTGTCTTGTTGCTGCTCTTGCGCTAAATAAGGGTGGCGAGATAGAGGATGAGGGCTTTGTCGTGGTTGATGAGAAACATAACAGGGTCAAGATAAAGTCTCCGGCATACGTGGCTATGCACAGATTATCTACGAATAAAGTGTTCACTGTAAAGAGAATGGCTGAGTTTTTCTGTAATGGTGAGGATCTTTCAAAGCTGGCAAAAGATTTTCCGACTAATGCCCATATCATTAAGTACTATGATTGGCAGTTTGCTGAGATGAAGCATAAAGCAGAAGACATGATGCTCTATTCCAGGCGCCTTTATGAAGAATACGACCACGACAGGAAAGCAGTAGCTATGACCATAAAGGATTCTCCATACGCATGGGCTGGATTCAAGGCAATTGGGAACGAAAAGGGCATCACTGATATCATGGCAGTGCTTGCACCGGCAAATGTTGAAAAACTGATTGTGGAGTATCCTGAGATAAGTAATTGAAAGCTGAGAAATTATTATGGACGTTATAGGGAGGGACTTAATGAGTTCTATAACTTTTGTGATCGGAGCAACTGCTTCTGGAAAATCATTTTATATAAATGAAATGTTTTCGCAGGAAGACGTAGACATTTTAAATGCATATGATTATCAACAAAGAGCATATGATGAGGCAGGGTATGAAGACGCAATTCCAATTTCTGTGCAGAAAAAATGTGTTATGAAGGCTAATAGTATGCTTCTCGAAGATATTTTGAAAGACGTTAAGGCAGGCAAGAAAGTTGTTGTAGAGCAGACTTTCTATAAGGCCAAGCGACGTATTGCATATATTGATGAAATCAGGAAGTGCGGTGATGTGACTATAGATGTCCATGTAATGTGCCCTGATGATGATCGGTGGAAGATGAATATCCAAAAGCGTGGATTAGATGATCGGTTTGAATATTATAAAGCTATTGAAGCAGAAATAGAGTTTCCAAACCCAAGTGAAGGCTTTGACAATATCTTTGCTGTAAAAAATGGCAAACCTGTCCTAAGAATGGATGATCCTAAGCCTGAAATAGTTGATATAGCAAGAAAAGAGCTACAGAAAGAAGCAGAGATGATTAAGGCTGAAGATGCTAGGAGAGAAGAAAAGGAAAAACTCATAGAGTCTATGAAAAAAAGACCTTTTTGGCATTATTGTGAGGTCTGTGGAAAAAAAGAATATATAACTGCTGAGCAGGCATATATGAGTGGATGGGATTATCCTCCTCACATTGGGACGTTTGGAGTGCTTAGTCCAAGAACATGTGGTAATTGCTCTGACATGGATACTCTATGGGCAAAGTTTATTGCAAAAGATGAATCGAATTGTTTTACTACATCAGAATTAAATGAGTCAGAACGGAAGACATTGCAAAGAATTAAGGGAGAACCTGAAAGCTTGCTGACAGAAGATGCGTGGGATTTATGAATAGCAGTTAAAAGAATGTAGCTTATGAATTCGGGAATCGAAAACAATAATAGAAATAGTATTAAATATCGCCCTATTACATTTGATTCAGCTAAGAAAATGTTCACATACTTGCAGGATGTTGGGGATTTATATAGTCCTGATGAACGTATCTATGTATTTAACTATAGTGAATCTGGAGCGCTTGCGGTGTATAGGATTTGTGAGCTAAGAGCCAAAGAGCTTAGTAGGGACAGTAAGGAAGCTGATGAATACTGGGGTGCATTCCTCGGACCAGGAGGAAGTATCTATGACGTTCCTGGCGAACAATGTGGCGTTGATTATGCAATGAAGTTCTGTGAGGACTGGTACAAATCAGAATGGTACGACACCAGAGATTATGCTGATTTAGTTTTATGAGAGAAGATGAGGCACTAGAAGGATGGAAACAGGAGAATATAGATGCAAACTGAGGACATCACATTTAAAATAATAGGCAGAGATGCGAAAAAACTTAATGAATTCCAAAAGCTTCATGATGGCTGTCTTGAGGGACTGGCTGGAGACAGGTTTTCCTATTCTTTTTCACCAACGTCTCTTGGCATGGCAATAACTGTCAGCTGTTCCTGCGGACAAAAACTGTATTTAGGTAATTTTCTCGATCATGATGAGAAAGAAATAGATTTGAGTAAGTACGGTCCATTATCAAAACGTGATCTTGAGAATAAGAAGTTCGAGGAAGATGTCCTTAGGATACTTCAAATGGAGGATCCGCGGATATGTGCGATAGCATCCGCGAGGAAACAGACCTTTGATATGATATATTTTTTTGCGATGGGAGTTGCATGTCATTCGGATTCGAGAATTTCAAAATCGGTTCTTTATAGTTACAGTCTGGATAAGAATCATCACGAAACTAAAAACTATACTGGAACGGAGCAAGAAAATATAGAATTATTCTTCAAATATTTTAAGCAAAAGATTCGTGAAGAAATTGAAAAATATGATTGTGAAAATGAAGCTCTTTTGAAGAAACTGTCTTCTTGATATGAGTGGACGGGATAGGAAGGCGAAGAAATGGGACGAGAGGAAAATGTAGCAATATTCCAAGATACAGAAAAGATGTGCAGAGAGAACGTTCGGCTAATGGAGTCTATAAAACAGGCATCTGAGAATCAGAAGCTTATTCTGGAGGGAGATTCATTATTTGCAAATGAGAAAGATAAGTATGATGAATCAGCTAAGATAGTAGTCTCAAAGAAAAAGACATTTGAGGCTGCAAGTGCATACAAAGGTATGAAAGTTGCTGTTCATAATTTTGCTTCAGCAACAAATCCGGGCGGTGGAGTAGTTAAGGGATCTACAGCCCAGGAAGAATGTCTGTGCAGATGCTCGACTTTGTACAGCATGCTTAATACCAAGGAGATGTGGAATGGATTTTATGCTCCTCACAGGAATGCAGCTGATCCAATTCACAATGATGACATTATATATACTCCGGGAGTTGTAGTGTTTAAAACAGACACAGCAGCTCCTGTTACCATGCCTGAATCGGAGTGGTATGAAGTAGATGTGATCACTTGTGCGGCGCCAAATCTAAGAGACAATCCCAGCAATCCATATAACCAGAATGATGGAATGAGAAAAGTGAAAATTTCAGATAAAGAGCTACTGGAGATTCATGAGAAGAGGCTTAGACGTATATTGGATGTTGCCGTGGCTAATGCTGATGAAGTAGTTATATTGGGGGCATTTGGATGTGGAGCATTTCAGAATAAACCGGAGATTGTTGCCAGAGCTGCAGCAAATGTGATTAATGACTATCTGTATATGTTCAAAAATATAGAATTTGCTGTTTATTGCAGTCTTAAGGACAGTCGGAATTACGATGCATTTAAGCGAGAACTGGCTAGAATTGCCAATCAGAGATAAGGGGAACAAATAATGCATTCTACAATTTTTGTCTTGAATGATAATCCGATTTCGGAAAACGATGTCATTGACGATGACTATTTTTCAGTGAGTCAGATAGAGCGCCGGGGATATGATTATTGTGGTGTAACGAATCTTGAGTATGAAGCAAGGGACTATTTTTCTGGATATTACTCCGAATTTTTTCAGACAGAGATCATGAAAACGGAGTATGAGGATTATCCTGAAGACAACTTTGTGCAGTACAAGATGACCATTAAAAATCGTGAAAAATTCATGAAAGGCGTTTATAAAAGATATTGCAAGGCTTTAAAAGAATTCAGCAATGCTCTTACATTGGAAAAACTTTTGGATAGTGAAGACGGAGATATCAGTTATTTGCTATATAAGCTGCAGTGTGTAATGGATGATACATGTGCTTTGCAATTCTACAGTGATTATGGAGATTTTGAGAGCCCTGAGCAGTTAATGCGTCGTTGTAAGGATGGAGATGTTTATTATATAGTTGCTGCTTTTGACTATCATTTTTGACAAAAACAAGAGAAAAACTTATGGCATGGAAAATGAGGAGTAGGTAACGATTATCAACCACGAGTCGAATGACAGCAATTCAATTATTACCTATCATTGATGGTAACAATAAAGAAAGAGGAATTATTCATGAATGATAGACAGAAAATGATTGAAGAGCTAATGAAGCATCCTATTGGCAAAGATCAGGAATTTCATTTCCATTGTGATCAATGTGGAGAATGTTGTAAGAATCGTGTTGATATTTTGCTCTCACCGTTTGACCTTTGCCGTATGGCAAAGGCGTTGAATAAACCGTTGCCGGAAGTGCTTCAGGAGTATGGAAATCTCTATTTGGGAAATACAAGCAAAATGCCATTGGTTTCGTTAAAAATGCGGGAAGATAATGGTAAATGTCCTTTTTTAATGGATGATAATCGATGTAAGATCCATAGCAATAAACCAACAGTTTGTGCTTTGTATCCTCTCGGGAGAGGCGCTTCACGCGAAGCAAAGAAAGCTAAGATTTTTTATATCCTGCAGCCTACAACTTGTGGAGGAATGGATGAAATTCATACTCCCAGAGAGTGGATGGGGGAGTTTAATCTTCTCGAGAGTGAGCAGTGGTTTTCTGTATGGCAGGACATTGTAATGGAAATATCAGAGCAAATAAGAAAAGTGCTCCCTCAAATGCCTGGCAGAAGCGGTGATGAATTATTGATGGGGATCACTGAGATCCTATATCTTCATTATGAATTGGACAAGCCGCTAATACCTCAGGTTAAAGAGAACGGCAAATTGGCAGAAAAGATGTTGATGATGGTAAAAGGTACATTAAAAGAATATAGAGGATGGCGGGGATAATGGAGCACGATTCTTACATGGTGAACGCAGAACATATGAGTGATCTTCAGGAATTAACAAATGAACTTATGCAGGATCCTGAGTTTAAAAGTGAATATGAGGCACTTCAACCAGAAATGGATATTACAAGAGCGATACTTGATGCAAGAATCCATGCGGGTATGACTCAGTTGGAATTGTCAGAGAAGAGCGGTATAAGTCAAGCGGACATACATTAAGGTAAAACATACAAATGGATTATGATGCAGAACGTACATTAAATTGGCAGGGAGTTTAGCTGATTTTAATGTACGTTTTTCTATGTGAATATTATATCATCAATCTGAATTGTATAGTGAGTTAGTACACTCAAAAGACAAAAAAGAGCAACAAAAAAGCTCCTTGGCCCTCTGTTTGCAACAGTGAGTCGGAACTTCTTTGTCGTTAAGATAGAAGAGGCTGGGTGGCAATCCAGCATCTCATTTTAAGACCACAAGGGCGCGACGGCTGCCTGTTCCGTCCTCAGCTTCTATCTCTTGGTACTTTCATTATAACCTATTCAGAACCATAGTCAATATCAATTTTCAGCCCCATTTTTCGGGTATTCCCATGCCGTACCATCCTGAAGGTACTTATCAAGCTGAGCTGACATGAGAGGGTACATTGTACGATAGGAGTATGTCCCCTTATTCGTTATCCTAACTACTACACTTATATCCTGCGACAATCTCTTGATAAACGAAATACTACTATTGTCTTTCTTAACACTGATTACATCGGGATTTCTGATGAAGTCAGGTATTGTTTTAAAGCAATCCTCATACATTATATCGGACATGAAATCATTTTTATGATCCTCAGTATGTGCAATACGGTTATCCCAAAATGCTATCTGCGATGTCGTATCAATATGCAATTCCGGCTTTTTCGACTCAATGAAATCTGCAATCTCCTTTGGGATAGTCCCAATAGATACGCACTTTTCGTTAAGTATCTTCTCAACTGATAATTCTGTATAGCTGTTCATTACTGTCAATTCCTTCGTTTGATGTACGCATCTAATTATATTGGGGATAATTCCATATTTCAAGCCAAATCCATTCGCCTACGAGTTGAATGACAAGCCTCTTGCATTCCTCTACCATGTAAATATATCAAATGATCTCTCGGAATCTTCTCCGATTGAATACCTAATATTTTTCCAATTTGAAATGGAGTCGTGACATAGAGCATCAGTTCACGAGTGCAAATGCACTTGTGGCTGATGCTTTTTCTTTTGTCCTTTTGTTCGAAATAATCGAACCTAAAGTTCTATTTCTAAGAGAACGTATTATTCCGTCACGTTCCGTAGAATTACATATGTGGAGCAGAGCTCTAACAGACCGTATTTTGGTCTGTCAGTGCGAGCCCTGCAGGTGTACTTATTGAGAACGAGCAGGATGCGAAGTTCGAAATTAGTACAAATGTAAAGCAAGAGGTACAGCTTAGCCGGCTAACCTGACCTCCGGGTTTCAAACAGGAGGTGCGATATGAGCATTACAGAAGATGAACTTGTTGACTCCTATGGAATAGGTAGTGCAAAAGAAAGATTTGATCTTATTTACGAGAACTACTCGGTGTTTCCGCAGCTGGTTGATTGTTTTGAAATCGGGCTGTTCAACACAATCCTTAATGAGAAGGAATACAACAGAAGAGCCAAGAACAGTGCTGATCTCGGAGTAAGAATCCAGACAAGCAATAAAAGCGATCCTACAGCAAAGATGGCTGTTGAGAGGGTGATGATCCGTGAGGCAATAGAACGATGTGATACGGATGGCGGGATCCTTAAGGACACGGATAATCCTGAAAAACATAAAAAGGATATATGGACGATAGCCATGATGCGCAGGGAATACGAAGTGTTTGATTCATTTCTGAATGCGCTCAAAGGTGATGAGTATCAGATAACTTACAAGTATATCCACAAGGACTTATCTGTAGCCAAGACCGGCGAGGAGAGGAACAGAACTGAAAAAACTATCCGCAACAAATTATGTGAAACCAGAAAAAAATTGGAAAAAAGGATCATCCCTTTCTTCAGGGAAGCAATATAAGGAGGCTAAGGCAATGGCATACAAGAGAAAAGAACCGGAAAACATGGAGAACTTACTTGGGGGCAGCAAGAAGAAATTTGTGAAATATGAAGAGGGGGCAGCTATGTTCTCCATGGGACTCCATTCGTTCATGGATCTGGCAAAAGAGGCAAAAGCTGTTTACCGCATCAGACGGATTGTGTTGGTGAATACAGAAATCATAGAAGACTACCTGGAGAATTTCAGGGATCTGTAAATGGAGAAGGACGGAGTGTAAATCTAGAAACAGATTTCATTTTTTTCTAAAAATGCATTGATTAAATGCGGGGCGTTAAATATAATATTTATAAGAGATTTTGAAAGGAGTGGTATAATGGCAGGACATGGAAGACCGCCTGTGGAGGAGCCAAGAATTATAAAGGTCGGGTTCCGCGCTACGGAAAGAGAACGAGATCTCCTGCTTGCATATTGCAAGAAGAAGAATCTCACTCAAGCCCAGGTTTTTAAGGAAGCACTTGAACTTCTATACAAGACCAAGCCATAAATGAAAGCTGTTTCTTCTTATAATAAAAAGGAGGAACAAAATGGCACAGAGCAGAAAAGACTCACGCGGTTATGCGCTCAGGACCGGTGAGTGTCAGAGATCAGACGGACGTTATTCTTATTCCTATGTGGATAAGGACAGAAAGAGGCAGGTGGTGTATGCACCGGATCTTATCACGCTTCGCAAGAAAGAACAGCAGATAAGGCGTGACCTGGAAGACGGACTTGATCCCAGAAGAGCAGAGCGCGTTACAGTCAATCAGGTATATGACTCGTACATGAAAGGCAAGTACGACCTGAAGGCTACAACAAAAGCAAACTACATATACACCTATGACCATTTCATCAGGGAGACCTTTGGAAGACGTAAGCTGATAGATGTTAAGTACTCGGATGTTAAGAAGTTCTATTATACGCTTCTGACAGAAAAGGAATTATCTCCCGCAACAGTGGATAATGTTCACACGCAGCTTCATCCGGCATTTCAGATGGCAGTCAGGGATGGATATATCAGAACCAATCCCTGTTCAGGAGTTCTTGGTGAGATCAAGAAGAGCCATGTGTGGGTGACGGAGAAGAGAATGGCGCTTACGGTTCCGGAGCAGAAGGCTTTCATGAATTATCTTTTTACGAACCATAAGTATCAGGGATGGAAGCCGGTCATCACAGTCCTTATAGGAACAGGCCTTAGGATCGGAGAGTGCCTCGGCCTTCGTTGGGAAGATCTTGATTTTGAGAATCGTACCATCGATGTAAACCACAACCTGGTCCATCGCAGACTGGATGAGGAAGGTGGAACTCTTCACATCAATACTCCCAAGACCAAGGCAGGATGCAGAACAGTCCCTATGATCCAGCAGGTGTATGACGCATTCCTCGAAGAGTACCAGCTTCAGCAGCTTACAGGATTCTGTACGCAGGAGGTGGAAGGCTATTCAGGATTTGTTTTTGCCAGCTCAAATGGTACAGTCACATTACCGATAGAAGTAAACAGGGCGATCCATTCTCTTATAGATGACTATAATGAAGAAGAGAAAGCCAATGCCAGAAAAGAGGGGAGAAATGCTCTGATCCTTCCCAGAATTTCGGCACATCATTTAAGACATACCTTCTGCACTAGACTGTGTGAGACCGAGACCAATGTGAAGGTCATCCAGACCATCATGGGTCATAAGGATATCCAGACTACATTGGACATCTACGCCGACTGCACAGAGGAGAAAAAGAAGGAAGTCATTCACAACATTGAAGATAAGATTTTCATCTTGTAAGTGGCCTGTTTTGGCTGCATAGTTTTCAAGAATTGAATATTCCATCAGGCTCCATTTCATTACCGGGGTTATAGTGATTGACCCGCGGATTACCACACGCTCGTGGATTATGACGGATAAGGACGGTATTTCAAAAAGGTGCTGATTCGGAGCTGTATGGAGAGCATGGGACAAGGATGGATAAGGACGTACGAACTCCCTTAATCCGTCCCAACGCTTCGTTCTGAGAATAAGTAATAAATCCAGTATTTCATGCGGCTTCTGGCGGATGATCAACAAATCAAATAATTGTTTTGTGCAAGTTTTCGGGCGCCCTCGTGGCGCCCGTTTTTAGTTTGCACATCCACCTTTCTTGACTGCTACAAATTGATGATTCGAAACACAATATTTCTCCGACTTATAATGCAATATTTCTCCGATTGAAAATTGATTTTTCTTCCGATTCAGTTATTGATTTGATGCCGTTGGAATCAAGACATGAATTTATTGAGTTGGCTAAAATATCCCTTATGGACAAGCTGAAGTCAAAACTGAATATAGTGAGTTCGCAGCCAAAGGTAGAGAAGGCTTTGGAGAATAAGGTGAAAACACCTGAGATTGCGAGATGAGAGTTGGGGCAATTTTGTGACTATTAAAAGTCATTGGATGCCCCGCTTTTTTATTACAAGAAATCCTCCGAAAACCGCATGGATACTGGATGAAAAAACTGTCATTTTTATGGGACTGATAAAGGTTTACACTTTGGTTACAAGGTAAAGAGAAGGTAAAGTGATTTGTGGGTGGAACTGCAAATTGATTCATAGAAAGGCGGTACAAAATATGTTTTTTGGAAAAAGAGAAAAGGATAAAGACGTAAGAATTTCAGAATCGCAATATAAGAGCCTTGTAGGCGGAATGTCTAAGAAAGAGCGCAAGGATCTTGAGCGAAAACAGAAAGAGTTTAGGCGAGACAGAGAAGATGATCGCCTGGAAGTCTGGCTCGATTTTGAAGATGACATGGACGATATGGGCTGGTAAGGAGGCACGTTATGGATGACAAACATTACATTTTCTTTTGTGGCAGATGCTGCAGACCTATAGATAAATTCGATGTGGCTATTGCAAAGATTGCTCTCTTTGCAGTGAAGTTCACAGTGTTCCTGATCATTGCCTTTGCAGTGCTGCTGATGATTATCTTTTGATACATGAGGGGAAGGGCAGATGAAGAGATTGCTGTATTGGGTTAAAAAATGCCTTATGGGGAAGAATAAGTTCTGTAAGCACTTTTGCGTGACGTGTGAGTACTTTGAGATTTGTCATAGGGATGGAGAGTTGAATTAAGACTAATACTATATATAAACAGTGAAACAGGTACGGGTATTTCTTTTTTTGATAACGGGTGCAGATAAAGATATGAATATTAGGTGTGTTGGGCGTGATTTTGGATTACCTGATCATTTAATGGCTATTATACGGAACAAGGCTCGTTATATAATAATAGAGTTAAAGCATTAAGAGCATAAGTTACATAAATTATAAGAAATGGGGATTAGTCGTGTTTAGAAGCTTTATATATTTTGATGAAAAGAAGATGTATACATATTTAAAACAGATAGACAATGGATATTTGTCACGTCCACTTAATACGAGTAAAAAAGTCACAAAAGAAGCCTCATTGGGCATGAAAGGCTTAGGGTTTAGCGCTCAGAGTGAAGTGAATGAGAATAGAGAGTTTAATCAGGATAGGGAAAACGATTATGATAGATTTGAGAAAGCACTTGTTGCATTAAGTGATACGGAGTATTTTGACTTTGTATTAAACCCAGAATATGACATTAAGACTTTGCCTCAGATGAGTATTATTAGAATTGCAGGACGATTTCAAATTCCAGAAGAACTAGATATGTATACTATTGCCCAGCAGTTTATGCCTATAATTACAAGTCATATAGAAGCACAAGACGGCAATGGAAAAGAAATCTTAGATACATACCTAGGCAAGGCCTCTGCGGACATTCCTATAGTAATGGATGATGAGGAGGTTGCAATAACAGGACGACTTAATACGCATTATTTACTAGAAGATTATGCGGGATTAGATGACTACTCTGAACAAGAAGTAATCATATTATGTAAAGTAATTGGAATCATGAATAAAGAAAAAGTTGAGATTTTCAATCCTTTAAAAGATTTTATAAAACTACCTAGAACATTTAGAAGAAGTATGGATTCAAACAGCAAAGAGTTTAATCCAATTGTAATAGATGGTCCGGTGTTAAAGGTTGAGATAATCGCCATTTATAAATGATTATCGAGAATTACTAATTCATAATGAGTTTAAGTAAGAGGATTTAGGAAGGAAATGGGAAACTAGTAGAAATAGTTGTACAATACTGCGAGGAACAAGACTTTGAGTCAGTGTCGCCAAATGTAATAGTCAATTATGCAATTGAAATTATGGAGAAAGGAGCAAGCCTTGTTTTGTAATATGCTTCTTATGGCGGGAGTAGAAACTGGTCACAACACATTCTTTGGCATCATGTATTTTAAAATAATGTCTATGGTGAGAACCCTAAAATGGAAGCAGGATACGAGGCGGCAAAGATATAAAACTATTTTTCAACATGATTCCGCAGCCCTGGCATGTGCGCTGAAACAGTGTTTTAACGTATATAAGGTATGAGAACGTTAGTGGACTACACTTGTTTAGGATATGTCATAATAGAAAAAAGAGATAAAGAGATCTGAGGATTTAGAATTCTATCCAATGAAAATGCAAGGAGAGGAGGCAAATATGGCATCAAATGTATTTAATCGCATACCATCAGGTTTTTTTAATCTGCTTTCTAGTGGCAGTGACTATATGAATAATGCCGGTTGTCTCCTTGAAATCTATTCACAGTATGATATGGAGGTCTCTTACCGAATTAGTCGTAAACAGCTACGTGATGCTCTCGCCAGTTACATTTATGAGAATAATCTCAGCTTCTCGGAAGAAGAGGCTGATGAGAAGAGCTCGGATGTTGCTAACAGTATAATACGAAAGTTTACAGATGAAGACTGCGGCTGGCTTACTGAAGAAAATGATGATGCTTCCTATGAGAAGTACATCATTATGACGGAGGCTGGCATAGCACTTTCTGAGTTTTTACTTGCATTAGAACAACCGGAGAAGGTTGAGTATTCTTCATACATTTATAACATTTACAACACATTGATGAATTCTGATCAATGGAAGTCAGATCCTTATGTAAATGCTATAAAGGCTGTTTATAACAACGCTAAAGCGTTATCTAAATCATTAAAGAGATTATCTACATTCATTCGTAAGAAAATAGAAGAATTAACCCGTGAGACGTCGCTTGAAACTCTTACTGACCATTTGTTGGAATATTGTGATGGTGAGTTTATCAGGGAATATGCCCGTCTCACTAAACAGCAGAATATACATATGTATCGAAGTCATATCCGTTCAAAACTGGATGAGATAGTGAGCAATCCGGAAATGCGTGAACTGATAATGTATGGATGTGCTATTGAAGAAAATGTTTCAGAAGATGAGGCGGCGGAACTTGTTCTTGATATGGTGGAGAATACCAAGAAATTCCTTAATGAAGATTATGACCGCATCATGCGTGATATAAAGCATAAGATCAACATGCATATTCATATCGCAGTTGGAAGGATTCGTTTTATCCGCAACAGCGGAAAAGATGCTCAGGGCAATGTTGAGCAGGTATTGAAGATGCTTAGGACAAGCATAGACGAAGGAAATCTTCTAGACGATCTTTCTGATGAGATGACTAAGCTATACAAGTTTGACAAGAATGAGTATATAGATACAGCATCTCTATGGAACCCTCGCAAGAGTAAGACCATTAAAAAGGCGGTAACGACAGATACAGAGACTCTTACTCAGCAGGACAAGGATGATGCAATTTCTGCATTAGAAAAAGAAGCCTATAATCCATATTCCAAGAAGCGTATGAAGATATATTTGGACGAGCAAATGAAAGGAAAGGACGAACTCGATAGCTCGCAACTTCCACTTTCTAACAAGAAAGAGCTCCTTTCTGATATTTCTGCAGTGGCTTATTGTGAGGAAAATGGATTTGAGATAACAGTTGAAGATGGGTATACGGAAGTAAATGATATGATTTTGCGCCGGTTCAAAATAAGGAGAAAAGCAAATGGGGTTTGAAGCAGATTGGGATATGTATACTTCCGGTGAGAAGGAACTGTTTCAGCGTGTGTGTAGGAGATTATTAAAATCTACATTCATAGTTAAAGAAAAAGATGATGACAGCAAGAAGCTTTATACCTTTGTGGCTAAGAATGAAGAAACTGTAAGTTCATATTTAAGCCATATGGGTTTTGATATCAAAGTTGACAGAGACAACGGTGTCACTATGCTTGTAAATTCCGGAGACTCTTCTGATTCGGGTAAGATACAGGCAAACAGATTAAGACTTCGCAAAGCAGACACTGTTGTTTTATGTTGCCTGTGGACTGTTTATCTTGATCGTATACGCCGTGGTAACCTTTCAAAAGGTATTGTAATTTCAATTTTGGATTTAAAGCAAGAACTGGAAAAATACGGTTTCAGAGAAGATTTTGATGGAAAGACTTTGATGGCTGATATCCTTAAACTTTTCACAAAATATAATTTGGTTGAGATGTCAGGAAAGTTTGGCGATCCGGATTGCAGCATAAAGATCTATCCGTCTATCCAGTTTGCACTTGATAGTGTAGAGTTTCAGAATTTAGTTGAGGAAAATGGTAAGAAGATAAAATCCATAAAAGTATCCGTAGACGATGATGAGGAAGAAGTGGAGGAACCGGATTATGACGAGTAATCGAAAAGTAGCTACCGGCCTTCAGCTTATTAACTGGTCGCGATTTACTAGCGTGAAGATGAAGTTCGAAGGATCGACGTTAATCACAGGTAATAATGGAACCGGAAAGTCTACTGTTCTTGATGCAATCACTTATCTCTTAACGGGAAACACTCATTTTAATATAGCAGCCAAAGATCGTGACAGAAGTGTTGCGGCGTATGTGCGTGGCGATACTCATAGCGAAGGTGCTGTTAGATACTTGCGCGGAAATATGGATGTGGTGAGCTATATCGCCATGGAGTTTTATTCCCCAATGGATAAGGCGAAGATGGTTGTGTTTGTTACCATTGAGCTTAAGAAGGACGAATCTAAGGTAAATTCCTATTGGTATGTTGCTAAAGATGCGTCACTTTCTGATATTGTTTTCTGCGAAGAGAAGGATGGCAAGTTATCTGTTTATCCCAAGAGTCAGATTACTGTAAAAGGACAACACATCAGCAGTAAAGAATTCATGGGAATAGAGAGAGGAACTAAGCAGGTTCTTCAGGCTATGGGACTTCGATGCGAGGTTTCAAAGTATAAATCCAAGATAATAAAAATGATGTCATTTGATCCTCAGAAGAACATAGACAAGTTTATTCAGGAATGTGTTCTTGAAGAGGGAGAGATGTCTTCTTTGGCGGATCTTAAAGAACAGAGAGCCAATTATGAAGAAATCAGGCAGACATATGATGACATGCTCGAAAGCAAAAAGGTTTTGGAGCATATTGAGCACTGTACGAGAGAATATGAGCAGAAGTACTCTGATTATAACAAGCGCCGATTAGTGCTTGGATATCAGAAGTGGCAGAGTGCGGTACAGGCTATAGAGAAGCTGAAGAATGCAAAGGGACAAGAAGAAGCTGGACTTGCTTTCCTGGTAGATAAGAAGGAAAAGAAAGATAAAGAGCTCGAAGAGGCAAGACAGAAGCTTGAAGAATTAAATAGTAGCAGTGATTACCAGGATATAAGCAGTACTCTTAAACGCTTTGAAAATCAGATAGAAAAGCTTTCTAAGGAGCGCGATTTTCTTTCAAAGTCTGTTAAAGAAGTTGAAGCTCTCCAAGGGTGGATCGATAGATTACTGCAGGACTATTCAGAAGAACTGCAGCTAAATCTTGATGTTAAGGACGAACTGGCTACTATCTCATCTAAAGGCGATACTGCTAAGAAGGTTGCTGCTTTCTTTGCTTTTTCTGAAGAGATTAAGCGCATTTGTGAGCTTAAGAAGTTGGCTCAGCTTAGGAA
>Ga0256405_10006254_pt1 | contig 19318 bp, 13 predicted proteins | sample RumenRJG_02DNA_FD_189096 | JGI IMG/M metagenome (GOLD analysis project Ga0256405, IMG submission 189096) | Bovine rumen microbial communities from Lethbridge, Alberta, Canada - RJG_02 | ecosystem: Host-associated > Mammals > Digestive system > Stomach > Rumen | place: Canada: Alberta... | reverse complement strand
ATGTGGATTCAACATTGCCCTCATATTGAATGTTGTCATTAATTTTGTATGGGGAATCATCAGCTATCTTTTGATTGGAAAACTGAACTTCTTCAGGCTGTCTGGTCAGATTTGCCATTTCAATTTTGCTTTCAGGTGATTCCGGTTTTTCAAGTCTTACTGGTTCCGGAGCAGGTTCTGGTGTAGGTTCTGGAGCAGGCTCTTGTTTAGGAGTATTGTCCATGCTGAGACCTACAATCTTTTCTAAACAATCTTTACAATAAACTTTACCGGCTATTTCCAAACCACATTCCTTACAAATGGATTTACCGCAAATAGCACATACATCTGTACTTTCTCTACTTGGATGATAATAACATTCCATAATATTACACTCTCAATGAATTAATATATTATTAATATATTTATTTTAAATTATATAATGTTTGTCTTTTAAAATAATTTTATTTTTCAATTGACGTGATTTTTTCAGACAAAATTTCACAGGCAATCAAATCATCAATCGTTGCTAGTGTGGTGGTTAGGGAATCATTGTCTATGGTGTATATTATGGTATTGTTTTCTAGTTTTGAATCTAAAAAGTTTTTATTGTCAACTTCTAGCGTTCTGTAGATGATTTCAGCATCTTTATCTGTTTTGAATTTCAGTTCTATTTTGCTTTTGACTTTCATTGTTATTATTTTTGTGTTGTTGGTTAATAAAATTTATTTTAATTTTTTTTATTTATGGGAATTTGACATTAATATATATTAAATATGATAACATTTATTAATGATTAAAATTATAAATTTAAGTATTCTATTTATTATATAATTTTTATTTTGGAGGAATTTATTATGGTTCGTGCTTATACAAGAAGAGATTATATTAGAAAAACCCCAAATTCAAGAATCGTACAATACGATATGGGTAATTTAAGAGATGAATTTCCAGTTTCAGTCAGTTTAGCTGTTAAAAAACCAGCTCAAATTAGACATAACTCTCTAGAAGCAGCTCGTATTGCTTCAAACAGATTAATGCAAAGAGCAGCTGGAAGATTAGGATACCACTTAAAATTAAGAGTATATCCTCACCAAATTGTAAGAGAAAACCCAATGGCAACTGGTGCAGGTGCGGATAGGGTACAATCAGGTATGAGAAATGCTTTTGGTAAACCAATCAGTGTTGAAGCTATTGTTAAAAAAGATCAAAAAATCATCACTATTGATGTCCAAGAGAAAAACTTTGAAGATGCTAAATTAGCATTAAAAAGAGCAGGTATGAAATTACCTGTACCTTGTAAAATTGTTGTCGACAAAGGTCAGGAATTAATTAAATAAATTTATTTTTTTAATTCTACTTTTACTATTTTTTTTTCGTAATGTTTTTAACTAATGTTTTATAGAGTATATATTATGTTTGATACTTGGGCTGAAAAAAAATTTTTATTAAAACAGTTAGTTAAAAGGGATTTTACTTCTAAATATAAAGAATCTGTCTTAGGTATAATTTGGAGCTTTTTAAATCCTTTACTAATTATGATTGTATTTACTGTAATTTTTTCAGTTTTTTTTAGACAACAAATTCAAAATTTCCCGGTATATTTCTTAATTGCTAAAATTGCTTATGATTTTTTCGTATCAGCTACAAGTGGAGCAATGAGTTCGGTTAGGGATAATAGGGGTATTTTAACGAAAATTTATGTTCCTTTATATATGTTTTCTATAAGTAAAGTTTGCTATGAGCTTATTAATCTTTTAATAAATTTAATTATTTTAGTTGGTGTAATGTATGTTACTAATGCACCATTCCATTTAACGATATTTGCTTCAATAATTCCATTTATCTTTTTTATGATTATGATTATTGGTGTTGGATTAATTTTAGCCGTTTTAAATACCTATTTTTCTGATATAGGTCATTTTTATAGTGTATTTACTTTAATTTTGATGTATGCTTCAGCTTTGTTTTATCCAATGGAAATTGTTCCGGCAAATATTCAAATGATTTTTTCATTAAATCCGTTATATGTCGCGATAGTTTGTTTTAGAGATACTATTTTGTATGGTATTTTTCCAGATTTACTATCATTAATTTATCTTGCAATATTTTCTATTATGTTATTTGCTGTTGGATTTTTATTATTTAGGATTCATGAGAAAAAATTAACTTTACAATTATGATAGGTTTTTAAAATGATATTTAAAGAAAATAATAAAAAAATCAAATATGATTGGGTATGGAGGATATATTAATGGATAAAAGTTCTTTAGAAGATTCATATTCGCAAATATTTGATCATATTGACTTAAATGAATTATACGATGAAATGGATACTATTAAAAGTGCTCTTGCTAATGATTCTCTAAATTTGTCAGATGAGGAAAAAATTAATCTTCAAAATGAATTAGAATTAATTTCTAATATATTCAATGAGAAAGTAAAGTTAGTTTCTAGTTCTGGTGGTGATGGTTCTGGGGAGTTAGTTTCTAGTTCTGGTGGTGATGGTTCTGGGGAGTTAGTTTCTAGTTCTGGTGGTGATGGTTCTGGGGAGTTAGTTTCTAGTTCTGGTGGTGATGGTTCTGGGGAGTTAGTTTCTAGTTCTGATGAAACTATCTGTTTTAATGATAGTATAGAATTAAATTCTATTGATGGTTTGGTTTTAGATGAAAATGCATCAAATGTTAATTCAGATAAAAAATCTGTTTCTAATTTTAAAGATTCTTTATCTTTAATAGATGTTGATTCTGAAAAAAATACTAATTATCATGAAAACATGAATGCAGATATTTCTGTTGATGAAGCATTGGATGATTTAATAGAAGATTACTCTAATGATATTGCCATAAAAGTTGATAATGTATCTATGGATTTTGATATATCTATGGATAAAATTGATACTTTAAAAGAATTTTTTATTCGGACAGTTAAAAGAAATAAAAGCCCTACAAAAACTGTTCATGCACTTAAAAATATTTCTTTTGAGATTCCTAAAGGAGATCGAGTTGGAATTATTGGATTTAATGGTGCTGGAAAAAGTACTCTTCTAAAATTATTATCTCGTGTTTTTTATCCTACTGCAGGTACTATTGAAACAAATGGTAATATTGCACCATTATTAGAGTTGGGTGCAGGTTTTGATGATAATTATACTGGTAAAGATAATATTTTTTTAAATGGAGCGTTTTTGGGTTGTTCTGAAGATTTTATTAAAGAAAAATATGATGAGATTGTTGAATTTTCTGAACTTGGTGATGCAATTAATTATCATGTTAAAACATATTCCTCAGGTATGCGGGCAAAATTGGGTTTTTCAATTGCAACAATTGTTGAACCGGATATTTTAATAATTGATGAAATTTTGTCTGTTGGGGATATTAGGTTTCAGAGAAAAAGTTCGGATAAGATTCGTTCTTTAATTAATTCGGGAATTACTGTATTATTAGTTTCACATTCTGTTGGCCAAATAAGAGAATTATGTAATAAGGCTATTTGGATTGATGATGGCGAACTTAAAATGATGGGGGAAGTTAATAAAATTTGTGATGCTTATGTTAAAGCTGCAGATGAGGCATCCAATGAACAATTAAAAAATATTGAATTAAATTAATCCTATCTTTTAAATACTTAAAATTACAAAATATGGATAATGAGTCCAATTGCTGTTTCTATTATTATTCCTGTTTTTAATACAGAAAATTATTTGCCTACCTGTTTAGACAGTGTTCTTAATCAAACATTAAGCAATATTGAAATTATATGTATTAATGATGGTTCTACAGATAATTCATTAGAAATTCTTAAAAATTATCAAGAAATGGATAATCGAATTAAAATTATTGATAAGGATAATGAAGGACAGGGTATTGCTCGAAATATTGGTATTGATAATGCAATTGGTGAGTATATTGCTTTTGTTGATAGTGATGATTTTATCAAAGAGGACATGCTTGAAAAATTATATAATTCCTCTAAAAAGTCTAATCTTGATTTGGTGATGTGTAAAGTAGCATCATATAATGAATTAACTAATGAAATTAATGATAGTTTGTGGTACTATTCTTTAGGGATTTTCAAAGATTTTGAAAAGAATGTTTTTTCTCATAAAGATACATTGGATTTTACTTGTGAAATTTCAGTAACTCCATATAATAAACTATATAAAAATTCTTTTATTAAAAAGCATAATATTAAATTTGCTGAAAATCTAATTTTTGAAGATGAAGTTTTTTTCTATGATGTGTATCTAAAAGCAAATAAAGTTTCAATTGTTGATGAAACTTTATATTATTATAGAATCAATCGTGAAGGTTCTACTGTTGAAAAAACAGAATATAAAGATTATTCTGATATAGTTCCTATTTTTAAGTTAATCATAGAAAAATTTATTGAGACAAATAATTGGGATGATTATAAAATTAATGTATCTAACAGGTTTATTCATTTAATGTTGTGGCGTTATTCACAGACTTCAAAAAAATATAGAAAATCTTTTTTTTATTCTCTTAAAGAATTGTTAATTCAATTATTGGAAGATAATGTAATTAAATGTAATTTAAGTTTAAAAATTAAACATCGTGTGGATTTGTTAGTTAATTCAGTTGATTATGACGATTTTGTAATTAATGATAAATCTAAATTGTTTTCTATTGTAATGGCTTGTTATAATGTTGAAAATTATATTTCTGATGCTATAGAATCCGTAATCAATCAAAGTTTTGGTTTTGAAAGTAATGTTGAACTTATTTTGGTCGATGATGGAAGTACTGATAAAACCTCTGAAATCTGTCTTAGTTATGTGAATAATTATTCAGATAATATCAAATATTTCTATCAAGAAAATCAAGGTCAAGCCAGTGCACGTAATTTAGGATTAAAACATATAAATGGTAAATATGTAAATTTTTTAGATTCTGATGATACATTGAGGGCAGATACATTAGAATATGTTTTTCCTTTTTTTGAAAAACATTTTGATGATATAGATTTGGTTTCTATTCCAATTAGATTTTTTGAAAGGCAAAAAGGAGATCATAAGTTAAATTATAAATATAAAACAGATAAAGTAGTTGATTTGAATAAGTTGTGGTGTTATCCTCAACTTTCAGCATCCTCTGCCTTTTTTAAATCAGAACTTTTTGACAAGTTTGAATTTGATACTAATTTAGTTAGTTCTGAAGATTCAATAATGGTAAATAAAATTCTTTTAGAAAAAATGGCTTATGGTGTTGTTAAAAAGGGAGCATATAATTATAGAAAACGTTTCGATGAATCTTCTACAATTGATACTTCTAATAAGAGTATAAACTTTTATAATGATCGCCTAAAAAATTATTTTATTAATTTAATAAATTATTCTCTTGAAAAATATTCCCTTGTCCCAAAGTTTATTCAATATATGATTATTTATGATATTCAGTGGATATTTTATTCTAATGATGTTCAATTGTTATTAGCTAAGAATAATGAATCTGAGGAATTTTATAATAATCTTAAATATATTGCCAAGTTTTTGGGTGATGAAATAATTCTTAAACATCGCAATGTTTCATTAAATGTTAAAAATTATCTTTTAAAATCAAAATATGATTCTAAAACTTCAACAAAAATTGAAGATGGGGATGTTGTAATATATGTTGGAGAGATATTGCTTGATCGTTTATCCATACATAAATTTTGGTTAGACATAATTGAAATAAAAAGAAATACTCTGTATATTTCAGGAATGTTCAAATCATTTTTTGATAAAAATAAAATTGAGATAGTATTAACTAAAGAAATTAATGATGAGATTTTTGAATATTCATCTAAATGCGTTGAGTATTCAGATCGTATTTCTGATGAATTCTCTGAATCATTTATTAATTTCGATTTCGAAGTACCATTGTCCGAAGATAAACAATCTGTTATCAGGTTATATGTTAAGTATTCTTCATCAGAAGATGTTTTTGTCAATTTAGAAATTGATTTCTTAAGTCATGCTAGAATGTCTAAAGTTAGTAACTATTCAATTTGGGATAATTATTTAATTAAATACTATGGAAAAAGGTTCGTGATTAAAAGATATTATTATTTTAACATGATTAAATCTGAAATTCCAGTTTTAAAAAATATTTTCATTAAAAAAGGTCCTTATTGGACTTCTGCATTAATTTTTAGATTTTTATATCTTTTATTGTTCCCATTTTATAGAAATAAAAAAATTTGGTTATTTATGGATAGGCGCCATCAGGCCGATGATAATGCAGAACATCTTTATAAGTATTCTATTAAACAAAATGATGGAATTAAAAAGTATTATACTATTTGTGAGGATTCAAATGATTTTAATAGATTAAAAAATTTAGATAATATTGTTCCGTTTTATTCTATTAAACAACGTTTGATATATTTATTTGCAGATAAAATTATTTCATCCCATCCTGATGAAAATATTTTAAATCCATTTTGGGGTAAAAATATTAAATATTATTCGGGGTTAATAAATTCCGGTAAAATATTCTTACAACACGGAGTTACTAAAGATGATATATCTATGTGGCTAAAAAAATATGATAAAAACCTTGAACTTTTAGTAACTGTTTCAGAGATAGAACGAAATTCATTCTATCAATATAAGTATAATTATAATGATGGTGTTGTTCAAGTATTGGGCTTTCCAAGATTTGATGGTTTAGAGAATATTTCAGACAAAAAACAAATTTTAATAATGCCTTCTTGGAGAGAAAATTTATCATATACTTATAAAAGTCAAATTAATAAATCCGAGTATTTTAAAAAAATTAATTCGTTAATTAATAATGAAAAGCTAGTTAAGTTAGCTAAAGAATATGGATATAAAATTATTTTCAAACCTCATCCTAAAGTTTATGAATTCATTGATTTATTTAATAAAAAAGAAGAAGTTATTTTTGATGAATCAACACGCTATCAAGAATTATTCAATAATTCTTCTATACTAATCACAGACTATTCAAGTGTGGCATTTGATTTTTCATATAATAAGAAGCCTATTGTTTACTATCAATATGGTGATGATTATAATTTTAAAAACAGGTATTTTAACTATGAAACAATGGGTTTTGGTGAAGTTACAAAAGATGAAGATGAATTAATTGATATTATTGAAGAATATTTGAAGACTGATTGTAATATGAAAGAGATATATAATAATAGGGTGGATAATTTTTATATGTTTAATGATAAAAATAATTGTAAACGAGTTTATGAGGCTATTAGAAAATTATGAATTTTAAAAATAAATTATTGTCCAAAAGTAATCAATATAATTTTTATAAAGAAAATTATGAAAAACTTCTAGAAGAAAATGAAGAACTTAAAGAAAGAATTAAATTTATTTCTTATCAGAATAGGATTAAAAAAAATGCTGGAAGTTTTTGTGATTGGGATTATATAGATTATTTTTATCGTGAAGATTTTGGGGATAAATTATCTGAAATGCTTAAAGATCTGCCTGAAGAATCACAGAATTTTTTTAGATTTGCTTATCTGCGAGCTATTGCAGTAAATTTTATGAAAAGAGATACTTTATTCAATAATTTTGAAGTTGAAGAACAAAATAGATTTTCTAAATTTGAATTAGAATGCATGTCTGAAAATAGGATATTGGATTATGAATTTATTGATGATAACTTTAATATTCATTGTTTTGCTAATGACCCGTTTAATGATGAAGATAAAAAATTCTTAAAAAATAAGGACATAATTGATGCAGGTGCTTACACTGGTGATTCATCCATATCTTTATCAAATTTAACTTCAAGTAATGTTCATGCTTTTGAACCATTTCTTGAATCTTATGAAAAACTAGTTCAAAATATAAAACTTAATAATATAACTAATATTGTGCCAGTTCAAGCTTCATTGAGTGATAAAAATGGTGAAATGGAGTTATATGTCTCTGGAGATAATTATCAAGGAATAACGTCGGACTCTAATCGGCGCAAATTTGATAATTCTTTTTCAATTCAATCAATGACAATTGATTCTTATGTTGAAGAACATAATTTAAATGTTGGTCTTATTAAGGTAGATGTTGAAGGTGAAGAAAAAAATCTCCTTAAAGGAGCTATTAATACATTAAAAACTCAAAAACCAATTTTATTTTTGAGTATTTATCATAGTGTTGATGATTTCTTTGATATAAAACCTTGGATTGATCATTTGGATTTAGGTTATAAATTTATTTTATCTAAAGAACAACCTTGGACATTTATCGCGGATACAATATTGGAATGTCGAGCTTATGATTAAAAGAAGTGTTTATTATGGAAACTGTAACAAGTGTTGATGACTTTTCATCTTTAAAAGAGAATAGGATTACTGGAAACCCTAAAATGTCTAGTTCAAAAATCACATTTCATGGTTCTGGAAATGTATTATATTGTGAAAATAATGTGAATTTGGTTGATTGCTCAATATTATTTGGAGGTAGCAACTCTTTAATCTATTTATCAAGTACTAATAGTAATTACTCTTTTAATTTACATATTTTTCAGAATTCTGTTGTTTTTATAGGTAGGGATAATAATTTGACTCCTCCAATTAATATTAATGTTCAAGAACATCAAAATTTAATTATTGGTGATGAAGGTATAATTGGTAGCGGTACAAATATCAGAACCTCTGATGCACATATTATTTATGATATAAATACTAAAAAACGAGTTAATCATAGTAGTAGTGTTTTAATTGGTGATCATGTATGGTTGGGACATTTATCTTATGTGAGTAAAGGGGTAAACATTGGATCAGGCTCGATTATTGACAATTATTCTTATGTCCCATCTTATGTTAAGTTAGAGTCTAATAATTTATATGGTGGAAATCCAATTAATTTGTTAAAAAAAGAAGTATTTTTTACAAAGGATTATGTAGGTAACTTTGAAAATGAATACTCCGAAAATGTCGATGAGTATGTGAGTGGAATATATGTGTATTCTCAAAAACCTGGTGAAACATTGGACTTTAATAAAGTTTCTTCATTATTATCTAACTTTAAAGTTGAAGAAAAATTAGATTTTATTGAAAAATTATTTATACGAAATAAAAAACATGATAGGTTCTCTATTTAATGTGATTTGAATGAACAAGCCTAAAGTTTCAATTATTATTCCAGTTTTTAATTCTGAGAGTTTATTAACTGATTGCTTAATGTCTGTTAAAAATCAAACTTTATCTGATATAGAAATAATCTGTATTGATGATGGGTCATCAGATAATTCTTTAAAAATTCTTAAAGATTTTTCGAAAGGTGATGATAGATTTAAAATTTTCCACCAAGAAAATTCTGGTGCAGGTTTTAGTAGAAATGTTGCTCTAGAAAAGGTCACAGGTGAATTTGTATTATTTTTAGATTCTGATGATTGGATTGAAAATGATGCCTGTGAAAAATTATATAATCAAGCTATTAATCTGAATTCTGATTTGGTTTTATTTGATGCTGTAAGACATTTGCCTGATAATCAATCAATGGATTTAATTCATTTTTTAGATGAAGATTCTAATAAAGATTTTTCATCATTGTCATTTGATTATAAATTAGTTAAAAATAAAGTATTAAATGCATATTTTGGTGTTATATGGTCTAAATTTTATAAATCTTCTTTTATTTTTGAAAATAACATTAAATTTCCGCATCATAAATTATATAATGATGTTGAATTTCATGTTAAATCAATGTTATTAGCTAAAAGAATATCTTATTTTCCTAAAATTTTTTATCATTATAATAGAATAGGTCAAGATTCACTTCAAACTTTATATGTATCTTCGAGTGAAGCTATTGTTTTTTATGATGTAATGTGCGGTATAAAAGAATTTTTATTGGAAAATAATTTTTTTGATGAATTTAAATTAGAGTTTATAGAATTCACTTTTAAGGAATTTGAACGTAAATTAAATGAAATGGATAATGAATTTAAACCACACTATTTTGAAAAGATTAAACTATTTTTTAAATCATTAAATATTTCAGCATATGACTTAAATAAAATTTCATTTTATTATCTTGTTTTTTATATTCATGCAATGATTTCAGAAAATTATATTGAATTTAAATTAATGCAAGATAATTATAATGGTGAAATGTCATTAGATAATTTTGACAATATCCATTGTTCTGAAAAATATTTAATTAAAGATTATTTGTTCCTTTTAGAGAATAATTTTTCACAGTTAGTTAATTATTCTGAAGAATTGGAATATTATCTAAATTTATATAAACAAAAAAATTTAGCAAATAAAAAATTGATTAATAATATTTATTCTTCTTCTGATGAATTAATGCGATTTAATGATATGATTAAATATCTTCAACAACAAAATGATTATTTAGTATCTGAAAATTTGGAATTAAAAAATCAATTAAATGAAAATATTTTTTCAAAAGGTTTTAAAAAAGTTTTTAAAAAATTATCTTAAATTGGTGACATCTCATGCAAAATAAAAAATATTTAATTTCGGTTATAGTTCCAGTTTTCAATTCAGAAAATTATATCCACAATACTTTTGATTCTATAAAAAATCAATCTATTGGTTTTGAAAATATTGAATTGATATTTGTCGATGATTATTCTACAGACAATTCTAGAAAAATTATAAAAAGTTATTCAAATAAATATTCTAATGTTAAATGTTTTTTATTGGATGAAAATAGTGGATTTGGAGGTCAACCGCGTAATATGGGTATTAAAAATGCATCTTCTGATTATATAATGTTTTTAGATTCGGATGATATTTTTTATCCAGATGCTTGTGAAAAGTTATATAAAGAAATTCATGATAAAAATTTGGATTTAGTTTTTGGTTATTATGTTACTGATGTTGATGGTGTAAAATCTAATCATATTTTCTTTGATGATAATTTTAGAATTTGTGATATATATGAAAATAGTGATATTTTAAAATATCCTCCAGCAATAATGTCTAAAATTTATAAGAAATCAATAATTCTAGAAAATGATATTAATTTTCCAATTGGAATTCCTGGTGAGGATTTAGTTTTTTCTACAAATTATTTCTTGCATGCTCAGGGTATTGAATATATTAATTTTCCTGTTTTTGAGTATATTATTAGAAATTCTTCTAATGAAAAATCTGTTAGTTATGAAAGAAATAAATCTTATTTAATTGGTTTATATGATTCATATATGAACTTATTTAATTTGCTTTCAGATTTTGATGATAAATTGGTGTATGTCTGTTTATCTCGTTTAAATTATTGGATTCAACAATTTATTGACAGTGATTTAACATTTGATGATCGTGTAAATCTTTTAAAAAAGTGTAATTTTCTATTTTCTGAATTTGAAAAATCTGATAAAGTAATACCTCATAAAGAATACACGGATTTATTTAATGAGATTTTCAATAAAAAATTTTCTAAAGCTGTTGAAATTTCATTTTCTATTAAAAATAAAAGGCATCTTCAAAAAAATCTTTCTGTGCTGTCTACAGGTTTGGATGAGTTTAATCAATCTTTATTAAATATTAACTCTCAGTTGGACATGTTAAGATTATTATTTAGGAATTGTTCTGAGGATGAACTTTTTAAAGGTATTGAATTAATTGAAAAATGGGATTTATTTGATTATGAATTCTATTGCTCCGAATATAATTATAATCTTAGTTTTAATCCATTATTGCATTATCTGTCTGTAGGTCATGTTCAAGGTAAAAATCCTAGTAAATCATTTGATGGGAAATTTTACGAAAGTTCTAATATTAATGTACTTAATTCAAAATTAAATCCTTTACTTTATTTTGTATTATATGGTATTGATGAAGGTAATGTATTAATAAATGATGAATTATATCCTCATCATAAATCTATTAATAAATTTTCATTGGAAAATAAAATTAAGAATTTCAATGAAAATGGTGTAACAACTAATAAAAGGGATATAAAATTAATTGTTTCTTTAACATCATTTCCTGAAAGATTATATGATATTCATTTTTGTATTTATTCTATTTTAAATCAAACTTTAAAACCTGATGAGATTGTTTTATGGTTGGCTACTAATCAGTTTCCTAATGGTGAACATGATATTCCTCAAGATGTTTTAAATCTTAAGAGATTTGGTTTACAAATAAAATGGTGTGATGATATCAAAGCTTATAAAAAACTAATTCCTGCTTTAAAAGAATATCCTGATGATTTGATTGTTACAGCAGATGATGATTTATATTACCCTGAAGATTGGCTTGAATCATTATATGAAGAACATAAACAAAATCCGAACAATATAATTTGTCAAAGATCAAGGAAAATTTCTTTTAATAATAGTTATTCACTTAAAAGTTATGATGAATGGAAATTTAATGATGGTGAAGTTAAAGAGTCATTTTTTAATTTTTCAACAAACGGTGCAGGTTCTTTATTCCCACCACATTCTCTCTATTCGGATGTATCTAATAAAAATTTATTTGAAAAATTATGTCCAAATGCTGATGACGTTTGGATATGGGCTATGGCCATTTTAAATAGAACTAAAATAAAATGTGTTAAAAATAATATGGTGCAATTAACTTATGTTAATTTGGCGAGAGAATTAAATATTCTAAATGAAAAAACATTATATTCATCAAATTTTGAGGGTGGAAATGATTTACAACTTAAAAATATTATTGATTATTATCCAGATATCATGAAAATTTTAATGGAGGATTAACTTTGAGTCAAAAAAAAATTTCAATTATAATGCCCATATATAATGATGAAGAATTTATTCAAGAGTCATTAGAAAGTATATTTAACCAAACACTCAAGGATTTGGAGGTAATCTGTGTCAATGATGGTTCAACAGATAATTCTTTAGCTATTTTGGAAAAGTTTAAATCAAGATATGGAAATAAAATTAAAATTTTTAATCAAGAAAATCAAGGCTCGGGAATTGCACGAAATAATGCTATGGCACATGCCACGGGGGAATATATTGCATTTTTAGATTCAGATGATATTTTTATTGATAATACTGCATTAGAACAAATGTATGATGTAGCTATTAAAGATAATACTTCCATGATTTCAGCAAATCTAAAAGTTCTAGATTTAAATGGTGAATTGATAATAAATAAGAATCTTAAGAGGTTTTCTGAGCATGAAATTTTAAAACCTGAAGAGTATGGAATACCTTATTCATTTTATAAAAATATCTTTAAAAGAGATTTTATTATAGAAAATGATTTTAAATTTCCTGATTTGCTTAGGGGTCAGGATCCAGTATTTTTTGCAGAAATATTGTCTAAATTAGATAAATTTTCTACAGTTCCTGTTGATTTTTATGCTTTAAGATCTTCAGGGAATAATTTTGGAAAAATTAATTCATTTCGTAAAAAACATGATTATATTGAACATTTTAGACAAGTTTTTGAAATTCTAGAAAATTCGGGATTTGAAAATTTGGTTGGTGAATATAAACAACAATTATTTTATTATCTTAAATCTCCAGAGAATTCATTAGATGATAAGAATGAAATAAAATCAATTATTCATGATGTTTTTAAAGAAAATGAATTAATTATAAATGCTTGTAATTCTTTTTTCAATAAAATTAAAGTTTCATTAATTATTCCGATATATAATGCAGAAGAATTTATTGATGAATCAATTAATAGTTTGTTGAATCAAACATTAAGTGATATTGAATTGGTTTGTGTAAATGATGGTTCTAAAGATAATTCATTAAGAATGTTAGAAAATTTTTCTAAAAATGATCCTAGAATTAAGATAATCGACCAAGAAAATCAAGGATGTGGTGCTGCTAGAAATAAAGCATTAGACAATGCAAATGGGGATTATATCTATTTTTTTGATCCGGATGATTATTTGGTTCCTGATGCATTGGAAAAATTATATTATAATGCGATTTCAAATAATTCTGATTTTGTCATATTTAAAATTGCTAGTTTTAGGGACGGTGAGCCTATAAACTATGATGAACCAGGTTTCGAATTTGAAAAAATATTTAATGATGTTGATTTTAATAATTTTACATTTAATTATAGAGCTATAAGAAGGCATGTTCTTTTAAGTTCTTTTGCACCATGGACTAAATTTTATAAAAAGGAGTTTTTAGATAACTATGATGATTTTAGATTTCATATAAATGTTGCTTTTGATGATGTTCCATTTCATGTTCAGTCAATGTTAAGAGCGAAAAGGATTTCATATGTTCCAGAATTTTTTTATCATTATCGATTATCTAATCCTAATTCTGTTAATAATACTGCATCAAATGCTCCGGACATATTCAAAATCGTTGATTATGTAGAAAACTTCCTTAAAAAAGAAAATTTCTTTGATGAATTTAGAGAAGATTTTATAATATTTAAGATTACTCAATTATCAATGTATATTTCTTCATCTCGTAGTGAAGATTATTTTAAAATGGTAAAATTAGCGATTAATGAAATAAATTTTTTAGATACGGATGCTTATGTGGGTGTAATAAAACGTAATAATGCTTTAAAACGATATAATGCTATTGTCAATTCAAATTCTATAAGAGAATATGAATTAAATTTAGTCAATAATGGAGAAAATTTGAAAGTTTATGATGATAATATTTATATTAATGAAGTTGAAAGAATTAGGGATGAAATTCAAGTTTTAGCATCCTTTTCAGATAATTTGGCAGATAATTTAAAAGATATGGATAGTAACTTTAATTTAAATGAAGAAATATTTAATTCTGTAAAAAATTTATCTGTGAAGGATAATAATTTAGAAATTCCATTTAATTACAATAATTCTAATAATTCCTCAGATATTAATAAAATTAAAGTTTTAGAAGATAGAAATAGATATCTTCTTAAAAAATATAATGAGATTCAAAATAGAGGGCTTTTAAAACGGATTTTTAAAAAGTAATTTTTTTGAATTTGAATATTAAATGTTTTTGAAGGAGTTTTGAATAATTATAATAATATGTTTTGATAAATATTAAATTAATAATTTTATATGGTGAATAAATGCACAGAAGTTCTTTTTTTTCAATGCAGAAATTTAAAAATGATTATTTAATAAATCTTGAAAATTTAAAGATTTTGGATATTGGGTCATATGATTCTAGTGGAACTTCATTCAACTATAGAAGTATATTCGATAAAAATACTTGGGAATATGTGGGGATGGACTTAAAAGAGGGTCCTAATGTTGATTTAGTAGTTTCTGATGTATACTGTTGGGAGGAAATACCTGATGGTTCATTTGATGTAGTTATTTCTGGACAAGCTTTTGAACATATGGAATTTTTTTGGAAAGCGATTGAAGAAGTAGCAAGAATTCTTAAAAATGATGGATACTGCTGTATTATTGCTCCAAGTTCTGGTCCAGTTCATAAAAATCCTTTGGATTGTTTTAGATTTACATGTGATGGGATGGTAGAAATAGGTAAATATGCGGGATTAAAAATTTTAGAAACATATACTAACTCTGCTGAGGAGTCATCTCCATGGTATGATAGTGTGTTAATAGCAAAAAAAATATGAAAAGGTGTCAATATGCATAAAACTAGTCATGATAAAATGTTGTGGTTTAAGAATAATTTTTTAGATAAACATGATTATTTAAAAATTTTAGATATAGGTTCATTAGATACAAGTGGTAATAATTATAATTATAAATCAATTTTTAATGAAGCTAAATGGAGTTATGAAGGTTTGGATTTTAGAAAAGGCGAAAATGTAGATATTGTTGTTGATGATATATATGATATTCAGGAAGTAAATGATAACTCATATGATGTGATTATTTCAGGCCAATTATTTGAACACTTGGGATTTTTCTGGTTAACTATGGGTGAAATTGATAGAATTTTAAAACCTGGTGGAATATGTTGTATTATTGCCCCGAGTGGTGGTCCAAAACATGGAATTGAAGAAACAGATTGTTATAGATTTTATGAGGATGGAATGAGGGCATTAGCTAATTATGTGAATTTTAATATTGTTCATGTATCAGTTAATAATAATGAAAATGCTAAACCCTGGTGTGATGCATGTTTGGTAGCCAAGAAAAATGGTGTTCTTAAGGTGGATTCAGATATTTTAGAAAAAAGAGTTAGTATTTTAGAAAATAAATTATATAATTTATTAGATAAACTAAAAAAATAATTCAATATATTGTGGGATTGTCAATGTTAGCTCTTCGATGAAATTTTTCTAAAATTTCTTATTTTTCTTTATTTTGGAAAAAATCGGTTAAAATCTTAGAATGAATTAATATATGTTATTGTTTATTTTTCATTAAAGTTCTACTTTTATAATTTTCGTTTTTTATTCTTTCTAAATTATCTTGATAGTTAATTAAATAACCATATACTTTTTAAACTTAATTTTAATATTTTTGCATAAATTTTTAAAAATTAACTATGATAATTTTTGATATTCTGTAAAATCAATATTTATATATAAAATATAAAAACAATGTCTGATACATCATATTTTGGGGGGGAACAATTATTTATTCAATTATTTGAATCCGGCTTATGTTGAAAAAAATGATAAAAGATTTAGTGGATTTGAATTTTTTAGTTTGACTAGAGATATTTTGTGTAATCCTTGTGGCATGATTAGAGTCTTGATAATACATTTAAAGACATGTTTTCGCGACAGATTTTGATATGTATTTGTCTATTTATTTCATATTAAGTCCTTTTTTTAAGTAATTTAAATAAGTATTCAATTTTTCCTATGGTTGCTTTGAATTTCTTACAATCTAATTTTTTCAATAATTCTTTTATATTATTATATTTTTTGATAATATTTTCCTTGTTTTATTAAATACTTGTAATGGATATGATAATTGGTTATTGACCTTTGTTTAGTTGAAATTTTCTTCTGGAAAAATAAAAGGAACAATATTATTTTGATAATTCATAATTGGTAGTTTTTATAGCCGAAGGTCATTTATCCAAATGTTCATCTCTATTTTTTGAAAATAGGTCTTTTTATTATTTGTCAAAAGTTTGTATTATTTGAGGTTTCAGAGGGATTAAAATAGAAACAGAATTATGCTATGGGGTTTGTGGCTTTAAGATCAATATAAGCTCTTTTAAGGATTAATGCTCCTTAAATTTATGATTAGGGTGTTCTTTTGTTTTTTTCTTTCGGATAAAATTAAAATCAAACTTGGAGTATGGTAGATATCTAAAATTAAGCATCATAACATTCAAAAAAGGATTATAGTTAAAAGGAATAATGTGTGTATTGGTGTAATAAAAATAAAATTTTATAGTATTAATAAAAGTAAAATTACAAGACTATAAAATAAATAAACAAGAATTAAAACACTATTTTATAATATTTTGCAATCAATATAAATTTCAAAAAGTTTTTGAAAGAATCATATAGTAGGATTTTCTTAAAATATATAAATTGTTAATTATAAATATTAATATAAAATACTATTATTTTTTTAAATAGTTATTTAAAGTGATTCGATGAAAAATAAAAATATTTTAGTAACTGGTGGGCTAGGTTTTATTGGTTCACATATTGTTGATGAATTAATTGATAATAATTCTATTATAATAATTGATGATAAATCTACAGGCAAAATTAATAATTTAGAAAATCCTTATCATCCTAATTTAAAAATAATTGAGAAAGATATTAATAATGTAGATTTAGATAGATTATTGGAAGGTATAGATTATGTTTTTCATTTAGCTGCGATTGCTAGTGTACCGTTGAGTGTTGATGATCCTATTCTGTGTAATAATGTTAATATCAACGCAACAATTAAATTATTAAATGCTTGTAACAAAAATAATGTTAAAAAAATTATTTTTTCTTCTTCATCTGCTGTTTATGGAGATACTACAAAATTACCTATAAAAGAAACTGAACCATTACTTCCTAAATCTCCTTATGCTGCTTCAAAGGCGGGATGTGAGTTATATTTGAAATCATTTTATGAATCATATGGATTAAATTATACAATTCTTAGATATTTTAATGTTTTTGGCCCAAAACAAGATAAAAATTCTCAATATGCTGCGGTCATACCAAATTTTATATCTGCATTACTTGAAGGTGAACAACCTATAATATATGGTGATGGAACACAAACAAGAGATTTTATATTTGTGAAGGATGTTGTAATGGCTAATATTTTGGCTTGTGAATCAGATTATAATGGAATAGTAAATGTTGCTTCTGGTAAAAAATTAACTATTAATGAACTTTATGAAATAATTCTTGAAACTTTAGGTTTTAATGTTGAAGTTAAATATTTGCCTAAACGTAAAGGAGATATAAAAAATTCGTTAGCAGATGTAAGTAATTTGAGAAATATTAACTGTAATTTTAATTTTGATGAGTTTGAAAATCAATTAAAAGAAACTGTGGATTGGTTTAAAACTCATTTATAATTTTATATCCTGATTGACAATTTAAGTTATTATTAAGGGTCTTGTCAATAAATCTATTTTTTCTTAATTTTTCTTGTTTTTCTATTTTTTTCTAGTACCACAATGTTTACAAAATGTTTCATGTTCTTCTAAGATTCCTTGACTATTAACAAAGTAATTATCATTAGAATCGACTCAATAGGTAAAATTAATTGAGGATAAATTTTTAGGGGCCTGAATTTTTTAGTTTTCAGATAGTTGTTGTATGGCTGTTTTCGAGTAAAACCCTTGTGATACAATTAGGGCTCCTAAAAATACATTTAAATATACTGTTTTTGTTACAGATTTCGGTGTATATTTGTGTATTTCTCTCATGTTGAGTCCTTGTTTGAGTAATTTAAAAAAGTCTTCTATTTTTCCTCGAATTGGTTTGAATTTCTTCCAATCATCTAATTTTTTAAATAACTCTATTTTAAGGTTGTTATAAAATTGTTTTTGTGCTAATATTTTCTTTGTTTTGTTAAATACTTGTAATGGGTAAGATAATTGGTCGTTAAGCTTTGTTTTATTGAAATTGTCTTTTGGAAAAATAAAAGGAACTATTTTATATTTGCTAATTCCTAATTGATAGTTTTTATAACTGTAATAACCTTTATCTAAAATTATGGTGTCTCCTTTTCGTATGATTCGTCTTTTTTGTAGGTTTTCCATTATTTCATCGAAAAGTTTTGCATCATTTGGTGCTCCAGAATGAATTAAAATAGAAACAGGATTCATACTATCGTAATCAATGATTACTGTGGCTTTAAATCCAATATAAAATCCTTTAGAAGATGAATAACTCCATTTTAAATTTAATGTTTTGAGATGTTCTTTTGTCTTTTTATTTCTGTTAAAATTAAAATCCAAGTCAACTGGTGTTGCATCAACAATAAATGTCTTTTTTCCTCTTCTTTTAA
>Ga0256405_10006253_pt1 | contig 19319 bp, 10 predicted proteins | sample RumenRJG_02DNA_FD_189096 | JGI IMG/M metagenome (GOLD analysis project Ga0256405, IMG submission 189096) | Bovine rumen microbial communities from Lethbridge, Alberta, Canada - RJG_02 | ecosystem: Host-associated > Mammals > Digestive system > Stomach > Rumen | place: Canada: Alberta... | reverse complement strand
TTTGGTGGTTTCTGCACGCAGATAAACATCAATGAATTCGTTGGTGTCTTCAGGCATCACGTAAAGTCCGTCATCATTCAAAGGAACCTGAATATCGGTTTTGTTCAATAGGACCAGTTCCTTCAGCCTCATCCCGGAATCAATGAATGTCCTGCAAATCGCATAATCTCTAACGTTGCCGCTCTGTTTGATGGTATCTAAAAAGAAATTAGATTGCTGCCATGTTAGAGAGATTTTTTCAATTCTTTTTTTGGCGGTTTCAGGATCTTCTGCCTTTACTTCAATGATATCCTTCATTTTGATGGTTTCATTCTGGATTTCTTCCTGAACGTCTTCTGAGTTTATGAATTCCAGAATGTTCATCATATATGTTTTAACAGTGGTCCTTTTGTTTCCTCTCTGCTTCAGGCAGTGTCTACGGTAATGTCTCAATTGCTTTTTGACATTTTTGTCATTCAATTCATCTATTCCGTTTGATTCCAAATATTCTATGAATTTGGATATGTTGAATGTTTGTTTTTCGATTGTTTCCTTTGTTAAGTTTTTTACCTCTTGCTTTTCTTCCAAGTATTCATCTAGGTAGTCGTTTAGCTCATTGACTTCGATCATAAGCTTTTTGCCTCCTAAATATATTTACTCAAACCCTGGTTATACTATTGATTTTTTTAGTATATAAAGACTTCGTATCTTTTCATTATTCACGTATATTATTACATAAAATATACGTTTTCTTTATATATAAAATTAGGACAATTTGGGAGTTTCGGGAGAAATGTTGAAAGTGAGGTAACACATATACATCAAGTGGTTTCAAAATGGTGATTTCTTCAATTTTATGATTTGTAATAATATGTTCTAAAAAAGTAATAAGAATTGCAGTTGAAACTTTTAATCGAAAATTTAATTTTTGATGAAATGAATGTTTGCATTGAATTATTCAAAACTGGGATTCACTTCATGTAGAAAATATTTATTATAACACAAGTATAATATATTAAATCATGGCAGTCAAAAAAAATTATGCAATTACAAATCTGGAAACAGAAAAGATTCCAGATGTTAACAATATCATACGTAAATATTCAACAGTCTCCTTTAGATCTTCATCACATATTTATTTTGATATGGAACCAGTCAATAATGAAGTTATTGAAGATATGACCTTTTTCAAACTGGAAGCTGAAGATGAATCCAGTTTAGATGAAAAATTTAAAGAATTGACCGATGAGATAGACCAGATAATCAGCAACTATGCAATAAGGGACGAGAACACAGGGGAACTGCTTGTATATCTCAAATTCGTAGGTGAACTTAGCATAAAATTCGACAATATGCATTTTATAAAAGAGGGCACTTATGAAAAGATTGATGAATTGAAAAATTTGAAATCAGAATTTGGAATCTGTAGAGGATATAAGCCTAATTTCCGCCTCATGGAAGGTCAACACTATGAAAATCTTAATAATAAGCCTGAAGGTATTTATCTGCTCTGTCGCAGCCAAGAGAATCTAATGCAATTAAAAGAATTACTGTCCGAAAAGATTATGGAAATCGATCCTGATTTTGTGATAGAATTTACACAATTTGATGACCCTATTCCAGAGAATAATACAAAATTTAACCTCCTTGATCTTGAGAGGTCCGGACACATCTATTACGAAAACCGGGATAAAAAGTGAATTCAAATTCTCAAATTCCTTAGAATTATTTAAATACAATTTATCTTTAATTTGGCAAGGATACCTCCTCCTATTTAGGGTGAGGATGAATTGTCAACCTCCAATCTATTAACCAACATTTAATAGTTCTAAAAGACTAATGCCTTCAATCATACTAGTTATTTATATTGCCTATTTCCATCAGAGCATCATTTTAAACCAGGCATCAATTTCCTCCACCATTACGGGTTTCGATAATTAATTCAATATCATCAGTATAGTCCTTTACTTTTAATAACAAAGCACTTATACTCATTATTTTTTCTTTAAGTAATAGATTTTCCTTTTCTAATCGTGTAACATACTCATAATTATCCAGTTTATCATCTGCAATCATATCTAATTCATTCAAGGTATCACAGAGTTCACTCCACGATTACTTATCCCTACAATCACCATTAGGTCTTTTCCAAGTATCGATTATACCATAACAATCGATAATGTATCGTTCACTCATTTAAATCCCACCATAATTCCTCATTAATCCTTAATTCAAGAAAAGCCATCAAACCACCTATTACTCTTTGATATTTTTCTTCTCGTTTACGAAATTTACTAATCTCTTTATTCTTCCGCAATCTAATCTTTTCATATTCGTTCAATTTTTTCACCACTTGAGAATCATTTAATTCACGATTATTATCAGTGATATTTCCATTAGGGTGAATTGCAAATCGTTCTCTCATCTAATCATCTCATATCTGTTATTATGGCAATTAAACTTATAATGTGCTCTTCTTTTATCATCTAATGGATTAAAAGCAACTGGATAGATGATTTTTCCATAAATCGTAGAATAATCATGTCTTTGATGCTCACTCCTTTCATTCACATCAAATCGCAGAAGATAATCCATAAAAATCACTTTCAATTTCCATTATCAACAATTCGATAAATGTTTTGATTTTTCGCATATTATGCCTTAATCAATCATAAAATCATATTTTCCATTCAATAAATCATTTAATTCATTATCAGATAATTTGAACTTACCATTTTCAGTATCTATTATATTAAAAGCTTTATCCAGTGAAAATTCTTTAAATGGTCCAAAAACTTGATTTGTATCCTCATGAACTAACTTAAAAGTTTTATTTGAAATGATTTTAATAAATGTTATATCATTAAAAGAACGATAAGGTTGCACATCACGATAAAATTCATATTGATCTTCAACGAATGGAATCTTGATATCTTTATTGTCCTTCCAGAAATTTAACATTTTTAAAAGACTTTTATTTCTGCCGCTTTTTTCGTATAATTCGCTGATGAAATTTTCTTTAGAAAGCTCCAAATCAACATGTTTTATTTTATCAACATTATTTTCTGAGGAAAAAGTTAAGAATAATGGGTATCCTGTTAAACCTATAATATAACGATTACATGCTTCAATATAATATCCGTTGCAACATTTTGGTGTTAAAAAAAGTCCAACCGTTCCTATACCATAATATAGGAGAATTGGATTAATTATATATACGCTATAGTTATCTTCAGGCACTTTATCAATCCATTCTTTTATTTTAACCCAATCATGGAAATATGGAAATGTAATTATTCCTGTCACAGTATCCGGACAGCTGATTTTACTTACATCTGAACGCAATTGTATTGAAGTTGTATGGTCAAATGAAAATTGGTCCAATTTTCCTATATAACCATATTTATTTTTATCGGAAATTAAATTTGGATAAGCAGGACCGCATAACAATTTATATATGAATGGGTTTTTTTCAAATAAATTATTTAACTTTTTGTTGATTCCCACCCATTTATAGAATATTTTCCATTCTTCAAAATCCCATGCAAATTCGTTTTCTTCTCTCAATAGCCTAAAATATTCCTTTTTGTTAACTTTATAATTGTCTTTTAGCAATTCTTCTTTTTTAGATAACATGATAATCACTTATTACTGTAGAAATTAAAACTCAGTTTTCAGATATCTTTCAGTCTGAAATATAGTCGAATAGTGATGGTTTGGGCATTAAGCTATACTTTTATAGCATTATATCTTTCACTGTCAAGAATTTCAATTAATACTTCGTATGGATTATAATTATTGCTCATAACCATTTTCAATACATTTTGGCTGAACCCTGAAAGCAATATGACTCCCAATTCATTTTCTATCAGTGGTATTGTTTTAGTGCGGGAGTTTACATTCCAAAAAATCAGTTTAGGTAAATCATAACCTGCATCATTATATCTTTTCCTGATTTCATCAAACAAAGATCTTGTTAACTTATTGCTTTTACCATAATAACCTCCTTGAGCAACATCGAATTCCATATCTGATATGATTAATATGCTTTCAATCATTTCACCTTTTTGAATATCATTTTCACAGGCAATATTAAGTATTAAATCAAAAACCGCTTCAATATTGGTATTGGCAACTTCATCATGATTTAGGGCAATCTCTATTTTTTCCCGTAAACTTTCTGCTTTACTTAAATCCACAAATTGAGGGCTGGCTGAAAAGGTAATGTATTTATCCCTATAAGGATCATTGTTATGTTCGGAAGTGTATATTGCAAGTGCATTTGCAACATCAAGAGCAGTTGTTTTTCCACTTATGTCCATCAGCATACTGCCGCTTCCATCAGCTACAACTAAAGTGTCTCTTATTGGCATGCCCTTAAGATTATTCCAAGCTAACTCTAATGTTTGGTCATATTCACCAACTCCCATCCTTCCATTGCAATATCTTGAAACAACATCCACTGGAGTTGCTACTTTCATGTTCATATTGCTGTGGCCAAGTTCAACAGATTTAAGATAAGATATTCTTCTTTTTTCATCATGTCTAATGAATGCATTTTTGTATTTTAGATTGGCTAATGATGGGACTTTTTCATAATCAATGCTCTCCCATTTATTGGAGCATGTATATACCTCTGTGACCTTTAGGTATTTGCGCAATTTGGATAACAGTAAACGGTAGCGTCTAGGAGTCATGCCCAATAATCTTCTGACTTTTTTAGCCAATGCTTTTGTATTTTTGCTACTTGCATTTTCACTAGGCAACCATTTTCCCAATAGTGAAATTGGTTTTTTAGCATCTATATTTATCAGATCAGAAGATATCTGGTCTTCTATCATAACATGAATGCGATTATCGATTTCATCCTTGATTCCAATTAATGAAATGAGGTCATCCCATCTACCATATTCAGGTATGTTAGTTAGGTTTTTATAGAATGAATCGATATCCAAATCGGCTAATCTTTTGTAACATATTCTAAACAATCGTCTTTCCCCAACACCTTCACGAATGTCCCTTGCAAAGAAAAGCCACTTTAAAGCATATTCTTTATTCTCATAGAATGCCTTATCGAATAAAAACATGATTTCTTCTTCATCACTCTGGCGAAGACTACTTATGGCATAATTCAGGTCAAGCAATGCAGAATTGCTTGTTTTATATCCTATTGCACCATTTTCTGTGATAGAAGTGTTTTCCCTTCTCTTTAATTCTTTTTCCACTAAGTTAAACATTCCCATAACACCTCCTTTGTAGTTTACAAAGTACCATAAATGTTTCTTCAGACAAATAATGCTGTTGGTACTTTTAAATTGATTCAAGATGCAATTACATTCTCCCATAATATTTTTGATCTTTAAAATTACTGCAGTTTGCATCTTTTGACATGCCAAGATACTTTTAGGTACGCAATCCTTACATTATTCTCCTTCTTGATTATTTGCTGTAAAGTATCTTTAACGCCAAGAGCAGGATTTGAACCTGCGTGGAGGATAACCCCCACCTGACTAGCAATCCGGCACATTCGACCAGACTATGCTATCTTGGCATAAGACGAGATACGATGAATTGGGTTCTTATCCCTACATAAAATTTTGCTGTTTGTATCTCTAATGCAAGTCAAATTTGTGGTCAAATCTTGTTTAAACCACAATTTACTTAGTTGTTTTTCTCATATCCAAAGGAATAAGGCCCTCTTTATCCAATATGGAATCTATTTTATCAACATTGTCCTTGTTTATAACTGTATTATCTTCAACCAGCACAAATTCAAAACCCTGGTTAATGCAGAATTTCATAAATTCTATTGGTGAAATTATTGACATTATTCGCCTCCATATTCTTTATTTTTAATAAAGTAAACAACGAATAGTTTACACCTAATAATTAATATTGTTGTTCTTCTATTTAAACTTAATCAAATTGTAGTGGCTTTAAAAAATTGTTACAACATTGTAAAATTGCTTTCACTGAAACATAGTATTTATAGTTAACGGTCAAGAAAATGAAACAATTTAAACATTGTAAAATATAAGTTAATACATCTACATGACAGCAAGTCTTGACTGTATGTTCAAGACAAACAAGGAAAAATATTGAAGAAGTGCTTCAGCATCATAGTCTTCGAAAGATTCAGAACCATTATATTTGTTGGATTTGTTGAACCACCCCACCCTAAAAGAGGGTGGGGATTCCTGAATTTTTCACTTAATAATGGTTAATTTAAGTATTTTTTCAGGCTATCCCCGTTGAACCAGCGGTTTAGAATATTAATTGCTGCGTTTGTGTCTCTATCAAGTGTTTTTCCGCATTTTTGACATTTCCAGTTGCGTGTTTTGACTTTTAACTCTTTGTTTATGTGTCCGCAGTGGTGGCATGTTCGGCTTGTGTTGTGTGGTTTTACGAATTGTACGCCGTCTGCTTCGCTTTTGTAGAGTTGGAATTTGTCTTTTAATCTTTTTATGAATCGCGATAGAGGAAATATCATGTTTTGCTCTCCTCCGATTAAGATCTTGATAGTAGAGTAGTTTTCTTCAAAGACTATTGTATCATATTTTTTGACTAGATTGTAGGTTAATTTTTCAATGTAGTCATTTAATTGGTTTGTTCTTTTGTTGTACCATTTTTGTAGTCTTTTTTGTAGTTTTTTCCATCGCCTGCTCATGTTTCTGCATTTGGACATTAATCTGTTGATGTGTTTGATCATTTGGTTGTCATGGTCAACTTCAAAGAATTCTTTTTGTCCTTCGCTTGTGACTAGCCATCCGTTTTTGTTGGAATTGATATCACATCCAATGTGCTTGCCTGTTAATGGTAATTGTTCTGGTGGTTGTGTTTCTATGTTGAATGATGCATAGTGGTTTAATCCGTCATAATATACTGTGATGTTGTTGAATTTGGTGTCTGGACTGTTTAATAAGTCCAGGTATTCTACGCTTGTGCTGAAGGTCACTTCACCATGTTTTCTTAAAGTTAGTCTGTTTTTTTCTACTGGTCTTTTATCTTTTCGGATGGTTTGTCTGAAGCTAGGTCGTGTTTTCTTTTTAGAGTGAAATTTTGGAGGATTATGCCTTTTGCTTTTAAAACTGTTTTTAAATGCTTTATGCAAATCATCCCGCGCCTGTTGAAGACTGGTGGACTCTGTTTCCATCAAATAAGGTAACTCTTTTTTGGATTCGTTTAAGAACTGATTTAACTCATTTTTAGTTGGAATTTTATTAGAATCACCATATTTGGCTTTATATTTATTTAAAAGTTCATTATGAGTTTTACGAGTACAACCATAGTTCTGTTTAAACAGAACTTCTTGTTCGGGAGTTAAATGAAGCTTAACAACCACACCTCGAATATATTCGCCCATAAAATCATTCCTCCAGTCCAATATATATAATATTTTTATTTCATTATCTAAAATGGAAAACATCTACTCTTTTTTAAAACAACAATTAAAATCACATTTAATTGAATAATATATCCTTTATAATTACTCCTATATAAAAAATGAGAGAGAGCATTTGAAAAGTAATCGAATAACGAACTTAGAGCAATTTTTCAAACCCAAAACAATTTTTCATACTCCAAGCAATTATTAAAAATCCATAAAAAAAAGTATACTGAACAAAAATTCATGACCTAAAAAAGCCACCAAAAAACACAAATAAAAAATAAACGCAAAAAAATAAATAAAAAAGATAGTACACCCAATAGTGCAATTCATCCACAACTTGCAGAAGTTGTGGTATTCTTGCATTTTAAAGATAAATTGTCGTCCATAAAATTAATTACGGGTTTGTTTTTTAGTTGCATATATAATAATAAGCCCGTATTCCTATTTAAATCTATTTAAACTCTTATTTTTAGAATTAAAAACTTGTGAAGTTATATAAAAGTACTAAGTTTGATATTCATCAGACAATAGAAGTTTAACAATGCATAATGTCCTTTTTATTAAATTAATTATGTTTCCTTTAAAATTGAGATTAAGTTTCGTAACCTTCTTTTAAAATTAATGTAAAACTAATTAAATACTATGAAAATTAGTATTTGTTTTTTATTTTGAAAAATTAGTTCAATTAGTTTTAAATAAATAAAATGAAGATAGTGACAACTTATATATAATGGATAAAAGTTTCATTATCAGTTAAATTTTTTACACCCTCAAATTACAAGATATTTGAACTGTTACTCTTAAATAAATGCTCAAATTGTTTTTTTTTAAAATAATTTTCGATTTTTTGACATAATTTATATATACTTTCTTTCATAAAAATTTATTTTGTATTAAATTTATGGGGGTAAAATTTATTAAGAATTATAAAATCATGCTTGTCATTGCCTTTGTGGCATTGATATGTTCAGTATCGTTTGTTAGCGCAAATGAAATGGACAATGCAACGAATTTAGAAAACAATGAATTAAGTTTGGATGAATCTGATTTGCATGCTGATGTTTTAAGTGCTGTCAATGATGATTCTTCAATAGATGATAATTATACTTCTTCTCAGGAAGTTGATTCAAAACTTGGATTTTCCGGAGGGGAAGAAGTTTTAAATGCAAATGCAGACCGATACACTTGCACGGACTTAAAAAGACAAATTGATTCAGCTACTGGATATAAAATAACATTAAGTAAAGGCACTTACTCATTTAATCCAGATGACGGTTATACCATAAAAATCACTAAACCATGTGAAATTGATGGTAATGGTTCATTTATTTACATGGCCAGTTCTGGCTATAGAGCTTTTGAAGTATCTGTTTCAGGTGTAACATTTAAAAATCTAACTATTAGTAATGCAAACTACTATGGAGGTGATGGTACAGCATTTTACTTTAGTAAGGATGGTACTCTGTTAAATTGTAATTTTATTAACAACAAAGCAGTTGGTCCTAAAAGTTATGGTGGTGCAGTTCACTTCGAAGGTACTGGTTCTGTGTCAAATTGTAATTTCACTGGCAACACTGCCACATATTATGGTGGTGCTATCCACATGAAGTCTGGTACTGTGTCAAATTGTAATTTTATTGACAACAAAGTAACTGATCCTAAAAGTTATGGTGGTGCAGTTCACTTCGAAGGTACTGGTACTGTGTCAAATTGTAATTTTGCTCGCAATAATGCTGCCGACGGTGGAGGTGCAATTTACTTTAGTAAGGATGGTACTCTGTTAAATTGTAATTTTACTGGCCACACTGTAAGGAGTTATGGTGGTGCAGTTTACTTCGCAGATACTGGTGGTACTGTGTCAAATTGTAATTTTATTGCCAACGATGCAATTAGGGATGGTGGTGCAGTTTACATCCCAGGTACTGGTGGTTCTGTGTCAAATTGTAATTTTACTCACAATACTGCTTCCGACTGCGGAGGTGCAATTTACTCATATGATGGATGTGCAGTAGAAAATTGTAATTTTGCTGATAACCACGCTTCCTATGGAGGTGCATTTTACTTTGATGATAAGTCAATCGTAAAGAATTGTAATTTTGCCAATAACACTGCAACTAAAGCTGATGGGGGTGCTGTCTGGATTAGATCAGGTAGTGTTGAAAATTGTAATTTCATTAACAACAAAGTAAATGGTTTTAATGGTGGTGCAATTTACGTAGATGGTGAGTCAAGTGTAAAGAATTGTAATTTTGCCAATAACTCCGCAATTGAAGGAAATGGTGGTGCTGTCTGGATTAAATCAGGCAGTGTTGAAAATTGTAATTTCATTAACAACGAAGTAAATGGTTCTAGGGTAGATGGTTCTAATGGTATGGGTGGTGCTCTCATGATGAAATCCGGCAGTATTAAAAATTGTAATTTTACTGCCAACAAAGCATATGATCTTGGCCCTAAGGGTGGTGCTGTCCGATTGGAATCTGGTAGTGTGACAAATTGTAATTTTACTGCCAACGCTGCATTGGGCCATTCCTCTAAGGGCGGTGCTATCCAATTGAATTCTGGTACTGTGTCAAATTGTAATTTTACTACCAACACTGCAAGGGAGTATGGTGGTGCAGTTTACTTTGCGGGTACTGGTGGTTCTGTGTCAAATTGTAATTTTATTGCCAACGATGCAATTATTGATGGTGGTGCAGTTTACTTTGCAGGTGATAGTGGTTCTGTGTCAAATTGTAATTTTACTGCCAACACTGCAGTTAGTGATGGTGGTGCAATATATGCAGATTCATCATGTCCGAATATTATAGGATGCATTTTTACCAAAAATACTGTAATGCGATACGGTGGAGCAATATATCTTAATTCTAGAAATAATGTTGTTGACAGGTGTGTTTTTGATTCCAATTCTGCTGATTATGATGGTGGAGCCATTTATGTAGAAGCAAGATATAATACAATAAAGAATTCCACATTTGTAAACAATAAGGCTAAGGGTGAAGGTGGTGCTGTTTATATCAATGGAAGGTATGGAAAAATTGTTTCATCTTCTTTTTTACGCAACTCTGCTAAAAAAGGCTATGATATTTATTGTGACTCCAGCTATTGTGAACTTTACTGTTCTATTATTCTAGGAAACACTCCTAAAAATGCAGTATATTCCTCTAAATCATTTTCAGTCGCGAAAAATTGGTGGGGAAATCTTGAAAGCAATAGAAATGTCAAACCTGATGTTAACAAGAAAGTGGACCTTGAAAATAATTGGCTTTATCTTAAGGATGAGGTTAAGTATGACCACACTGGGGCACTGCCTAGTGCAGTTGTTAAAACAAGCATATGGTCTAACAAGTTTAATTATGAGGTTACCGATTGTCAAAACATACCATTTGACATGCAATTTATAAATACTGTTTCAAATCAAAATACAATGAGATTAGGAGATGTCAGTGATTTTATAATTCCATTAACTACAACCAATACTGCAGTAACTCTTTCAACAATTGGATTGACTCATAAAATCGATTTGAAATATGATTCTTCATTTTATAAGCGTTCATTTTCACATCTGAAATATGATATTTATAATAGCAGTTCTGTTTTGAATTTAACATCAGATTACGAGTATATGGATATTTGCGACAGAATTTTAATCAATGGATTTTTTTTAAATAAAGAGTTAGTCATTGACGGTAATGGACACACTATCGACGGAAAAAACATTGCTTCATTATTCGAAGGGAGCTCTGCTAAGAATTTGACCTTGAAAAACATCAATTTTGTCAATATCAAAAATATTTATAAATCTAATGGAAATCTTTACATCGAGAATTGTACATTCAACAATTGTGGAAACGGTTTAGAGCTACTCAAAATTACCTCAGAAATAATTTCAATTAAAAATTCCAAATTTTATAACTGCAGTTCTAATTCTTCCATATTCCTTATGGATTATTATGGATTGTCTGATATATCAATAGTTGGCTGTGAATTTATTGGAAATAATGCTAATTACATTATAGATTGTTACTGTTGCCGATCACTCAACTTTGTTCAAAATATTTTCTTGAATAATGATTTCAGTTATTTTTATAATTTTAATAGGGGTTATCCGTCACGTACAAGTTCTGATTTCAACTGGTTTGGAAATACTATTTATGATTTTGATGCCAAACCTCGTATTAATATTGATTTGAATAATTGGATGGTTTTGGATCTTGTAAACGATGAAAATACTTTTGAAACACAGTATGTTTATCTTAAAGTTTACAATGCAAATTCCAAAAAGCTTGAAAACAATACCTATCTGGATGTTGGTTTCAATGTTTCTTCTCTAGGGGGTGTTGTTGGATTTGTGGATGTTGTTTCCGGTGTGGGTACGATGGATTATACCTTTGCTTTAAAGGATGTTGTGACTTTGAGTCATTTGTCCAGTAATTTTTCATTTTATCTTGAGAATTACTTGCCGGGTTCTTTTTCAGATTTGCAGTATCAGATTAACAATGCTATTTCTGTTTTAGACTTGGCACGCAACTATGAGTATATGCCAGCTTGTGACTCCAAACTCAAATATATAAGCATTGATAAACCATTGATATTGTATGGTAACGGCTTTACAATAGATGCTAAGGGTATGGCTGCTATTGCTAGAATCACAGGAGGTAATGTTCAAATTTTAAACACTACTTTCAGTAACAGTAAAGGTTCTGCAATCCAGATTATGGCTAATAATGTTTTAATTAATTCAACATTCACCAATAACACTAATCTTGTAGGTAGTGGGGGTGCAATTAGGATATATGGATCCAATAATGTTGTTATCGATTCTACATTCATTAAAAATACTGCTAAATACGCAGGCGCAATTTCTATCGATAACTCCGAAAATGTTGTCATTGACTCAATATTTATGAATAATACTGCTATACTTGGTGGTGCAATTTATTCTGAAATGTCTGATGTATCAATTAGTGGAGTATTTGCAAATAATTCTGCTAAAAATGGTGCTGCCATTTATATACATGCTCGTTCTGATAAGTTAAATAGAATTTATAAATCATTGTTTATATCAAATAGAGGAATTGATAGTGTTATTAATGTTGCAGGCACTCCAAAGTTTCATGCTGCTGATGTTCATCATTCAATTTTCATAGATAATAACTGTCTCTATGACATTGCATCTGGTAACAAGGACATTGTTTATGCGGATTATAACTGGTTTGGAAATACCAATGAAAATTACAATGTTAAGCCTAATGTCACATCAAGCGTTAACTTGAACAGATGGTTGTTTTTGGATGTCAATGCCAACAGCACTTTTTTAGAAATAGATGAATCAGCAGTCATTAACCTTAGTCTGAATAAGGCTTATGACTGTACCGACAAGAAGATTTATGATGTGGGAACTAATTTGCCCGCTGTTTGTTTCGATGTTTCATCTGTCAATAATGCTGTAGCTTTGGATAAGCTTGAATTGGTTGACGGCAAAGGCAATGCGTCTTATGTGCCTATTGATGCAGTTGGGGGAAGTGTTGATTTCAAATATTATTCATTTAATAAAACAGTTACATTTAATGCAGGTGTTCCTGAAAATTCATTTACAAAATTGCAGGAAATTATCAATAACGCAAGTGTTCATGACAGTATAGTCTTAAACAGGTCTTATAAATATTACCCTAACTTTGATAGTGATCTTAAGAACGGTATTGTGATTAATAAAAGTTTGATGCTTAATGGTAATGGTCATGTGATTGACGGTGCAAATCAGGCCCGTTTATTTAATCTTACTACCAATTCCATTGAATTGTATAATTTCATTTTGGTTAATGGTTATGCGGAAAATGGTAGTGTTATATATTCCAATGCTTCTGGCGATAAGCTGTTAAGTTCAATTGTTTTAAATTCAACAGGTTCTGTAATTTATTGTCCGTTCTGGTTTGCTGCGAATGAAAACTGGTTTGGAAATACAATTGATGATTATGATGTCGCTCCTGTTGTTGAAGGCGACCGTGTTGAATTAAATAACTGGTTGTTCTTGACAGTTGATGTGTCCAAATTCGACTTGTTTGTTGGTGATAATGCAATCATTACTCTTAACTTGACCAATATGTATGATGCAACTAAAGGAACTAATTCCACATTCACCGGCATAATTCCAGTCACTTTTGACTTGTCCTGTGTTGGTGGAGACATCAATGTTTCTGAGGCCACACTGATTGATGGTGTTGCCGAATTAGAGTTTATCGGCGACGGTATTGGACCTGGCTATCTGGAAGCGTCCTGTTATAATGTCAATGAAGAGTTTTACTTTAATGTAAGTTGTGATGATGATTCATTCACTGCTCTTCAGAAATTAATCAATAATGCTAATGGTAAAATTGTCTTACAGCATGACTACAGGTATTACGATTATGATGAGAAACTTAAGGGTGGAATTTTAATTAAAAAATCACACATTGAGATTGATGGTGACGGACATGTCATCGATGCTTCAAATAAAGCCGGTGTGTTTAATATTACTGGAGAATATGTTGTCGTATATGATGTGTCTATCGTCAATTCCAAAAATACTGTTTCAGTTGATGGAGGATATGCTGCTTTCGATAATGTTTCATTTATCAGTAACGCTGATGTGATATCTGTTGTTGATGGTACTGTGGAAATTGTGGGTTGTTATTTCCTCAATAATTCCAATGTTGTTGATTTGAAATCTGCTTATGACGTTTTCATTTCAGATTCCACATTTATAAATAATACAGACATTATTAACGCATTTTATAGTACTTTGACCGTTAACAATACTAGTTTCAAAGGTAATGTCGATTCTTATTGTGTTAGTTTGATTGATTCTAATGCTGAGATTTACTCCTCCAAATTTAATGAGGTTAATTTAATCAATCCGATTTTCGTATCAATAGATTCTGAGTTATATTTATCCAAAAATACATTAAGCAAATCTCAATACATTGATAATGAGGGAACTATAACTTCAAAAACCAGAATTGTTATTCCTGGTGAAAAGTATTATGATTTATTAATATATGATGATTTGACCTTAAATGCTACAGTTTATGACGATAATGGCAATATTATTAAGGTCAATGATTTGGAATTTAATATTAATCCAACAATTGATTATAATGAAAGTTCAATGGGTACTGTTTGGATTTTGGATGTTTATTGTTATCCTTGTGGTGAACATGAAGTTAATGCTTCTGTAATTGATTCACTTTCTGATTATAGTTCTGATTGTGTGTTGTTGGATGTTTCTAAGTTTTCATCCAGTGTTGATATTGTTTCATTGGATAACATTACTTGTGGTGAAGTTTTAAACGTTAAAGTGGAGTGCATAAACTTTACAGGTGCAGTTATTGAAATTAGTGATGCTTCCGGCGAGGTTATTTTCAGACAAACAGGCGATATGACCGAGTTTAATGTCGAATCATTGGATGCCGGAGTATACACATTAACATACACCAATGTGGGCGACGATGAATATGAATCATGTTCAGTCATTGCAACATTTGAAGTATATAAAATTGGATCTGATGTTGTTATTTTAGATAAGCTCAGTTCTCTCTATGCTTTTAATGATTATCAGATAAACTTTACTGTATCCAATAGGACTAATGTCACTGCAAAAATAGTTGATTTAAAGACAGGCGAAGTTATTGTAAACATGAGCGTTCATGGTGATTGTCTTTATGTTAATCTGCTTGCAGGTTCCTATAATCTCACTGTAACCAATGTGGGTGATAATAATCATGAAACTTCTTCCGATTCAATGGTATTTGATGTGTTGAAAGTTAAATCATTAGTTAAAGTTGATGATGTGTCTGATTATTTCTATGATGATGTTTTAATAACATATGAGGTTGTTAATGCTTCAGATGTCCATGTGGTTATTCGCGATTTGGCTACTGGTGATGTTAAATATAATTTCACTTCATTGAATACTACAATCTCCGATTTGTATTTTGACAGTGGTCGTTATAACATTACACTTTCTGTTGAAGAATCTGAGAGTACCAGTTACAGTAGTGATTCTAAAGTGTTTAATGTTTTAAAAATTGGTTCTTCAATTGTTGTTGATGCTTTGGATGATTATGTTTATGGTGATGATGTAGAGGTTGATGTTGTTGTTGATAATCGTACAACTGTTGTTGTTGAAATTAGGGATAAAACCGGTAAAATAGTTTTCAATGAAATCATTGAAGGGGATTATCTGCCAATGCCTGATTTGTCTGCCGGTGAATATGTTTTATTTGCAAGTAATGTGGCAAATGATAATGTTGCCGGAAGCAATTATACAAAAGCATTCGCAATATCTAAGGCAAATTCCTCAATTGATATTTTGTTCTTTGATGAAAATCTTCCATGGGGTTATTATTTCGATGTGGAATTTGATGGGGACAATCTTACAGATGTTTACGTTATTGTTCGTGACAGTAATGGTAATGAAATTTCTGGAGGTAACTTGACATATGAGATAGTTTATTTCTATAGTTTAGGTAATTTAACTCTTGGCAATTATTCAATTGAGATAATTAATCCTGGTGATGAGAACATCACTGGCTGTAGTGTTTTAATGAATTTCACTATATTTAAATGCAATTCTACTGTCTATATTGAGGATGTTGCTTCTGTTTATGTTGGTGATGATGTATTAATTGAGTATTATGTTTCTGTCCCTGGAATAATTTATGTTGTTGTTAGGGATTCATTGGGAAATATTGTTTATCATGAAGAAAACGCGAATATTTTCAATGTCACTGTTTCAGGTTTGCCTGCAGGTGACTATATTGTCAATGTGACTAATTTGGAAACTGAAAACGTGTTTGGAAATTATTCTGTAAGTAATTTTACTGTTTACAAATATGAATCAGAGATTACAATACATGACATGAAGGATGTTGTCTACGGCGAAAATGTTTTAATAGGCTTTGAAGTTAAAAACCCAACCATTGTGCATGTAAAAATAACTGATTCAGAAGGCAATATCATTTATGATGAGGATGAAACTGATTACAGCATTCTGTTCACTAATTTGGATGTTGGAGAGTATGTTATAAACATCACTAATATGGAAACACCTGATGTGGCCGGAAGTAATGCTTCCAAGTCATTCAAAGTCACAAAGGCATTACTGAACTTGACTGTTTCAGTTGACAATACTCCTTACGGTGTGCCTGCTGTCGTTAATGTGACTTCAAATATTGATGACATTTATACTATCACAATTGGTGGTGAGAAATTGACAGTTAGTGTTGTAAACGGCAGTGGAAGTGCAAGTATCTTTTTAGAAATTGGAGATTACAGTACTGTTACCTCTTATGATCCTTATAATTATGAGCCTAATATTACAGAGGCCAGGTTCAGTGTTTTACGTAATTCCGAGTATGATTTTATTGTGGACATGGTTGATAAGACTGTATTTTTCAGTCTTCCTGTGTACGCAACAGGTAATGTGACTCTCAGAATTGCTAATAAAACATATGTTGTGGGTCTGATTAACGGTTCCGCCAACATCACTGTTCCTGAATTGGCTGAGGGCTCAAACAATGTGCAGATTAATTACACTGGAGACAGTCATTTCGTGGGAAGAAGTTTTTCAACCAACTTTACTGTCGACACCAGGATAGTTGCTTCTGACATGACTTGCGCTTATAACAGCAACCTTTCTTATCTGGTCAAAATCCTTGATAACAATGGAAATCCATTGAAAGGTAAAAACGTGAGTTTAACTGTAAACAAAAAGACATATTCCCTCATCACTGATGACAATGGTGTTGTTAGCCTTAAGGTTGATTTGCCTGTTGGAACATACGCAATAACAATCACTGCTTTGGATTGTGGCAAAACAGTTACAAAGACACTCAATGTCGTTAAAAGGTTCACTGATAATAAGAATGTTGTGAAATATTACAACAGTAACTTTAACTACAAATTCAGAGTTATTGGTGATGATGGTAATGCTGTTGGTCAGGGAGTAATCGTATCTGTTAAAATAGGTAAAAAGACCTACAATCTCAAAACAGACAGTAATGGTTACATCACAATAAAACTGACCAAAACATACGTTCCTAAAACATATACACTAACAGCAACTTACAAGGGATACACCATTAAGAACACAATCAAGGTAAAACAAGTGCTTTCAGCTAAGAATTTAAAGGTCAAAAAGTCTGCTAAAAAGCTTGTCCTGACTGCCAAACTCAAACAAGGCAAAAAGGCTCTTAAAAACAAGAAGATAATATTCAAATTTAAAGGTAAAAAATACAAGGCCAAAACCAATAAGAAAGGCATTGCAAAGGTTACCATTAAGAAAAATGTTATCAAAAAGCTTAAAGTAGGTAAAAAATACAAATTTACCGTTACTTACTTGAAAGACACAATAAAAAGAAATGTTAAAGTTAAACGTTAGGGATTCCACTCCCTAATATTTTTTTTTAAAAAACTTGCAGAAATCTAAGATTTTTGTAACAAATATTATTAATAATGAAGATTATACTATTTTATATAGCATATATCATATGTTATTTTATAAAAAAATTTAATAAAGTGATAATTATGAGAAAAGGAATAGCAATATTAGTCGCATTAGCTGTATTTTGTATTGCAGTTGGTGTCGTAAGTGCTGAAGAATGGTCCTTCTCATCTTCAAGTGCAAGCAGCACAGATGGAGGATCCATTGAAGTCAACAATAATGAAGTAAAAATTCAAGACGAAACATTTAAAATTCCAGATGGCTACAAAGAAGATCAAGATGCTAGAATTCTTGCTCAAACAACAGGTGATGGTAAGAATGCAAAAATATCCTCTTGTCATTTAGAAAATGGAGATAAAGCTATTACCATTAAAGTAATCTTCTCAGAAGCAGGAATAACTAATGTTACTGGTCCACAAGGTTCAAAAGATGCTACCATTGGTGGACAAGCTGGATTTTTAACACAAGAAAAAGATGGAGTCCTTTTTGACTACAATAAGGATGACAAATTAATTGAAATTTCAGCTCCTACCCAAGAAGATCTTGAAGCTTTGTTTAAATAAATTCATTGATTTAAGCTCTTTGGTTCAATCGACCGGAGAGTTTAAACCTATTTTTTTTAATAGAATTAAATTTTATCCTATTTTTAACTGTTGATTTTGTAGGCGCTTATTTTAAAGGGGCAGTTGGGGATATTTACAATTTCATGAGTGTTTGTCCATCACTGGTGAAGTTATATGTCCATTTTCCAATATATGTGGGCAACGGTTAAGGTCATATGCACAGATGATGAGTTTTTGGAGCATTTCTGAAGGATGACGATTAGTTTGCAAATGCTCTCTCATTAATCATTTAAATAGGGAAATTCTATTTTTAACTAAGGTGATTAAAATGTCGTCCTATAAGGGTCATTCAATATTTGCAGTTCTACTTTCGTTGATGTTTTTTCACAATCCTCTAACAATTGCTTTAACATTAATCGGTGCAAATATTCCGGATTTTGACCATGAGTTCAAACGGGAAAATGTTTATAGGATGATTATTTTGGGATTGATAGTGTTCATTTCACTTTATATCCTTAAATTACCTTATTATATCGGTTTGATCATTGTTTTTTTAGGTGCAACGTTTTATTTTTCCGAGCATCGGAGCTTTACGCATTCCATTTTTGGTGCCTTGACATTGGCATCTGCAGTCAGCCTGATATTGATTTGGGCGTTTCAGCTAATCACGGTTTTAACTGTTTTGGAAAATCAGTATATGGTAATGGCAATTCTAATCGCTCTTTTAAGCTTTCTGTTTTTAAACAAGAAAGTTCTGATGGTTTTTCTTCCATTGTTTTTCATCAGCCTATTTATAGTGCCTGCAGCGGAAATCAGCTATATTGAAATTGTTTTGGCATTGTTTTTAGGGTTGTTTTCACATATCATATTGGATGCATTCACTCCGGCCGGAATTAAGATATTCGCT
>Ga0256405_10006252_pt1 | contig 19321 bp, 10 predicted proteins | sample RumenRJG_02DNA_FD_189096 | JGI IMG/M metagenome (GOLD analysis project Ga0256405, IMG submission 189096) | Bovine rumen microbial communities from Lethbridge, Alberta, Canada - RJG_02 | ecosystem: Host-associated > Mammals > Digestive system > Stomach > Rumen | place: Canada: Alberta... | reverse complement strand
TTCCTCTTCTGATACTCCGGCTTCCCGGGCCGCTTCTTCAACAGATAACATCTGTTTGTTTACAAGGTGTACCAGGGTATGCATTCTCCCTTCAGCTCTTCCTTCGCTCCGCCCTTCAGCTCTTCCATCCCTCATTCCACGAAGATAACTCTTAATCGGTTCGATTTCTGTCAATACCTGTCCGCCCATCAGTCTGCTGACCTCCTTTCGTACCTTCCTGTAGCCTGCTGTATACTGCTGCTTCACCTTTTCTGCCAGAATCACCACCATCTGATAGGCGTGTTCCGATATCCGGCCGGAACTCCGTTCCTCCGAAAGCCGGCGGTACAGCTCTTCAAACCCGCCGCACATCTCAGCCAGCAGACCTGCGTCCGCTTCGTATCTCTCCAGATGATCGTAATTGAAGATAAAAAACGGAATCAGGAAATAAAGTCTTTTCTGTATGATCTCATCTATAGTATAAGCCCTGTTCTTCAGCACCGCAATCTCATAGCCGATCTCAGCAGTACCCTCCGCGCCGCCGGTACAGTTCCCCGGGACCTGGATCACTACCTTCAGCCGGTCCGGTGTATTCGCGTTTGAACGGAGGTACAGCACTCCCGAGCGGGGGAACCTCACCCGGAGCGTGTCCGCTGTCCGGACTGCGTTTTTCAGCGCGATCCGGGAATCATACTCGAACATCCTTACAAGAATAGTCCCGTCAGGACTGCTTTGGCACTCCAGATGATAGATCTCCTGCTCATGCCCCGAGACCCGCAGCAGGGAATCCGTGATCCGTTTTTCCTGTTCCAGGTCCGGCTGCACCAGCAGCAGGTCATCTGACAAAGTCTCGACCTTTTCTGTCCCGTCGAACCGTTTTGGATCGCCGCACATCTCGTTCAGCAGCGGGAGCACCAGTTCCGAACTCATGACTGTCATAGTGCGGAACACGTCATCATAGACCGATCTTCGTCGTTTGCTTTTTTTATTCTGCATTCGTCTCCTTTCTTTAAGGGCATTTCCGGTGTGCAGACATTTCCGGTGTTCAAGTACAGCCCGAACAAATACCCTTCTATATATAAGGACGACAAAAATGCAGATCTACTGTCAGGTTTTCCAAATAATTTCAAAAGGAGACAGAGAAACCGTCCCCTGTCTCCTTAAAAAGCAGCCGCCCCGGGGCGATGACCATGGCTGCATGTCATCTACCCCCGGAGCGGCAGTTTCTTAATCTTTCTCCGGGTTTTCCCGCACGGCCTTTTTCAAAACGCGGTTGATGTACTGGGACAGCGATCTGTCATCCTGTTCTGCCTGGATGCGGACTTTTTCAAGAAGTTCAGCGTCCACCGTGATGCTGATCCTCTCCTTCGGAATACCATTGATTGCTGTTCTCATCTCTGATCCTCCCTCTTTTTTAGTTTTTTATTCCCTCACTTCTTTTTCTTTACCGGTGCGAACATGAGGATCAGGAAGATCACAACAGCCGCTCCGGCGACATACGGAATATAACGGTCGAAGCTTCTTCCGGCTTCGCTGCCGGCGCCAGAATTATTACCATTCTCTTCTGCCCGCTCCCGGTCCGCCGTCCGGTGTCCCCGGACCAGCAGTCTGTGGGTATTCACGCCGTAGGGGGTGCAGGTCATGAGTGTTACCAGATCTTCTCCCGGCACTGGTCTCAAGGCTTCGAAGGCTTCCGGAGAATCCGGCAGCACTGTCAGGATCTGGTCCACCTCGTAGACCATCTCTTTGTTCAGGACCGTGACCACAAACGTGTCCCCGACGTTAAGCTCCGGCAGGTCTGTGAACAGCTTCGCGCTGGGCAGCCCCCGGTGCGCTGACAGCACCGCATGCTCCCCCGGGTCGCCGACCGGGAGGGAGCTCCCCTCCAGGTGCCCGATCGCAGTCTGCAGCACGTCCTCCTCTGTCCCGTGGTAAAACGGCAGACGCACCCGGATCTTCTCAATGGTCACATAGCCCATGATACCGGAAGGACCGACCCGGAGTGTCTCCTCGTATCCTTCCGTACGGTTTCCCACGGAAAACGCCGACGGTCCCTCCTTCAGGCGGCGGTTATAGTCCCTCGCCGCCGCAAAGATGGCGCTGTAGTCCTCCTTCGAGACCTCACGGACCGTCCTCTCGTAGCTGCTCAGCGCCCGCTCCACCTGGATGCGGTTGATGTAGTCGCTGACCATGGGGTACAGCATGATGCTGAGTCCCGCGAGGAAGACAAGGAGGATCGCGATGTCCGTAAGGCGCACGCGCCTCCGCTTCCCCTTCGTCCTGCCCCCTTCATCCTTCCGTCCGGTCTCCGTACTTTTCTGCTCCATGCCTACTTCACCGGTCCCATCCCGGAGAGCGGCCAGATCCGGAGCACGATCTTTCCGACGATCTGTTCATCCGCGATGCATCCGACGGAAGAGTTTCTGGAATCGATGGAAACGTCACGGTTGTCCCCCATCACGAAGATGCGGGAATCCGGCACCTGGTAAGGCAGCTGGATATTGGTCTCCCCGAATGCCTTCTCCGCGAGATATGGTTCCTCCAGCTTCACGTTGTTGACGTAGACGTTTCCCTCTTTGTCGATGTCGACCCACTCCCCGGGATTCGCGATCACGCGCTTCACGAGGATCTTGTTATTATAGTAGAAGGCGACGACCTCCCCGGTCCTGAACCTGGAGCCCTTGACCGAGAGGACGATATTCCCTTCATCCAGCGTCGGCGCCATGGAGGTGCCGTAGATCTGGAGGACCGGCAGGAGCAGCACCGCGATCAGCACCGCGACGGCAGCCACGGTTACCAGGATGCCGGCCGTGCTCCGGAGCATGCTGTTGAAGCCGGAATTGTATCGCACTCTTTTCAGTTCCCTGCTGAGCTGCCCTGTTGTCGGGAGCCCCTCCTCAAGGAGATCCTCTGACGGCACTTTATCCAAGCTTTTCTCCTTCCGTTTCTTCCAATTGTTTTCCCTGTACTTCCGGGCCCTGTACTTTCGGGCCTTGTACTTCCGGGCCCTGTCCATGCGGGCTGTCTTTTCCGGCTTCGGCCGGGTCCATCCCCCTGAGGGCCGTCTCCCATGCCTCTGCCTGTCCCGCGGCCTCCGCCTTCTCGGCGCAGATCCGCTGCACGTTCAGAAGATACATGTCTGCGGCGCGCTGAGCCGCATGGAATAAGGAATTCACTTCCGCGGCCGCCTCCGCGATGGATCCGCAGGACTCGATCTTCAGGTTCCTCTCCTGCAGGGCTTCCCTCGTCTCCTCGAGCTCCGCCTGCAGGCGGTCGATCTCCCGGCTCTGCTCCAGAAGGAGCTCCAGGAGCTCGGCCCGGTTTAATTTCTTCAGCTGATTATCTGTCATATCTCTTGCCTTTTTCCTTCCCGCTCCGAGCCGTGGAGACCAGCAGCAGGAACAGCAGCAGGAAGATCATCGGGATCATGATAAAGGGCGCCACAAAGGCGGGTTCCAGCTGCAGCGCGTCCGCCACTACCAGGGCGTCGCCGTTGGCGTTCTGCACACGGTGCCCCCGCACCAGGAGCCGGTGCGTGTTCACCCCGTAGGGCGTACAGGTCACCAGGGTGCAGAGGTCCTCCTTCGGATAGATCTTCAGTTCCGTCAGGTCTGTCGGTTCCACCACCCGGATCCGGTCCACCTCATAGGTAAAGGTCTCGTACAGCACCGACAGGGTGAAGGTATCCCCCTCCTGCAGTTTGTCCAGGTCGGAAAACAGCCTCGCACTGGGAAGGCCCCGGTGGCCCGACAGGACGCAGTGGCTTCCCTTCCCGCCCACCGGCAGGCTTGTCTCCTTCATGTGCCCGATGGAAGTCTGCAGGACCTCGTCGGAGACCCCGTGGTATATCGGCAGCTGTACGCCGATCTTCGGGATGTCGATGTATCCCATGTTGCCGGAGCTGTTGAAGGAGAGCTGGCGCTCATAGTCCTCCGGGACCGCAGTCTCCGGGTCCCAGCTGATCCCTCTCTTTGAGAGCCTGAGATTATATTCCTTTGCCTGCGTGAGATAGTACTCGTAGTCCTCCTGGCTCATCTTTGAGACCTGGTCCACGTACTGCCTGACGGAACGCGCCTGATGCATGCTGTTCCAGTAGTCCGCGGCCGAAGGATAGATGAGAAGGAACAGTCCCAGGACAAGCGCCGCGGGCAGCAGAAACTTCTGCATGCCCTTTTTATTCCGGATGATCTCTTTTATCCGCATTCAGTAATACTTTCCTTATAGTATTCTGGGAGCCTGTTTTGCAGGCTCCCAGGCGTTAGATCGTCTGAAACCGATCTCTGTATTTATTTGTCTTCTTCAGTTACTCCTGGATGCTGCCCATGCGGCGGCGTGCCACAAGGATCACGCCGGCTCCGATGACCAGGATGGAACCGAGGATGTAGAAGATCGTGGTGCCGATGCCGCCGGTTGCCGGAAGCTCTGCTCCGGCCACGTTTTTCAGCTCGGTACTCTGTGTGGTAGAAGAAGACGTGGTTGTGGTCGGTCCCTTGTTGGTCGCTGTATATGTGTTCTCACCGATCAGCGTCTCGTCGTCATAGATCTTAACTGAACTGGTCTTAAGCGTAACGACCTCATAGGAAACGTCAATGTCATCGATCTGTTCAGTGACCTTTACCGGGTCGTTGAATTCAGCTTCGATCACAACTTTGTAGACCTTCTTATCCCGGATATAGCCGTCAGGAGCATCGATCTCAGTGATATAGTAAGTGCCCGCAGACAGGCCCTTGAATGTAACGATACCGTCAACACCGGTCGTAAACTCCGCACCTTTCGGATACAGGCCATTGACATACGCAGTTTCCGCATTGGAATCTGTGGACAGTCTGTAGGTAGCTCCGGGAAGAACTCCAACTGTTTCGATTCCGGGATAAGTCTCTTCCCGTAATTCAGTGATATACTCACCGTTCTGGTCAATACCTACCTTGACAAGTTCGGAAGTCTTCTCATCTTCCTGCGTGCTGCCAAGTACCAGCGCACCGATGGAGAAAGTATAAGTATTGGAAATATCCTTCAGCGCACCCTTTTCGTCCCCGGGTCCGTTGGAATAAGTCACTTCAACTGTATTCTTATCCTGATTGATATTGTAAGCTGCTTTGTTTGTGATCTCTCCGGAATAATTGACCGTGACCTCTACAGGAACAGTGTTGGCCTTAAGATAATCACCATCAAAAGTGATCGTAAATCCCGCAGCCTTCGGGTCGATCGTATACGCGGTATCTCCGGCAGCAGCCGCGGGATCCAGAGTAACAGTAATAGAATCGGGATCCAGTTCGATACCTTCGGTCACACTGTCCGTAATTACAAAGGAAGGATCCGTAAAAGTAGGAAGATAGACGGGGATGGTCGTCTTGATATCAAAGTCCACTACCTGGCCGGCATATGCGTCGATGGCCTGCTGAAGTTTCTTCTCACGGACTTTTTCGGTCTTTTCTACAGTGATGACCTTCTTCTTTGCAATACCTGCGTTGGAGTAGGAAGCCGTGCTGATATCCAGTGTATTGGTATCATTTCTGTCGAAGTCCACCGCAACGAAGACCGGATTGTAAACAACGCCGGAAGTACCCGCCGCAATGACAACCATGTAGAGCCCTGCCTCTGCGCCGCTCTTGGTCCAGGTGTTACCGGTGAGTGCAGGATCCGTGGTCCCTCCCGATGTGGCTGCCGCAGCAATCTTTTTAGCCATATCCTGTGTGATCTTTCCGGGAACCGCCGGAGTAGTTCCAACAGCAGGAGTACCGGTGATCTCCTTCAGGTCGTCTTCGCTGAGAGAATCAAACGGGGCCTTAAACGCCCATCCTTTGCTGTCCACCCATTCGATCACCTGATAATATGTGACCACATCACCCTCAGCCAGTTCCTGCACCTTGATGGTACTGTCCGCTGTCCGGTCACCGGAGTTTGCCGCCTCCGGTTCCGCAAACGCCATCGAGCTCATGCCCAGCAGCATGGCTGCTGAAAGCAGTATTGCCAATGCTTTTTTCAGTTTTCTCATGACTCTTTTCCTTTCTGGTTACTCATACTCCCCTTCAGGGTCTCCTGGTTTCCGCTGATCTCACCCTCACAGCCGGTGGCTGCTTCCCGCGGGAGCCGGATCGCTCCGGCCCCGCGTTCCGCGTTTACGGTTCCAAATCCTGATTGTTTTTCTTTAATGGATCTCCGCTTCGCATTATCTGCTGCGGTTCATCCTGGATCTGAACATGAAGGCTGCTGCCGCAAGGAGCATGAGGCCGCTCACGGTGTAGAGGATCGTTCCGGGTCCGCCGGTCTTCGGAAGGGCGTTGCCGGGCTCATTCTTGACACTGATCACAATGATGTCGCCCTGACCAGCATCGCTTGCTGTGGAGACACGATCCTTCGGATTATTTCCATCCAGGATCACGCCGCCGTCATCGGTCACGGTGAACTTGAATTCTCCGCCCACGATAAATCCTGTGGGTGCGGACTTTTCGACCATCTGATACTTGCCGGGCATCAGGATCTGCGTTCCTTCGCCGATCGTCAGCTCGGAAATGTAGCTTACGTACTTGCCGCTGCTGTCCTGACGGTTCAGCTGGAACTTTGCGTCGTTCAGGAGATTGTCCTTCAGGTCAGTCTTTCTGAATCTGATGTTGTAGCGGGTGTTCGTGAAGTCGATCCTGTTCTTGTTCTGGGCCGCGTTGACGCTGGAGGACGCGGCAGTTCCGGTCTGGACTCTTCCTGTGCCGACCTTGTAGGTGGTAAGGAAGTGATCCGCCGCCGTCGTCTCGGTTACCGTGAATGCGGTTCCGACAGGCATCCATACCACTGCGGCTTCGCCGTTCTTCAGTGTGAAATTCCAGGTGCCGCTGTTAAAGCTGACGGTGCCTTTCTTTGTGGCCTCGCCGTTCACATACTGGCCGCCCGGTGTTTTGATGCTGCCCATATCCGGCGCCTGCATGGTGAAGCTGAATTCCTTCTGTTTATCGTCGGTAATATTGCTGACGACCGTCTTCCGGATGATGACCGGAGCGAGCTGCTGCCTGTTGGTGAACGTCAGCGTTGCATTCTCATAACGGTTCACACTCTCAAGGGCAGTTGCAAGCCTCCTGTTCGTCACTGCATTGCTGTCCGTCCGCTTTACGAAGACCGGCTTGTAGCCGTCCGGCGCACTGCTGTCAGGTGTATCTGTAAACTCGTAGGAGGCTATGTAATTGCTGGAAGCCTCGGTGATCGTATAATATGCGCCTGCGGGCACGTATGTGAAGGTTTCAGACTGACCATGTCTCAACAGGAAATCCTTCTCAACTTCAGTCTCTCCGGTCCCCACAGTCCAGTTTCCTGTGTTCTCACCGCGTATCACAGTTCCGGCAGACAGTCCGGAGAACTTCACGGTAACGGTGAAGGCTTCCTTGGGATTTATCTCATAACCCTCTTCCATCTCGACCTGTTTAACTACCTTAAGTGTCTGGTAGTTCTCGATCTTGTTGGTAAATGTCACGGTGATCTTTTCGACCTCTCCGTTCTCGCCCGGTCCTGCTTCAGCGGTCTCTTCTGCAGTGGAAAGATCCGTGTCCTTGGATGTGTTCTCTCCAGTCGACTGAGCGATGCTGTGGCCGCTCTTGTCCGATGCTGCATCCTCGATCCTGAAGGAAGCAAGCCAGTCTCCTGCCAGTTCCGTGATCCTGTAGGTCGCGCCCTCCGGAATATCCATGAAGGCAGCGGACTCACCATCCTTCAGGGTTACCGTGATGGTTGCGTCACCGCTTTCTCCGGACATGAAGCGTTCGGTTCTTACAGCGTTGCTGTCACTGCTGACCTGGTATCTGTACTCGAGGTCTTTCGCCAGATTGGAGAAGCTCACAGAGAAGTTAAACTCCTCATCGCTCGTATCGCTCTCGCTCTTCCCTGTTACGACCTTTTTAAGTACCACTGGCATGGTCTTAACTGCAGGCGGGTTATATGTATTTGTTACTGTTGTCTTCGCCACCTCCTTTGCAACGATGGTACCGCTCACATTATTATCATAAGTGACTGTAAAGTTGGCATTTTCTGCCTCAGTAACTTCATAACGTGTATCCTTCGGGATGTCTGACAGTTCATAGCTCTCGCCATCCTTCAGACTGAAACTCTTTACAGCCTTGCCTCCAGTGCTTCCGGTATTTTCACTGCACTGGAACACTTCGCCGCCGATGATCTGCGTACCGCTGGTATTGATCTTCTCCCCGGTAAGGGTAAGCGTCATGTCAAAGCTCTGGGTAGAATCTTCCAGGTCTTTCACGACCTTTGTGATTTTCAGTCTGCCGTAATCGGACTCCTTGCGGTTCGTAAACACAGCGGACTTCACCTTGCTGCCGTCGATCGTTGTAGTGTAATAATCTGCCACATAACCGGCTGCCGTAAGATTATTGCCTGGAGCTACGTTATCTCCATCAAGCTCTTCAAGGCCGAACATCGCGTTGTCGTTGAAGACATGGAATACATATTTCCAGGTGTTGGCGTCTACCTGCTTATCCTGCTTATCCCACTTATCATCTTCGGTCTCATACTGGTAACTCGGAAGCACCGGATCTACATGAGTCGGATCCGGAAGATCATGCTGTCCGTCGGCCTCCTCGGAAATCAAAGTGATTATGGCATAACCATTAACATCATTATTCGGCCGGCTTGGGTAATCTTCTGCGTCTCCGCGAATTGTCTTTGCTTTTGTAAGCGTGGTATCAACAAATCCGGAACCGCCTCCTCCGCCATTATCTCCACCAGGCGCATAACCGCCATACCATCCGGCTCCGCCGGCTCCGCCATCCAAAGTAGGGCCGCTGTCAGGTTTCCTGTTCTCGCCAAATCCCTGAGCAAACCCGCTTGTTTGTGTTGCCTGTTTGCCGGTATTTCCTTCGCCGCCTGTTTCTCCGCCGCCGACTCCTCCAATCGGTTTAACGTTATTAAGAGCTGCATTACCGCCGCCACCGCCGCCGCCGGCAACGATCAGGGTTCCTTCCGGATTCCACGCCATGCTTTTCGCACGCGCCTTATTCGTTGTTTTGGAAGCATTATCAACAAGGTTATTGGTATAGGAAATATGTGTCATACCTCCGCCGCCGCCGGAGCTACCATAGTTACCCGCTGTACCGCCACCATTCCAGCCGCCGTTTGCCGATCCTTGTTTGGAACCGCCTCGTCCGCCTGAGAAGATATAAAGCTTTTGGCCTTTTTTAAGATTAATAGTACCCTCAGAATAACCACCTATTCCACCAGCGTTAGAATCATCTCCTCCATTTGCGCCCCAGACCTGCAGTTTATAGGTTCCATTGCCCGGCACTGACCATTCCCGGACAGTTCCGTCCTGGCCTCCCTCATTATATGTATAAGTTCCGTTAAACGGGAAGTCCCAGCTGCTGGTATACCTGTTGGCGATCTCAGCTCCTCCGCCTACAACAGGCATCGCGGTCTCTTCGGTTCCGGAAGTACTGGTATAACCGTCCGGAATCGTGGATTCATAGACGTAATACGTGTACTTTCCATCTACAACGATATTCGGGAACTTCAACGTCCAGAAGTTTTCCTCATCTGTACTTCTGTCCCACTCGGCTTCAGAAAGATCCGTAGAATCCACGACCGTCTGCAGGGCAGTCTGCGCGGGAGCGCCAGTCATTCCGGAGCCTTCCGGCGCATAGAACTCGCTCTTCAGCAGGTCATACATGCCGTAGGTTTCATTCATGACTGCCGGGACAAGGTCCATCTTCAGGACATCGTCCTCTTTCAGGCGGAAGCTGTACAGTTTCCCTTTCAGGTTTTCTCCGCCGCTCAGGAACAGTTTAAGCTCTTCTCCTGCGGTGACTGCGGGATAGACCGCCTCTGTTCCGTCAGAGTTCTCGTAGGAAGCAGTTATGGTGTAGGTTTTGCCTTCTTCAGGCGTGAAATCGGTCGGGATCGTTGCTGTTCCTGTATTTCCGATCCAATCGACCAGTGTCTCACCGGTTTCTGTCGCAGTGCTTTTCCGCAGCAGTGTTATAATCGTCTTGGTCTGGTCTCTTAAGTCTCTGAAGTCGCCGACCCACTCCTTGACTACGGTAATGCCACGATAGGTCATGCTTTCAGGATCGTCCACCGTCATAACGATCTTCGGTATTGGGCGTCCACTTGGATCATCGTCCACCCATTTCTTGTATACGATGATCTCGCCGTCCATGGACCGCGGATCCTTGACGATATATTCGAAGTTCTCATTCTTCTCGAGCCCTTCGATCGTAACACTGCCGTCTTCACCGATCACCACGATATGTTCTTTATCGTCCGGCTGATAATTCAGGTTGCCGTTCTCGCTGATACGGCCATACTTATCTACGCCTGTCGGTGCTTTGGTCTCCTTCAGGATGTATGTACCTGCTTTGAGGTGAGTGAAGATCACCCTTCCGCCCGCGTTGCTCATGGTAGCGATCGGTGCCGCGAGGTCCCCGCCGGAAAGCTGGAACTCCGCTCCCTCAAGCCACCGGTTCGTATTGTCCGCGTCGACTTTCCGGAAGGAGAAATCCCAGTACTTCCGCTTGTTAAAGATCAGCGGGATCAGTCCATCCTTGTCCACTTCCTCGCCGTCAAGCCAGACCGTGACATTGCCGAATTCATCCACCTTTACGATATAATCGTTCGGATTAAGGACATAATCATCCGTCGTCTGGATCTCCTTCAGATGATAATCCTGTCCCTTTTCAATATCGCCGAAGAATACCCGTCCTTCAGCGCTGCTGGGAGTTGCGATCTTGTAAATATCATTGCCGTATTCGGATGTACCCTCCAGCTTGAACGTTACATTCGGTACCGGGACCACAGAAGTGTCGCCCGGGGTCGGTTCCCTTCTCTTCAGGAATTCCAGATCGCCATGGATTCGCGGATCGTTTTTGATCTCATAGCCTGCCTGGCCGACCAGTTCCCCATTGATCTTGACCTCTCCCTGCGCGGTGACCTCGACTTTAAACTGCTCCTCATTGCGGAGCCAGTCAGGCGTGGTCTCGTACTCGGTCAGGATATAGTTATCACCCTTCTCGATATCCCTGAAGGTCAGGTTGCCGTTTCGGTCTGTCGTATCGATCCTGTCGACCCGGGTACCATATGCAGATGTTCCCTGGATCCGGAAGGAAATGCCCGGGATCGGCAGAAGATCCGGATTGCCTACCTTCTTGATGTTGACATCTGCGCTCACTACCAGCTTCACGGTCACATAACTTCCTGCTTCCGCAAATGCGTCCGGAATGATCTGCGTATCTGTTTCAGTTGTACGGTTCACATATACTGTGTTATAAGTCTCAGGATAACCTTCCTCCAGTTCATCCGGGGGCACAGTGCCTTCTTTTTCGTTCGTACGTTCTGCACCGTTCGGGGACTTCATGTAAAGGATCACAGTAAGGGAACCCAGTTTCGGTACGATGTATTCCTCACCCGAAGGCGTCTCACTGAGATCAATGGCGATCGCGCGGGCCTTCTGCAGCTGGCTCTTTCCTGCTGCACTTACCGGGTCTGCAACATAGGTCCATGTGTCCTCATCATTCAGATCTCTGTTTTCCTCAATCCTCACATCCAGTTCCGCAGTCTTGCTGATGTAGAGCTTCGGCGCGACAAGAGGATCTCCGGTCTGCGGATCCGTCGGCAGGGCTGAGAAATCCACACCTTCCAGCACTCCGTGCCAGTCGCGGGTCCTTTTGTCTTCGTAGCTCTCAAGAGAATCGTAAAAGATCACCTTTTTGGAGATACCGCTGTTGGTGTTCTGATAGCGCAGACGGTAAACGTAGCTGGCATTGTTTTTCACCGTCGCTTCACTTCCGTAATTACTGGAGCTGGCGGATCTTACTTTCTTGGAAAGGCCCGTAGCAGCAGCGGTGATCGCGGCAATGTCAAAGATCTTCTCATTGTCGATATACTGTCTGCTGTTCGGATCTACAGTATCGTCTTCATCGATATCCGTCAGGTATGTCTTATTCTCATCCGACATATCGTCCTTATAATACTGAGCATCATCAGGATGACCATTCGCAATGGTCGGATTCCCGGTCTTGTAAACGATCGGGTTTACTACGATATTCCCGTAATCCTTCAGGGATTCATAAGGATGTACGGTATCGTAGTAGATATCATAGGATTTAGCGTCAGCAAAGATCTGGATCTCAAGAAGCGTCCTGCCGCTGTCCTTATAGTTTTCGTGCTGGATGATCCTGTACTGGGATGCGCTGAGGTCTCCCTCATCTGTTCGGATCACTATGCTGTCCGGGTTCGCGTCAAAGACCGAACCTATGGGAAGAAGGTCATAGAATATACCGCTGTTCTGGCCGACAGCTTCCACCGTATCCATGCCCATCCTCATGGTTTCTTCCATATGGAGCTTCCACGTGATGGTGTACTGGCGTTTTTTCGTATTATTGCGTGTGGCAGTGGCATTCTTTTCCAGAACGCTCTCCTTCTCTACGATACGGACATAGTCCACGCCGGACTCCCCGCCCGCGGAATATTCTTTTTTCAGTTCCTCCTTATAATCATAGATCTGCATCGTGGCGACATCTTCAATACCGATAGATTCCGTCGCCTCAGCGCCAAACTTCACCAGTTCAGTGATATGATTGCCGCCTTCTTTATATTTAATACGCAGATTCGGGACATTCGCAAACCGGGTGTAGTAATGTTTGTTGGTGGTCTCCATCCTGTATCCGGTGCATCCCATATCTTCCTTGAAGACGATCTTTGCATCCGTACCGCCGTATGTTTTACCCGTATCTATATAATCAGCGTTCAGCTGAGTGAACGTACGGGTCTTCATATCGTATTTGGCGATCTCTACGAAATCGCTGCCGCTTCCGAACTGTCCGTAAATAGTCACCGCTTCGCCGTCCATGTATTCCAGCTTTTTATTACGGTCAAACGCAGCTGTGGACGGGTTATACTCACGATCGACACAGTTCATATTGAATGCGATACTGTCGATCTGGTAATCATCTGAATCCAGCAGGACTTTGGAGGAAAGATCATTATGCTCGTCGTATCCGTAAAATGTATCGTTTGTCAGCACATATGTCACCGGCTCAACGAAGTACTGGTCCGGCTGCGGCGGCTGAGTAGCATCTGAGTTCGATGCCCTGGTCCAGGGCATAGGATAGCCTTCCATATGGACCGCATAATCCAGGTTGTCAAGGAAATCCCTCATGCCCACGCGGCCTTTTCCGGGTTCATTTACAAGCTCCTGAAGATCGTATCTGGAGTAGTCTCCAGCCACCATCCCAAGATTTGTATAATATACTCGCGGAATACGCCCTTCATGTTCCGGAAGAGTTGCATAGCGGTACCAGCCGTCTGCGCGGACCCAGCCGCCCCAGCCGCCGCCTCCTCCGCCGTCAAAGGTCGGTATATTGAAGGTGAACTTTCTTTTGTACGTCGCCACAGAATCCGGATCCAGCTGATCATAGGGATCTACGGTGACCGTCGTGTTGTTCACCATTTCCCAGTGATCATACTTTCCCCATACATCTGTTTTAAATCCTGTAAGCACATAGTCATAGCGCAGGCCGTTTGCCGTCTGTGCCAGCTGTGTCGCAGAACCGTTTTCATCCGCTGCCGTATATACACTCTCTCCGGAAAAACGGTAGCCGAAAACTTTCGTGGCCGCCTGAAGTTCATTAGGATCCGCTTCTCCATGTCTAGTACTGGTCGCCTTCAGGTCGCTCAGGAAATCCTGGATCGTAAAGTTGTACATCTGGGAGTTGTCATTGATCCTGCTGCGGACTTCCCAGACGAAGAACATATAGCCATCAGCGCCCTCAGGTTTCGGCCCCCAGGAATCCTGCCACTTGTCATACTTTGTGGGAATACGGTCCTCCATTGCAAGAAGCTCTACCTGGGTATCGACGATAAAAGTCAGTTCCTTGTCTGTGTTCTTTGTAGTCTCTTCTTCTGCGGGTGCCGCCGGATCTGTCGGATTCTTTGCAGTGATAGTCGCCCAGTAAGGATCCGATATGGTCATGTCCATATAATCGAAGGTGACCTTCTCCGTGAGATAGCTCATCTCGATGAAACCGTCGAAGCCGTTGTCAACATCCCGGAAGTTATAAAGAACGATCTCGTCTCCATCCTCATACCAGGCAAAGCTGATGTCCTGGTCCAGGACCTCGCCGGAAACCGCAGCTTCCTCAACGTCCGCTTTGGATGGGATAGACATCTCATAGTAATCCGCCTGCTGACCATTCCGGTCCTTCAGGACGCTCTTCGGCACGCGGATTTCCACCGTGTTTTCCGGGAAGACCACATCATCCGCCCCGGTCGGAACACTCAGGCCGAAACTGATGCGGAAATTGAACCGGTGACCCGCCGCGGAGCTGGGTGCAGTCCAGACATAGCCCTCTTTGCCATAATCGACGTATGCATTTCCGTCCCAGATCTTTTCCGCATTTTTCCATTCGCCGCCGTAGAAGATCTCTGTTGTAAAGTTCTTGATGATCGATTGCTCACCCGACACAGTCAGGGCCGGAGCTTTCATGAGCAGACCGGTCAGCATGAACTTGGAGAAGCCGTCCGTGGAGAACATGACGCCGTCCACGTCCATGCCGCTCTCCTTCAGGTCGCCCTGCAGGGACACGTCGAGCACGTCAGTGCTGCCCTCGCCCAGGTGGACCATCCGGAACTCTTCTTCCTCTGCCTTTTCGATGGAATCATCGAAGTCGATGCGCACGTCGACCGGGACATCAGGCTGGACTTCCCGGCCTTCGTACATGATCGCGATATCAAAGAGACGCGCGGTGCCGACTTCCTCTCCCGCTGCGCGCACTGCCGCGTTCTCGGCAAGGCTCCTGTACTCCTCGTACTCAGGAGAATCCGCCGGGATCTCGCTGACCTCCAGGGTTGCACCCTTCGGGATGTGCGCGTCGATGCCGTAGGAAACGGTGACATTGTAGCCAGCGCCGTCCGCGGTCAGCACCTTTGCCTCCAGAGTTCCCACCTCTGCGACGGCGTAGACCGCTGAAGCATCTGCCGTAAAGCTCAGCGCCGCGATCTCGTCCCCGCCTTCCACAGCGCCGGGGCTGTATGCCCTGGGCTCATATGTGTTGAAGCTCACGAGGTTGATGCTGCTCTCCTCGTCGATGCTCATGGCATCCGCGTAGGTGACCATTAAGCGCACCGGAGTGAGGATGTCGACCAGATCCTCGTCGGCGTTCTCGATCCGGACGTCATAGATGCGGGCATCTCTCAGGCCAAGTCCGGCGTTGTCTTCCAGCGCCGTGACCGCCGCTCCGGTCTTCGCGAAGTATTCCGCATAGCTGTCGCTGTCCTTTCCGATCTCGGTGACGGTAAGGACCGCATCCGCCGGGATGCCCGCAGTCCGGTCATAGAAGACCGTGAAGGTGGTCCCGTCGTCCAGCTCCGTGCTGAGGTCCGGATGCGCGATCTCCGCATCCTGCAGGGTAACGTCCTTCCAGGTGAAGGTGAGCTGCGCGTCGCCTCTCTTGTCCGCGTTCTTATCCGCGTCCTTCACTGCATCGTCGAAGGTCTCGCCGCTGCCGGCGGAAAGCTTCAGGGACGCGACGATCTCGGTCTCTGCGACTTCCTGGTCCTCTGCCTTCTCGCTGTCCGGACGGTCGTCCACAACGGCGCCGTCGGAGATCTGCACAAAGCCGTCGTCATCGGTCTCGGTCTGGATCTTTTCCTCTTCGGACTTCGCATAGGCGTTCGCCTGGGCAATGTCGTCCCCGCTCACAGCGTTGGAAGCAGTCCCTCTGGATCCCGCGTTGGAAGCGGTCGCGGACGCGGTGCTCTTCTTCGCACCTGCTGCCGCGGCTGCTGCCTTGGGAGCATCAGAAGCAGAGGCCGTGTTTTCTGCCTCAGCCTCTTTGTTCTCCTTCGCGGCTTCCTTCACCGCCTCTACGGTCTGTGCAAACCGGGAAGCGTCCTGGCGGTCCGCCAGGTCCAGGGCCAGGGAAGTCTCCTGACCGGCCTCGAGCCGGAACCAGTAGAAGACCCTGTTCTTGTTCGTGTCTTCCGCACGGACCACGCGGTGAAGTTCGATCTCAGCACCGCTCTTATCCGTGACGACACAGACTCCTTCATTATTGAACTCATACAGATCAGAGAGGTCCGCGCCCTCTCCTTCTGCTGTCAGGACAATGACCTTCTCCCCACTGTCCTCTGTGTTCTCCGCGTTGACAAACGCTGTCAGCTCGTCACCGCTCCAGGCAGACAGCTCCTCCGCGGAAAGCGTCGGATAGCTCCTGGTCGCGGTCACAGCGGGCAGGATCAGCGCGTAGGTCACGCCGAACACAGCCACTGCCGACAGACATGTGGCCACCCTCTGCCATCGTTTGTTCCACATCTTCCTTCTCAGGAATTCGAGGACACGACTCAACAAGTTTTGGTTCATTTGTTCCACCCCTTTATCCCTTATTTGTTACATCAGTTACCCTTACTGTTACATTGCTCAAGTTTGAAACCTAGCCGGCGGTCTTCTCCGGATTCTGCAGGAATATGCAGAAGTTTTCCTGAAATAATATATTACACGACATACTCCTGCTTTTCCCGAAAAGTCCCCGGAACCCGGGGGCTTTTTTTATGCCCGGAACCGGCGTCCCGTGCATTTCTGCCTCTAAAGGCATAGTACACCCTTAAAAAATACACGAAAAGAAAGGTCAGAAAGGCCCATTTCCTAAATTATATTAATTCACGACCAAAATTTCAATAGAAGATTACGTTATTCTTCATAAACTGTTCAGAATAAGTAACTTTTTATGAGACTACTATAGCATAGAAATGTCATGAGAAGCGTCACAGCACTTACTTTACTGCCTTCGGGGCGCCATGACTGCCCGGCGCCTCATCCTGAAGCCGTACATCAGAGCGGAAACGATAAGAAGCACAGCTCCGCTGAGTGTATAACGCATGGTCCCGGGGCCTCCGGTGGAAGGGATCACAGCGACGATCTCGTCATTGACGATCTCCACTCCTCCGTTCGTTCCGGGCGCAGCGAAGTAACTTTTCTCGCTGGACAGCTGCTCTCCTTTTACTCCGTCAGCATTGATGGTGTAATATGCCGGCTTATTAAAGCCGTCCACAGCTGTTTTGGAAATGGAATAGCTCCATTCCGTGCCGTCACTGCTGTACCTGGCAAGGCTACTGATCCAAAAAAAGGTGTCAGGCACCGTTAAGAAATCTTAACGGTGCCTGACACCTTTTTTGTTGTTATTACTGCTCCTGCTGCGCCATCTGCTTCTGGCGGAACATGGCCCGCTTCCTGAGCATGGGATCCAGGATCTTCTTGCGGATACGGAAGTTCTCAGGGGTGACCTCCAGGAGCTCGTCGGTGTCGATGAACTCGAGGCACTGCTCCAGGCTCATGACCCGCGGCGGCACCAGTTTCAGCGCTTCGTCGGCGCTGGAGGAACGGGTGTTGGTCAGCTTCTTGGTCTTGCAGACGTTCACCTCCACGTCCTCGGACTTGCCGCTCTGGCCGATGACCATGCCGGCATATACCTTGGTGCCGGGCCCGATGAACAGCGGCCCTCTCTCCTGGGCGTTGAAGAGGCCGTAAGTGATGGCTTCGCCGCTCTCGTAGGCAATGAGGGAGCCGGTCTTCCGGTAGAACATGTCCCCCTTGTAGGGGCCGTAGCCTTCAAACTCGGTGTTCAGGATGCCGTTGCCCTTGGTGTCCGTCATGAACTCTCCGCGGTAGCCGATGAGGCCGCGGGAAGGGATGTTGAACTCGAGACGGGTGTAGCCGCCGTGGATGGGGGTCATGCCCACCAGCTCGCCCTTTCTTCCGGAGAGCTTCTGGATGACCGCGCCGCTGAATTCATCCGGCACGTCCACGTAAGCGATCTCCATGGGCTCCTGCTTCTTGTTGCGCTCGTCGTACTTGTAGATGACCTCTGCCTTGCTGACGGCGAACTCAAAGCCCTCGCGGCGCATGTTCTCGATCAGCACGGAGAGATGCAGCTCGCCGCGGCCGCTCACCTTGAAGCAGTCGGGGGAGATCTCCTCCACCCGGAGGGAGACATCGGTGTTCAGCTCGCGGAACAGGCGGTCGCGGATGTGGCGGGAGGTGACGTAGGTCCCCTCCTGGCCTGCCAGCGGGCTGTCGTTGACCATGAAGTTCATGGAGATGGTGGGCTCGGAGATCTTCTGGAACGGGATGGACTCCGGGTGATCCGGGCTGGTGATGGTGTCGCCGATATGGATGTCGGTGATGCCGGAGATGGCTACGATGGAGCCGATCTTCGCTTCCTTCACCTCCACACGGTTCAGTCCCTCGAACTCGTAGAGCTTGCCGATCTTCACGCGGCGGATCTTGTCCGGCTCGTAGTGGTTCACGATGGCGCACTCTTCGTTGACGCGGATGATGCCGTTGTCCACTTTGCCGACGCCGATGCGGCCCACGTACTCGTTGTAGTCGATGGTGCTGATGAGGACCTGAGTGAACTTCTCCGGGTCGCCCTGGGGCGCCGGGATGTGGTTCACGATGGCCTCGAACAGCGGCTTCATGTCCATGTTGCCGTCATCCACCGCGTTTCTTGCCCAGCCGCCGCGGGCGCTGGCGAAGACAAAGGGGCACTCCAGCTGGCGGTCGTTGGCCTCCAGATCCATCAGGAGCTCCATGACCTCGTCCACCACCTCGTCCGGACGGGCCTCGGGGCGGTCGCACTTGTTCACGCAGACCACCACGTCCAGATCCAGCTCCAGGGCTTTCTTCAGGACGAAGCGGGTCTGGGGCATGGTGCCTTCGAAGGCGTCCACCACCAGGACGACGCCGTTCACCATCTTCAGGACGCGCTCCACCTCGCCGCCGAAATCCGCGTGGCCGGGGGTGTCGATGATATTGATCTTGATGCCGTTGTAATGGACGGCGGTGTTCTTGGACAGGATGGTGATACCGCGCTCGCGCTCGATATCGTTGGAGTCCATGACGCGGTCCACCAGCTCCTGGTTCTCGCGGAATACGCCGGACTGACGCAGCAGCTGGTCCACCAGGGTGGTCTTGCCGTGGTCTACGTGGGCGATGATTGCAACGTTTCTTACATCTTCTCTGACTGTATTCATATTGACCTCAACACTCTTTTCTTTATTGTTTATATTCGGCTCTTAGTATTATCACAGCTTATTAGTATAAAGCGCAGAAGTAACAGACGCAAGAAAATAAGAAAATAATTACTTGCACGACGACGGCGCATCATAAAATGCGCCGAAGATACCTGCTGGTCACAAATCTGCTTTTTTCAGATTTGCGGACACACCTCTCAGCAGTTTCCGAAAGAAATTTTTGCTGTCAGAGCAATATTAATATACATTTTCATGAAATATGTCAATTTAATTTTCTGAGATCCTTCGAGCCAACTTCAAAGGCTTTTCATTTTTAATCATAATCTAT
>Ga0256405_10006250_pt1 | contig 19322 bp, 17 predicted proteins | sample RumenRJG_02DNA_FD_189096 | JGI IMG/M metagenome (GOLD analysis project Ga0256405, IMG submission 189096) | Bovine rumen microbial communities from Lethbridge, Alberta, Canada - RJG_02 | ecosystem: Host-associated > Mammals > Digestive system > Stomach > Rumen | place: Canada: Alberta... | reverse complement strand
CGAGGCCGGAGGGGAGAATCTGTTTCATCCGCTGGTGATGATGATCGGAGGGGCGCTCCTGATCATACTGGCGCTGGAAGAGAACAGGGGGCATGAAGTCCCGGCCATGGCGTGCCTCGCGGCAGTGCTGGCAGGCGCCGGTGTCAGCCTCGTGTGGAAGTGGCTGGACTATAAAAAAAGAAGGCTCCAGGAGCTGCCCGCCGTGATCACAGGACTGCACAGCAGACAGATCTCGAAAGAGTCGAAGATCGTGAAAGCCGCGCGGTTCACCTACTACCCGGTGGTGCGCTACACTCTGGACGGCAAGGAGAATGTGCGCCGCTGCAATGTGAACTCCGAGCGGGAGAAGAGCTTCAAGGTGGGCGATACCATCACCCTTTACTATGATCCGGAGACCGGCGAAGTACTGGAAAAGAACGCGCGGCTCTGGATGCTCATCGCGGGAATTCTGCTGGCGGGCGCCGGCATCCTGGCAGGGATATCGATCCTGAGCGTGCTGTAAAAACGAGCCTGCCGCACTAACCAAATGCTAGTGCGGCAGGCTCGTCTCTTCTGATGCGCCTGGGCGTTTTCCGGTATGTTTGAAGATAATTGTACCCCTGTTAAGAGGATTCCCAAGAGAGTTTTGGGGGCCCTGAAAGCTTTTTTGGGCGGTTTTTAAGCAATTTCCGAATCTTGTACCCTTTTTTGCTTATTATGTACCTTTGTTTTATTCAAAAAAGGGAACAAAATTCAGAAAATGGGGTGGAAACGCCCAAACAGCAGTCTCAAAAGCAAAAAACTGGGGCCCTGGAGGATTCAAAAGGGGTACAAATAATGAAAAAACCTCGAAAAACGCCCGGAATAGTCTTGCGACAGACCCTGGACAGTCCCTTACCGTCCTTCCCCCTTCGCCTTGCCTGCGAGATAATCGATAAACTGCTGGGCGGCGCGGCCGGAGTAGCCGCCGTGCTCGATCTCCCAGCGCTTCGCCAGAACTTCCAGCTCCTTGTCGTCGATGCGGATCTCGGGATGACGCGCTGCCAGGGCGTGGACGATATTCATATACTCCTTCGGACCCGGGCGGAAGAAGCCGATGGCGATGCCGAAGCGGTTCGCCAGGGAGAGCTTCTCCTGCACGGTATCGCTGTGGTGGATGTCGTCCGAGTCGAGGCTGGACTTATCCTGGAAGGATTCCCGTACCAGGTGGCGGCGGTTCGAGGTGGCGTAGATCAGCACGTTTTCCGGCTTCGGCTCCAGGCCGCCCTCAATGATGGCCTTCAGGTACTTGTACTCCAGCTCCGATTCCTCGAAGGAGAGGTCGTCCATGTAGATGATGAAGCGGTAGTTCCGGTTCTTGATCTCGTTGATGATCCGGGAGAGATCCTTGAACTGGTGCTTGTAGATCTCGATCATCCGGAGGCCCCGGGCGTAGTACATGTTCAGGATCGCCTTGATGCTGGTGGATTTTCCGGTGCCGGCGTCGCCGTACAGGAGCACATTGTTCGCCTCACGGCCTTCGATAAAGGCCTCGGTGTTCTCGATCAGCGCTTCCTTCTGCCATTCGCAGCCGATCAGATCGTCCAGGGTCACGTTCGCGGTGTTGGTGATGGGGATCAGGAATTCGGTCCTCTGATCCTGTTCCTGTTCCGTGCCGATGCGGAAGGCCTTGTTCAGGCCGAATTTGCCCACGCCGTAGCGCGCATAGAAATCCGTCACCACCCGGAACATCTCTTCCACGTCCGCCGTCTTCTCAATGGCTTCGGAGAGCTCCTGCACTTTCTCACTGACGTTCTTGTTGTAGATGTTCTCCTTCTTCGCCAGGGCCCGGAAATTCTGGATCACGGTGAAGCAGTTCAGGCCGAGCCCGCTTTCCAGACGGGAGAAATCATAGTCGAAGAGATCCTTGAAGATCTGCAGGTCGCTCTTCACGAACTGGTTCACGCTCCCTTCGCCCGCGCCGGCCTTTTCGGAGACCAGGGTGAAGGGCGTTTCTGTCATGGCAAGCAGAAAGGCGAGATAATTGTGCCACAGGTTTTTGTTGAAGCCGTACATGGTGGCGATGTCCAGGAGACGGTGGATCTCATGCAGGACCTCACGGCTCAGGATCTCCGGCTTTTCGCCGCCTTCGTCGAAGCGGCGGCAGATGCCGGCCAGACGGTACAGGATCGAGTCCTCGCCAATATTTGAGTAGATAATGAGTTTCGAAGTGAGCCGGTACATAGGTGAACCTCCGTTTCATAAAGCGATGCAGCTGAGTTTTATTATAAAATATGAGAAGACAAAAAGAAATGCCTCAGCGCTTTCTTCCGGAGAAGAGCGCTGAGGCTGTTTTTTATATGATGATCACGCGGTAATTTCAAGTCCCGTCCGCGGGACTTGCGCGCCGCATGTGTATCTACAGGATGTTCAGGACGCGAGGGCATGCAGCCTCACGCTGTTATATTCGTGGAGTCCATCGAGGATCTCCTTTTCGGTCTCCATTCCGAAGCCGTCCACGCGGACGATGTGTTCGTGGCTGATGCCGTCCACGGAGCCCATGCCGACGGTCCTTCTGAGGAAGCGCTCTGCTTTGCTGAAGGAGAGGAGCAGGGGAAGACGGGTCAGCTGCTCCAGGGCGGCGACGATGCCGTAGGCGCCCCAGTTGGAGACAGTGGCGATGACCAGAATGTCGGCCTTTACTTCCGCGGGGACCAGGCCCAGTCTGGTCCGCACTGCTTCTGCCACGTTCCCCATGCCGATCTCGTTTCCGCCGTCTCCCACACCGATGGTGGGAATGGTCCCGAGGGCCTTTAAGAACAGGGCGTCGCAGGGAGCGGTGCCGGCGCTGATGTCGACGTGGCGCATGTTCGCGTAGATGCCGTTCAGGTCGCGGCCGCAGCGCTCGACGGAGATCAGACCCACGGGCTGGTATTTTTCAAGGATCGCATCGGCAGCGGCATCATCCGCGTCAAGATCCATATACTCGACGGCGATGTCTTCAGCCTCAAAGTAACCTTCGCAGTAGCGGTCTGTGACGATCACCGGGAAGAAGCCGAGCTTCCTGAGGGCTCCGGCGAGAGCCATGGTGCCCAGGGGGCCGTCGGTCTCCGCGTAGCCTGCCACGTAGAATCCGGTGGTGAGGAGGACCGTGCCTCTCTTCCAGCTGAGGATCTTCTCCGCTGCATTGAGACAGTAATTCTCCGGCAGCAGTTCCCGCAGGACAGGCATGCCGCGCCTGGAATACTTAAGTATGATGTCTTCGATGGATTCCTGTCTCATGGTGAAGCTCCTTTATCTTTTCCGGTCTTCCGGATCGTTGTGTTCCTTGTTTACAGCTGAAGTTTAATACTCAGTTATACAGTTTGCAAACTGATTTAAACCGATATAATATACAGTATAAAGACTGTGTAATGGGAGGAAAGAATCATGAACCTGCTGCCGATGACATATTTTATCGAGGTCGTAAAACAGGAAGGGATCTCAAGGGCCGCGGAGACGCTGCAGATCACACAGCAGACACTCAGCACCCACATTGCTTCGCTGGAAAAGGAACTGGACTGCAGGCTGTTTGTCCGGCGGCCGAAATTCCGGCTGACGGCGGAGGGGGAACTGTTTTATGAGTACTGCCGGAGATTTGTGGGGCTGGACCGGAGCATGCGGCAGGAGATCCGGGAGATGTCCGGCGAGGTGGCGGGCACGGTGCGGGTCGGGATCTCCCAGACCAGGAGCGTCATCCTGATGCCCCGGATCATGTCGGGGTTCCGGACAAAGTATCCGAAAGTAAAGGTCTTCCTGTCGGAGCTCACGAACGACGAGCTTCTGAACAGGATCGGGAACGACGCGCTGGACCTGGTCATCGGGGACGTATCGGAAGAGCGGCCGGACCTGGAGGTGCAGGAGCTGTACCGCGAACAGATGGTGATGGTGATCCCGGGAACGCCGGAATACACGCCGCTGGCGGAAGCGTTCCGAAAGTCCGGGGAGCTGAAGGAGCTCGTGAACTGGCCGATGATCTCGAACTCCAGAAACGATATCGTGGGCAGGTACATCAACCGCGTGCTGCTGCAGAACCACATCCCGCCGAATATCGCGGCGATGTCGGACATCGCGGAGACCTGCCTCCGGCTCTGCGCCGAGGGGGTCGGGGTCTATCTCTGTCCGGACCTGTACATCCGGTATTTTAAGAATATCGTAGCCCGGTGCGTCATCCTGCCTCTTCCCTACAGCTATATGATCCACATGGCGGCGCGGACCCTGCCGGGAAGGCAGGCGGCGACGGAGAAGTTCATGGAATATGTGGAACAGAAAATAAAGGGTGTGCTATAATCGGTAAAATCGGGTTACATAAACTGTCAGGGGATGTAAGAGTATGGATGAAATGGAAAACAGCACACAGAAGAACAGCCACGGGCCGCTGCTGATCGCGGTGGCGGTGCTGCTTGTGACGGCGATCGCAGGTGTGAATTACCTGTCCGGACAGAAGAGCGGGGCGGCAGCTCAGAGCAGCGCAGCGATAAGCGCAGCAGAGGAGACCTCCGGCGCTGCGGCGGGCGGGGAAACAGGGCCGGGAGCATCCGCCGCGGAATCAGGCGAACAGGACACCCGCCCGATGCTGTCTCCGCCGCCGGGAGAGACGGGCAGTGTCGAGACGGAGGCAGCTCCGGAGAAGAACGCGGAGGTCGTGGAACAGCTTCCGGGTGCGGAGACACAGGATCCGGAAGCGGACCCCGGCGTCATCGTGGCGCAGGATGAGAACTACGGGAAAGTGGTCTTTGAGCCCCACTGCGTGGATTCCACAAAGCCCTCCAGGCTCATTGCCTCCACAGGCATCGAGTTCAACGGAAAACGGCTGAAGGACGACGCGGATTATACCCCATGGTACGAATTTGAGTTCGGAAAGGGCGAGGACTACCACGACCTTCACGGCGTCGTCACCTTCCGCGGAAACAACTGGCGCGACGATCCGACCTTCGGACTTGCAAACTTCAAGGAAAAGACCATCGAACCGGTCTGGAAAAAGGGCACCGGCACACTGAAGCACGGGGACAAGCTGTGGACCGGCAGCGGCTGGACCGGGCAGCCCCTTCTCATGAAGTGGCCCCGGGACGTGAAGCAGCACATGAACATGTACGAGAGTGCGAAGGAAAAGGATGACCTGGTGGAGGTGGTCTATGCCTGCATGGACGGTAAGATCTATTTCCTGGACCTGGTGACGGGAGATGCCACCAGGGATCCCATCGACCTCGGCTTCACCTTTAAGGGGGCGGGAGCTCTGGACCCCCGCGGCTATCCTATCCTTTACGTGGGTGCGGGCTATGACAGCAGCAAGGGAAAGGCGCGGGTCTTCATCGTGAACCTGCTGGACGGCAGCGTCATGCACACCTTCGGAAACCAGGATCCCTTCTCCCTCCGCGGGAATCTGAGCTATTTCGATTCCTCGCCGCTGGTGGACGCGGACTCGGACACCCTGATCTACGCGGGAGAAAACGGCATCCTCTATCTGATCCAGCTGAACACACAGTTTGACAGAGAGGCGGGGACGCTTTCCATCGCCCCCGGAAACACCGCGAAGTGGCACTATTCAGGACAGCGGACCAGGAGCGGCGCCTACTGGGTCGGCATGGAGACCAGCCCCGCGGTCTACGGGCACTACCTCTTCGTCGCGGACAACGGCGGCAACCTGATGTGTCTTGACCTCTCAACACTGCAGCTGGTCTGGGTGCAGGATATCCTGGACGATTCCAACTCGACGCCGGTGCTTTCCGAGGAGAACGGGCACCTGTACGTTTATGTCAGCACTTCCTTCCATCTGGGATGGAGAAGCTCGGGCACTGCGCCGGTGCCGGTGTGGAAGATCGACGCGGAGACAGGAGAGATCGTGTGGCAGCATGATTACCAGTGCTCCTCCGTTTCCGGCGTCTCCGGCGGTGTGCAGTCCACGATCGCAACGGGAAAGAGAGGGCTCTCGGACTACATTTATGTGACCGTGTCAAGGACCGGCGGCGGAGGGAACGGCGTCCTGGCCTGCCTCGATAAAAAGACCGGGGAGACTGTCTGGGAGCACAAGGCGCCCTACGCGTGGTCATCACCCGTCTGCGTCTACAACGAAGACGGCAGCGGAGCGGTGTTCTATGCCGTCAGTTCCGGAAAAATGTACCTGCTGGACGGCGTGACCGGGGAAGAACTGAGCTCCCTGGCCGTGACGGACGGGACCATCGAGGCAAGCCCCGCTGTCTACGAGAACCGTGTCGTGATCGGCACCCGGGGACAGAGCATCCGCGGGCTGGTGCTGAAATAAGATCTGTTTTTCAGTCCCCCCAGGCTCGGGGTGCTGGATAGTTATCAAATCTTAAGAACTCTGTCCGTGGGAAAAACGACCTGCCTGTCATATACTTGATACATCAGACGGACAGACCTGCATATCAGGAACGGCATCCAAGGAGACAGGAGAAGGAGATATGGCAGCGAAACAATACAGAGAATGCAGCAGAAGGATTCTGGCCGCGGCAGTGGCTTTTATGCTGGGCCTTGCGGCGGCAGTGCCTGCCATGGCGGACACTGCGGTGGTAGGCGCGGCGCCGGGAGCGGCAGCGGCGGAAGAGACTGCGGCGGCAGAGGGACCGGCAGCGGCGGAGACTGCAGCAGCAGAGACCACGGCGCAGGTACAGCCGGCAGCGGCGGAGACGACGGCGCCGGCAGCGGAAACAGCAGCGGCAGAGACATCAGCCGCAGTGCAGACTGCCGCACCCGCGGTGTCAGGGCCTTCGGGCGCAGCGGCGTCAGCCCCCGGAAGAGGGGAGGACGCCCACGAGGGCGGTTTCTGGACCGGATTCAACGGCGGACCGGGCGTGGCGATGCAGGGCGGCGCCGGCACGGCGTCCCAGTCACAGTATCCGGTCAGGGCCGCGGCAGTGAAGACAGACGGCTACTATTTCAATGACAGCAATGGAATGTATACCTATCAGGCACTGGAGTCGGACCTGAACGCCCTGAAGTCGAACTACAGCGGCGTCACCACGGCAGTGCTCTGCCAGACACCGGACGGCCGCCAGCTTTACCATGTGATCATCGGCAACCAGAACGCGGGAAAGAAGCTTCTGGTGACAGCCTCCATGCACGCCCGGGAGTACATCACCTCCAAGGTAGTGATGCGGCAGATGAAAAAGCTTCTGGATGAAAAGAAGGCGGGAGACACCTCTCTTGACAATGTGTGCGTGCATTTCGTGCCGATGATGGATCCGGACGGCGTGGCCATTTCCCAGTACGGGATCGACGGCATGCAGACCTCTGTCATGCGGGACACGGTGCGGAACATCATGAAGAGCTGGGCGGAATGGGAGATCCTGACCAACCAGGACAAATACAACTGGTATCTGAACAAGTGGAAGAACACCGCCAAGGGCGTGGACCTGAACCAAAACTTCCCGACGGACACATGGAGCACGCTGAACGACGCGAGGAACAAGCCCTCCAGCGATATGTACAAAGGACCATCGGCAGGGTCCGAAGCGGAGACCCGGGCTATGATGGAGCTGGTGAACAAATACGGTTACACTGCGGTGGTAAACTATCACGCCCAGGGCGAGATCATCTACGCGGACGATGACGCTGCTTCAGAAGCAGTGCGGAACCGCTGCAACGCGATGGGAGCCGTTGTGAAGGGCGTCACGGGCTACATTCTTCCGGAGCCCCACGAAGGTTCCTATGACGACGGCGCCTTCAAGAGCTGGCTGAACGTGAAGAAAGGGATCCCGGCGATCACCGTGGAAGTCGGATCAGGCACCTGCCCCCTTCCGGAGACGGATATCAGCAGCATCTGGGAAAAGAACAAGGGCGTGCTGAACGCACTCATCGCGGATATGATGAACTGGTGAGGAGGAGAGGAGACAGGGGACGGTTCTCTGTCTCCTCGATGAAGTCTTGATTCCGCCCGGTTTTCTGGTAAGATAAGGGTGTTGGGAACGCACGAAGAAAGAGTGCCGGAGACGGCGCTCTTTTTTACGGTATACATTCGGAGGAAGATATGCTGGAGCTTAAGAACATCACATTTCAAGTAGAAGAAGAGCAGGGCGGAAACAAGGAGATCATCCGCGACATCAGCCTCGTCATCCCGGACAATCAGTTCGTCGTGATCACGGGACCGAACGGCGGCGGTAAATCCACGCTGGCCCGCCTGATCGCAGGCATTGAGAAGCCGGAGTCCGGGCAGATCCTGCTGGACGGGACGGATATCACAGATATGAGCGTCACCGAGAGGGCGCGGCACGGGATCAGCTTTGCTTTCCAGCAGCCGGTCCGTTTCAAGGGGATCCAGGTGATCGACCTGATCCGTCTTGCCGCGGGGAAAAATATTTCCGTCTCCGGCGCCTGTGAGTACCTGGCTTCTGTGGGACTCTGCGCCCGGGACTACATCCAGCGCGAGGTCAACTCCAGCCTTTCCGGCGGCGAGCTGAAGCGCATCGAGATCGCCACAGTGCTGGCCAGAAAGACCAGGCTTTCCGTATTTGACGAGCCGGAGGCCGGTATCGACCTCTGGAGTTTCCAGAGCCTGATCCAGGTGTTCGAGAACATGAGAAAGACCATCAAGGACAGCTCCATCCTCATCATCTCCCACCAGGAGCGTATCCTGGAGATCGCCGACCAGATCGTGGTGCTTGCGGACGGAAAGATCTCGAAGCAGGGCCCGCGGGAGGAGATCCTGCCGCAGCTTATCGGTACGTCGTCCGCAGTGACCGCATGTCAGAGATTACAGTAAGGGGGTGATGTCATGCTGCAGATCAGAGAACTTGACGAGATCCAGAAGAGGCTTTTAAGAGAAGTCGCAGACCTTCACAATATTCCGGAGGGCGCCTACAATATCCGCGCCAACGGCCAGTCCGCGGGACGCCAGAGCTCCGCGAACATCGACATCGTCCCGAAGGAGGGCGGCTCCGGGCTGGATATCTATGTAAAGCCCGGGACAAAGAACGAAAGCGTGCACATCCCGGTGGTCATGACCCAGAGCGGGCTCACAGAGCTGGTGTACAATGATTTCCATATCGGCGAGGGCGCGGACGTGTTCATCGTGGCGGGCTGCGGCATCGACAACTGCGGCAACGCCAACTCCGAGCACGACGGCATCCACCGCTTCTATGTGGGTAAGAACGCGAAGGTGAAGTATGTGGAGAAGCACTACGGCTCCGGCGACGGCACCGGCAAGCGGATCCTGAATCCCGGCACGGAAGTGTACATGGAAGAGAACAGCACCGCGGAGATGGAGATGGTGCAGATCAAGGGCGTGGATTCCACAGAGCGCACGACCAAGGCGGAGCTTGCCGCGGGCGCGAAGCTGGTGGTGCGGGAGCGCCTGATGACCCACGGGAATCAGTATGCCACCAGCAAGTACGTGGTGAACCTGAACGGCGAGGGCGCCAGCGCGGACGTGGTCTCCCGCTCTGTGGCGAGGGATGAGTCCTTCCAGCTCTTCGACGCAAAGATCGCGGGAAATGCCGCCTGCAGCGGCCATACCGAGTGTGATTCCATCATCATGGACAAGGGGCGTATTCTTGCAGTCCCGTCGCTGGAGGCGAACAATGTGGACGCAGCGCTGGTGCACGAAGCAGCCATCGGAAAGATCGCCGGCGACCAGATCATCAAGCTAATGACTCTGGGACTGACAGAGGCGGAGGCCGAGGAGCAGATCATCAACGGTTTCCTGAAGTAACGGGACGGCAAAGGAATTCAGTATTTTTATGAAGCGGTTATCAGTCATGCGGCTGGCCCTTGGCTATGCCGGCATGTTTTTCGGCGCAGGCTTTGTGTCGGGACAGGAGATCCGGCAGTTCTTCGTTGTATACGGAATTGCCGGCCTTTTTGGTCTCGTTCTGTCTGCGCTTCTTTTTTTTGCTGTGGGGGTCCTGTTCTTCGAGACGGCGCAGCAGTCCCCGGAGCAGACGGTGGGAGAACTGCTGGTCCCCGGGTATCACCCCCTTCTTTCCGGAGCCGTGGATCTCGCGGAGGATGTCCTTCTGTTCGGGGTGGTGGTCATCATGACTGCGGGAGCGGGAGCCATGGTGCAGCAGGTCACCGGATGGTCCGCGGCAGTGGCGGGATTCGTGTTCGCTGTGGTGCTTTTCGCGGCGTCGCTTAAGAACATGCGCTCCGTGATGGTGGTCTTTTCCGTGCTCGCGCCCTGTCTCACGGTCTGTGCCGTGGCAGTGGCGGTCTTTGTGCTGCTCCGGTACGGCGGCGCCGCCGGGACAGCCGGAGCAGCGGTGGGGGAAGCCGCTGCGGAGACAGCTGCAGGGGCGGCGGAGACCTCCGGCTCCCCGCTCTTAAAGGGCCCCTGGAGCTCCGCGGTCCTCTACGCCGTATACAATCTCTTTGGTTCCTTCAGCATCATGCTGGCCATGCTGCCGCTGCTCCCGGACCGGAAGAAGACGGCGGCGGGAATGGCTCTGGGCAGCCTCTTTCTTCTGATTCCGGCGGAGTGCGTGGCAGCCTCCATGCTGGCAGTACCCGGAAGTATGGCGGAGGAGGTCCCCACCGCGTATCTCGCGGGACTCATCTCTCCCTGGTTCAGGAACATCTACAGCGTCCTCATGCTCTCCGGCATGGCTTCCGCCGCTCTGGGCTGTCTGGTGGGATTCCTGGAGCAGCTGAAGCTCTGGCGCGGTTCGGGCGGATTTCCCTACCGCCGGATCTCCTTTGCAGTCTGCATCCTTGCCTGGGCACTGAGCCTGGCAGGCTTCGGCAGCCTGGTCGGCTTCATCTACCCCCTCTTCGGCTATATCGGGATCCCCTGCGTCGCGTACCTCCTGATCCGGGGCGCCGGAGCGGTCCGTTCAGGCCGGACGCGGAGAGCATAGAACTTTCGTGCAGTGTGCGGTGCATCTGTACTGCTTTCTTTATTTATTCCAGACCTGCGGATGGTCATCTTTTACAGAATGCACCTTTACTTTATTCTAGCAACGTGATAACATACAAAAGTGATTTTCTTTCAATTAAGTAAGATAAAAACCGATATATACAGGGGGAGGATTTTTTACATGATGAAGAAAAGTATTGCTATGATGCTGGCACTGGTCATGGGTGCTTCTCTCGCAGCCTGCGGCGGAAGCAGCACAGCCACCACCGCGGCTCCGGCAGCGACGGAGGCTGCGAAGACGGAAGAGACGAAGGCTGAGGAGACGAAGGCTGAGGAGACCAAAGCGGAAGAAACATCTGCCGAGGCAAAGACTGAGGAGACCACCGCTGAGACAGCGGCTGAAGCGAAGGACGCTCCGTTCATCTTTCTCGATGAAGAGCTGGGCGTCGAGTCCTACGCCATCGGCTTCCGCATGGATGACCAGGAGCTCGCGGACACCGTCAGCGGCGCTGTAAAGGCTATGGTCAAGGACGGCACCTATGAGAAGATCGGCGAGAAATATCCTGATATCAAGGATTATCTCTGCCTGAAGGCAGAGGATATTGATCCGGCGGAGATCCCTGAGAAGGGATCCGGCGATCCGGGCTTCACCTTCAAACACGGCTTTGACCTGGACTATCCGCCCTATTCCTATCGTCAGGACGACGGCACGGTCGGCGGCTTCGACGTCGAGCTTGCCCAGGCAGTCTGCGAGTACATGGGCTGGGGCTATGAGCCGGTCCCCTTCAACTGGGACGCGAAGGATATGGAGCTGAACGCGGGAAGCTGCGACTGCATCTGGTCCGGATTCACCAAGGAAGGCCGCGAGGACAAGTACGCCTGGGGTGTCACCTATTCCAACAACACCCAGGGCATCCTGGTCCCGGCAGATTCCGACATCAAGACCCTTGCGGATCTCAGCGGAAAGATCGTCGGCGTGCAGACCGCGACCTCTGCAGCGGATATGCTGGAGGATTCCAGAAAGGATCTGGCGGACACCTTCGGCGAGCTGAGAGTTTATGAGACCTACACGGTCGCGTTCAACGACCTGAAGGCAGGCGCCATCGACGCTATCGCTATCGACATGACTGCGGGTACGTTCCTTGTATCCAACGAAATGAAGTGAGTTTTATCAGGCGGCGCCCCGGCTCAGTTTCTGCCGGGGCGCGCGTTTTCATCTCCTGAAAGAACCCGTGGAAAAATAACATACGCGAGGATTTCCTATGACAGTATCAACCATGCTCACAACGATGGCGGAAGGAATGGTCCGCACCTGTGGGATCTTCTTCCTGACGCTGCTTTTTTCCCTTCCCCTCGGCATGATCATCATGCTGCTCAGGCGCTCCCGTATTACCATCGTGAGTGAAGTGATGAAGGTCCTTCTCGCGATCGTCCGCGGGACGCCGCTGATGCTTCAGCTCCTGGTCTGGTATTTCGGTCCTTACTATCTTTTCGGGATCTCGATCCGGGGATACCGCTTCCCTGCGATCATCATTGGTTTCTCTGTAAACTACGCATGCTATTTCGCGGAGATCTTCCGCGGCGGCATCGAGGCCATCCCGGTGGGACAGTACGAAGCGGCAGAGGTCCTCGGCTACAATAAGAGCCAGACCTTTTTCCATATCATCCTTCCGCAGATGATCAAGACCATCCTGCCTTCCATGACGAACGAGGTCATCACCCTCGTGAAGGACACCTCCATGGCGTTTACGCTGGCCTACAACGAGATGTTCTCGCTGGCGAAGCAGATCGCCGCTTCCCAGACGTCCTTCACTCCCTTTGTGATCGCCGGCATCTTCTACTTTGTGGCGAACTATCTGGTGGCGTTCGGAATGGAGCGGATCGAGAAGGCATTCGACTATTACCACTGATCCTGGAGGAAAACTATGATCTTTGAAATGAAAAATATCCGCAAGGCCTTCGGGCAGACCGAGGTCCTGAAGGACATCAGCATGAACGTGGACTCCGGCGAAGTGGTCAGCATTATCGGCCCCAGCGGCCCGGGAAAGAGTACCCTGCTCCGCTGCGGCACCTTCCTGGAGCAGATCGACGGCGGCGAGATCCGCTACATGGACCAGACTGCCATTGCTGCCGGAGACGGGGGACCTGATCCCTATGCCGACAAGGCAAAGCTTGAAAAGAACCGCCAGTATTTCGGCCTGGTGTTCCAGCAGTTCAACCTGTTTCCGCACTTCTCCGTCATGAAGAACGTGACGGACGCGCCCATCCGGGTGCAGAAGCGGCCCAAAGAGCAGGTGATGGAGGAAGCGAAGGAGCTGCTCCGGAAGATGGGGCTCTCCGAGCGCGCGGACGCCTATCCCTGCCAGCTTTCCGGCGGCCAGCAGCAGCGTGTGGCCATCGCCCGGGCCCTGGCTTTGAAGCCCAGCATGCTGTTCTTTGACGAGCCCACCAGTGCCCTGGATCCCGAACTCACGGGAGAAGTGCTGAAGGTCATCCGCCAGCTGGCGGAGGAAAAGATGACCATGGTGGTGGTGACGCACGAAATGCCCTTCGCCCGGGCAGTCTCGAACCGCGTGATCTTCATGGACGGCGGCGTGATCGTGGAGCAGGGGGATCCGGAGAAGGTGTTCGGAGATCCGACCCAGGAGAGAACGAAGCAGTTCTTAAGGAATTATCAGAGATAGAAAGCGTGAACAGTTTGAAAACATGGGAAATTGACTACGCAGTCATGGACCCCACTGGAAATATAACGATCCTGGTTGAGACGCCCGTTCCCGAGGCGTCTCAGCCTTTTGCCGCAGCGCGTCTTATGGAGCTTGAGCCGGCGGCGGAGCAGGTGGGATTCCTTTCTTCCGGCCGGGACGGTGCGGAGCTTTCCCTCCGCATGGCGGGCGGAGAGTTCTGCGGCAACGCTTCCATGAGCGCCGCGGTTTATGGTGAGATCCGGAAGAACGGAGATAAAGGAAGTGCGCGGGAGATCCTGCTTAATGTCTCCGGGGCGGCGGAACCGGTGAAAGTCCGGGTGGAGGCATTGACGGGGTCGGGTACGGATGACGGACCGCAGTTCCGCGGCACCGTGGAGATGCCCCGGCCCCTGAGGATCCGGCGGGCAGAGCTTTCTCTGGAAGAAGAGGAGGCAGAGATCCCGGCAGTGGAATTTGAGGGGATCACGCATCTCATCATCAGAGAAGACGCGGGCGATGCCGCCGGCCGGGACCGCGCGGCAAGGATCCGGCAGGATGCGGAGCGCCTTGCGCCGCTGTGGTGCAAGGCTCTCGGTGCGGAAGCCCTGGGGCTCATGTTCCTGAACGAGGCGGAAGGGACCATGAAGCCGCTGGTGTACGTTCCCGCGGCGGGGACTCTTGTGTGGGAGAATTCCTGCGCCAGCGGAACGACCGCATCCGGTGCTTTTCTGGCGGAGCAGCAGTCGGGGGCCGATCTTCAGAGAAGCTTTCAGATCAGTCTGAAGCAGCCAGGGGGCAGCCTCGGGATCCGGGCGGAAAAAAACGGAGAGCTGTTTCTGAGCGGAACCGTGCGGCTGCTGAAAAAGCAGCGGACGGAGATCAGCTTCTGAAAAATACAGGCAGACACTGTACTGCGTTTTCACATAGTGCCGGGAATTTGTCACTGACAGATTCCCGGCACCCCTTTTTTTCTACGGAACCGGCGGGATAAAATGAGACTCAGAGAAAATCAGAGAAAAGTTCCGTGCGGAAAGAGCTCTTCTGTTCTTACGCACTGCAGAAAGGAGAAAAGGATGTACTGCAGAAACTGCGGGAAAAAGATCGAGGACGGAAGCGCGGTGTGCCCTCACTGCGGGGAAGTGCTGCGGGCGGAAGGCGGATACTGGGAAGTGAAGCCGAAGAAAAGCGAAAAGAAAGGTCTTCCGATAGTGCCGCTGATCGCCCTTCTCGTATTCGCCGCCATCAGCATTGTCATTTTCCTGATCCTGGGGCCGGAGTTTGGCAGCTCGGACAGCAAGCCCTACGGCGGAGCGAAAGTAAAAAAACAGACTGTCTGGGACAATGATCTCCTGACCGTGACGGCGGAGGGGCTGGACCGGGCCTCCGGGGAGTACTATTACTGCGACGCGCTGGGCCTGACGATCCGGAACAAGGCTGGACAGCCGCTTTCCGTCCGCTGCAGTTCCATGACTGTGAACGGGGCCGCAGTACAGCCGGTCCTCAGGGCGGAGATCCCGGCAGGAGAAACTGCCCAGGCTGAGCTGGTCATGGACCATTTCAGCCGGGACGACATGAAGATCCGGACCATCGCTGCCATTACGATGGAGCTGGAGGCTTCCGCGGCAGGAAGCACAGATGTGGTCCGCTCCGGCATCCTGACAGTGGAGACGACGAAGAAGGGCAAAGGGGAAGTGCCGGGGTTCAAATATGAGGCGCAGCCGCTTTATGAGGCAAATGGTATCCGCGTGGGGACTGAGGGCTTCCGCACCATCGGCACCACAATGGCTTACGGCGTCTGCTTCCACGTGGAGAACGGCAGCGGAGAGACGATCCGGGTCGAGGTCCGGGACGTGGTGCTGAATGATCTTCCCCACGGTGAACCGGCTGCGGCTTCCTTCCAGCCCGGGACTGCAGGCGTGTTTTATGTGAGGGCGGATTTTTCCGCGCTGGAAAAGATCGACAAGGAGCGGGACTTCTTTCCGGTCAGAACAGTCACCGGCACCTGCAGCATTTTCAGCGGAGCGGATGGAAGGAAGATCGCTTCGTTCCCGTTCGAATTCAAAAAGTAAGCCGATACTGCAAAACGAAGAGACAGCCCCGCCGCGGCAGACGGCACCGTCATGGCAGCCGGCAGCTCCGGCACCGCAGCAGGACAGAAATCAGCAGATGGCAGTTCCTTCGTTCCGGGCGGAAGGCAGGACCTGTCCGGTCTGCGGGACAAAAGTGGGAGCTCAGAGTAAGTTTTGCAAAGAGTGCGGCAGCGTGATCCCGTGATCCAGCCGGGGAGATAAAGGAGGAGAAGGATGTATTGCAGATTTTGCGGGGCACAGATCCCGGATGACAGCAGGTTCTGCGAGAACTGCGGCTCACAGCTCGGTGCGCCTTCCGGCGCGCCCGGCGGACAGAGCGGGTATACACGGCAGGCAGCGGCGCCTGCAGGTCAGGGCGGATATGCCTTCCAGGGATACGGACAGCAGGAGAACTTCGCACCGAACCGGGGAATGGGACCGGCCGCCGCTTCCGGGGCGCTTCTGATGGACGCGGGGAAAATGACACGGTACAACGGAAAAGGAGCTGTGGGACCCGTCACCGGAAGCGGAACGCTCACTGTTTTTGACGACCGGCTGGAGTATAAGAAGACCACCGGGGACCAGCGGGGGTTCATGTTCGGACCCATTGTCGGGAATCTGGTGATGAGAAACGGCATCAAAAACAACCCGGTGGACGTCTATTACTACCGGGACATTACCAGCGTGACCAGCGGAAAATACGCCGGGCTCACGCCGACTCTGGTGCTGAATCTCAGGGACGGTAAGGCAGTCTCCTTCATTCCGGCAGGGAAAGGATTTAAAACCGGGGACCGGATCGCGGAGCTTCGTTCTCTGATCCAGAGATACCTGTAAGAAAACGGAAAACGGATGATCCGCTTTCCGGGAGGGAAATACAATGGATTTGAATTTCAAACTGGAACAGGCGGCGGAGCCGGCCTGTAAAGACCCTGCGGGAAGCTGCCGCCGCAGCAGAAGAATGCTGCAGCGCGTGGAGGATCGACGGGGACACCGACGGCACACGCCTCGGGCCTCCGGAACTTCTTTACGCCTGTGAGCAGCATGACCGCAGGCTGCCGGATCATGACTGTCATTTCATCTCATAAGTCACGGTCACATTCGCGGTGATCTCGGTCTCCCCCGGCATGAGGGCCGGCCCCATGGCTGCTGACTCTTCCACGGCGTCAAAGGAGAAATTGGCGGTCTTCGCATAGCGGGCGGAGGTGTTCTGATAGCCTTCAGTGATGACGACGGGATCTCCGAGGGTCTTCCCGGCGGCATGAGCCAGGACCTCCGCCTTTTTCCGTGCGGTCTCCACGGCAAGGGAGAGCGCTTTGCTGTAGGCTTCGTCAAATCCGCTGCAGAGGAAGCTGATGTTATCCACGTTGTTGATGCCTGCCGCGACGCAGGCGGAGATCAGCTTTCCGACTTCGGAGATATCCTGGTCCTGGATCGTGAGGGTAGTGCTGACGTTGTAGCCCACGATCTTCTGTTCCCCGTTCGTGCTGTAATCGTACTGGGGATACATGCTGTAATCAGAAGTGCGGATACTTTTTTCCTCGATGCCGCGCCCGGTGAGGACGGAGATCACCCGGTCCACGTCCTCGCTGTTTTTTTTCTGCGCCGCCTCCGCGGTCTTTTCCTGGGTGGCGACGCCGAAAATAATGGACGCTTTGTCCGGCGTGAGTTTGACAGAACCGGACGCGGAGACAGTGACCTCGCCCGCGCCGGTCTTTTTTTCAGCAGCAGAGGCTGCTGCGGAAGCACCCGCTGTCCCCGCATCTGCCGCGTGGGCAGAAGGCGCGGCGCCGCAGGCCCCGAGCATAAAGGAAACAGCACAGACAAGGGCGAACCCGGCAGCGGTAAGCGCCACTGCAGTATGTGATCTTTTCATGATAAACCTCCTGATATGATGAAATATGACCTTTACGATCCTGCAGTGCGTCAGAAACCGTATCGTTCTGGCGCCTGTATTTATATAATACAGGGTACCGGGCAGAAAGGTCACCATATGGACAGAAGAATCTCCGAGACGGTATAATGCATGTAACGGATAATTTTTTCTGACAAAAGAAAGAAGGGAACAGATCATGAAAATAAAAATATTGCTGACTGCACTTGCTGCGGTGCTGGCACTGGGAGCCTGCGGACAGGGCGCCGGAAACCAGGCCAAAACGCCGGAAAGCACGGTCAAAGAAACGGAAACAAAGAAGGAAGAGATATCCGCGGAAACGAAGGAAAGCGCCGCGGGAACGGAGAAAAAAGCTGAGGAAGCAAAAGAGACTGCAGCGGCAGAGACCGGGGAGACCGGAGAAGAAAATCTCGGTGAATTCTATGCCACAGCGGAAAACGGGGTGATCGACCTGCCTTCCTTCGGGATGAAGATCACACTGCCGGACAGCCTGAAGGACGACAGCTCCGCGATCGCGGCATACGGCTTTGTGGATACGGATTTCGCCTACGGGACTGTCTATCTGATCGACGAAAACGACCCGGAAAACAGGAGCATGGAATTCACGGAGATCTATGGTTACAGGGAAAAACAGGATCTTTCCAGTTTCGTGAATCCGGAGACCGGACTGACCGGGGATGTGATGCTGGATCTCGGGGACAACGGTACCTTCTATTATGCGGGAATCAAGCTCGACGAAGTGTACGAACAGGCCCCGGCTGTTGTGGAAGGGCTTCTGGAGATGGTGCCCTCAGAGGAGCAGAAAAAGCACTATCTCGAGCTGATCTCCAGCTCCACAGAGCTGCTGAAAGGCATTGAACTCACGCCAGTCACGATTCCGGATCCCCCGAAGGCTGCAGAGGTCAGCGGGGCGGAGATCATGGAGATGGAGGTCATGGATCTTGCCAAAAACCCGGTGAAGCTTGGCAGCCTGATCTCCGGAAACAAGGTGACGATGCTGAACTTCTGGGGAACCTTCTGCGGCCCCTGCATCGGGGAAATGCCGGATCTCGGAGACCTGGAAAGAAAATACAAGGACCAGGGCTTTGAGATCCTTGGGCTGACCAGCGATATTGTGGACTACCAGGGCAATATGGATGAAGATCTGATCGGGGAAGCGGAAGATATCGTGGCGGATACCGGCGTGACCTATCCGATCCTGATCACCAGCAAGGAGCTGATGGATTACACCCAGCTGATGGCGTTCCCCACGACCTACTTCGTGGACGCCCAGGGAAACATGCTGAGAGATCCGGTGGTCGGATCCCAGTCTAAAGAATCCTGGGAAAAGATCATCACAGAACTTCTGGAGGCGCAGAAATGAAAAACAGTAAACATGCACCCGTCCCCGTGACGTATCTTCTGATCCTTCTTGCGGCAGCATCCTGTGTGTTCGGGGCTGTCCGGGGGGAAATGAAGACCGTCAGCCGCAAGGCGGTGAATATCTGTATGGAGTGTATCGGCATTGGATAGATCAGATCTGAAAAAACACGGGCGCTTCCGGAAAATGATCCAGGCAGGCTTCGGCATCCTTTCCAATTCCTACCTGAAGGGATTTGCCGAAGGTACGATCTACAAAGGCCCGCTGAAAAATTTCTGCGTTCCGGGCATGAACTGCTATTCCTGCCCGGGTGCCCTCGGGGCCTGCCCCATCGGCGCCATGCAGTCTGTTTTTGACGGAAGAAAAAGGAAATTCGCGTTTTACGTCGTGGGATATCTTGCATTGATCGGACTGCTGGCGGGGCGGTTCGTCTGCGGATGGCTCTGTCTGTTCGGGCTCCTGCAGGAGCTGCTTTACAAGATCCCCACGCCGAAGCTTAAGGTTCCGGACA
>Ga0256405_10006249_pt1 | contig 19328 bp, 15 predicted proteins | sample RumenRJG_02DNA_FD_189096 | JGI IMG/M metagenome (GOLD analysis project Ga0256405, IMG submission 189096) | Bovine rumen microbial communities from Lethbridge, Alberta, Canada - RJG_02 | ecosystem: Host-associated > Mammals > Digestive system > Stomach > Rumen | place: Canada: Alberta... | reverse complement strand
CAAAAATCTACCCCCCAATCCTGAAAAAGAGAGGTGAGCCTGCCGCATGGAATTGAACGTTTTCATGAGAGAGCTGGAATCGGCTCTGGTACAGCGCGGCATACCGAATGAGACAGCACTACGACACGTCGCCAATCTGAAGCGCACCTTCACCAGCGACGATCTTTCCGAGATAGAAGCCATTCAGTCGAACGACCAGATCAACGAGCTGGCCGACAGCATCTCCGTGATCCTGAACCGGAACCGGACGCCACAGATCCAGCCTCAGACGCCGGCTCCCCAGACCGGAGGCGCGCTCCAGGACTATCCCGCGGATCCCGCGTCCCCGTATGAGGGCGAAATCCGGCAGAAGGCTCCGGAGCAGATCCGGGACGAGCGCCCTCTGCCGGAACAGATCCCTCCGGACAGGCCCCGGCCGGCACAGAGACAGCCCGCGCCCCGCTACGACGCCTACCAGCAGGAGGATCCCTACGACGAACCGGATTACGAACCGGAACAGCGGCCTCAGAAGCAGAAGGCGCCCGCTCAGAAGCCGCGGAAGCAGGACCGCCGGGGGAGCGTGGACGATTACTTCGAGTACGCCCCGGACGCCGCTCCCTCCACCAAGGGCATGATCCTCTTCTGGGTGGGGCTGTTCATCACCCTGCCCATCACGCTTGGGATCGCCGCGGCGGTGTTCGGCGTCTTCGCCGTTCTCTTCGTGGCGATGGCCGCCCTGATCGTCGCCAGCGTCGCCGTGGTCATCGCGCTGGTGGCCGGGGGAGCCGTGACGTCCCTGGTGGCCGTGGTCTTCGGCATCACGCAGCTGTTCCACATCGGCGGAGGAACCGTCATCGCAGGCATCTATGAGATCGGCCTCGGCGTCATGGTGGCCGGCCTCGTGCTGTTCCTCGCCGTCCTGCTCTACAACTTCGCCATCCGCTTCCTGCCCTGGGTCATCAGCAAGCTGGGATCCTTCCTGGGCTACCTCTGCGGCAAGGCCAAGGACCTGTTCCTGTATGTCAGAAGGGAGTGCTATCAGCTGTGAAACCGACTTCCATCATATCCCTGATCATCGCGGTTCTGCTCACCATCGTGGGGCTCGTGACCTGCTTCATCGCACAGAACATGGCGAAAGCCAGCGGCGAACAGCTCTTCGCGGACCGTTCCGACGGTAACCCCACCATCACGGAGAGCTTCGATTCCGAGGGCCTTGAGCGGATCTCCATCGTCTTCAGCTCCGGGCGCGTCAGCATCTACGGCAACTGCGACGACCGGAATTCCGACCATTACAGCGATTCCTGCAAGCTGGAAATCATCAACTTCGGCGAGAACGACTATGTCTTCAAGAACACCAACAGCAAGGCGGAGTTCAACGAGACCCTGGCCCTGGACCGCTTCAAGTTCTGGGAAAACGGCTTCTCCTTCAAGGGCATGCGCTACATCCTGAATCTGGAGCAGCTCAAGGCCCTGTTCAGCAAGGACAAGGAGGAGACCGAGGAGCGGGAGAAGCAGATCAACGTCTATCTGACCCGCGAGGCCACCGCCGCCCTGACGGAGGAGACCTCCGGGGAGGAAGGCGCGGAGACTCCCGCCTGGAAGCTCAACCAGATCTCCATCAAGGCCACGGGCGCCGCGGGCTGCGACGTGACGATTCAGAACATCAACATCAACACCGACTACAACATCGTCGCCAACCGGGTGGGACTGGACATCAAGGACGTCACCACCAATTCCTCCATCAAGGCCTCCGAGGGCACCGGCGGGACCGAAACCCGGGCGAAATCCGCGGATGTGTTCGTGGAGAACTCCATCCTCGGATACCTCAGCGTGGACGCGGACGAGCTCAGCTTCCGCTCCTCCGGGCTGGCCTTCCAGAACTCCACCGAGTTCGCCGACAGCCTGAAGCTGAATTCCGACACGGGCGGTGAGATCCGCATCGGCCTCAACCAGCCCATCGCGGACCTCAACTGCGAGATCCGCTCCACCGGACGGATCCTGGTGGACAACGAGGACCGCTCCAATCCCTTCACCCATGTGGCGGGCTCCGGCAATCCCACCGTCACCGTAAAGGTCGGCGACGCGGACGTCACGGTGCTGGCCGACGCCTCCTCCGCCAGCTTCTTCGGCGTGGACGACGGCGGCAACTGATCCTCAATCACATACACAGAAAGAAGGACGAACCATCATGGCATACTCATACAAGACCAAAGGCACCTGCTCCTCCGCCATTTCCTTTGACATCGACGAGGAAGGAAAGCTGAAGAACGTCGTGTTCACCGGCGGCTGCAACGGAAACCTGAAGGCCATCGGAAAGCTGGTGGAGGGCAAGGACGCAAAGACCATCGCGGACACCCTGCGCGGCAACACCTGCGGCTTCAAGTCCACCTCCTGCGGCGATCAGCTGGCAAAAGCCATCGATCAGGCTCTGGGCGCGTAAAGCTAATACTAATCTCATTCTAAAAGGGAAAACGCGGCTTCTTGAAAGGAAGCCCTAGGCATAAATGCCCTAGGCATAAATGCCTGGCAAGAACTTTATAAATACACTGGTGCAGCATTCTTCTCTTCGTGCAGCACGGGGTAACGTGCAGTGCACTTTTTGGGGCTTTGTTATTTGCACATCTTTGACAGATTGTCTTTTTAGGTTGAGAATAGTATAAAACTCAGGCTCCGTCCTCCCGCAAAGCACAGGCGCGGCGGACGGACTGCCGACAGGGCAAAAACAACCGGCGCAATCTCCCGAATTGTCACAGGGGAGCGCGCCGGTTTTTCCTTTTGCTGATTCGTATTCGGTCCGATCCGTCCCGTCCATACACTCGTGACCGGGGGGAGCCTGTCAATACTGATTCGTGTCGCGGTAATCCATGATGTTCACGTCGGTGAAATAGGCGTCCAGGATCTCCTCGGCGCTGTAGCCGCGGACCGCCAGATCCCATGCGCCCCACTGGCTCATGCCGACGCCGTGGCCCCAGCCCTTCCCAACGAAAATGAAGTTTTCGCTGTTCTGGGCGTATGCGGTCTTGTATACGGTATCCGAATCGCCTGCACCTCCGGAGTGCTCCGGATCGGACTCTTCGGAATCCCGGGATCCTCCGACCTCGATCCGCACGGGGGATTCCTCTTCGTTCCGGTACAGCTCGTCGTATTCCTCGCCCAGAAACGCCCCCGCGTTCTCGGACGTGATGGCGAAGATGTCCTTCCGGAAGTAGTCCGTCAGACCGTCTCCCGACGCCAGAAGCACGGAATTGCTGAAATAGCTCTTCTCCAAAGAGTCAGCGGTGATGACCACGTACTGGTCCAGATCGGTGAAGCTGTACTCCATGCCGAGGGGTCCCTGCGGCTCCGGTTCGGGCTCCGGAACGGCGGGCTGGCTTCCGGTCTGCGGGGTTCCCTGATTCAGAACGATGTCCTCGGTATACTGCACCTTTCCCTTCCCCACAACGAAGTTCGCGCTCTTGACATAGGGCGTCAGGGAGGTGCGGACCGCGTCGGTGGTGTTGATGGTGACCGAATGGCCGTCGGTGTCCGTCACCCTGAGGGTCTTGATGTAGGTGGAGTTCTTCGCCAGAGCGACGATCTCCACGCTCTCCACGTCTCCGGTGAGCTCATTGTATCCCGCCTGACGGAACCGGTCTCCCAGGGCCGAGGGCGAAACCTCGTTGATCCAGAAGGCGTTCTCGTGCTCCATGTAGTTCTCCCAGGGCGTCGGAACTGCCTTCAGATACGGAACGGGCTGAGCCCCGTCCCAGCAGTCCTCCGCGTTGACCGTCACGCCGCCCACGCTGGAGGAATAATAGGCCGTCACAATGTCTCCGAGATAGGTGACCACCTGTCCCTCCGTCCCAAGCACCGCGTCCATCACGGCCTCGTTGGTCCGTCCGGCTCCCCGGTAGACCTGACAGCAAACCTCGGTGCAGAGATCGAAGCCCGCGGATTTGTGCTTGCCGTTCTGCCCGCAGTGGGTCAGCGTAAAAGAGCGGACGGTGATGGCGAAGGCCTTCATAGTCTCCACGGGCCAGCTGTTGGAGGTCTCATAGGGGAGCACTCCGGCGATATACGCCTCAAGCGGCAGGATGTTGAGCACCGTGACGCCGTCCCCTCCTCCGCTCACCGTGCGTTTGAAGACGAAGACGCCGTCGTAGTAATAGCCGGATTCGGTGTGGATATAGGTGTTGCCGTTCCGATCCTCCCGTGCGGTCAGGCCCAGCTCGATGGCGCCGTCGCAGTCGAATTCAAAAATCGTGGCCTCCGAATCCGGGTCGATGATCTGCACGCCGGTGGCCGTGGGAGACACAACGGATACCCTCCTGTCCGGGAACAGCTCTTCCGCATCGGGGAGGGCGTCGTCCGCGTCGGTCCAGGAGGCGAAGCTGCCCGCGCGGATCACGTAATAGCCGTGGATATAGGCCGGGATCAGGTTCAGTCCCATGCGTGAGGCGTCCCACCGGTTCTCCTCGATGAGCCGCTCCAGATCCTCCCTGTCGCAGTCGGCGCAGTTGATTTCCAGATGGTACCCGCCGATGTCCGTGCTCCGCTCCGAGCCTGCGATGGAACAGGCCCCGCGTAAGAAGGAGAGATTGGTGTCGGAGGCGCAGATCACGGAGGGGTTGTCAAGGGTCCAGAGCTCACGGAAGCTTCTGTCTCCCTCAGTCTCCTGGGATCCCACGAGGAAGCCCTCCTCGGAGGTGCACGGGAAGGAGACGGCGACGGAGGATCCCCAGCTGATACCCACACTAATCAGAACATCCCCGCTCTGTTTCAGCGAGGATGTGTCGATGACGGATACGGGCTCCGCCGCGCGTGCTCTTGAACCCAGGATGATGGAAATGGCTGTGACGCCCAGGCCGAGGATCATCAGAATCGCCATGATCATGGCCACGATGCGCACGACCCACTTTTTTCTCTCCTCCCGGGAGAGCTTTTTCTTCTCTGTGTTATCCCTTGACAATGTAGTAATCTCCCCTCACCATGATGAAAACCGAATCGGATTGCGCGATAACGCCGCGGCCGTCCGCACGGGGAATCAGACACATGTGGTTCTTCGTGAGATAGTCGCCGTTGTAGATTTCGTATCCGCCGGTGGTATCCGCCAGACCCTGATTGGCGTCCGGCGCGAGACAGACCACGGTACCGGCCCGCAGCATGATCTCACAGGCGGACGATGCGTACAGAATGTCCCCGTAACCCAGCTCCACCACCTCGAAGAGGGCGGAGGCGGCCGGGGTCTGCTCCTGAACCGGCGTCACGGCGGGCTGGGGACTGTTTTCCCGCTCAAGGCGGTAGGCCTCCAGCGAACCGGTGATGGATTCGATCCGCTTGTCCACCTCGGCCAGAATCTCGTTCTTGAACTGATTGGTCAGATAGCTGAGGGTGACGATGGGATCGACGGAGCTGTCGTATGCCGCGGCGTGGGCGATGGCTCCTCCCGACAGGACAAGGGCGGAAACCAGCGCGGCCGCGGTCAGCGTTTTTTTCTTCATAAGCACGGATGCCTTTCAACAGTCCGGATAAGCGTTGCTCTGATTATACACGACAATCCGGCATTTTTCAAGACTTCTCCGGGAAGAAGGTGCAAAATTTACATTCCGTTTTCTTTATTGGATCATTCTGGAAGCCGGACTCACTCCATGGACAGCTGCTCCGGGACCGAAACGCCCGTGGCCGGGATCTTGTTCTTGCGGCATTTGGCGTAGACCTCGCCAGCAGCGGCCTCGCCGGAGAGGACGGACGTGACGCGGATTCCGTCCTTCATGTTGAAGAGGATCACGCCGGAGGAGGTCCGGGTGGTCTTCTCGGGAATCAGAGCGGAGGAGATCAGGATCCCCCGGTCCACGCTGTTCCGGAGGAGGATGTCGAAGGAGGTCCCCTCCGGCTCGAACAGCACCGCCGCGATGGGAGAGACGTCCGAGAAGGCCCCGGTCAGTTTCTTCCGGTTGGTCTTGGTCTCGTAGGCGGTAGCCGGGATCTTCACGCCCTTGCCGTTCTCGAACAGGAAGATGAAGTGGTCCCCCGGCCGGAATTCGGTCAGCGCCTTCATCATGACCGTGCGCTCGTTTTCCTCGAAGCTCAGCTTCGCCGCCACGAAGTCCCCCAGAGCGGAGGCCTTGACTGCGTCGAAATCGGCGGTTTTGGCTTTGTAGCACTGGGCGCGGTCGGTGAAGAACAGCAGCTCGGAGATATTGTCGGTGTCCTCCGCGCTGACGATCTCGTCGCCGTCCTTCAGCTTCTGCTCGTCCGCACGCATGAGGGACTGGCGGGTGATCTTCTTGAAGTAGCCCTCCTTGGTGAGGACCACGTACACCGGGAAGCTCTCGGGTCCCTCGTCGGCGGGAAGCTCCGGCTCGTCCTCCAGGGTGATGATCTCCGTCTTCCGGGGCTGGCCGAACTTCTTCTTGATGGCGGCGAGCTGTCGGGCGATGAGCTCCCGGACCTTGACGTCGTCCGCGATGATGGCCTCCAGGTCCGCGATCTCCTTCTGCAGGCTCTCGATCTCCTTTATCCGGTCCAGGATATACTCCCGGTTCAGATGGCGCAGGCGGATCTCGGCGATATACTCCGCCTGGATCTCGTCGATGGAGAAGCCCTCCATCAGCCGCGGCACCACCTCGGATTCCTTCGCGGTTTCCCGGACGATGCGGATGGCTTTGTCAATGTCCAGAAGGATCTTGCCGAGACCCCGGAGCAGATGGAGTTTCTCCTTCTTCTTCCCAAGGTCAAAGCTCAGCTCCCGCCGGACGCATCCCATCCGGAAGGCGATCCACTCGGTCAGGATGTCCTTCACGCCCAGCTGTCTCGGGGAGCCGTTGATCAGGACGGTGAAGTTGCAGCTGAAGGAATCCTCGAGGGTGGTCTGCTGAAACAGCTTCTGCATCAGAAGATCCGGATCGGTCCCGCGCTTCACGTCGATGGTGAGCTTGAAGCCGGACAGGTCGATCTCGTCCCGGATGTCGCTGATCTCCCGGAACTTCCCTTCCTTCAGCATATCGACGATCCGCTTGATGATCACCTCCACCGCCGTGGAGTAGGGGATCTCCAGAATCTCGATCAGGCTGTTCTGCTTGTCGAAGCGGTATCTGGCCCGCATTTTGAAGCTGCCCTGCCCCGTTTCGTAGATCTGGCGCATCTGGTCCCGGTCGTAGATCAGGCAGCCGCCTCCCGCGAAATCGGGGGCCTTGATGAGGTCCAGCAGCTTCTCCACGGAGGTCTTCGGGTTCTTCAGAAGGGCGATGGTGCCGTCGCAGATCTCCGCCAGGTTGAAGGAGCAGATCTGGGAGGCCAGGCCCACCGCGATGCCCAGATTGGGCGACACCAGAATATTCGGGAAGGTGGTGGGCAGAAGCACCGGCTCCGTCTGGGTGTTGTCGTAGTTGGGCACCATGTCCACGGCGTCCTTGTCGATGCCGCTGAACAGCTCCCCGGCGAAGGGATCCAGCTTCACCTCGGTATAACGGGGCGCGGCGGGAGCCATGTTTTCCCTGCTGTAGTGCTTGCCGAACGCGCCCTTGGAGTCGACGAACGGATGCAGAAGGGTCTCGTTGTCCCGCGTCAGGCGGACCAGCGTGTCGTAGATCGCCGCGTCGCCGTGGGGGTTGAGCTGCATGGTCTGGCCCACGACGTTGGAGCATTTGGTCCGGGGCGCGGAGGGATTCAGAAGGCCCATTTTGTACATCGTGTAGAGCAGCTTCCGGTGGGAGGGCTTGAACCCGTCGATTTCCGGAATGGCCCGGGACACGATGACGCTCATGGCGTAGGGCATGTAGTTCTTTTCGATGGTGTCGGTGATCTGCTGATCCCGGATCTCCGCCACGGTCTGGGGAGCCGTCGGCGCGTCTTTCTTCTTTCTCGGCATGGTTACCTCTGATAATGGGGTTTATCGGGTCGCGGCGTGGATGACGAACTCCGCGAAGATGGAATTGGCCCACGCGAACCAGGCCCGGGTGAAGTGCTCGGGATCGTCCTTATGGAAGCCCTCGTGCATGAGGCCGCGGTCCGCCGTGGTGGTCTCGAACAGATCCAGCAGATAGGAGATCTCCGCGTCGTCGGTGGAGGTCAGCCCCTGCATGGCCAGGGAGACGTGCCAGATATAGTCCTTGGGCGTGTGGGGAGAGCCGATGCCCTTCGCCGCGGTCCCCTCGAAATAATAGGGGTTGCGCTTCGAAAGGATGAAGCGGCGGGTGTTTTTGTAGATCTCGTCCTCGGGAGAGCACCAGCCCAGATACGGCAGGGACAGAAGGCTCGGCACGTTGGCGTCGTCCATCAGGAGAGTATTCCCCAGTCCGTCCACCTCGTAAGCGTAGATTTTCCCGAAATCGGGAACGTCCACCGCGGCGTACTTCTCAATGCCGCCGTCGATCTCGCCCTTCAGCCTCCGGACCCTCGCCGCGAAGCCTTCGTCGTGCCAGACCGTCTCCGCCATCTCCGTCATGAAGCCCAGGATCACGGAGGCAAACATCTCGGAGGGGATCAGGTAGTGATAGGTGCAGCTGTCGTCGCTGGGGCGGAACCCGGACCAGGTCATGCCGGTGTAGGCCACGGGACTGCCCTTGCCGTTGTTGCAGAGGGTGTCCGTCGGCGGGCAGTTGGTGCGGCGGAAGTAGTACTTCGAGTTCTCCGCGTGGCGCTGTTCCCGCTCGAAGGTGTCCAGAACCGCGGCGCAGGCGGACTTGAAGGTCTCGTCCAGATGGGCGGAGGAGCCGGATGCCTTCCAGAAATGGTACGCCAGATTGACGGGGTAGCACAGGGAGTCCACCTCGTACTTCCGCTCCCAGGCCATGGGATTGCGGAACTCGGTGTCGTCGTGGAACTGCCACTGGGTGATGTGCTCGCCGGTGCGGTTGAAGGCGTTGGCGTAGGGGTCGTTCAGGATGCAGAGGGACTGCCGCTTCACCAGACTGCTGACCAGAGCGCGGATCTCGGGATCCTCCTTCGTCAGGGGCAGATAATGGCGGACCTGGGCGGACGAATCCCGGAGCCACATGGCCGGAATGTCGCCGGTGATGACGAACGCGCCGTTCTCGTCGGGCGTGACGGTGGTTTCGATGGTGTTCAGATAGGTTGCCGGAAACATTTCCGCGATCTTCGGACGTCCCATTTTCACGAGTCTGTCCTGGATATCCGCCACGTAGGCGCTCATTCTTTCGGTAATCAGAGACATGGTTTCCTCCGCTTGACTTTCAGTGGAATTGATGTGGTTGCGGATCGTTCAGAGGTTTTTGAAGCCGTCCGGCGTCAGAACGCGGCACCCGGCGGCCCGGATGATCCGGTTGTACAGGGCCAGCGTGTCTCCCTCGGGCGGCGGCAGCTCGGCGTAGATCCGCTTCAGCCCCGCCTCGTCCGCCTGACGCAGCAGGGAGAAGAGACGCCGGGACCATTCCTCTGCGTCTCCGTCGGGACCGGTGGAGAGGAGGACGGCGCCGGGAAAGGAATCCGCCAGCTCGTCCGGGACCATGACCCCCGCGTCCGCGGAGAGGTTCCTCCGGACATAATCCGCGAACCATTCCCGGGGGGCGTCTATCAGGATCAGCTCGGCCCGGGGCGCGTAATGCTTGTACTTCATGCCGGGGGATTCCGGTCTGACCCCGTCGGCCAGGGCGGGCTGAACCACAGCTCCGGCCACCCGGACCTCCGGAACGATCTCCCCGAGCATGGCCGGGGTGACGGCTCCGGGGCGCAGTACGGTGCAGGCGTCCTCTCCGTCCAGCCGGATCACGGTGGATTCCAGACCGATGGAGCAGGGCCCGCCGTCCACGATCAAATCGATCAGGCCGTCCAGATCCTGCCGCACATGCTCCGCCGTGGTGGGAGACGGACTCCCGGAGCGGTTGGCGGACGGAGCGGCGATGGGATGACCCGAGACCTCGATGAGGCGGTGCGCCGTCGGATGGGACGGGCATCGGACGGCGACGGTGTCCCCTCCGGCGGTGACGGTGTCCGGGATGCAGTCCCGCTTCTTCAGGATCACCGTCAGGGGACCGGGCATGAAGCGCTCCGCCAGCCGGAAATAGACGGGATTGGTGAAGGCGATCCGCTCCGTTTCCTCGGGATACGCCACGTGGACGATCAGGGGGTTGTCCGCCGGTCTGCCCTTGGCCGCGTAGATCTTCGCCGCCGAATCCGGCAGAAGCGCGCTTCCCGCCAGTCCGTACACGGTCTCCGTGGGAATGGCCGCCAGACCGCCCCGCCGGATGACCTCCGCCGCGCGCCGGATCACCTCGTCGTCCTCCTCCGGGCGGCCGGTGATCCGCAGAAATTCCGTTTTCATAAGCCGCTCCTTGTCAATCCTCGTCGGAGAGGGCGCCGTTCTTCAGCTTTTCCGCCATATCGGCCGTGGCCAGGGCGTCGATCATGCCGCCGATGTCCCCGTTGATGAAGCTCTCCAGGGTATAGATCGTCAGGCCGATCCGGTGGTCCGTCACCCGGCTCTCCCGGAAATTGTAGGTCCGGATCCGCTCGCTCCGGTCTCCGGTCCCCACCTGGGAGCGCCGTTCGCTGGCGATCTTGTCGTTCTGCTCCCGGGATTTCAGGTCGAAGAGCTTGGCCCGCAGGATCTTCATGGCCTTGTCGCGGTTCTTGAACTGGCTCCGCTCGTCCTGGCACTCCACCACGATGCCGGTGGGCTTGTGCAGAAGGCGGATGGCGGATTCCGTCTTATTGACGTGCTGACCGCCGGCTCCGCTGGATTTGATGGTCTCGATCTCCAGATCCCCGGGATCGATCTCCACCTCCACGTCCTCCGCCTCGGGCAGAACGGCCACGGTGGCGGTGGAGGTCTGGATCCGGCCGGAGGATTCCGTCACCGGCACCCGCTGGACCCGGTGGACGCCGCTCTCGTATTTGAAGCGGGAATACGCGCCGCTCCCCGTCACAAGGAAGGTGATCTCCCGGTAGCCGCCCAGCTCCGTTTCGTTGGAACTGATCAGCTCGGTTTTATACCGGCTGGCGTCCGCGTACATGACGTACATCCGGTACAGCACTCCGGCGAACAGAGCGGCCTCTTCCCCGCCGGCTCCGGCCCGGATCTCCACCACCACGTTCTTCTCGTCCAGGGGATCCTTCGGCAGCAGCAGGAGCTTCAGCTCGTGCTCGCACCGCTCCTCCCGCTCCTTCGCGTCCCGCAATTCCTCCGACGCCATCTCGAGAAGGTCCGGGTCCCGCTCAGTATCCAGCAGAAGGCGCGCCTCTTCCCCGTCGGACACCGCCTTCCGGTACTCCCGGAACTTTTCGATCACGGGAGAGAGGGAGGCGCGCTCCTTCATGAGGGCCGTATACCGGTCGATATCCCGCAGGGTACCGGGATCGGACAGCTCCTCGTCGATGCGGGAGAACCGCTTTTCCGCTTCGCTCAGCCGATCAAACATGGTCTCCTCCCCGGATCCGGTCCACCAGAGCCGCCGTTTCCCGCGCGGTCCGGGTGATCCCGTCGAAATCTCCCGCCGCGATCCTTTTCCGGTCCGCCACGAAGCTCCCGCCGCAGCAGAACACGGAGGGCAGGGACAGATAGGCCGGGAGGTTTTCCGGAGTGATCCCGCCCGTGGGCATGAAGCGGATCGAACGGTAGGGCGCGGAGAGGGCCTTCAGCATGGAAACGCCGCCCGCCGCCTCCGCTGGGAAGAATTTCAGCGCGCTCAGCCCGAGGGCCATGGCGGCTTCGATCTCCGTGGGCGTCATGACCCCGGGGATATACGGGATCCCGGCCTCGAGAGCCGCCTCCGCCACCGCGGGATGGAAGCCCGGAGCCACGATGAACCGCGCCCCCGCCGATACGGCCTCCCGGACGGCATCCTTTGTCAGGACGGTGCCGGCTCCCACATAAACCTCCGGCTCCCGCTCCCGGATCCGCGCGATGGACTCCGCCGCAGCATCCGTCCGGAAGGTGATTTCCGCCGCCGACAGACCTCCCGTCCGGAGAGCCGCCGCCAGACGGGGAGCGTCCTCCGCCCGGTCCAGGGTCACCACCGGGACGACGCCGGTTTTTTCCAGAATTTCAAGGCATTCTTTCATAATCGCATGAAAACGATACTCCGGTAAGGGAAACCATACCGGAATATCGCTGTATGTCATTCAGTCGGGGCTTATCTGCAGAAGGCGGCGAAGGCGCGGTGCGCTTCGTACAGGTCGGCCTTGGAAATCAGCTCGAAGGGCGCGTGCATGGACAGCACCGGAACGCCGATGTCCACGGTCTCGATGTTGTGGTCGGCGATGTACATGGCCACGGTGCCGCCGCCGCCCTGATCCACACGGCCCAGCTCCGCGGTCTGCCAGACGACGCCGGCCTCGTCGAAGATCTTCCGGACCTCGCCCACCAGCTCGGCGGAGGCGTCGTTCGTGCCGCCCTTTCCGCCGGATCCGGTGTACTTGGAGAGGCCCACGCCCGCGTGGATGATGGCGGAGTTCCGCTTCTCGTACACCTCGGGATAATTGGGATCGAACCCGGCCGTCACGTCCGCGGACAGGCACTTTGAGTTATTCCGGACCACGTTGGGATTGCCGCCCAGGTTCTTCGCCAGCTCCTCGATCAGATCGGCAAGAAGCACGCACTGCATGCCGCTGATGCCCACGGAGCCGATCTCCTCCTTGTCGGCCAGCACGGCGATGTTGGTGTGGACGCTTTCCTCCGCCTCGATGAGGGAGGTCAGGGCGGGATAGGCGCAGACCCGGTCGTCATGGCCGTAGGAGCCCACCAGCCAGCGGTCCAGACCCACGTCCACGGCGTTCTGGGCGGGAACGATGGAGAGCTCGGCGCTGATGAAGTCGGATTCTGTGATGCCGTATTTCTCGTTCAGCAGGATCATGATGTTCAGCTTGGTCTTCTCGTCAGCGGGGGTGATCCTGCCGTCCTCCTCCATGAAGGGAGAGGTGCCGAGGATCACGTTCAGGCCCTCGCCGGTGAACGCCTGACCCAGAGGACGCCCGTTCTGGTCCTTGGCCAGATGGGGCAGCAGGTCGGAAATGCAGAGGACGGGATCGCCGGGCTCGTCGCCGATGCGCACGTCCACGGTCTCACCGTCGGCCTTCGTCACCACGCCGTGGAGCGCCAGCGGGATGGTGACCCACTGATACTTGCGGATGCCGCCGTAGTAATGGGTCTTGAAGTAGGCGAAGCCGTCGTTCTCGAACAGCGGATGCTGCTTCAGGTCCAGTCTGGGGGAGTCGATGTGGGCCGCGCAGATGCGGACGCCGCACTCGATGGGCTCGGTTCCCGCGTGGACGGCGAACAGGCTCTTGCCCCGGTTGTTCAGATAGAAGCGGTCGCCCGCCTTCACGGGATCGCCCAGACGGTAGGGCTTGTATCCGGCCTTTTCCAGGAGGGCGATACCGGCCTTCACCGCCTCGCGCTCGGTCTTGGACTGATCCAGCCAGGCGGCGTAGCCCTCGGCGTACTTCATGGCCTCCGCCAGCTCGTCCGCGGATTTTCTCTCAAACACGCTCTTTTTCTTGTAGAAGAGCTCGTCCTTCAGATTCTGACCTCTGGTCTTTTCGCTCATATCGGCTTTCCTTTCGCTTGGAAATGATTGATTAGGATCGTTTATCACACGGCGTCCCGCCGTCAGTAGTACAGGGACCGGTAGATCTCCGCCTTTTCCTCCACTGCCTCGATCTTTGCGTTCAGGTCCTTGTAGGGCGTGCGGATCAGGTTTCCGGCCTTGTCCGTCAGCGCGTCCTCCAGGGACCAGAAGGTCACGTCGTCCGCGTTGGTCTCATAGGCGGCCAGGGTCGGCGTCCAGCGGCCGTACAGGGAGTAGAAATAGGCGAGAGAATAGCATCCGCAGCGGATGTTGGTCTCCGGATCGTGCAGGGACCGGGAATCCAGCGTCTCCCGCATGGAGCTCTGCAGCCACTCGAGATTCTCCGGGTTCACCTGCATGAGGCCGATGCGCCCGTCGTCCGAAACGGCTCCGCTCCGGAATCCGCTCTCCACAGAGATCACGGCGTACACCATATACTCCGGGATGCCGTATTCCTCCGCGTACCGGGTCACGAACTCCGCGTATTCCCGGGGATTGGCCCGTCTGTCCAGATACTCGCAGAGGAGCTGATAGCCGTATCCCAGAAACACGGAGGCCACCAGGATGACGATGATGACGGTGCTGCGGCGGACTGCCGAACGGAATTTCATTCTCCGGCCTCCCGTTCCCCGTACCGCTCCGAACGGATCCGGAACAGCTCCCGCGCCACGGCCTCCACCCGCGCCTCCAGCTCCTGAAGAGAGCCGTCGTTGACGATGGTGAAATCCGCCCTCTCCTCCAGCTCCTCCGCCGGGATCTGCGCGGCCAGGCGTTTCGCGGCGTCCTCCCGGGACAGTCCGTCCCGCGCCATGATGCGGCGAAGGATCACGTCCTCGGGAGCCGTCACGCAGACCACGGCCTCGCAGAAGCTGTCGAATCCGCTCTCATACAGCAGCGGCGCGTCCACCAGCACCACCGGATAACCGGCTTCGAACAGCTCGGCGGTTCTGCGGCGGGTATCCTCCCGGATGAAGCGGTGGGAGATGGCGTTGAGGTCCGCCAGATTCTCCCCGTTTCCCTCTCCGAACACCAGAGTGCGCATGGCGGCCCGGTTCAGGGAATGGTCCGGGGACAGGACGGAGGGTCCGAACCGCTCCGAAAGAGCCCGCATGCAGGGGGAGGGCTCCGGAGCCGGTCCGGTCAGCGCGCGGTACACGGCGTCGGTATCCACGGACGGAATGCCGAAGCGGGCGAAGACGGCGGACACATATCCCTTGCCGGATCCGCTCCGTCCGCACAGCCCGACCTCCATCACGCCCGTTTTCCTCATCGCGCACACTCTCCTCAAATCCGCACAGATAAAATAATTTTAGCAGAAATTCCCTGTCAATTCAACAGGTTTCTGTGAACAAGCCGCCCCTCAGCCCAGAAGAGCGCAGAACTCGTCGATCTCCGCAGCGATGGAGGCAAGCCCGGCTTCCCAGAAGGCCCGGTCCGTCAGGTCGATCCCGGCGATCATGGCCGCGTCCTCCACGTCGTTGACGGAGGTGGCGTGCAGGAGCTTTTTGTAAGTCGGCACGAAGGCGGCGCCCTCCTGCTTGTATTTCGCGTACAGGCCCCGGGCGAACAGTCCGCCGAAGGCGTAGGGGAAGTTGTAGAAGCTCAGGGAGCCGCTGTAGTAATGCCCCTTGCAGAGCCACATATAGGGATGCAGGCAGTCGGGATCCAGTCCGTCGCCGTAGGCCTTCCTCTGGGCGTCCAGCATCAGCCCGCACAGGCGGTCCGCGTTCATGAACTCCTCGGAGCGATTCTCGAAGACGGAGGTCTCGAACAGATAGCGGGAGTAGATGTCGCAGATGATCTGGCAAGCATCCATGAGCTCACTCTCCAGCAGGTTGATCTTCTCCTCCCGGGAGGAGGCCATGGTCCGGGCGGCGCTGTTGGCCACCACCTCGTTGAAGGTGGAAGCGGTCTCGGCCACCGGCATGGTGTAGTCCTGATTCAGGAGGCTGTGGGAGAACACCTGCTGATCGTGGAAGGCGTGGCCCAGCTCGTGCGCCAGGGTGATCACGTCGCTGAAGGAGCCGCCGAAGTTGGTCAGCACCCTGCTCTGCTTCGCCGAGGGAACGCCCGCGTCAAAGGCTCCGCCGACCTTCCCCTCCCGGGGCCAGAAATCGATCCAGTTCTCCTCGAAGGCCCGCCGGATCATGTCCGCCAGATCGGAGTCGAAGGGCGTGAAGAAGGAGAGAAGCGTCTGTTTGGCCTCGTCGATGGTGAAGGTGCGGTCGCTCTTGCCCATGGGCGCGAAGAGATCGTACCAGGGGAGCCCGTTCTCATGGCCCAGGGCCTTCGCCTTGGCCCGGAGATACTGCCGGAACTTCGGCATATACGCCTCCATGGCGGCAAGCAGGGCGTCCAGGGTCTCCCGCTTCATCCGGGAATTCTTCAGGGCCTTGTCCAGCGGGGACTCGTAGCCGCGGAGGGAGCATTCGGTGATGGTCTGGAGCTTGATGGAGTTGAGGGCGAAGGCCACGGCCTCCCGGATCGGCTCGTAGCAGGCCAGCTCGGCCTCATAGGCGTCCTTCCGCACGGCGGGATCGGGATCGTAGGCCAGATTGCGGACCGCGGACAGGGTGATGTCCTCCCCCCGATAGCGCGCCTTGACGGAGCTGGTGAGGGACGACTGCAGATCCTCCCAGGCGGAGGCGCCGGAGATATTCATGCGGGCGAACAGCTCCTCCCGGGCGTCGTCCAGCAGATACCGGCTGTCCCTCCGCATGGAGCGCAGCAGGTAGGCATATTCGCCGAAGTCCGACTCGATCAGCGCGTCAAGATCGTCGTATTTCGCGATGATGCCCTTGACCTTCGCGTCGGAGGCGGCGGTCCCGCTGAGCTTGTCCATGAGGCGTCCGGTCAGACTGGCGGCCTCGGTGTCGCCGGTATTGGTGGAGAAGCGGAGGGAGGCGTATTCATACAGCTTCGAGGCGGTCTGGGCGGTCTTTTCGGACAGCTCCAGATAGGCGCGGATCAGCTCCCGGTGTCCCATCCCATCGGCCTGCCCGGCAAGGTCCGAGGAGGCGGCGATGAGGCGGTCCAGCTCGTCGAGATCTGCTTTCATGGCGGGGTCGTCAAAGCCCCGGTAGAGGATGGAAAGATCCCATTCGTTCGGCATAAGAAAAATCTCCTGTTCCGTGATATGGGTCCATTATACCACCGGACAGGAGAGAATGCAATGGGGTTTTATAAAGGAGATCCCGGGCAGTCTGACGGAGCGTCGTCCCGAATACTCCGGACGCTTAACGCCAGCGGATGAGGAAATAGAAAATACACCTATCGTTGCTCATGTCTGATAATCCTTTCAGGCGATTCATTATGCTACGGAGTCTTCCTCCTCATCATCACCTTCAACATAATCATCTGTATATACAGAGTCGGAAGACAGGGATTGTCTGTATTCTTCCGCTGCCATGGTCGTATTGAACGCGGCTGTGGGATCAGTGTCATGAACAAGCTTTTCCAACTCTTCCAGAGAAACCTTGAAAAATTCCTTGTGACGGTTGACTTTATTCAGCCGTTTTTCATTGAGAGCTTGATGCAGTTTCGTTTCAAGGCTGACAGCATCCTCCGAGAAAATGAAGCTGTGTACATCAAAACGGAAGGGAACGGATGCGCTCCCCAATTCGTCTACTCGATCCTGAGGATCCAGTCGGCGGGTCATTCCGACTTTGAATACATCTTCCCCGAATGCTCCAAGATTGGAAATCACATATACCGTTCCCGCCTTGCCATTCTGGAGCTTTGTAATCTCGTCCTTCCGCTCTGCAACTCCATTAAGCTGTCCCTGCAATTCGCTGATTCTTGCTTCAATGGCAACCTTATCCGCTTCAGAAGCTGACACCATAGACTCCGTGAGCTTGCTAATCTCAGCCTGATATTTTGCTTCTTCGGCTTCGATCTTCTTTCTTTCTTCTTCAAGTGCTTTCCGTTCAGCCGCTTCCTGACGCATTTGTTCTCGCAGTGCGGCCTGCTCGGCTTTAGCCTGTTCTCGTTTCACATAGTAATTGTATTCTATTTTGACCGCATCAATAAAGAGATACTCTAGCTTTTCTATGTATTCTTTCAGCGTCGGCGCGATGGTCTGGTTCCCTTCGGCGGCAACGGTATAAAACTTCTGAGTCATATCTTTGACAGCAGATACAGCAGTATCCAATTTTTCATATTTGAGAGCAACAAGGATATTCTGAAGTTCCGCACGTAGAGCAAGGGTCATCAGTTTATAGATTGCGGCGTTTGTCTTTGTAGTATATCGTGAAGAATACTTTTCTGTCAAGTCTTGAATTCTCTTATCGTTAGCACGGTATTCCTTCTGCAGATCTTTCATTTCCATGCAGTGGAGATTCAGTGTTACGGAAGGACAAAGATCGTCATATTCAGCTGCCTGTTCCGGTGGTAGCAAAGCATTCTCTGTAATAGAATATTCAACTGCTTTGTACAGTTCTTTCACCTTTGCGAGCTTTTTCTTCTGCGAAGCAATCTGTGTCTCAAGCTTCTGAAACTCGGATTGAAGTGACTCCAAAGATCCCGAGGATATTGCGTTTGTGACTGCTATGCCGTTGTATTGATATGGGACGCTTTGTCTGTTTGAAGTCATTGCATTAGGAACCGGAACAGACTGAGACGGTGCTGGGATACTTGCCTGCTGTACCATAACAGGCACACCGGAAGCCAGTCTTCCAACATTGATACATATGTCAACAATCCATCCTATTCCGAAAATACCGAGTGTGAAGAGATACAGAAATCCTGTCACGAGCTTTCCTTCGTAAAGTCTATGTGCTCCTGTCCACCCCAGAAAAATACAAAGCAACATATCGGTTTTGGGGTTATAGGCCGTGTTCGTTACAGTCTTTGGTTTGTTGCTCATGTCTGATCAGCCTTTCAAATCATATTTAGGGACGCTCCTGCTGAACGTAGTACTTTACTGCTCCTCTCAGGAGAGGACCCCTTAGTTATTTAGTTTATCACAATTGACAGCATCTGTCAATCCCCATCAGGACATCGAGTAAGATTCCACTTCTGTTCTCCCTTAACTGATATGAGCATCCGCTAAGTCATCAAATGGTGGGTCTCAGCCCATCCTTCCCACAACGAAAAAAGACTCGCAAGGAGTCTTTTTCGTTATGGAGACGGCGGGAGTCGAACCCGCGTCCGAAAACCCATCCGCGCGACTTTCTCCGGGTGCAGACCGTCTTTTTTGTCTCCCGCCCATGTCCCCGGCGGTCAGGGTACACAGGTCGGCAGCCGTTTAGTGCATGACGGTTACAAAGGCAAACTCACCGTTCACGTTCGCCGCTGAAATGATGCCGTGGTCACGCAGGACGCACTCCCGTTCGGGACATTCCGGGGCCGCGGCACTCCCCGGACGGACAGCCGCCTTTGTCAGGCAGCGATTGCTAATTCGTCGTTAGCGTTTAATTTAGTTTGGAGCCTTTTTAAGAGTTACCCCGAGCTCTACCCGCTTATCGCACTTCAAAATCCCCGTCGAAACCTTTACGTCCCCGAAGACGCGGCGGAGCGTGCGTTCCCCGCCGACGACAGTATTATACCACGGACCGGCCGGGAATGCAAGGGCGGCGGGAAAGATTCATCAAACTTTAATCTTCCCCGTGTCCGGTTATGTCAGCGGTTTCCGCATGATCAGGCGCTTGTCCGTCTCACCGAAGGGCAAAAATCCGTGCTTCTCGTAAAAGGAGCGGTGGCCGGAGTAGTTCTCGAGAGCGTTTCCCCCGTCCTTCAGCGGATACGCCTCGAGAAAGGCGCATCCCGAAGCCCGGGCATCCGCCTCGACCCGCTCCAGAAGCGCGGTGGAGACGTGACGCCCTCTCCATTCCGGCCTCACCTCGA
>Ga0256405_10006248_pt1 | contig 19333 bp, 19 predicted proteins | sample RumenRJG_02DNA_FD_189096 | JGI IMG/M metagenome (GOLD analysis project Ga0256405, IMG submission 189096) | Bovine rumen microbial communities from Lethbridge, Alberta, Canada - RJG_02 | ecosystem: Host-associated > Mammals > Digestive system > Stomach > Rumen | place: Canada: Alberta... | reverse complement strand
GTATCAAGTATAACACGATAGTATATCTCATCAACTCCAGCGAGAATGCCGAGTAATGGTATGCAACAATAAAAGATAACAAATTAAGAATAGACAACAACTATGAAGAAGTTACTTTTCACATTGGCTGTATTTGCCGTTTTTGGGCTTCCTGTGTCAGCCCAATTCAAGAAATACAAAGAGATCTGCGTCGATACTGCTAAGGTTCATTATATCCAGCGTGTCGATTCTGATGCTGATTACATCTTCAACAACAATGAGCGCAATATTGTTTATGTCAACGAGCAGGTGACTACCCATATTATCATGCCGGAAAATATCAAGTTGGTAGATATTTCGACGGATAACATTGTCGGTAATCAGTGTGAGGACAACATTGTTCGTATCAAGCCTGCAGGGCGCATGTACGACCGTGAACATGCTGGAACCATTACCGTTATCGGCGAACGCCATATTGCCCAGTTCAATGTTATTTATGTCAAGAGGCCCTCCAAGGCCAATTCCGTATACACCATTGATATATCCGATTGCAAGCGGTACACCAACCCTGATGTCAGTATGCCTAAGGCTTCCATGGCTCGCTATGCATGGGCCATCAGCACATTACCCAGACATTTCAACAACTTACGTTATTATAAAGATGGCATCCGTGCGGCAGTGAATAACATCTACTCGATTGGAGATTATTTCTTCATTGATTTCTCTTTGTACAATAAGTCCAATATTCCATACGACATTAATGAGATTAGAGTAAAGTTGTCGGATAAGCGTGAGACGAAATCCACCAATAGTCAAACTATTGAGCTTACGCCTGTATATGTTATGAACCAGTCTAAGCGTTTCAAGAAAGCCTATCGCAATGTTCTTGTTCTTGACCGTCTAACCTTTCCTGACGAGAAAATCCTCACGATGGAGATTTCCGAGAATCAGATTTCCGGGCGCGTACTCTACATACCGATAGAGTATTCCGACATTCTCAATGCCGACGGTTTTGACTCCCGTCTTATTAAGCGTCTTTCAGATCCCGAATAAAATATGTAGTCTATGAAGAAGATTATTCTGTTATCAATCGTTCTGTTCTCCGTTCTCTGCGCAAAGGCAGGGGAAGGAGACGAGCTGATCCATCTTAATGCAGGTTTTCTGTTTCAGAGTACCCTCAATGTCAGTCTTGGATGGGAAAAAGAGTTGGCATATGACAATGCTATCGAGTTTTTCGGCGAGGCCGGAGACCGTTGGACGAAAGATCCCGAGTGTGGCAAGGTTTGCCGTAAGTCTTTTTGGAAGCACTATTATTGGGACGGAGGTTTCATCTACAAAAAATCAGTCAAGCGTTGGCGCAACTCAAGTCTTAGATTGTATTTAGGACCTGTTGCAGGTGCTGCACGTGGAGAATACTTTTTCGGAGGGGAAGGTGGTTTTGAATACAACTATGCTTTTGGCAACGGAGTCAAATTCGTCGTCAAGCAGAAGAACAATGTCTGCTTTCTTCACGGAGACACATTTCGTAACGGATTGACCATTGGAATAAAAATTCCACTTTAGCAGTAAGACCATGTATTTACGTTTACAGGAGGATTATCCCTTGAAGGGAGAAATTACGCCATTCGAGGCATATATGTTTATGACTACGAACAAGTTCATCGTTCAGCATTCCAAAATTCCGCATGAGAACTTTTTCGTTTGTCATGATGATCAAACGGATGAATATCTCCTTGACGATCTTCGAAGCAGGAAAGACGGACTCCATAATTTCAATGTCTATATGACCCAGCATTTGGGGCACTTTCCAAAGGCAGAGGAGTTGGGTTGTTTCATCGCTTACATAGACGGAGACAAATCCATAGAAGAGGATGAGCACACGTATTTCCACGCCTATAATTGGATTGACGCAATGGTCAGCGTTTTCTGTGAGGTCGGCAACCGTGTTGTAGCTTTTGTGCCTCATTTCTACCAAGGCGACAACTGTCCGCATGTTCATTTTCTTTACCAAAGAGAGGAAGGAGAAGAGAGCATCCTACAAAGGAGTATTATCACAATGATGGATGAAAAGATTTTCGATCAAATTTAACAAACGAAAAAATATTGAAGATGAAAAAAAAGAATATTTTGATATTGTCACTTGTCGCATTGTTCGTGACCTTTCAGCTCCTGTCATGTTCTGAGCATGAAGACAATATTTATTCCCATATCGACATAGGAAGTGTACTGTTGTCTGACAACCGGATCGTTTCCATCAACGGATATGATGCCACGAAGATGCAGGCCATCGGTATTGTCATGGGTACACGCAGTGATACTGTATGGGTTGTCTCTAATAAGGAACTTGGGCAATATGCTTACCTTGATACTTTGACAACTGTTCAGAACGTATCTTCAGACCAGACCGCACTTTGTGGCAGTGAGAACACGGCTGCGCTCCTACAGTCTGACAGAAAAGCTTATGCGGCATTGGCTGTCTCCTCTTTTTCCTCTCCTGTAAGTGGTTGGGCACTACCCTCCATAGGAGAATTGAGGATGCTCTCCGCCTCTCTTGGAACTGTAGGGAGAAGTATGGAAGTCATAGGGGGCGACCCATTTCTGAGATGCCAGTATCTCAGCAGTACGCAGGATGGTTCCAACAGTCAGACGGAAGCCTTGTTTGCGAGCTGCATCACCCTGCAGTCCGGATTTGTCACTTCTATTAGCAAGTTGAAAAAAGCAGAAGTACGTCCTATTCTGAGGATAAAGGCAAAATAGAACTCTTTGAAAGTAAGGTTATGGAAGTAAAGGTACCCCCCCCTCCGTATTATCCTGGACTTGAAGCTGCATCTATATCTTGAAAATGTTTTTTCGATAGAGAATTACTTGCAGCGTTATCTATATGATAAGATAAACAAGGTATTAAGATCAGATAAAAAACAATCCTATTCAACGATTAAAATAAATCATATATGGCAGTAGAGGAAACCAAAGAGCAACAACAGATATATAATATTTTCCGTAGTTGTATTTACATCTTTCTAATATGTGAGATTATTGTTAATCTCCCGATTACGGCCCATGATCCTATAGTAAATTTCTTGGTGACATTTCTCAATAATTTGGGATTTTTCAACAGCGTCGTGGGATGTAAGTTGATAGAACTGACCTGCGTGGGAATAACCTGTATAGGAAGCAGACCTAAGAAATCCTTGAAGTTCAATGTAAGAAGGATGGTCATATATCCTGCTTGCGTCGGCTTTTACCTTCTCGTGTTCAGTCTTCTTGTATACAAGGGAGAATGGGGAGGTATTTTTATGGGTGTTCCATTAAACCGTATCATATACGCGTCCTGTTCCGTCTTCGGTATTGTATTTATCCATCAGGCAGGTGATGCCATCAGTAAATATATGCGTAGTAAGGTAGGCGATGACAAGTTTAATTTCGAGAATGAGTCCTTTCAGCAGACCACAGAGGAGATATCCAATGATTATTCTGTCAACATTCCAATGATCTTCTATTACCAGAAAAAAATGAATCATGGTTATATCAATATCACCAACCCGTTTCGTGGTACGCTTGTTCTTGGAACTCCCGGTTCTGGTAAGTCCTTCGGCATTATCGACCCCTTTATCCGCCAGCATAGTGCCAAGGGGTTTACCATGATGGTCTACGATTACAAATTTCCTACGCTCGCAAAGGAGTTGTTATATAATTACTATAAAAACAAAAAGTACGGGCATTTGCCGGAGAACTGTACTTTCCGCATCATCAATTTTGCTGATGTGCGTCATTCCAACCGGATTAATCCCATACAGAAGAAGTACATTCCTGATTTAGCAGCGGCATCAGAGACAGCTGCTACCTTGTTGGAATCGTTGAACAAAGGAGGCGGAGATCAGAAAGGTGGTAGTGAGGCCTTCTTTAAGAATGCCTCCGAAAACTTTCTTGCAGCCATCATCTATTTCTTTGTTAATTTCCATCCCGTAGGGTACCGTCATGGTAAGAAGTTGCGTCGTTTTTTTCATTATACACGTATGGTCAGTGCTGATCATATAGAAGAAGGTGATTTAAGGTTGGAGTATCGTAATTGGACAGACTATGTGGGAGTGAACAGCAAGGGGGAGATGGTCATCGACTTCACCAACAAAGACTTTGTCAATCTTTCCGTAGATGAAAACAAGATGTTCATTGAATTGGACGGATTTGCATATCGGGACACGGACAACTGTCTTGTCACCATCACCAAGACTTGGTATGAGGACAACAAAGGGAATATTGTTGAGCCTGACACCATTACAGGAGAGTATTCCGACATGGCCCATGTATTGCAGTTTCTCAATAAGAGTTATGATGATGTCTTCAAGATACTAATGAGTGACCCACATATCAAGCCCCTCATGGCACCTTTTGAATCGGCTTATAAGAACAAAGCCATGGATCAGCTGGAAGGTATGGTAGGAACGTTGCGTGTTTCTGCTGGCCGTCTGGCTTCACAGGAAGCTTACTGGATTTTCACCGGTGATGATTTTGATTTGAAAATTTCGGACCGGGAGCATCCATGCTATCTTGTTATAGCCAATGATCCTGAAAAGGAGCAGATTATCGGTTCTTTGAATGCCCTTATTCTCAACCGTCTCGTCACCCGTGTCAACAGTAAGGGCAACTATCCTTGCAGCATCATCGTAGACGAGTTGCCCACGCTATATTTTCATAAGCTTGACCGACTGATAGGTACGGCACGGAGTAATAAGGTGTCCGTCACACTTGGTTTTCAGGAGACTCCTCAGTTGGAAGCCGACTATGGCAAGAATGGCATGAAGAAGATACTCTCCACCTGCGGCAATATTTTTATGGGAGCTGCGCGAGCCAAGGAGACACTGAACTGGGCACAGGAGCTTTTCGGTAAAGTAAAGCAGACCAGTAAGTCCGTCACCATCAGTGATAAGGTAGTCTCTACGAACATCAGCGAAAAGATGGACAATCTTATTCCTGCCTCGAAGATAGCGGACATGGCGACGGGCTGGCTTGCCGGGCAGTCCGCACGTGATTTTACTCCGACAGAGGCATCTGCCATGATGGGATTTGACATAGAAAACTCAGAGGAGTTTAAAACCAGCAAGTATTTTTGCAAAACCAACTTTGATATGGAGCGTATCAAGGAAGAAGAGAGCAAGTACAAGGAGATTCCTCCCATCTACGATTTTGGAACAGACAAAGATTTGGAAATCACCCTCAGCAAATGTTTCAATGACATAGACAAGGACATTGAGGACATGATCGCCGAACTGAATCCCAAAGGTGTGAAAGTTTAAATGTAATATTATGTGTGACAATCATGAAATTTCAATGAAGGAAATTGGCGGACGGTTCTCGGATGTCCGTCACTATATGCTACTGTCGCAAAAGCAGCTGTCAGAGAAGATAGGTGCTACCGTAGCCGCAGTTTCGAAAATCGAGAACGGGAAGATAACTAACAGTGATGTGTTTTTCCGCATGTTGCAATTCTACGCCAAGTACATATCCCTTGACTTCTTGATAGCCAAGGATTTTACGATTGCCAATGCAGACAACTATGTGAAGTCATTTTCGTTGAATACCATTGTCAAGGCTAAGATAGAGATGATACGCAGCGAAACGAACATATCATTGGAGAAGACGCGCAAGTTGATAGAGCAGCAGTTAAAGGACACCTCCGCACTGCTTTAATATACGTTGTAAAATGTTAACTGCAATTTTGTCGATTGACCAAAATAAATAAGAAAACGCTTGTAAATCTCGTTTAATTTTATTAAATTTGCAATGGAAGTAAAGTTGTCTCGGCTTGCTTGAGACAATGAAAGTCTAACTTGAAAATGATAAAATTATGGATTCAGAGCCTGTCTATTATTACAATTATGGAACACAGGATGATGGCCTTGTAAAGTTGTTTGGAGGACTGCTCTATGCATTCTTCTGCATATTTTTAGTGATAGCTATAGTGACAATAGCCGTATGTGTGGTTGTTGCAGGCATAGTTATCATTGCCGGCGTAGGAACGCTTTATGTAGCGTACTTGATATTGCGTTTCATGCTCCGCAACCTTTGGCGTTTGATAAAATACTGCTACCGTCGGTATCGTCTACGCCGTGAGCGGAAATACGGAATAGTATCGGACTACTAAACCATTCCAACTATGTACACTCATATAAGCCAGAACAAAACAATCCTCCCTTGCATTGTGAAAAACTAAAGGGAGAAATATAAAGGAAGAAAAAGTATAAGTGAAATATGAAAAATATCAGACACAAAAAGGTGATACAATTTTTACTATACACCAAGTGGTGACATTTGAAGACATTTGATTTTTCTTGGTTCAGTAAAGTGAAAATAAATAAAGTTTTAAAGTCGAAAAAGGTTGTCGTGAGACAGCCTTTTTTGTACATTAAAGAGAGTTTGTAATGCTTCTTACCTTATATATATAGGTAGGGTCTTCGGCATATCCGATTCTGGTGAGAAAGCGGAAATAGTCTCCACCCCTGTATTTGTACTGAACGTAGTCTTTGTAAGCCTTCACAGATTCTTCCCAGTTGTTGAACCTGTAATATGTACCGTCAGACGGTCTTCTCAACCCAAAGAGATTGTTGTAGTTGAGACAAACATTCGACGTGAAATATCCAGTTTCCAGAAGAGCTTGTGCCACGACGATTTTTGGGAAAGCCACCCTGTATTTGGCCAGTGCGTCAAACAAGCTTTCGATACTCAACTCACGAGGCGGCCTCGTTCCAAATCTCACGTATGCAAGCTTGTCTTGCAAACCAGTGATGTATTTATTAAGGTAGGCGATGAAGGGAGTAGGATTAAGGGACTTCTTTCCAGCCATTATCTTTATGTGTAAGTGCGGACCAGTTGTTTTCCCCGTATTACCTGATATTCCAACGATGGTACCGGCATATACTTCATCCCCCTGTCTCACTGTTATAGCGGCAAGATGCCCATAGAGACATTGAATATGTCCATAGTCGAGGATGACATGATTGCCATATCCTTTCTTGCTGTACACAACCTTAATCACTTTCCCCGGCAGCATGGAATAGACATGCTGCATGTTGCATTTCAAGTCGATTCCATCATGGAATTTCTCGCACTTGCTGACAGGATCTCGTCGGAAGCCATAAGCAGAGTTGATGCTGATGAAGTCCAATGGGAGGCAAACCGACATACGTTCTTTGATAAGTCCGAACACCAAGCTGTCTCGGGCGTTGACAAATAGTGGAACGTCCCTGTCGATGGAAATCTCATGTCCAGAGGTAGAGTTAAAGAAATCAACCGACTCACTATTTTCCTCTTCTCTTGTTTTAGATTCATCACGGTTGACAGAATCCTGATAGTTGAAGAAATAATCCTCATCATTCAAGGCAACGTCTTTATGAGTAGTTGCCTTTTTCTTGGTCTGGTTGCTCCCTTCTTTGAAGATTGTGTGGAACTGTGCCATGGCGGAAATTGGCAGCAAAGTCATCACAGAGGAAGCGAATAATACTTGCAATTTCTCTTTCATCATTCAGATATTTTTCGTATTTTTGTAACAAAGATAATTAAAATTCAACTGATAAAGCAATGAAAAATGTCTTTTTAGAGAGCGACGTCCCTTATGGCAAGTTTGCCAAGTTGGGGATAAGCAAGGAAAAATATCTTTCGATGCCCAAAGAAATTTTGGAGCCATTGATGAGCGGTAAGGTCACTCCCTTGATACAGGCACATGTCAGGTCGAGAAGCGGAACAGAATATGCCGTCCCCATGAAGCTGCAGATGATGCGAAACCGAGACGGAAAGATATCGCTGATGACCTATCCCGTCCGTAGGGACGTAGTCAACGACATGCGCCTCAATGAGCGCGAATTGTCCAGTCTTCGACAGGGCGAGGTTTTACGCAAGGAGGTCAATGACAACGGAGTCCGTCGGATGCAATACATTCAATTGGACAGGGAGACGAAATCCCTTATCAAGCGCAATGTCAGTACATTGAAGCTACCAGAGCAGATAGCGCAGTTGGAGAAGATAAAGGATATATCCCTTGGTCAGAACCAGAAGGATGCCATTAAGGAAGGCAAACCTGTCGTCCTTGAAGTCGGTGATCAGAAAGTCACGGTCGGTGTCGACAATAAGGAGCCGCAGGGCTTCAAGGTTGTCAACGGAGACATGGACGAATGGAAGAAACAGCAGATGATCCGCTATGATGACAGTCATGTAGGCTTTATGGGATATGTGATGACCGACAAAAACCGTTGGGAATATCAGGAAGTCGTTAATAAGCTGGAGGCTCCTTATAGTCTAAAGACTGAACAGAAGAAAGAGCAAAAAGAAGAGCGCAAGATGGCCGGTGGCTTGAAGATGTAGCCACAAATAGCTTTTTTGTCCTCGCATGGAAATGAGTGATTTCCATGGCTTAATTACTTAATCAAATCTTGAAAAGGGATACCTTTAACATAATACCTTATCAGTTGGCGTAACCGACTTTTTATAGGTTATCTTTAATATAATTCCCCGTCTGTCTCGTTAGGGCAGATTTCAAGATGCATAAACTTTTATACTATGCATCGGGGAAACTACGCTCTCGCCAACGGAGCAATTCCATCCACTTCAATTACGCCAAGTCCGGATCTTAAAAAAGATTTGGACAGGACCCATATTGTCCGTCCCGATGTACAGTCACTTTCTGAGAGTACTACCAGCGGACAAGGGCAGGAGCCATTCCCATTTGTTTCTTTTTCGCAGTATGACAACACGATAAGGACACTTGCCCATGGCTTGAAGTCAGGCAATGCCGAGAGTATCAGCAGAGCAGCAGAAATGATGTCTCCCATGATAGCCCAAGTGGCAGCAGGGAGACAATGCGTCCTTATACCTGTACCAGGGCATGAAGGAACAGCAGGGTATACAAAGGATTTGTGTGAAGCTATCGGAGCGAGGCTTCACATGGAGACAGAAGATGTACTCACTGGCAATAGGCACATCCCCCTATATCATGCCAAGAAGAACGAACTGAAGCCCGAAGGCATTCACATCATATTCCATTTGAAACGTCCGCTTTCAGAGAACATCGTCCCTATCGTTGTCGACAATGTTCTCGACACAGGTTACACGGCAATGGCTGCTGTCAAGGCCTTGTCTTCCAGTGATGCCATTCTTGCAGTTCTCTGTAACACAGAGCGGTATAAGGACAACAAGGAAGCCAACTTCGTTCAAGTGGACAATGGCCTCTCACAAAAGACGAAAGGGAAGAAAAAGTCAAAGGCCAAAAAGTCCGTAAGTACAGCCAAGAAGAAAACCATCAAGGAAGCCTCTCGCACAGAAAACAAAAAAAATGTAGCTTCCGAGAAGAAGCCCATCGCCAATGTCATAAGGTCAAGATCTCCCCAGATGGTTACCGTCAATGGAGAGAAGGTCACCCATGCCCATGCTTTTGAGAGTTCCACTACACCGGGGACATGGTATTTCACCGCACGCGTCGGAGGTCTGCAACTTCATCCCAAGCTCATGCGTTTAGCTGACGTCGAGACACTTCGGTCGGGAGTAGAGGACATCGGAAAGTTGATGAAAACCTATTATCCCACCAAACTGCTGCCGAAAGTTTCGAAGGAAGCTTTCCTGTCATCAAACTTGCTTTCTGACGGTCGCAAGATAGACAAATTCCACGTCTTCAAGGAGCGTGACGAGAACCGAGAGGATTTTGGCAAGTACAAGATGTATGTGGAGGTGGGCAGCACCAAGATGTCTGCCCTCATGGATAGCGCATCCTTGGAAGCTTTCTTTGACCGTGTTGTCACACCCGCGCAACTTGTCGAGAACAAGCTGGGCGAGCGTCTTCATTTGGCATCTGCCTATCAGAGATATGAGTTGCCAAATCCATCACCGCTGCAAGATATTCGAATTTTCAAGGACACGGACAAAATTTGGAAAGTAGGTGCAACGATTGGGAATGGTGCCTCCGAGAAACTTTCCTTGCCAGTTGCCGCTACCGACCTCCATTCATATTTCGAAACCCATACAGCGACCAAGGAACAGTTGGCCGCCAAGTATCTTATGCCCCTATTTGCTAATCGCATGGCAAAGGATGCTGTAAATGAAGATTCTCTAATCAGTATCGATTTTTCCCCATCATCTATTATGAAAATAGAAAATCAAAAGCCGGATTCCGTCCATGAGTCCGTTTCCGTTCCCCAGTCTGCCTCTGTTCAGAAATGGGATAATTTTCAAAGTTTCTTTGACGACATGAAGGTCAAGCATCCGGGATGTCTTTTTCTCTTTCACAAAGGAGATTTTTATGAGGCCTACAATCAGGATGCAATTGCCATCGGCAACATCCTGCGACTGTCTGTTGTGAAGTCGAAGGAGTATAACCCGTACATCAAGGAGATGACGAGGTTTCCCCACCATACTTTGGACACGTATCTGCCCAAACTCGTGCGTGCAGGTCACCGTATAGTCATCCATGATTTTCCCCCTTCCGAATTGATACAATCCACCAAAGATAAAATTACAAATATGAATTCCACAGAGAAAAAACCGCAGGTGAGACAGGAAGAAGCCTCTTTGACCAAGCCAAAGGCCGCGTCAAAGGAAAAGACTGTCAATGACAACGTGGAAAGCAAAGTCACGAAGAGCACGAAGGAGCAGCGTGACAAGTTTACAACCGATGTCGTTACCATTGCCGGTAAGAACAATCACAATGCCTTCGTAGCCAATTTTGGCAAGGAAGTTTTGAAATCGGAGAATGCTAAGGGCAAGGAAGTCGGACTAACTGGCTTGAATGTCCTTCGCGGACGTGTTACATTTCAAACCACCGAAGGAGAAAAAATGCAATTAAGGGATTTTTCTTCCCGTGGTCTTGACAAAATTTACAAGGATGTCTTGGAGCTTACAGCCATTGCACAGATTGCCAAAAACAAGAAGGCAGCTGAGCTTGCAGGCAAGGTAACTGAAAGGAATGACCCCAAGGTTGCCAACCAAAGTGAGCAGGACAAGTTCGTTGCAGACATCAAGGCCTTGATGGGGTCAGTAAAGTCCGCTCCATTGCCCAATTTCGGAACAAAGGAAGGTGTTGTTGCGAGTGCTGGTAACCAAGGAATTTCCCTCAGCCGCGTCTACAACTGGAACGATAACATTTCATTCCAAGGTACAGTTCCTGGTGATGACAGCAAGCAAGTCCGCTATTACCATCCAAAGGACATTCGTCCAGAGTTTTACGATTATCTCACCAAGGAAGTCAAGAAGAGTTTGGAGCCACAGCTTGTCACGGAGAATGGCAAGAAGGTCACCAACGCTTCCCTTTTCCAAGCCAAGGACGACAGTTCTAAGTATCTTTTCACAGCCCGCCTCGATGGTGTTGGCCTCCATCCCAAGGTCGTTGAGCCGCAGGATGTGGACAAGTACATGAAATCCGAGATTTCGGTGAAGGACATGTTTGCCAAGTATTATCCCACCAAGATGGCCAAGCAGCTCGGCCAAGAGCAGTTCAACGACCTAAAGCTCACCGATGGCAGGGAGCTTACCAAGTTCCGTGTCTACAAGCAGCAGAAAGAGGACAAGCCCCATTTCGGTGAGTACATGATGTATGCCGAAATGGGAGATCGTCGTTACCATGCCACTCCCATGACCCACGACCAGTTGGATGCCTATTTCGACCGCACCATACCTAAGGGCAAGCTTGCCGAGAAAGTCATCGGAGAGCAGCTGCACCTTGCCTCCGCCTATCAGAAGTACAGCCTCCCTCCAGTTGAGGGTATCAAGATAGCACCGCCCCATAAGACCAGTGATGGTTCTTGGGTAATCTCCGCCAGCATTGACGGCAAAGGACAGACCCCTGAAAGGAAGCTTGCCGGTGATGACCTCTATTCTCTTTTCAAGTCCAAGACTGCTACAAGAGAGCAGTTGGCCGCCAAGTATCTTAACAATGACATTAAGGAGCTGCTCAACCACCCCCACAGGATCGAGAAAAAACAAGGATTGAGACTTTAGTGAAAAGAACTGAAAGCCAACGATTACGGCTGCTTGCAGGAAACCGCAAGCGCCGTAATCGACTGGTTGAAATCGTTAAGAATTATTCAATTCAATAACAATAAACAAAGAAAACTATGGAGACAAAGACATTTGAAGAACTTGACAAGATGAGGGTTGCTGGGCAAATCGGCTGGGTTGAATTTGTCCAGCAGAGTGAGTACGCCGAGAAGTATGCCGAATGGCTTCGTGACCGCGGCGAGGAAGCCGACGAGGACAACGCGGAGTTTTTCTTCGACTTGACCGACATGAATTATCAGACACATGACAACGAAGACTATGGCGTATAGTAACAAGGAAAAGATACCCCAAAGCGAGGCCGCCGTAAAGCAATTTACGGAAATGATGATTTCACGCATGAAGGAGATGAAAGCATCAGATTGGAAGCAGGGATGGATGGGCGGAACGAAGCCTATGTCCGCACTGCCCCAAAATCTCAGTGGCCGGAACTATTCTGGACTGAACTCCCTGTTTTTGCAGTGGAAGACAATTCAGAACAATTACAACATGCCCGTCTTTCTCACTTTTCATCAAGCGCAAGAAGAGGAATTGCGGATTAAGGCAGGTTCGAAGTCCTTTCCTGTCCTTTATTGGGGTTCTTTCATAAAGGACAAGGACGGGAATAAATTGTCCGAGGACGAATATCGGAACATGAGCCGTGAGGAGCGTGAAGAATGCAAAGTAAAATGGTATCTCCGCGCTTTTAACGTGTTCAACGTCGACCAGACGAACATGCAGGAAGTGAAGCCAGAAAAGTATAAGGCATTGCAGGAGCGGTTCCAGCCCCAAATGAGCATGGATGTCAGCGGCATGTACGAGAACCGTGCAATGGACAGGATGATAGACACCCAAGGCTGGGTGTGTCCCATCCGTCAGAGCGATACTGCCAATTCACCTTATTATTCTCTCACAAGTGATACGATTGTTGTTCCTCATAAATATCGGTTTAGAATTAGCGACACCCCCCAAGACATTTATAAGGATGGCATGGAATATTACTCGTCGACCTTGCATGAGATGGCACATTCAACAGGTTCTCCCGAGCGCCTAAGTCGTATTGAACCCAAAGAGCATGATAAGGCGAAATACGCCCGTGAGGAGCTTGTCGCCGAATTGACTGCCGCTATGGTTGGCAACACAATGGGCTTTGACAAGCGTATCTTGGACAACAATGCTGCCTACCTTGATAGTTGGATAAACGCCTTGCGTGAGGATTCTAAGTTTCTTATTTCGGTGATGTCCGATGTCAATAAGGCTTCCCAGATGATTTATGAGAGTATAGACAAGCAGAAGCTTGCCTTGGGCGAGCGCCCACTACTATATACCAACTTGCAAAAGGAAAGATCCCAAAAGGAAAGTCTTTCTGAAGATAAATCCAGCAAAGTCTCATTGAACACATCAGGACAAGAGGTCAGTGCTGCTGTTTTTAAAAAACCGGATGGAGAGTATGCCGTACAGGCAACAGTCAATGGCAACGCCCTTGACCCAATGGAGATAGACCGAAAGACTGGTGCCCAATACATGGCACTTCCATCTGGAGAATCCAAGTCGGCTGCGTTGCAGCAAATCGTTAACGCAGCTTATGGAGAAAACCTTCGGATGTATAGGGAGAAGAATGCAGAAAATACACACAGTTTAAAAATTTAATCAGACGGCTTATGCAAACCCATCAAGTTGATTTTAAGGCGTTGAAGAACAAGGTTGGCATTGACGACATAGCTTTCAGCCTTGGATATCATGTCAACCGTCGAGCAGGAATTGGCCGCTTTGTTGAAATGGTTCTCCCCGATGGCAGGGGAGGATTCAAGGACTCCATTGTTATCAGCCACCCCAGCAACAAGTCTTTGCAGACCTATTTCCGTCGCAAAGACAGCAAGAACGGTGATGTCATCAATTTTATCATAGAGAATGGCAATTCCTTTGGGATTCGTACCAACAACCAATGGGACTTAGTGGGCAAGGTCATGAGCAAATTTGCAAATGAGCCTGTCCCCGAGAAGCGTGACGATTATTATGTCAATCATTATCAGTCACGGCCATTTGACCCATCGCGGTACAAAGTTGAGCCATTGAAAGGAAATGAGGCCAGTTTGCAGTACATCTTTGACCAGCGTTCACTGAGCAAGGAAACTGTAGAACGGTTCTCTCCTTTCCTTGTTCGCCTACAGGACAGCCACTTCTCCAAGCCCTATTGGAATATAGGCTTCCCTTATAGAAAGACAGGAACTGAAAACGTGGAAGGCTATGAGATACGCGGCTCCAAGGGCTTCAAGATGAAGGCAGCAGGAACAAATTCCTCTACTGCTGCTTGGATAGTAGACTTCTCAGACAAGCAGAATCCCAAGGAGATCAAGAATGTCTATTTCGCAGAAAGTGCCTTTGACATCATGGCATTTTATCAATCCAACCGTGTCCGTCTTGAACATGACTTGGACAAGAGTGTCTTTGTCTCCATTGGCGGAGCATTCTCTGGCGGCCAAATTATCGGCATTGCAACGCATTATCCCAACGCAAGACTTGTCGATTGTTTCGACAATGACGTGCCAGGCAGGATTTATGGCATGAAGATGATTGCAGCCGCAGAAGGTATTGATTTCAAGGATTTGAAAATAGTTGTGGACGGCAGCCATATAAAGGTAGCCTATAAAGGACAGATCACTACACTTGATGGCAATACAGCCACTTTGAAGGATTTAGAAAGCATTATCTCTTCCACAAAGCACAGATACGGTGTAGAGAAAGCACCCTCTGCGTTCAAGGATTGGAATGATGTAGTTATGAACAAGCCTCTTTCTCCCATTCTAACCCCGAGCAAATACGAGCGTGACGAGGACTTAAGGGAGAGACGTGGTCATAAGATTTGATTCTATGGAATTATCCCTCAAACCCGACTATCGAGAGTTCATAGCAGAGAACATCGGCATAGCTTTTCTGTTTGTATTGTCCGTTGTGGCGATGCCATACTCAACCCATTTTGGGTTATGGTATGTTTCCATGCTCTCGCTTGTTCTTTCTATGGGACTTGCCTTCTTGCTTTTGGTGCGTTACATCATACTCACCTCAGTGGTATGGATTATATCTGAGGACACATTATGCCGTATAAAAGGAGTGTTTTCCCGTCGAACGGACTATACAGAGCTATACCGTGTTGTTGACTATGAAGAATCTCAGACATTTTTACAAAAACTATTAAAAATCAAGTCGGTGACGATTATTTCCACAGACAAGAGTGACAGCACCATGCAGATGTATGGCATCGATGCTTCCTATGATTTGGTAAGGTTGATCCGCAGCCGGGTTGAGAAATGCAAAACAGAAAGAAGAATTTATGAAATCACAAATCGTTAAAGTCCTTTTGCTTGTCATGTGCTTGACAATAGGACACGCCACCTCAGGATCTTGTGGCGTTCAGACGGATCCGGTATTAACAGGAGCCATTATCAACCAGTTGGAAGTTCTGAAAAAGATATATGCACGGCGTGACTCCACTCAAAAGAAGATCATTGCTGCGGAAGCTGCTGTTACAGTCGCTATGACGAAAATGCATGAAGTAGAAAATAAGGTACTTGAATACATGTCGAATGTTTCGGGTGCTTTTCAGAATCTTTACCAAATCAAACGAGCTGGGGAACTGGTTGCTATAGAAATACCACATAACATGGCCGAAGTCCGGCGTGCCATCGGTGAAGGGCATTTCGAAGGTACCGCTATGGGAATTTTCGCTGGTAAAGAGCTGGGAGAAATTACTACGCAAATGATGAGTCTCTATCCATTCATGGCTGAACTTGTCACCAGTGGTACTTATTCATCTAAGGATATTGATGAAAACGGCAATATAGTTACCAAGCATAATAAGGTGAATTTACTTAACTCTTATGAGCGATATTATATTTGTAATACGGTCGTCAGCAGTCTTGAAGATATAAACCGATCTTTAATGTATCTATCTTGGGAAATCCGTACCATGCGATGGAGGGATATTTTCTATGCTCTTGATCCTGAGGGTTGGTTTAAGGTGTTGGATATGAAAAACACCGTCGATTACGCAGTTCGTGAATGGGACTATCAAATGTCACATTTTTAATTCGATGTACATAACATTAATTTTTTTATCAAAAAAATCATGCAAAATCTAATTGATTCACACGTCATGAAACCGGGTAAGGAAGTCCTCGGGAAATGCCCGCTGTGTGGTACGGGCAACATTATTATCCACCATGGTAATTTTGTTTGTACAAACCACTTCATCAACGCAGACGGTCGCCCGAGATGTTCTTTTTCCTTACCCTATGACTTTCGAGGCGGTAAGATCACCAAAGAGATTGTCAAAGACCTGATAGAAAATGGCGAGACGGACTTTCTCAAAATGATTTCCCATAAAGGCAGTCCTTACCTTTGTAAGTTGAAGGCCGTTCCCGGCAAGAGTATTGTTCCTATATACCAAAAACTTCTTCTGGGTTTACGTTGCCCTGTCTGTGGTGGCGAGATGGTATCAACAAACCGCAGCTATTGTTGTGAGAACTATCTTAAGAATCCCGCAACTTGCCATTTTTCCGTTCCCCACATTATGTGTAAGCGTAACATTCGCAGTCATGAGTTGGCCGGAATGCTGGAGGGAGGGACAGAGGTTCTTGACGGTTTCCGTTCTGCTACAGGGACTTCTTTCTCCGGTTTCCTCGATATAGATGCCGATTACCATACCTATGTCAACTCCAGGGTAGGAAAATGTCCTGCCTGTGGTGGAGACCTGTTGGTAGGGCCAGGTGGCTTCAACTGCTCTAACTATAAAAATGGATGTGAGTTCAAAATTTCCCGTGAGTATGACGGTCATCTGATGTCTGTCGCTGAAGTGCGTAAATTACTCTCTGATGGCGAGTTGGTCATATCCGGTTCAGATACGTTTGGAAACATTATTTCCGATCGGCTGACGATTGAACACGATGGAGACAAGTACACAATTAATAAATATCGTTTCGTAACAGCAAAAGACGACTAATGGAAAAGAAAGAGTATATAACAACGAGTCAATTGATCACGTTGGCCAAGAAGCATTCTGGGCTGACCAAGGAAGTGCTAACGGACAGCTTGCATGCCTTGCTGGCGGCTGTCTCAGAGAGTGTGGATGCTGGAAACATTGTTTCTATAGATAGTTTCGGTCGGTTTGACACACGTCTTGAACGGGAACATTTGGTGACTCCACCGCCTCCTCACAACACCCCCGTCATGGTTCCCCAGCGAAAAGTAGTACGTTTCAAGGCGTACCAGAATTTTCTGACATATTATATGAAGTATTAAATTAGTAGCACCTGCAAGCTGCCATACTTTGCTATGGTAGCTTGCCTAAATAGAATGATTATGAGAGCAAAAGTATTTTATATTTTAGGATTGTCGGCAATTACTATGACATCATGTGTAATCTCACCGAAAAGCAGAATGAAAAATCTTGCCAAAGACAATTTGGAAGCCTCGCTTGACTATCCGAAGCAACTAAAGATAACAGCCATAGCCGATCCTGACTCGGCCTATGGAGTGAGCTATTTTAGCAAACAGGAAATTAAGGGGATGCTCCGTGTTATGGCTGTTGTCACCAAACAGCTAATGGAGAAAACAAATGGAATGAATGATCTTTCCAATCTCGATCCCTATTATAATGCGCTTATCCAACGACAAATGGGAGCAGCCTCAGAGGTGCAGAATATGATTTTCAAGAGTGTGCCCAAGGGAGCATGGTCAGGATGGAAAGTAAAGATAGACTATGAGAGTGTAGACAAGAATGGTATTAAGTACCGTGCTGAACGTTGGGTATTCTTAGACCGCAAAGGAAAGAATGTAGTGAAGACTTTTGAGATTCCGCTCCCATAACGTTAATAGAGCATGAGAAAAGTCTATTCAATAGTATTTTCTCATGAAAAAAAGCATGGAAGATGAAAAAGATTAAGAACTATGAGGAACTGGTTTTCTTTGTCTCAGGATTGACAGAGAGCCACGTTGACGATGCCATCATACTCTATGACATTGGCAAATATTACATTGCCATTGGAGACGCTGCGGTTTCACTCTACAAGATATACCGATGGGATTTTAGAGAAACCCACTGTCTTGTAAAGAGTTGCCTGTTCTCTCTTGTTACGGAAGACGGTCTCGTATGTCTTCGGAACAAAAATATTGGATTTACAATTCGTCGCACGGACTACCGCTATGACGCGGATGGAGATATAGGCTACTCTGACACCCAACAGTTTTTGGACTTGTTGCGCTGCTATATCAAGGAAGGGACTGTTTATGAATATCCATTAATTCAGCAGACAGTCGTCCTTGACTCTCCAGACATGCAGCGTATTGCACGCATTACCTCTTTGGTTGTAGACCAGAAATCCGTATCAATCGAACTTGACGGAAGAGATACTTACCCTCTTGTCTATGATATTACGTGGAACTACAAGCAGGTAGCGGTCGCACTCATGCATTCCCTTCATTCTATTATCGAAAAACAACACGCTCTAATGTTGGGGATGGCACGCGACAAAGACAGCACCGAAAAAACAATCAAAGGCGCAAACACGTTTATATACCAGTTGTATAGCTACTGTAAGGCTGCCCATGTAGACGAGGTAATTGTTGTGAAGCAACGTGGATTCTTCATATCATTCGATGATGATGCCATTGTTATCTCTGACAAGCTTTCGTTGCCACTTTATGAATGCCAGACATTTGGACTTCGCAATCATACAGCCATTGTTATGTCTATCAGTGAATTTACGTCCCTTACAGAAATGGATGTAGATATTCATGCCATCGCCACCGAACATATCCGAGACTTGTATGAGTATGGGCTTTCAAACAAGGTCTTACTCAATGAAACATACGATAAGACCATTGAGTATGAAGATACTGCCATTATCAAGGACGTAGCAGGGAATTATCTGATTAGGGCGACCTATGGAGGCACTAAGTTAGAGCCAGTCACTATCTCCAATCAGATAGGTATGTACATTCTTTGTCTTGATGAAAGAAGTCTTGAAAGACAACGCATGCTTGCATGCGTGGCTCATGAGACTTTTGATCAACAAGTTTCATATTTAAGACTAAACCAAAATAAAGAAATTTAGATTGATTAGAAGATTCTTATACTGGCTGACTGACCAGTTGTATTTTCTCTATGTAATGTCACTCGCTGTAATAGTTTACTATATGTTTGTTAGGCACAATGATTCTTGGCGCATCAACTTCAATCAAGAAAAGACAGATGGTGTCGAATACATGCCAATATCAGACCAAGCCTATGAACTATGCGGAGAGAGACGTGATCCTGACAGACTTGTGTTTGAAGGACTCATGG
>Ga0256405_10006247_pt1 | contig 19334 bp, 15 predicted proteins | sample RumenRJG_02DNA_FD_189096 | JGI IMG/M metagenome (GOLD analysis project Ga0256405, IMG submission 189096) | Bovine rumen microbial communities from Lethbridge, Alberta, Canada - RJG_02 | ecosystem: Host-associated > Mammals > Digestive system > Stomach > Rumen | place: Canada: Alberta... | reverse complement strand
AACCTCATTAAAAGTATTAGAAGGACTGGGTATGGATACCCAGATGATGATTACTTTTTCCTAAAAGTTTTGGATCAATCTAGACGTAAATGATCTAGTGATCCCACAGGAAATTGCATTGAACCAATAAAACTCTACACTATTATAAAAATACATAAAACCTACTATAAAGACTAACAACTACAACAATGGTATGTACATATGTCCTCAAAACAAGATGAACAAAAGTTTATCGATTCTTATGGAGAGAATGGCGTAAACTTTAAGAACTTTTCTGAAAGTTCACAATCCGAAGATAATTGCGCAACCTCCCAATTTACTCTTCTCCGTGAAATGTCCACTATTAAAGAAGAATTAGAAGAAACAGATCCTTCTAGCCCTAATTCGGTAATGGAGCTTATCAAGGGGAATGAGCCTAAAAAGAAAAAAGACAACGAGCCTAAGGTTAATATCAACTACGTTGCTAAACCTTTACGCAATCGTTCTTCTCTTCAGAATTTCTTAAAAGCTGGTATTGATGAAGATCTAATTGAAGATAACTTTAGTCAAGATCAAGATGATTTCCCAAGCTTAAACAATGTAAGATCTAAGAATAATTCTACTGCCCCTGCTCCTGTAAGCCGTAATGTTAAAGGCTATAAAGGTCTGTTTAAATCTTCTGATCGCTACACCAATAATGATCAAAATACAGACGAAACACTTCAATCAATTTACAAGAGATTATTAAAATGCCAGTAATTAGCGTATGTTCACCAAAAGGTGGCGTAGGTAAGACCACCGTAGTTGCAAATTTAGCTTATGCTTTCTCACGCTCTGGTTCTAAGGTTGTTGTAGTAGATTTTGATCCTCAAAATGCTCTACGTTTATACTTCGGTTTAAGCTTAAATGATGAGCGCGGTTTTGTAACCTTACCTCACAATGATTGGTTAAACTCTTGCATCAATGTTGATAAGAACCTCTTCATGCTACCTTTTGGTAAGTCAAACAAAGAGCAAAGAACAGTTTTAGATGAAGCTTTAAAAGAGCCTGATTACTTTAGAAAAGTTCAAGGTTCTATCTTTAATAACCCTGATGTTCTAGTAATTGCTGATTTCCCTCCTGGATACTCACAGGCCTTAGAGTCTATTGCTTCTGTATCAAAAATGCAGATTGTGCCATTACTTGCTGATGCAGCATCAGTTTCATTATTCTCTCAGCTTTTAGCTGGTGGTTTGATGGATGGTTTAGTAGGTGGTGGTTTAGGCTATTACATCGTATTAAACCAAATTGATAACCGTATTAAGTTAAACCGTGAAGTGCAAAACTTTGCTACCCAAAACTTCAAAGACAATTTACTTGGCATGATCCACCGTGATATCTCAGTTACTGAGGCTGCAGGTCAGCAGGTTTCTGTTTATGACTACAACAAGAACTCAGCAGCTGCTTTTGATATCGAGAACATTGCCTTAAAGGTTGCTCAAAAGCTTGGCTTTGATGTAAAGAAAGGCACAATGATCATCAATCCTTTACGCCAAAATGGTTAGTATATGCGCGCTTTAAAATTTTTATTTTTATTCTTGGTTGCTCTACCCATGTTGGTTTTGGTGGTAGTAGCCCCAATGGATGCTAAAAACCAATTTTATTTTGGTCTAGGCATGTGTGTTGTGTGCTTAATTGCGCATTTTCTTTCAAAGAAACACTTTATTTCATTTTGTATTCTAACTGTAGCGGTGTTGTGTTCAACCCGTTATATGTACTTTAGAATCACTCAGACACTGTACTTCCCAAGTTTAATTGACATGATCTTTGGTATCTTGTTGTTACTTGCTGAGTGCTATGTTTACATGGTATTGCTCTTAAGCTTCTTCCAATTGTCATGGTCTTTAAAGCGTAAGATTGTGCCACTTCCAAAAGATACAAGCTTATGGCCAACTGTTGATGTATATATTCCTACATATAACGAAGAGTTATCAGTTGTTCGTGATACCGTGTTAGCAGCTCAATGTCTTGAGTATCCAAAAGATAAGATGAAGATCTACTTACTAGATGATGGTAAGCGTAAAGAGTTTGCTGCCTTTGCAACTGAGGCTAATGTTGGCTACATCACCCGTACAGATAATGCTCATGCTAAAGCTGGTAACCTAAACCATGCTATGACCTTAACAAACGGTGAACTAATTGCAATTTTCGACTGTGACCATATCACAACTAAGATCTTCTTACAGTCAACAGTAGGTGCATTCATTAAAGATAGTAAGCTTGCTTTGATGCAAACCCCTCACCACTTCTATTCACCAGATCCTATTCAGCGTAACTTGTATCTAGGTCGTGATATTCCACCTGAAAATGATCTTTTCTACGGTCCTATTCAGCGTGGTAACGATAACTGGAACGCAACCTTCTTCTGTGGTTCTTGCGCGGTAATTCGTCGTAAGGCTCTAGATGAAATTGGTGGATTTGCGGTAGAAACTGTGACCGAGGATGCTCACACTGCATTACGTCTACAGCGTCGTGGTTGGAAAACTGCTTTCTTAGATCACATCCTATCAGGTGGTCTAGCTACCGAGCGTTTGGTTTTACACTTACAACAGCGTAACCGTTGGGCTCGTGGTATGATTCAGATCTTCAGACTTGATAACCCATTATTAGGTAAAGGTCTATCATTTGCCCAAAGACTTTGTTACTTGTCAGCAACAACTTACTTCTTCTTTGCTGTGCCTGTACTAATCTTCTTATTTACCCCAATTCTATACCTAGATTTTGGTATTTCGATTGTGCATGGTTCTGTAGGTTTGATGTTAGCTTATGCATTCCCTCATTTGATAATGTCTATCTTTGCTAACTCAAGACTGTATGGTAACTATCGTTACAGTTTCTGGGGACAAATTTACGATTTGATCTTGTCATTCCACTTAGTGCTACCTACCGTAGTTACCTTAATCTTCCCTCACAAAGGTAAGTTCAACGTAACCGATAAAGGTCAGACTGTTGATAAGTCATATTTCGATGCTCTTTCAGTTCGTCCTCATTTAATTGGTGCAACTGTACTTGTTTTATCAGTAATTTATGGTTGTGTTAAGTTATCACTTCCTGAGTACTTTGATATTCAGTCAGGTCCTGCAGCATTAAACATTTTCTGGGCAATTTTTAACCTAATTCTACTGATTGCTGCAATTTGTACAGGTCGTGAGACTGCTAATAAGCGTAAAGCTCAGCGTCTTCCTTTACAAGCACCTGTAAACATCTACCAAGCAAGTGGTATTTGTTCACGTACTACTATGCGTGACTTATCAATGAGTGGTTGTCGTGTAGATGGCTTTACAGGAAATGAAGCAATTAACCTAGAAGAAGATCCAATCACTGATATTGAGATTGCAACTGACTACACCACCATTTGCGTACCAGTTGAGAGAATTCAAAGAGAAGGTGAGAGTGATACTTACCTGCGCTTAAGCTTTGTAAATACCGATATTGATATGCGTCGTGAGTTTGTACGTTTGCTATTTAGCCGTGCTGATACTTGGGTTCGTCCAAAGTACAAGGCCGACAACCCAATTCGCTCTTACTTTACAATTTTAGCTTGCATTAAAGATTCATTATTCAGCCGTCGCCGCCATGATGATATCCACACTGCAGTTGTAGGAGGCAAGGGTGAGTAATTTTCAAATGAATAGGTTTAAGTTTAAATCCTGCCTAAATGCCTTAGTTATGGCAGGTGTGTTATGCGTAAATCCTGTATTTGCAGCAGGTAATGTTGACGATGAGATTCTGCCATTGCCAAAAGCTTTGCAAGATGTGTTAGTTGATGCTTCAGCTATCGCTAATATCAATTCACAGGATAATAAGCAAAATAACAAAGCTCAAGAAGAGCAAGTACCTCAAAATCCTGATAACTTTAATTTTGACAATACAGCTCAAGATGGTGATTTTTCATTAGATGATGCTTCAACTGTATTAGAAGATACAACTAACACTCAACTTTATCGTAAGGTTTTCACCTTTGATAAGTTAGGCGCTAAAAAAGGTCTTGTAATTAACGCAGGTCAAAAGACAGCTGGTATTGATTTTACATTGCCTGTTGATAAGGTGGTAACTTCAGCTCGTTTAGCTTTAGTGATTTCTCAAACTGAGGCTATGGAAGGTCGTACTGGCCACTTAGAAGTTAAATTAAATGGTGAGGATTTAGGTTCTCTGCCATTAGTTTCTGTTGAGCCTACTGACTATGAGTTAGAAATTCCAGGTGAACTTTTATCTCAAGATAACTCAATCTCTTTTGAAGTTGAAGATGATGATGAGTTTGCTTGTATGATTGAATACAATGGTAAGCATGCAATTACCATTGATGCAAAATCAAATCTTCAAGTAGAAGGTAATACTTTAGAGCTAGGTGAGGATTTATCTTTATTCCCACTTCCTTTCTTAGATACCTATGACAATGCCAAAAGTGAAATTACTTATGTATTTTCTAAAAATCTAGCAAAAGAAGAGTTACGCGCAGCCTCAATGTTGTCTTCATACTTAGGTATCAAGGCAGCTCACCGCGGTGTAAAGTTTAATGTAGCATTTGATACTATGCCTCAAAGCCATGCCATTATCTTTGGCCGTCCAGGTCAAATTATTGCTGGTATGGAATTGCCTAAAAATGAAGGTATCTACATTAAAGCTAATCCTTATCAGCCTCTTTATAAAGACTTAATCATCGTTGCGCACGATAGAAAGAGCTTCTTAAACGCTGTAAGCACCATTACCTCAGGCAAGGATGTACAAGGTCAGTACATGGGTATTCACAATACCGCACTTCGTAAGTCAAAAGCTTATGATGCTCCTTATTGGGTAAATACTAGCGAGAAGATCTTCTTAAAAGACTTAGTAAATGATCCAAATGCATTAGTAAGCCGTGGCTACTGGCATGATTCTATTAAGATCCCATTTAGAGCAGCGCCTGATTTATATCAGTTCTATGAAGGTAATAGCTCTTTAAATATTGCTTATGAGTTCCCATTTGAAAAGAGCTTAGATGAGGCAAACTCAGGTCTTACTGTAGCTTTAAATGGTCAATTTATTGATAAATTATCAGTAAATAAGAAAGGTCTTTTAGAAAATGTTTGGCGTTTCTTTGGTGGTGATGCTCATCAAGATCATCGCAATCTAATGGTTACACCAAATATGATTTACGGTTCAAATCTTTTAGAGATGTACTTTGACTTAAGATTAAAGCCAAATGCACCATGCTCTGTTCAGCAAGATAAGAACATTCGCTCTGTGATTGATGAAAAGAGTTATTTAGATCTAACTCAAGCAAAGCACTTTGCTAAGATGCCAAACTTATCATTCTTTGCAGGCGCTGCTTTCCCATTTACTCGCTATGCAGATTTAAATAAGACCGTAATTGTACTTCCTAAGAAGCCTACAAATATTGAAATTGCTACCTTATTTGATTTCATGGCAAGAACTGGTAATACCACTGGTGCTTTAGTTTATAACCCAATTTTCTACTTTGAAAGTGAAGTTGACCAAAACAAAGATAAGTTTGAAGGCAATGATGTCTTAGTAATTGCTACTTTAAATCAAGGCAATCTAGTTAAGACTATTTTGCAAGATTCAGCATTTGATTTATCAGATACCGAGCTTACCATCTATGATTATGGTCTATTTAGTATCAAAGGTGGATTCTTTAAAGGTCTAGAGCGTTTATTATCAGGTGATACCCGTGATGAGAACGTTAATGCAAACCGTTACTTACGTACTCAGTCTGCTTGGCGTGGCTACATCTCTACTGTATCTCCATTTGATAATGATCAAATTGCAGTTTTAATTACCGCAACCTCAGATGATGAGTTAGATAGACTTGCCGATGACATTTCAAAAGAGTCTATTCAAAGAGCAATTAAAGGTGATATCGCACTTATCACAGGTGAAGATAAGGTAAATTCATTTAGCGTAGGTGATTCAATCTACACAGGCGACGTTTCTACCATCTTTAAGATCTTAGATTATGCAAGTCGTCATGTGGTTTTGTTGTGCTTTATTGCCTTCTTTATTTTAACTTTACTCTCTTACATCACTTGTAAGTATCTTCAAGCACGTGCCCAAAGACGTCTTGATGAAGGTGATGGTAATATTTAAGAGGTAAGAGTATGAACAAGAAATTCAAATTAAGAAAATTAGCTTTAGTACTTTTACCATTGATGGTAGGTACTACACTGGCAGCTTATAACGACGATCAAGAATTGTCTAATCAAGGTCGTATGGCAATGAGTGGTGGCTCAATTAGTGGTGAGCAATCTTTAGCAGCACCTACTAAGACAACTGCTCAAAAGTCTAATTCCACAGCTGCAACTCAAAAAACTGGTAATGGTTTCAAGAGCGCAAATTTAGCAAGTGATGATGAAGATATTACTCAAAGAAAGACTGTAAATAATGGCAATCTTGCAGCTTCATTATTACAGCAAGCACGTTTTTGGCATGATAAAGGTCAAACTAATAAAGCTATCATGACCTTAAAGCGCGTTTTGTTAACTAACCCAAATCATGAAGAGAGCTTGTACTTACTAACTGTATGGTCAAGTGAGGTTGGTGATAAAGCTGGCGCTCAAAGATACAAAGACAAGTTAACTTCAGTTGCACCTCAAAGTAGCTATCTACAAGAGCTTGATAATCAAAAGGGTATGGCATCTTTATCTCAAGATGTTTTATCTCATGCACGCGCTCTTGCAAGATCAGGTAATGTCCCTGGTGCTATCAAAGAGTATCAAAAGTTATTCAATGGTGTATATCCACCAAAATCATTAGTATCAGAGTATTACCTAACTTTATCAGGTGATCCAAAGTACTATGACCGAGCAGTAACTGGCCTTCAAAACTATATGAAGGTAAAACCAACCGATGTTAATGCTCAAGTAACCTACGGTAAGATTTTGTCATATCGTCAAAGCTCAATTCGTGATGGTATTGAAATTTTATCTTACTATGCCAAAACTCGTAATGATGCAGCTCAAGCACTACGTCAGTCATTGATGTGGTTACAGCCTACAGCTCAAGATGAGAAGTACTATGCAGCTTATGCTAAGAAGTATCCAAATGATACAGAAGTACGTGCTCATTATGACTCAGCAATTGTAGGTAACTTAAATAAGAAGGCTCAAGGTAATACTGATAAGCAAGATGCAATTCGTGATTTAAAGAATTTACTTGCTAAAAATCCACGTAACCAAGATGCCTTAGAAGCTATCGGTTACTTGTACTTAGAGCAAAATGACTTTGCTAATGCTTCTTTATACTTACAGCACGCAGCTGAGCTTGGTGGTTCTAAGCAAAATAAATTAAATCATGATGCTTTAATTGCTAAAGCTCGTGGTTATATTAAAGCAGGTCAAGTTGATAATGCTTTAAATACCGCAGAAGATTGCTTAAAGCTCAATGATAAAGATATTGATGCTTTAATGCTTAAAGCTGAGATTTGCCAAAAGCTTAACTTAGTAACCGAAGAAGAGAAGACTTTAAATAACATCTTAGCTCTTTCACCTCAAAATCAAGGTGCTCAAGAGATGATGTATTACTTCTACAAAAATCACAATGCACCTGATAAGGCTAAAGCATTACTAGCAACACTACCAATTTCTTTACAAAATAAGATCATCAATCAAAGCAAGGGTGTAGCTTACGTTGATCCTATTCCACCTATTAGAAACAAAGCTCAAGGCTATGTTGATAGTGGTGACATTGCAAGTGCAATGACTATACTTGAAAATGGTATTGCTAAGTATCCTAATAACACTTGGTTACATAATGATTTAGCTAAAATCCAAATGAACCAAGGTCTAACCTTAGGCTTTAGTAAGCAAATTTCTTACTTAACTAGAAATGGTGCAAGTAATGATGACTTACTAGCTGCAGCAAACCTTTTAAATGAAGCTCAAGATTACAACGGTGCATTAAACGCTTTATCTCGTTGCAATAACAATGCTAAAGCTCAAGCTCTAAGAAACGATATTAGAATCAATCAAAGCTTTATTTCTGCTGAAAATTACTTAGAAAGAGGTAACTCTCAGGCTGCAATCAATTCATTAAATTCATTGCAGACAAGTGTTCCAAGTCTAACCACATCTCAGATTGGTCACTTAGCTTATTTATACTTAAAAGCAGGTAACCGTGATAAAGCTTTAGAGTATGCAAATCTTGCTACCTCTAAGCCTGCCCAAATGGGGGACTCACTTGCAACATACTCTGATGTAATTACCGTATTCAATGAAACTGGTAATTATGATAGAGCTCGTGAGCTATCTCAAAACCAGGGTATTCTAGCTAACTCTGATCCTAATGATGTTTCTAACATTGAGATTGGCGACACCATTCGCAAGGCTGATTCTTTAAGAAATATTGGTCGCAGTGCTGATGCTTATGATTTGCTATATCCAATGATTGAGCAACATCCAAATGATCCTGCTTTAAATATGGCAATGGCTCGTTTGTATCAAGAAGGTGGTTTCTACAATACTTCTTACAGCATTTACAAGAAGGTTTTAGTCAACAACCCTAATAGCCAAGAAGCTAGAATTGGTGCTGTAAACGCTGCAATGGGTGCTCGTGATTACTCTACAGCTTACGATTTAGCTCAAAGCTTAGATACTACTAATGATCCAGCCGTACTTACTTTAAAGGCAAAGCTAGATGCTAAGAACAAGCACTACTTCTCAGCTATGAGTAAGTTAAGCAAGGCTCGTTCATTGCTAGATAGCCGTTACAATTTACCAGTTTATGCTCAAGGTATTGATGAAGAAGTAGCACCAAGTGCAACTAAGGCACCTGGCAACCCATTTGCTAATAGACATTCATCATCAGCTATTACTGAGTCTAAAGAAAAACTTCCTTGGGAACTACCTACTGCTAATCAAAACGTAAGTTATGCTTTCAATATGTCTGCTCAACAGCGAAAAGAGGTAATTGATGACATTAACTTTACCATGCGTGAGCTACAAGATAAGGTAGCAACTACGGTTAAAGTAAGATTGATGGCTTCACAAAAAGATGGTGAAGATGGACTATCAAAATTAAAGACCGCTCAGATCCCAATTACTGTAGCAACTCCTGTATTAGGTGGTGCAAAACTTAGCGGTACTATCACTCCTATTACTATGGACTCTGGCTCTGCTAACCAATACGGTGCAGCTGAACTTGGTACTAATATGTTAAATGCAGGCGTAAGTAAGCTTGTAAGTAACATTAACTCCATGATTGATAATTATTCAAAACTAAAGAATCAAATTATCAACAGTAATTTAGGTGGTACTGTTCCTGGTGAAGATGAGTTTATGAAGCGTTTCAAAGCACAATACGGCTTTGCTAATGTTTCTGATGCCGATGTAAAGCGCATTGTAAATGGTGCTTTATTAAATGCTCAAAACTTTGACTTATCAAAGCCTGAAGGTCGTCAAAACTTAATTAAGTACTTCCAAAGCTTTGATACACCGGCTGCTACCATGGCCGCAGTAAACTCTAACTTCTCTAATGAGGATGTATTGCCAGGAGCATCTCATGTCCACAAGTCATCAGGTGTTGGCTTTAACTTAGCTCTAGAAGATGATAATTATAAGTTTGACTTTGGTGTAACTCCTGTAGGCAAGGATTCAACTACTGTTGTAGGTGGTGCTTTCTATAACTTACAGACAAGTAAGAATTCAGCTTTCCGCTTTACAGCAGAGCGTCGCGCCATGACTGATTCATTATTGTCATACTACGGTATGGTTGATAATAATTCTGGTACCTATTGGGGCGGTGTAACTAAGAATGGTGGTCGCATTGAGTTTGCATCAGATGATGGATTCTTTGGTTACTCACTTGCTGGTTCCTACTATCAGTATAGAGGTGATAATGTTAAGAAGAACTCAAGTTATGGCCTATCTGCGGTAGCTTACGTTCATCCATTTAAGCCAACAGCTTACGAGGATATGACTATTGGTATTTCATTGTCATATGAGAACTATGATAATAACCAAAACCACTTCAGCTTTGGTCACGGTGGTTACTTCTCTCCTCAAAATTACTTAATTGCAGCAATTCCATTTACTTACAAGTTACGTAACGATAAGTACGATATAGCAGTGGATGCAAGCTTAGGTTATCAGACTTATGTAAACGATGAGGCTGATTTCTTCCCAGGTCATGACGATCTTAATAAGTTAGCTCAAACCTTGAACCAAAGTGGTTTGTTAAAGAGAGCTAAGTACGAGCGTGAAGATGAGAGTGGTGTAGGTGGTTCTATCAAGGCTAACTTAGATTACTACTTATTAGACGACTTAGTATTAGGTGGTCAAATTGGTTACTCAACCTTTGGCGAATACAAAGAAATGTCTGAAATGTTATACATCAAGTCTGTCCTAGGAGAATAATAAATGAGTGCCTACTTTGATGAAAGCTTTAAGAATAAAGAAGGCTCATTTGAGCTTCTATTGCAGATTTTAAAGATGATGAGTAAGAATACTACTCATGAAGACTGCTGCAATTTCTTGTACGACTTAGGTTGCAATTTAGCAACTAAGTACCGTTTAAAGAGATCACGTACTTTAAGTGAGTTGAATATTGAGATTAACGACATCATGCAAACTTTAGGTTTTGGTGTGGTGTCAATCAATGACAAAGAGACTTTCTTAGAAATAAGTCACCGTGAGTTACCTGCTGTTGAAGACAAGGACTTTAAAGATAAGTTTTTAGAGTTCTTCTCAGTAATTATGTGTGGTATGTTTACTACCTATTTTAGACAAACGGGTGCTCCTACTGGACTTAATTGCCGTATTGAGTCTTTAATCGAGCCAAATGAAGCTGTATTTACTTTAAAGCATTAGTTTTAATTAAATGATCAAGTTAAATTTTAAAAAAGCACTGTTAGCACTAGCTCTAAGTGCAATTAGCTCAAGCGCTCTTGCTAATGCATGGGACGATTACAAAGCAAAGTACCTTCAAGCAGATGGTGCAATTGTGGATACTTATAACCACAATAAGAGCCACTCTGAAGGTCAAAGCTATGGCTTAATGTTCTCATGCTTTTATGATGATAAAGATAGCTTTGATAAGATCTTAAATTGGACTGATTCTAATTTAAAAGATAAAACAACTGGTCTTTATTCATGGACATATGAGCGTGAAGGCAATAAAACTGGCGTTACTGATAAAAATAATGCCACCGATGGCGATTTGATGATTGCCTACGCTTTGCTTCGAGCCGGTAAAAAGTGGGGCGATAAAAACTACACTAAGCGCGGTGAAGAAATTGCCATAAGATTATTAAATCTTGTTGCAACTAACTACGCAGGCTATAACGTGCTGTTACCTGGTGTTAAAGGTTTTTACTACGATAAATACGTAATTATTAACAATAGTTACACCATTTATCCTGCTTTAGATGAGCTTTATAAAACTACTCATATGAAGCAGTTTAGAGACTTAATGGTTGATGGTAAAAGACTTTTAAACAACTTGCAAAATCAAAATTTAGCTTTATCACCTGATTGGGTAAAGCTATATCAAAACTCTGAAAATCTTCCAGCAGAGCAATGGCCTCCACGTTTTAGCTATGATGCTATTCGTGTGCCTTTATACCTATACTGGCAGAACAGAAGAGCTAAAGAGTTACAACCTTATAAGGATTATTGGTCAATGTATAGCCCTGACAATACACCTGCTTGGGTAGATGTAGTGTCAAAACAAACGGCCCCTTATCCTATGTCATCAGGTCTTAAAGCTGTGCGCGATCTAGTTACAGGTACTGCCGTATTTGAACCTAACATTAAGTTAAGTGAGGATTACTACAACGCCTCACTTTCAATGCTGGCTTATATGGCTTATCGTGAGTCTTTTTAACTAGACGCCAAATTAACTTAATAAAGAAAAAAGGCTGTAGATCATCTCTACAGCCTTTCTTTTTTGTATACGTTTTGCCTTATTCTTTTGCAGGATCTTCTGCTTTTACATTTTCAGTTTTCTCTTCAATTTTAGCTGAAGATAAGAAAGGAGTGATGTACTTAGAGAACTTTAAGAAGAAATGTACAGTAGGGCCTGTGCATAAGGCTGCAAATAAAGTACCTTCACGAACACCTTCAATACCGGTAAAGTTGGTTAAAAATAAAGATAAAACCACAGCAGATGATACTAAGAAGATATCAAAGAAGGTTTTTACAAAGCTAAAGCTCTTTTTCACAATAGGGTGGAAGATCTTAATAAAGTACTCTCCAGACACCATTGCAACACTTGCAATAACTGATAATGATACAGCTAAAGCTAAGAGCACTGTTCCAAAAATTACTAATACCCAAGCCCCAATGTAATTGATGTTTTCTGGAAGGCATAGTTGCATTAAGTAGGTTGCAAGGTCGATCATACCTGAGAAGATAAAGAGCACTGGAATTTGCATTAAAAGCTTTGATAAGTGATCTTTAATCTTATCAGGACCAATATAGATAAACATCACCTGTAGCACAATTAAAAGTACATTGAAAATAAAGGTAGTGTCACCTAGGGTAAAGTCTGAGTGGAGGGATAATACGTAGTTTGTAGATGAAATTGGAGTTGTTCCGATATCTGCATAGGTGATAGATGCAATAGCGATACCTTGAAGTACTACTGAAAAGAAGAATAGAGCATAACGCTTTATGATCTCTGCTTTCATAGCAATCCTTAATAATTTTAAGAAAAAAATATTTGACCCAAGCAGAAAAACTTAGGCATAAAAAGTAAAATCCCTAAGTGTTTGGCACTTAGGGATTAGGAAACTTATAGAACTTTTAGCGAGCGCGGAAAGTGATGCGACCTTTAGTTAGGTCATAAGGGGTTAACTGAACAGTTACCTTGTCACCAGTTAAGATTCTGATGTAGTTCTTGCGCATTTTGCCAGAAATGTGAGCCATTACAACGTGACCATTTTCTAGCTCTACTTTGAAAGTAGTGTTAGGTAGAGTTTCTAGAACTGTACCTTGCATTTCAATAGCTTCTTCTTTAGCCATAAATAAAAAATTCTATTCCTTTAAAATCACATACTGTAGTTTGTCGCTAAGCGACTGCGCGCATTATACAACAAAAAATGTTAAGTTGAGCAAATTTTGCTTAAGAAAGCGTATTTTTAGCCATTTGCTAGTACCTAATTTTGTATTTGATTTAAGTTTTAAGGAATAATGCGTTTAAAAGCTAAAATTTTAAAAGTGTTCAGATGTTGCAAAAATGAAATTTTTCTTAATATTTGAGCAAGTTAACACCTCAAAAAGTGTGTTCTACTATTTATCCATAACCGCGCCTAAAACATCGGCCTTTAGGCAGGTGATAAAGGCGCGAAAGCTATCTGTTACTCAGGAGTATTTTGATTTTCAATATATTGCTTAATAATCGATATAGGAGCACCACCACAAGAAGCTGCAAAGTAAGATGGAGTCCATAGAGCATCTCCCCAAAGTTTAGTAGCAATTGTCGGGTACTTGATTTTTCTAATAAGGTACGAAGAAGTACCTTTCAATCTATTAACTAATGTTGTTATAGCAAGCTTCGGTGGATATAGAATTAGAAGATGAACATGATCTTGTTCCCCATCAAATTCAACAAGCTTACAGTCAAGATTATTACAAACATTGGTAAATATAGAGTTAAGCTCATTTAGAATTTGTGCAGTGAAAACTTTTCTACGATATTTAGTGACAAATACAAGGTGAACGTGTAAATTATACGTAGAGTGATGTAAGTGAAAAACATCAGATTTAAACATAGTCTTCAATAAGTAAACATGGCCAAGGCAAAGAAGAAAAAGAGCATTATTAAAAAGAAAGATGAGGAAAAAGACTTATATCTTTCTTTTAAATTTAAGCTCAGACCTACTAGGAAACAAGAGCAAGCTTTTACAAAGTTTGTTGGCCATGCTCGCTTTGTATATAACAACTTCATCTTCACTAAAAGAGAAGACTATGATGAATATGTAGAAGAGGTTGAATCTAGACTAATCTGGATGGAAGCTTCAAATGAAGAAGAAGCAAGGAAACTTACTTACAACCAATTCCTCAATAAGTATACCTACAATTATGCTTTAGATTATGTAAAGGAAAAATATCCTTTCTTAAAAGAAGCACCAAGTCAGGCATTACAGCAAAAGTCTCAAGACTTATTCATCGCTTTTCAAAGGCATTTTGACCATATAACAGAATATCCAGTGCCAAAAAAGAAAGGGGTTCATGATACTTTTAGAATCCCACAGCATTTTGAATTCGATGAGAAGAACTCTCGAGTAAAATTACCTAAAGTGGGTTGGGTAAGATATCGTAAATCTAGAGACTTACCTACAGAAGCTAGTAGTATCACCATCATCAAAGAAGCTGATGGTTGGTATATGTCAGTACTATGTAATATGGGTAAAGCCCCTAAAACCGATAATGCTGATATGAGTACCGCCATTGGTATTGATATGGGTGTTAAAAGATTCTATACCACAAGTGAAGGTGAATTTGCTGAAGACTTACAAATCTTACTAAAACCTATTGATGAGCAAATAGTAAGATTACAAAAGAGAATAAAAAACAAAGTTCAAGGCTCAAAAAGACTTGCTAAAGCTTATAAGAAGCTTGCCCGCTTGCATAAGAAAAAAGCTAATATTAGAAATGATTTCATACAGAAAGAATTTACTCAGTTGGTCAAAAACCACGATGTAATCTGTGTAGAAGACTTATGTATTAAGAACATGACTAAATCAGCTAAGGGAACTGTATCAAAGCCTGGTAGAAACGTAAGACAAAAGTCAGGCTTAAACCGTGCCATTCTTAATCAAGGTTGGGGGGAGTTCTTATTCTGCCTTGAATATAAACTAGCACTTAAAGGTGGAATACTTGAAAGAGTATCACCACAGTATACAAGTCAGACTTGTCCAATCTGCGGTCATGTAAGTAAAGATAACCGTAAAACACAATCTGAATTTAAGTGCGTACATTGTGGGCACACGGCTAACGCCGATTCGAACGCTGCCCAAAATATTCTTCTGGCAGGACTTGCCAGCATAGCGCGTGAAGCGAACAGTACTGATGGTAACACATCACAAGCTGTCGGCAACGCGAACCCACCGAAGCTAATCTGCGCTTGCGCAGGTTAGCAGTAGGAATCATCGCCCTTTTAGGGCGGTGAGGAAGTCAACTTAAAAGTATCTTACGATATGATTAGACATAAATAATTAAGCATTACTTAACGCAAAATTTGGAGCTAGTATGACATTAAAAAAAGTTGTCATCACAGGTTTAGGTATTGTGTCATCCATTGGTGTTGGTGTTGACGCAGTTTTAAAGTCTTTAAAAGAAGGCAAATCAGGTATTAAAACCGCACCTGACTTTGTAGAAAAACAGATGCGCTCACAGGTTGCAGGTCTTGTTGATATTGATCTAAAAGCTTTAATTGACAGACGTGCCTTACGTTTTATGGGGGAGGCTGCAGCTTATTCTTACATTGCAATGAAAGAAGCTATTGCAATGTCAGGTTTAACAGAAGAAGAGATCTCAACTAACGATAGAATCGGTGTGTTCGCAGGCTCAGGTGGTGGTGACACTCAAGCTATTGTCGATGCTGCTGATAATCTACGTGAAAAAGGCATTAAGCGTGTAGGTCCATATGCTGTACCAAAGGCTATGAGCTCTACAACTTCAGCCAACTTAGCAACAGCCTTTAAGATTAAAGGCGCAAGCTTAACAGTAAGTTCTGCTTGTTCAACATCAGCTCACTGTATTGAACTTGCTTGCAATGAAATTGCCTTAGGCCATCATGATGTGATGTTCGCAGGTGGCGGTGAGTCTGCTCATTGGACTATCTCTTGCCTATTTGATGGTATGGGCGCTTTATCTAAGGGGTTTAATGAAACTCCTGAAAAAGCATCTCGTCCATATGATGCTAACCGCGACGGTTTCGTTATTGGCGCAGGTGGCGGTATTTTAGTTTTAGAGTCCGAAGAGCATGCTAAAGCACGTGGCGCTAAGATTTTAGCTGAGGTCGTAGGCTTTGGCGCAACATCTGATGGTTTTGATATGGTAGCTCCATCTGGTGAAGGTGCAGCGCGTTGCATGAAGAAAGCTTTAGCTACATGCGACTCTAAGATTGATTACATCAATACTCACGGTACAGCTACTGTTTTAGGTGATATTAAAGAGCTTGAGGCAATTCGTGAGGTCTTTGGTGATAATGCTCCTGCTATTTCATCAACTAAGTCTATGACAGGTCACGCCTTGGGTGCAGCAGGTGTTAACGAAGCTATCTTCTCACTGTTGATGATGCAAAATAACTTCATCGCTCCATCTATTAACATTGATGAATTAGACGAGCATGCTAAAGGCTTTGATATTGTTGCTAACAAGGCTCGTGAAACTGAACTTGAGACTGTTATGTCAAATAGCTTTGGTTTTGGTGGCACTAACGCTTCAATTATCTTAAGAAAGTACCATGGCTAAAGATACTTTAAGATTAGATAAAGCTGTATCACATAACTTTGATGTACCTCGCTCATATGCAGCAAAGCTGATTAAAGCAGGTGATGTTGAAGTAGACGGTGAGGTTGTAACTGATCCTGCTGCTAAGGTATCCATTGAAAGTCAAATTGTCATTGATGGCAATGAAGTAGCTGCCTCTGATGGCTTTAAAAAGCGTGTGTTTATGCTCAACAAGCCAAATGGCTATGTTTGTGCGGATAAAGATAACAATAACCCAATTGTTATCAATATCTTCTCAGATATTCCAAAGTTTACACAGATGCATTGTGTAGGCCGACTTGATATCGATACTACAGGTTTAATCATCGTAACTGATGATGGTGACTTAAATCATAAGATCACCTCTCCTAAAATGGGAGTTACTAAAACCTATAGAGCAGTTACAAAACTTCCTATTAAAGAAAAAGATGTAGAGTTATTTGCTCGAGGCTTAAAGCATCCTGAAGAGAAGACTAAATATAAGAGCGCACTTTTAGAAATTGTATCTGAAAACGAAGGTTTAGTTACCGTAACTGAAGGTCGTTTCCATGAGGTTAAGCGCTTGTTTGAATGCGTAGGCAATGAAGTTTTAGAGCTTGAACGCTTGTACATTGGTCAACTATCTTTAGATAGCACTTTAGAAGAAGGTGAGTATCGAGAAATGGATGAAGAAGAGCTTGATCTAGTCTTTAAACCTTACGAAAAATACCCTCAAGAGTAAAGTTCATATTACACAGCAAAAGCACTTTTAAGGCATAGCTTTGAAAGTGCTTTTTAGTTTTTTTAAGAATCAAAAATGTAAGTATTGCTTATAATGTAAAATATGATATACAAATGCATTTACTTATGTGATCTTGATAACAAAAATCCTTAAAAATAAATGTCTTTTAAATCACATAATTAGTAAGAATTTTTATTTGGCTAATTCTCTATACACAAAATATCAACTACAATTAGTTGGATAACACTTTTTGAAGCTTTTTTAATAGTGGGATGTTATGAATAAATTTAATAAAATCGCCCTAGCTGGCGCAATCTCCTCTCTAGTTACCTTTCAATCAGCTTTAGCTAACGATGAACTTGTCATTTGGGAAGACAATGGCGCGAGCTATGGTATTGAAATGGCAGCACGTGATTTTGCTCGCGAGAATGGTGTAAAGATTTCTATTCAAGAGCAAGATGGTGTTCAACAGGCTAACAAAGTTAAAGAAGCAATTTCTCAAGGTCAAAAGACTCCTGATATCTTCTTAGTTGTATCAGATCAAGTTCCAAGCCTAGCAAATGAAGGTATCATCTCACCAGTTGGCTTCATGGATATGGATGCATCTAAGTATGCTGAGATTTCAACTAAACCATTTAAGGTAAATGGTAAGTACTACGGTGCTCCTCGTTCAATTGAAACTCTGTTTGTTTACTACAACAAAGATCTTTTAGAGTACCCATTTGAGACAATCAATCAATACGCTCAGTTTAACCAAAAGATGATGTCTCAAGGTAAATACGGTTTAATCGGTAAGCTAGATCAGTTATACATTGCATATGGTACCTTATCAGGCTACGGTGCTTATATCTTCAAGCAAAACGCTGATGGTACTTACAACACCAATGATATTGGTTTAAATAACCAAGGTGCTGTTGATGCTGTTAAGATGCTAGGTGATTACTCTAAACTCTACCTTCCTAAGGATGTATTAACTCCTGATGGTTGGGGCGCAGTTGATACTTACTTCTGTGAAGGTAAGGCTGCTGCTGTTATCAACGGTCCATGGGCTTTAGGTAATTATGCTAAATCTGGCGTTAACTACGGTTTAGCTCCTCTTCCAAAATTAGCTAACGGCAACTCAATGCGCCCATTCTATGGTTCAAAGGGCTATGCTATTGCTGGCAATTCAAAGAACCATGCTTTAGCTGAAAAGTTTGTCCAATTCTTAAATCAGCCTAAGTATGCTTTAATTAGATACGCAGCTATTGCTGAGCTTCCTCCTATCAAAGCAGTATTAGAAGATCCGCTAATTACCAATGATGACTTTGCTAATGCAATTGCAATTCAGGTACAAAGTGCTGATGCAATGCCAGCTGTTCCTGAGTTAGGTAAAGTATGGGGCCCTATGGGTGATGCTTTATCTGATGTAATTAACAATGGCAAAGATCCAAAGCAAGCTTGTGATGAAGCTGTTGCTAAGATGAAGTAATTTTCAATTAAATTTATTCTTAAAAGGAGGCCGTATGACCTCCTTTTTTCATGCTCAAATTAGCTTTTCTTTGACATTAAACAATAAATTTTATCGCAATTACTTTTTCGCATTTTTAGCATTTCTATCCTATAATTAATGAAAATTGTATGCGTTTGCATAAGGCCTATGAAAAATATTATAAAAACACTAGTCTTTGGTACATTTTCATTTCTAACTATAAACACTACCTTTGCTCAAGACTTTCAAGAGCTAATTGTTTGGGAAGATAATGCTAAAAGCTCTGGCATTCGTGAGGCTGCCCTAGCTTTTGAAAAAGAGCATAACTGTCATGTTGTACTTGAAGAATCTGACGCTGTCCTCCACTTTAAGCGCTACCGTGAATTACCTCCAAACTATGACAGAAAACCTGATGTCTATGTTTTAGTCTCAGATAGATTATATGATGCAGTAACTGGGGAGCATCTTGAGCCTCTATCATTTATCAATAAGCGCACGTAAAACACCGTCGTTTACGGCGGTGATATAAGTGCGCGGTAAAATAATTTGACAACTCTGTTGTAAGACTATAATATAACAGTTATGCGTGCAGAAGTAATCTCGATTAGCAGTCAACATCTAGATACACCTACCCTTCATGAATTTTGTACAAAGGGCAGGCGTATACGTAATGGTGCTAACTACATCAAAAGAA
>Ga0256405_10006246_pt1 | contig 19335 bp, 13 predicted proteins | sample RumenRJG_02DNA_FD_189096 | JGI IMG/M metagenome (GOLD analysis project Ga0256405, IMG submission 189096) | Bovine rumen microbial communities from Lethbridge, Alberta, Canada - RJG_02 | ecosystem: Host-associated > Mammals > Digestive system > Stomach > Rumen | place: Canada: Alberta... | reverse complement strand
TGTAGTAAATCGTTTCATAATTTATCGTGTTATTGATTATTTCTGATGCAAAAATAATGCTTTTATAAGAATCTCCAAAAAGTAAATTCCATATTTTTCAGTAGGAATTTCCCTATCAACGACGGGAGAGACGGCGAAATGGCTGACCATACCGACAAAAAGGCGCTGCAAAAAACCAGATTTTCATCAGCCTAATGGGCGTGACAAAAACACATTTTTCCGGGAAGAGCGGGAATGTATATATATACAGAATCACCGTATATCTATACAAAAAAAGCAAGGGGTCAACTCTTGTTTTCCAAAAGTGCCACTTTTAGGATGCAAAAGGGGAACTTTTAGCCTCTAAAAGTGCCACTTTTAGAAGCCAAAAGTGGCACTTTTGAAAACCCATACTTAACCACTTGATTTCCAAAACATTACAAAACACCACCCTTTTTCTCGTCGAATGCATATTTATGCAATCGGAAATGGAAGGAAACGCCAGCCCGTCATGAAAAGAATGGTCAAAAAAGTTGCGAAGGAATACCCCATTTTGGTAAAGAACACGAAAAAAAGCGACAACACGTTTGGCAAAACAAACGAATATTTGTAACTTTGTCCAAACAAGATGAACGCAACAAGAGCCATTAAGACCGTCCTGCTGTTTGCCTTTCTGGCAAATATGCCTGCCCTTGCCCAGGAGCCGACAACGGTCATTGACCGCATCGTGCAGCAAATCAGGCTTTTCCCGCAGGAGAAAACCTATATGCACACAGATGCTTCCGACTATGCACCGGGCGACAGGATATGGGTGAAGGTCTATATCGTGAACGCCCTGACACACGAGCCGACGGAGGAAAGCCACTACGTGTATGTGGAACTGACGGACGATGAGGGACTGACCGTCAACCGCGTGAAACTGATGAACCGTGAGGGTATATATGCCGGATTTGTTGATATTCCCACTACGGCTGCCAGCGGTAAATACCACCTCCGCGCCTACACGGAGATGATGACCGAGCTGAAAGGCTATGAGGACATGAAAAGCATCTACGTCACAGGGAAGACGAAGGCTGACAAGAAAGGAAAGGCTGGCGGCTCGCCATCTGCAAACAAGCACATCCCACAGAAGATTCACTACGAGCGACAGGGTGAGAACATCAAAATCCGCATCGACCGGAGCCTCCACCACAAGGAGTTCTACCTGCTGGCTCACTGCCGCGGATACCCTTTCCTCACCCGAAAGATGAACAGCTCACAGACAATCGTGCTGCACCGCGACTCACTTCCCGCCGGAGTGGTTTCGCTCCTGTTGTTCGACACGAAATGGAACCTCCTCGCCCAGCGCCAGCTGTTTAGCAAAAACGATGCGGAGCGCTGTCAACTCACACTCACAACAGACAAAGGCAACTACCGAACGACGGAGCAAGTCAGACTGAAACTGGAAGCCCCCCAACTGAGGGAGGGCGAACGGGCAGACCTCTCCATCTCCGTCACCGGTCCCATCACGACCAAAGGGCATCGCCCCTCGTCGATTCTCGCGCATCTGCTGCTCGCCAGCGACGTGAAAAACGGCATCGGACGCCCGGAATGGCACTACGACCATCCCGAAACGACAGACACGCTCATCGCCAATCAGGCGTGGGAACGATATGACATCGGAGAAGTGGCGAAAGGAAAACTCAGACAACCGACGCTCACTCCCGAAAGTTCACAGACACTCTCAGGCAAGGTGCGCACGCTGATTTTCAAGAAGCCCGTCAAGAAAGCTGTCGTCACACTCATCTCCCCGCAGACCGGCAGATTCGCAATCACCAATACCGACGAGCACGGACTGTTCACCTTCACCGGCATCGACTCACCCGAAAACACGACTTTCGTCCTGAAAGCCGAGACGGAGAAAGGCAACGAGCGCATCGAACTGCAAGTAAAAGACCAAGTGTTCCCCGAATTCCCGGCAACAGCCCACAAGGACGACGAACCATACAAAGCCCACGAACACGAAGATATTTCGCTCGACTCGCTGATGATGCTCTACAACGACGGCATCTTCCTCGAGAGTGTAGAGGTAAAAGGCATCCTCCGCAATTCCGCCAGCGAAGGAGATGCCTATGCACGGGCATCCGACTTCTCGTTCGGACTGCACCAGATAGAGGAATTTGGCGTCACGTGCCTGCACGAACTACTCCGACGGATTCCCGGCATATTCCAACACGACGGACAGTTCTACCTCCGTGCCAGCACCAGCATCTACGGCGACAACCCCATCGTTTTCGCCATCGACGGAGTGCTCATGGATGCAGACTACGACCTGGACAATATACAGATGCAGGACGTGGCACGCGTGGATGTCTTCAAGACCGGTTCCACGGTCCTGTGGGGCGCACGCGGCGGTAGCGGTGTCGTGTCCATCACCACCAAAAACGGAGTATATGCGACCGAACAAGTGGAGAAAGTCAATCAGAAGAAGGTGACCCCATTAGGCTTCCAGCGAGACATGCCTTTCCACCACCCGTCGGGCATGAGAAAGACCCTCTACTGGAATCCCAACATCACGAGCGACACACTGGAGTTCGTCGCCTCAGAGATTCCCGGCGAATGCCGCATCGTCATCGAAGGAGTAACCAGCGAAGGACGACTGATTCACGAAGAGCATCTCGTCAAGGTGGGAAATACGCTCCCTGAATAATTCTGTGGAGGAAAAGTGTTATTTGAAAAAGAATTCCTATCTTTGCAGAAAGATTATTAACGTAATAACAGATATCGAGAAATGAAAACGATTTATGAATTCTCTGTCAAGGACAGAAAAGGACAAGACGTATCGCTCAGAGCATACGCAAACGAAGTTGTACTCATCGTTAATACCGCCACGAAATGTGGATTCACTCCGCAATATGACGAACTGGAAAAACTGTATGAGAAATATCATGCCGAAGGGTTTGAGGTGCTGGACTTCCCCTGCAACCAGTTCGGTCAGCAGGCACCAGGGACCGACGAGTCGATTCACGAGTTTTGCAAACTGACATTCGGGACGAAATTCTCGCGCTTCAAGAAAGTGAAAGTGAACGGTGAGGATGCTGACCCGCTCTTCAAATTCCTTAAAGAACAAAAAGGTTTCGCCGGTTGGGACATGGAACATCCGATAGCTCACATCCTCGACGACATGCTGTCGAAAGAAGACCCTGACTACAAGGAGAAATCAGACATCAAATGGAACTTCACCAAATTCCTTGTCAACAAGAAGGGACAGGTCGTGGCTCGTTTCGAACCGACAGAGAAGATAGAGAATATCGAGAAGCAGATTGTTGAACTGCTGAAAGCTTAAAATCCCCAGCAAAGAAGTTATATGGAACACGTTAAATGTTTGATAATCGGCAGCGGACCTGCCGGTTACACTGCTGCCATCTACGCCGGACGTGCCAACATCAACCCCGTACTCTATTGCGGACTGCAGATGGGTGGTCAACTGACGCAGACAACCATCGTTGAGAACTTCCCCGGCTATCCCGAAGGGGTGGATGCCAACCAGATGATGATGGAGTTTCGTCAGCAGGCGGAGCGTTTCGGTGCCGATATTCGCGACGGCATCATCGTGAAAGCCGACTTCTCGAAACGTCCCTATCGGCTGACGACCGACCGCAATGACGAACTCGAAGCCGACACGGTCATCATCGCTACCGGTGCCAGTGCCAAATATCTGGGGCTGGACGACGAAAAGAAATACAACGGTCAGGGTGTCAGCGCCTGTGCCACCTGCGACGGTTTCTTCTATCGCAAGAAGGTCGTTGCCGTGGTCGGTGGCGGCGACACTGCTTGTGAGGAAGCCACGTATCTGGCACAACTCTGTTCAAAGGTGTATATGATTGTGCGCAAACCCTACCTTCGTGCGTCAGACATCATGAAGAAGCGCGTTGAAAGCAATGAGAAGATTGAGATTCTCTATGAACACAACACGCTGGGACTCTATGGAGAAAACGGTGTCGAAGGTGCTCACCTCGTCAAGCGAAAAGGCGAGGCAGACGAAGAGCGCTACGACCTGCCCATCGACGGTTTCTTCCTGGCTATCGGACATCAACCGAACACGGAGATTTTCAAGGAGTGGCTGGAGTTGGACGAGACGGGCTACATCAAGACGCAGGGCGACACACCACGCACCAATATTCCCGGTGTGTTTGCCGCCGGCGACTGTGCCGACCCGCACTACCGGCAGGCTATTGTTGCTGCCGGCAGCGGTTGCAAGGCGGCACTCGAAGCAGAGCGATACCTGCAAGAGATTTGAGGTCTGAAGTTGACCTATTCCTTTTTGAATATCAGCTTCATTGTCTGAACATCAAGAGGTTGCATGGTGGGGAGTTTCAAACTCTTCACCATGTGCATTGTTCCCTTTTTATATTTTTGGAAATGGTCGGTCTTCAAATGATTTTGATAAGCCTCCTCTGAAGCATAGATTTCGAGGATGCGAATCTGCGCGGGATTCTCGGCACTCTGCATGGGGAACAGGCAGATAACTCCCGGCTCACGCTCCACACTCAACCCTTGTATAAATATACAAAAGCTGCATGCGCTTCGCACTGACGTCAATACTGACTCTTAGTCACTGCTGACTAATGACCGATTTGTGGCTTAAGGTTCCCCGTCACCCACAGCCCAAAGAAGGTAATCACACCGTTGAGCATCAGCAGTTCATAACCGAACTGATAGCCGAAAAAATGTCGCATAGCGCTGTCTGTCATGAAACAGATGACAGGCGACGCTATTGCTATATAGGGAACGGCACGGTCGTTGACCGGACGACGGGTGAGCAGACCGAACGCAAAGAGTCCGAGCAGCGGACCGTAGGTATAGCCGACAATCGTATAAATCGCATCAAGCATGCTCGATGAGTTCACTATGCGGAAAGTCATGATAAACAGCATAAAAACCACTGCCATCGCCAGATGCACCCGCTTACGCAATGTTTCATCGCTGTCGCGCTCACAGATGTCCACGCAAAAACTGGTAGTCATGGCTGTCAGTGCTGAGTCGGCACTGGAAAACGATGCCGCCACAACACCTATCGAGAAGAATATCACGACCGCCTCGCCAAGCATCCCGGTAGCAGCAAACATCGGTAGCAGTTCGTCGCCGCGGGTTGGCAGAGCCAGCCCCTCTTTCTGTGCCAACAAGAGCAGCAGTACGCCCAAGCCCAAGAACAGCAGATTCACAGGAACAAAGGCGAAACCATAGGTGCACATATCTTTCTGCGCCTCACGCAACGTCTTGCACGTCAGATTCTTTTGCATCATGTCCTGGTCAAGTCCCGTCATGACGACCACAATGAAGATTCCGCTGACGAACTGTTTCCAGAAATTCTGTGTGGAAAACCAATCGTCGAATACAAATATCCGGCTATGACTATCAGCTGCAACTGCTGTCACAGCCTCAGCGGGAGTCATTGACAAAGCACTGATTACGTGGATGATAATCAACGTCAGCGCCGCCAGCATGCACAACGTCTGAAACGTGTCCGTCCAGACCAGAGTCTTAATGCCTCCACGCCGGGTGTAAAGCCATATCAGCGCCACCATTATTACAACCGTGAGGGGGAAGGGCACACCCATGTCATCAAGCACAAAGCGCTGTAACAGAATGCACACGACATAGAACTTAATTGCTGCTCCTGCCATTTTCGACAACAGGAAGAATGCTGCTCCCGTTTTATAGGAGCGTTTGCCAAGCCGATTCTTCAGATAAGTATAGATGGTCGTCAGGTTCAGTCTATAATAAACGGGAAGCAGGACAAACGCCACGACGAAATAACCAAAGATAAAACCGATGCACGTCTGAAGATAAGTCATGTCTGATGCCATCACCATTCCCGGAACCGAAACGAATGTAACGCCGGAAATGGAAGCGCCTACCATTCCAAACGCCACCATGTACCATGGCGAACGACGTTCTCCACGATAGAAAGCCGCGTTTCCGGCACGGCGAGATGTCAGTCGGCTGACCGCCATCAAAAGCCCGAAATAGATAAGAACAGCAAGTATAATGCTCATAAGCACTGCAAAATTATAAAAAACGGGCGATTATATAAAAATCTTTTGCGAAAAAATTTTGCGACAAGAAAAAATGCTTTACCTTTGTTCGCACATTTATTAAAACAACTTGACAGAATGAAACAACAGAAACGTTTTCTCTTACAAGAGAACGAAATTCCCACGCAGTGGTATAACATTGCGGCAGACATGCCCAACAAACCATTGCCACCACTCAACCCAGCCACGAAAGAACCGCTGTCGGTAGAAGACTTGGCACACATTTTCAGTGAAGAATGCTCCAAACAGGAGTTAGACACCGAGCATGCATGGATAGATATTCCTGAAGAAGTGCTCGATAAATACAAATACTATCGCTCTACCCCATTGGTGCGCGCTTACGCCCTCGAAAAGGCGCTCGACACGCCCGCACATATCTATTTCAAAAACGAGAGTGTCAACCCTTTGGGCTCGCACAAAATCAATTCCGCCCTGCCCCAATGCTATTACTGCAAAAAAGAGGGCGTCACCAACGTGACGACTGAAACGGGAGCTGGTCAATGGGGAACGGCACTCAGCTATGCCGCCAAGGTGTTCGGACTGGAAGCCGCCGTCTATCAAGTGAAGATTTCCATGCAGCAAAAGCCCTACCGTTCGCTCATCATGCGTACGTTTGGAACGGCAGTGGTCGGTTCGCCATCTATGTCAACACGGGCAGGAAAAGACATCATCACTGCCGACCCGATGCACTCCGGCTCACTGGGCACAGCCATCAGCGAGGCGATTGAACTCGCCACGACGACACCGAACTGTAAATACACGCTCGGATCGGTGCTTAACCACGTTGCCCTGCATCAGAGCATCATCGGACTGGAGGCAGAGAAGCAGATGGAGATGGCAGGCGAATATCCCGACACGGTCATCGCCTGTTTCGGTGGAGGAAGCAATTTCGGAGGCATCGCCTTCCCGTTCATGCGCCATAACATGCTCGATGGCAGAACGACGAAGTTCATTGCTGCCGAGCCCAACAGTTGCCCGAAACTCACCCGCGGAGAATTCCGCTACGACTTTGGCGACGAGGCCGGTTATACACCACTACTACCGATGTACACGCTCGGTCACGACTTTCGTCCGGCAAATATCCATGCCGGCGGTCTCCGTTACCATGGTGCCGGCGTGATTGTGAGTCAGTTGCTCAAAGACGGAATGATGAGCGCCGTGGATATTCCACAGCTGGAGAGTTTCGAAGCAGGCATCCTGTTCAGTCGCACAGAGGGCATCATCCCCGCTCCGGAAAGCAGTCACGCCATTGCTGCGACCATCCGTGAAGCAAAGAAGTGCAAGGAGACGGGCGAAAAGAAAGTTATCCTCTTCAACCTTTCGGGACACGGGCTCATCGATATGACCGCATACGACCAGTATCTCAACGGCGACCTGCGCAACTACGACATTCCCGACAACGAAATACAGAAGAATCTGGAAAATCTTCAAAAAGTCATGTAGCCATGCCTATACAAAAAAGGAGTCATTGTCTCACAACAAGAGACAATGACTCCTTTTCTTATTCAGGCAGACGAACCAGCGTTCACCCTTCTATCTCGCGCAACACGGCGACAGCTTCACTGACCGTCGCCACATTGGCAACAATCATCAAGCGGCGCCCTTTCACCTCTTTCAGATTGCAGCGGCGGGGATTCACGCCCACGTATTGCAAGAGTTTTCCAAACGCGGCACTCTGATAGAACGGACTGGCAGCATTGCTGACAAACTGCAGACTCATCCTACCCTGTCGAAGGAAGATTTTCTCGGCACCAAGCCCGCGACCAAGACGTCTCAACGCCACCACCTGCAAAAGTTCCTCTCCCTCTTCCGGCATCGGACCGAACCGGTCTTCAAGTCGCTTGCGATAGGCATTCAGCGTTTCGTCGGAAGTAATACTGTCAAGTTCACGATAGAGCAATATTCTTTCATTGCTTCCCGGCACGTAATCATCCGGGAAATACATCTCCAAATCACTCTCCACACTACAATCGTCCACGAACTCATCACCTTTCACATCCCTTCCCTGCGCTATCTCCTCCGCGTAAAGGCTTCCGAACTCTTCATTCTTCAGTTCCGTAACCGCCTGATTGAGAATCTTCTGATACGTCTCATAGCCCAAATCCTCCATGAATCCGCTTTGTTCTGCACCGAGCAAATTGCCTGCGCCGCGCAGGTCAAGGTCTTGCATGGCGAGATTGAATCCGCTGCCAAGCTCCGAGAACGTTTCCAACGCCTCAAGCCGGCGACGAGCTTCGGGCTTTAAAAGAGACTTCGGTGGTGCCAACAAGTAGCAGAATGCTTTTCGGTTGCTGCGCCCCACCCTTCCCCGCATCTGATGCAGGTCAGACAGTCCGAACCGGTGCGCATCGTTGATAATGATGGTATTCGCATTGGGTATGTCAATGCCGTTTTCCACGATGGTCGTAGAAAGCAGCACATCGTAGTCGTAATTGATAAAACCAAGAATAATTTTCTCCAACTGTTCCGGCTTCATCTGTCCATGTCCGATGGCTATCCGACAATCAGGCACGTATTTCCGTATCGTTTGCTCTATTTCCTGGAGCGTATTGATGCGTGCGCTGACGAAGAACACCTGTCCGTTTCTACTCATCTCGAAGTTGACGGCATCAGCAATCACCTCATGCCCGTAGGTCGCCAGTTCGGTATAGATAGGATATCGGTTGGGTGGCGGTGTGCGCATGATACTCATGTCGCGTGCCCCCATCAGTGAGAACTGCAGCGTTCGCGGTATCGGTGTTGCGGTCAGCGTCAGTGTATCGATATTCGTCTTCATCTTGCGGAGTTTCTCTTTTACCGCCACACCGAATTTCTGTTCTTCGTCGATGATGAGCAGTCCGAGGTCTTTCCACTCCACGGATTTCCCGATGAGTTTATGCGTTCCGACCAGTATGTCTATCTTCCCTTCCTTCAAATCCTGGAGCAGCTGTTTCGTCTGCTTGGCAGAACGCGCCCTCGAGAGATAATCCACCCTGACAGGAAAACCCTTCAGGCGTTCGCTGAATGTCTGGAAATGCTGGAAACAAAGTACGGTGGTCGGCACAAGCACTGCCACCTGCTTGGAATCGCAGGCGGCTTTGAATGCTGCCCTGACTGCCACCTCTGTTTTTCCAAATCCCACATCGCCGCATATCAGCCTGTCCATCGGGCGAACACTCTCCATATCCGCCTTTACCTCTGCCGTTGCCTTCAACTGGTCGGGCGTGTCTTCATAAAGAAAGCCGGCTTCCAGTTCGTGCTGCATGAACGAGTCGGCACTGAAGGAAAAACCTTTCTCATGCTGCCGTCGGGCATAGAGCTTAATCAAATCGCGTGCAATATCCTTGATACGCTGCTTGGTGCGCTCCTTCATCCGCTCCCATGCCCCTGTCCCGAGCGTGGAGAGGCGGGGCGGTTCGCCTGTATCACTGCGGCGGTATTTCGATATTTTATATAATGAATGGATGGAGACGTCGGCAATATCACCACGCTGGAACACCAAGCGAATCACTTCCTGATAGCCCCCTTCCTTTCCGCTTCCTGCCGATGCGGGAATAGGGATGCGCACTAAACCGCCGAACTTACCGACACCATAGTCCACGTGTACCAAAAAGTCACCCAGTTCTATTTCCTGCAACTCTTTCATCGTAAGCGCCATCTTGCCCGAACGGGCAGCATCTGAACGCAGACTATATTTGTGATAGCGGTCGAAAATCTGATGGTCCGTAAACAGACACAGGCGCAATGTCCGGTCGATAAACCCTTCATGCAGCGTCTTTTCCAGCGGTTGAAAAGGAAGGTCATCACCGAGAATGTCTCGCAGACGCTGTGCCTGTTTCGCCTGATCCGTCAAAAGACAAATCGTATAGCCCTTTTCAAGAAGCTCTTCGTTGAGTGTCTGCCGAAGAAGTTCCATATTTTTATGAAACAACGGCTGCGCAACGATATCAAACCTGAGGGTTGCCTGCGGGACACCCGTCGGCTGATGTCCGAACTCTATACGGCGAAAAGACACCATTTCCTCGGAAAACTGCATCCCAGAGAGCAAACTGTTCTCACGGTGCATCGCCTCCATCTGCTCCTTCCGCTCCATCTCCGGCAATTCGTCCATGCGCTCGGTCAGCACCTGTGAAGATATACCATCCTGATATATCTGCTCTATCGTGTCGTGCACATACACAAAGTCTTTCAACACCACGACCGTCTCCTTCGGCAAGAAACGCATGAAAGGCACGCGCTCACTGACCATCACAGCCAATTCGGGCACTATTTCTATCCGCTCCTTCCGCTCTTTCGACAGCTGGTCTTCCACCCCGAACGTACGGATTGTGTCTATCTCGTCACCGAAAAAGTCTATACGGAATGGATATTCGCTCGAAAAAGAATAAACATCAACAATACTTCCACGAACAGCAAACTGACCCGGCTCATAAACATAGTCCACCTCTGAGAAACCAAGCTCACGCAACCGATTCTCCACATCCATCAAGCCCGTCTGCTGACCGACATGCAGAGACAAACGCGAATCGTCCATCTGACGCTTCCCCACCACACGCTCACAGAGCCCTTCGGGAGAGGTAACCACAAAGAGGGGCGTCCCTTCTGACGCCTTCAACGCAGCAAGCCGAGCCAACACCTCCGTCCGCAATATTTCATTGGCAGCATCGCGATGACCATACTTGAATGCACGGCGATAAGACGAAGGGAAATACAGCACCTGCCCATTGCCCAACAACTGCGTCAGGTCATGATAGAAATAGCCCGCCTCCTCCGCATCTTGGAGAATGAAAAGGAACGGCTGTCTGCATTTCTTAAAAATGCTTGCAAACAACAAGGGTGCCGAAGAGGCAATGAGCCCCTCCAGAAACATGGTCTTTATTGACTTTTTCTCTAAGGATTTAACCAGTCCGACAGCCTGCTGCGAGGCTGCATAGGACGACAAAAGATCGTTGATGGTCATCGCTACAACACTTACGCTTCGGGCATTTTCGGATACTTACGGAACCAACCGTCCCAACGGAGGCGCATCACACCGAAAAATGCCTCGCCGAAAATGCCTCCCGACATCTTGCTCACACCCTCCCGGCGGTTGACAAACACCACTGGAACTTCCTTGATGCGGAAACCAATCTTATAGGCGGTGTACTTCATCTCTATCTGGAAAGCATAGCCTTTGAAGCGAATCTTGTCGAGTTCTATCGTTTCCAACACACGGCGACGATAGCATTTGAAGCCCGCCGTCGTGTCGTGAATCTTGAAACCGGTCACCAAACGCACATACTTCGATGCAAAATAGCTCATCAAAACACGACCGATAGGCCAGTTCACAACATTCACACCACTCACATAGCGCGAACCGATAGCCACATCATACCCCTCTTTCGCGCAAGCATCATAAAGACGAGGCAAATCATTCGGGTCATGAGAAAAGTCGGCATCCATCTCGAAAACATAGTCATAACCATGCTCTAATGCCCATTTGAAACCAGTTATATACGCCGTTCCCAAACCCTGCTTGCCCTCTCGCTCGATGATAAAGAGGCGATCGGGAAAAGATTCAGCCATGAGCCGTCGGACAATCCCTGCCGTTCCATCAGGACTACCGTCATCCACAATAAGAATATGAAAAACCTTCTCCAGACCGAAAACGGCACGGATAATCTTCTCGATATTCTCTTTCTCATTATACGTCGGAATAATCACGACACTATCACTTGTACTCATGCACTCTTTTTTTTCGTTTCAATCTTCAATTTCCTGCAAATATACTGATTATTTTCGGAAAAGCGCGGACATTATAAATAAAAATAGCAGAAAAAGAAAACACAGAAGGGCTGACCCAAACAGCCAGCCCTTCCCACCACAAAATGTAAAAAAGCACGAAGCCTCTACATTTTTCCTATAAGACCTTTTTCCGTTCCACTGATAAAGGAAATCACCTTACGGATTTCCTCACTGTCAGGAATCTGTTCCTTAATCTGGTTAAGCGCATCGAACACGCTGATTTGTCCGTTGAACATCAGGCGGTAAGCATTAGCAATATGCTTCTGCACTTTTTCGTCTATCCCGTAGTTCTTGCACATCACAGTGTTCACTCCGCCATAAGTAGCATTACTCTTCACGATGGCATAAGGAGGAACGTCCTTCGAGAAAGTGGTGCCTGCCTGTATCATGGCACCTTCTCCCACCCGTGAATCGGCATTCTCTATGACGCTGGACGAGAAAATCACACCATTATCAATCAGACAATCCCCGGCAATCTTCGTACCGTAACCGAACACACACGCATTGCCCACCTTGGTGTCATGGGAAATATGCGCACCTTCCATCAGGACATTGTCATTGCCAATCACGGTTTGACCGCCAGCATGCGTGGCACGGTTGATGACCACATTCTCGCGGATGATATTATTGTTACCGATGATACACTCGGTTTTTTCTCCGCGGAAGTTGAAATCCTGTGGCAGGGCACCGACGACAGAGCCCTGATGCACCTTGTTACCACTCCCCATTCGCGTGCCGTTCAGGATGCTTACGAACGGAAAGATGATGCAGTTGTCACCAATTTCCACATCTCCCTCGATATATGCGAAAGGAAATATCTTGCAGTTCTCGCCGATTTTCGCTCTCGGGTCGATTTCTGCTCTTGCACTTATTTCACTTGCCATAATTACTTTCTATTATCGTTTATCAATTCATTTAGCACCTCCACCCAATGCCTGATAGAGATTCACCACCGCCTGCATCTTATGGAAGTCATCGGTGATTTTCGACAACTGCGCATTGAGAAGACTCTGCTGAGCCGTAATCACTTCCAGATAGCTGCTGCCGGAACTCTTGAAGAGCAACTGTGTGTGCTCCACATTCTTCTTCAGCACGTCTATCTGCTGGGTTTCCAACGCACTCTTTTCGTTCGACGAATTGTATAGCACAAGAGCGTTCGACACCTCACTGCCCGCTTGCAAAACGGTGTTCTGCCAAGTGTTGTAAGCCTGCTCGTATTGAGCTTCTGCCACACGCAGCCCTGCCGTCAGCTGTCCTTTCATAAAGATAGGCTGTACCAAGCTTCCAACAGCCGAGAGCAACCATTTTCCGGGATTGACGACTCCGCCTCCTGCACTGTTGGTAAACGTACCTGAGGGTGAAATCGTCAGACTCGGATAGAAGCGCGAACGGGCTGTCTGCACGTTGTAGAAGCACTGTGCCAGATTCATCTCCGCCGCATGCACGTCAGCACGGTTGGCAAGGAGTTGGATACCCACTCCCGTAGAGAACTCGCTCGGCAGCGACTGTTCCTCAAGCTTTCCGCGCGGAATTTGTTGTGCCGGCTGTCCGAGGAGCAGCGAAAGTGAGTTTTCCACTTCGCGTATCTGCCGTTTCATCTCTGCAGTCTGTGCCTGAACGGAATAGTAGTTCGCTTCCGCACTCTGCACACTCGTCGAGCGGGCACGTCCCAGATCCATCTGCAGCTTCATCAAGTCCCACGTATCTTTCGTCAGCTTTGTCATGTCGCCCAAAATATTGAGCTGACTGTCGAGCATCAGAAGGGTGTAGTACATGTTGGCAACATTCGAGATGATATTGCATTGCACAACGGTCTGATAATCTTTTGTCTGCAGGAGCGCCATCTGTGCCGAACGCTTTTGCGAAAGCAGATTGCCGAACAAATCGACATTCCAGCTGGCAGCGATTGGCAACTGATAGGTCTTCGACGCCTTGCCGCCGTCCCACGAGGCTATGGTTCCCTGTGGCGTGAAGGTGAACTGCGGAAGGAACGCCAGTTTGGCTGCCTTCAGCTGTGCCTCCACCATCTTCACGTTGAGTGCAGCATTGAGCATATTGACGTTATTTCCAAGCGCCGTCTCAATATGGCGTTGCAGCAGCGGGTCGGTGAACACACTGCGCCACGGCAGGTTACCGAAACTCAGCGTGTCGGTAGCCAGCAGCGTATCGGAAACGGATACTGCGTCACGAATCAAACCTGTCGTCTTCACATCCGGACGCTCATAGGTTCCGTACAGGCTTTTACAACTGACAACGGTCAATGCCGCAAGCCCAATCAGTAGGATATTCTTTTTCTTCATCATAGCTTATTCCTCCAGTTTATAATCTACGGGACGACCACTTGCATACTGCTCCAGTTCGCCAGCCAGATCGGCATCTTCTTCCTCATCGAATTTCAGCGGTGTGAACTTCTCCTGCAGGGACTGGAAGATGACAAACAATGCGGGCACTACAAATACCTGACAGATCGTACCTATCAACATACCACCGACGGCGGCGGCACCGAGCGTCTGGTTTCCGTTCTTGCCCACACCCGAAGCAAACATCATCGGGAGCAGACCGATCACCATTGCGAGCGAGGTCATCAGAATCGGGCGCAGACGGGCTGCAGCTCCGAGCACTGCCGACCATGAGATTGCCATACCCGTCTGGCGGCGTTCCAAAGCGAACTGCACAATCAGGATGGCATTCTTCGCCAACAGACCAATCAGCATAATCAGCGAAATCTGCATGTAGATGTCGTTGGCATGACCGAACAACTGCGTGAACAGGAAGGCTCCTGCCAGTCCGAACGGTACGGAGAGGACCACCGACAAGGGCAGAATGTAACTTTCATACTGCGCTGAGAGAATCAGGTAGATGAAGATGAAGCAGAGCACGAAAATCAATGCCGTCGAGTTCGTCGAGCTGGCTTCCTCACGGGTCAGACCGGAGAACTCATAGGTATATCCTTGCGGCAGCATCTCCTGCGCCACTTCTTCCACCGCCTTGATAGCCTCACCCGTAGAATAGCCGCTGTTGACAGTAGCCGTCACGTTGATACTGGTGAAGAGGTTGAAGCGGTTGATGTTGGCAGGACCATACACGCGCTTCATGGAGCAGAACTCATTGATGGGAGCCATGCCATGCGGCGTGCGCACATAGATACTGTTCAACCCTTCGGGTGTCTTCCGACTTTCGGGGTCGCCCTGCACCATCACACGGTAGAGCTTACCGTAGGCGTTGAAGTTCGAAGCATACAGACCTCCGTAATATCCCTGCAGCGTGGTAAGCACCAAGGAGGGCGAGATGCCCGATTGCTTACACTTTGCCACATCCACGTCAATCATATACTGCGGATAGTTCGGGTTGTAAGAGGTCATCGCCATCTGAATCTCCGGACGCTTGTTCAGCTCTGCCAGATACTGCATGGTGATGTTATAGAACTTGGTCAGGTCGCCGCCAGTCTTGTCTTCCATCACGATGCTCAGACCGTTTGACAGCGAGTAGCCCTGCACCATCGGCGGGGCAAACGCCAGAATCTGCGCATCCTTTATCTGGGCTGCCTGTTTATAGATCATACCCAGCACCATGTTGGCGTCCATCGGATTGATGACCCACGACATCAGCCAGTCTTTGAAGCTGGATATCTCCGGTTTGCGCTCGGAGAAGGGTTTGAGTTTGATGATGAACGTCGCCTGGTCTGAACCGGCACCGGCAATAAAGTTATAGCCTTGCAACTGCTCGCGGCTCTGAATGGCTGGGTTCGAAGCCAGCATCGAGTCCACCTGGTCGATAATCTCCTGGGTGCGTGCCACGCTGGTTGCAGGCGGCATGCTGACCATACAGAACAGTGTTCCCGTGTCTTCGTCGGGCACCAGACCGGTCTTCGTCGTCTTCATCGTAACCACCAGGGCAACGATACCTATCAATACGGCGATGCCGATAGCCATCGGCTTGCGCACGAGCTTCTCCACGCTCTTCTTATACTTGCCTTGTATCTTCTCATAAGAGGTGTTGAAAGCGGTGTGGAATCGCTCCACGCGACTCATCTTGCGCTCCGTTCCGTCCTCGTTCTTCGGCTTCAGGAAGATGGCACAAAGTGCCGGAGACAGCGTCAGGGCGTTCAGAGCCGAGATAAAGATGCTCACCGCCATGGTCACACCGAACTCCCTGTAGAACGTTCCGGACGTTCCGCCGATGAACGACACCGGGATGAACACCGATGCCATCACGAGCGTGATGGAAATAATCGCACCGGAAATCTCATTCATCGCGTCGATACTTGCCGTCAGCGCACTCTTATAGCCCATATCGAGCTTGGCATGCACGGCTTCGACCACCACAATGGCGTCGTCCACCACAATGGCAATCGCCAGAAGCAATGCCGAGAGCGTGAGCAGGTTGATGGAGAAGCCGAAAATACTCAGGAAGAAGAACGTACCGATGAGCGATACCGGCACGGCAATCATCGGAATCAACGTCGAACGGATGTCCTGCAGGAACACATATACCACGAGGAACACGAGCAACAGCGTGATGAACAGCGTCTTCACCACCTCCTCGATAGATGCGAAGAGGAATTCGGTCACGTCGTAATTGATTTTATAAATCATGCCCGGCGGGAAGTTCTTGGCTTGATTCTCCAACTCTTTCTTCACTTCGCTGGCAATCTGTGTCGCGTTCGAACCGGCAATCTGCTGCACCATACCCATCACTGAGGGCTTGTTGTTGTTCTTCATGGACACGCTGTACTGCAATCCGCCCAGTTCAATCTTCGCCACATCCTTCAGTTTCAGTGTCTGACCGCTCTGGTCGCTGCTGATGATGATGTTGCCGAACTCCTCGGCGGTCTTCAGTCGTCCGCGGTAACGCATGGTATATTCGAACGCCACGTTGCTCTGCTCACCGAACGCGCCGGGAGCCGCCTCGACGTTCTGCTCTGCCAGTGCACCGGTGATGTCGGTCGGCATCAAGCCGTACTGCTTCATCACCTCGGGCTTCAGCCAGATACGCATCGAATAGGTTTTCATACCGGGCGACTGCACGTCACCCACACCCTGGATACGCTTCAGCGCCGGCACGATGTTGATGTTGGCATAGTTGGTCAGGAACTCGTCGTCATAGCGACCGTCGGAGGTCAGCGTGTACATGATGACCTGCGAAGTCTGGCGCTTCATGACGGTCACACCGACGCGCGTCACCTCGGCAGGCAGCAACGCCTGTGCCTGGCTCACACGGTTCTGCACGTTCACCGCACACATGTCGGCATTGGTTCCCTGACGGAAATAGATTTGGATGCTCGCCGAACCGGCATTGGATGCCGACGACGTCATGTAGGTCATGTTCTCCACACCGTTGATACTCTCCTCCAGCGGTGCGAGCACGGAGTTTTTCACCGTCTCGGCATCGGCTCCCTGATAGGTGGTATAGACCACTACCGTCGGCGGGGCGATGTCGGGATACTGCTCTATCGGCAGCGATACGAGTCCGATGAATCCCAGAATGACGATTAGCACGGAGATAACCGTCGAGAGTACCGGACGTTTTATGAATGTTGTAAATGTCATGTTTTCTCGTCTTTGGTTATCTTATCATTTATTTCATGGCATCGCCGAACTTGCTCGGAGAGCTCTGGTTCTCACCCAGTTTCTCTGCCTCTGCCACCTTTTTCTCATACTGCTCGGGGGTGATGGGCTTGATTTCCATATCGTCGCTGAGCTTCGTCAGTCCGTTGGTCACATACTTGTCGCCGACCTTCAGGCCGCTCGTCACTACATAGTTCATGCCGTCATTGTGCGGAGCCACCGTGATTTCGGTATATTTCACCTTGTTTTTCGCGCCGAGCACATACACGAAATACTTGTTCTGCACCTCCATCACGCACTGCTGCGGAATGACGATGGAGTTGGAGGCGGTCTTCGGAATGATAATCGAACCGGAACCGCCGCTCTTCAGCAATCCCTGGGGGTTGGGGAAACGGGCAATCATCGACACGGCACCCGTGGCAGCATCAATGACACCGCTCACTTTCGACACGTGTCCCGCCTGGTTGAAAATCGTACCGTCAGCCAACTGAAGTTTCACTTCGGGGAACTCGGCAATCGCATTCTTCATGCTGCCGGAGGTCTTCGTCATCTCCAGCATGTCTTTTTCCGCCATCGAGAAATATACTTCCATCACGCTGTTGTTCGAAACCGTGGTCAGTGCGGGCTGAACCGAGGGGCTCACCAGCGTTCCAACCTTATACGGCAGACTGCCGATGATGCCGCTTGCAGGGCTCTTCACATAGCAGAAGCTCAGCGCCTCGCGCGCTGCCGAAAGGGAAGCCTGCGCCTGTGCCAACTGTGCCTGCGCACTTTCATAGGTGTTCTTTGCCGTCTGAAGTTCATAGTTTCCGATGACGCTGCTCTCAAACAACTTCTGACTGTTGTCGTAAGTCAGCTTCGCCGTATTCACCTGCGCACGAGCCGTGTTCACCGCAGCCTGCGCCTGGCGCACTTGTGCCTGCGACGGACCGTCGTCAAGTGCGAAGAGCATCTGACCGGCACCTACCGACTGACCTTCCTGAACATACACGCGGGTGATAAACCCGGTCGTCTTCGGACGTATCTCCACGTCCTGAACACCCTTGATGGTTGCCGGATACGACGTCTGCAAGTCGGCATTCGACGTGCCGACCGTCTTCACGGGAAACTCATTGTCGCCAAAATTGGGCATGCCACCCTTCTTTCCACCACAGGAAACCAACAGGGCTACCATCGCTGCCACAAGCAAAATTCTGTCTTTTTTCATCTCAATAATATGTTTAAATTTTGTCGTTATCTGAAAACTTCTTTATTGCATTTAAGTTTTTCAAGGTGCAAAAATAATAGGTTATTTCCAAAAAACCACACTTTTGCCTTCACATTTAACATATATTGGCGAATATTCGACTGTTTTCAAGCCACACACAAGCATCATCGGGGCAAAGAAAAAAATGACGGCAGAACACGAATGAAAACACCAAAAATCCACACGCATATTTATACAGTTTCGCCGTATAAATATAACACCTGAACTTTCGTTTTCTAAAAGTTGAACTTTTGGCTCCTGAAAGTTGAACTTTTGCACGCTAAAAGTTCAACTTTTGCAATGCGAAAGTTGAACTTTTGGAAAGCACCTCTTAACATCTTAACAATCAACATGTTACAAACCGTACCCCAACTCGCACCCCACTGCATAAATATGCAAAAGCACCCATCTGCCCGAATCTTATTGACCGCAGATTGTTTCTTTGCGGGCGGATACATTGGTCCGCCCCTACATCACAAATGAATGAAGAATGATGATTGGAGGTTGTTTTACCACCCCACCCCTGCCCCTCCCCTCGGCGATGGGAGGGGAGTGAAGTTAGTGGCTTCCCCCGTCAGGCGCTCCCCTCCCTTCTCAGGGGAGGGGCAGGGGTGGGGTCTCTCCTTCCGTCAGGCGCTCCCGCCCCATTGGGGGAGGGCTAGGGAGGGGCCCTCATTTAGCGTCGAGTCCCATTTGTTTAGCC
>Ga0256405_10006245_pt1 | contig 19346 bp, 11 predicted proteins | sample RumenRJG_02DNA_FD_189096 | JGI IMG/M metagenome (GOLD analysis project Ga0256405, IMG submission 189096) | Bovine rumen microbial communities from Lethbridge, Alberta, Canada - RJG_02 | ecosystem: Host-associated > Mammals > Digestive system > Stomach > Rumen | place: Canada: Alberta... | reverse complement strand
AGAGGGTGCGTAAGCATGTCTGGAGAAAACAGGCAGATCGGAGAGTGTACCGGGTCAATGCCCATACCTCTTCTTTACACGATCCAGGTAATCATTTAATGAAAGATTGCCAGCAGCAAGGGCTTTCAAGTCATTCCTACAATCCGAAGAGATGTGCAGATTTTCTAATTCAAGAGTTTTCTCTGTCTGGCGGATGAGATTAACCTGATGTGGACTCAGAGTATATGTCAGATATCCGTCTGACTTCATAACTCTTGTGATCAGAGATATTACATAATCAGGCGGAGTTGCAATTCCTTGTTCCCAGTGCTGAATGTTGGCTACAGGGATATTAAATAATTGGAGAAAGAATTCTGACTCATACCGACAGTTTTCCTCAGTTCTTTGATGGCATTCATGGACGGCCTCCTTTCAGTCTATATATTAAAATTATATGTTATTAGCATACAGCATTCATGGAGCATTCAGATCGGATTTCCTAATTTTTCTCTATTAAAAACCAGTTCAAAATTCAGTGTTTAAAATCAGAAATTGCATGTCTTATTTCCTTTTTTTTGATATTGCGGAGCAGGGAATCCTCTTACCATGGGAGTATCACGACGGAAGGCGGGAGGAATCAGCCATGTTATCTGTGAGAGAGACGGGAAACTGGACGGATCGTTATACGGATCGAAGGATATTCGGGAATTTCATCGAGCTTGGATTCGGCAGACAGATCGACGGTCTGTGGAGCGAGATGCTGTTTAACCGGGCGTTCCGACATGTACCGGAATATACATACAAAACCTGGGAATGGCTTGGTCTGGATCAGGAACACTACAATGACAAGGCGCCGTTCTGGCACAGCGGATATGAGCAGTTTGACTGGGAGGCGGTGGGCAGTCCGAAGGTCTCTCATTCCTTAGGAACCTATACCTACAAGGGAACGACCTCTCTGCTGTTGGAGAATACGCAGGAGGGCAGTGAATGTGGGATCCGGCAGCAGGGCGTCCATCTGAAGGCGGGGCGGGAATACCGGTTCCGTCTGTTTGCGGGATACCAGGGCAGACTTAGCCAGGCCGGACTCAATGGATTTGGCACGGCGATTCAGTCGGCAGAAGAAAAGCGGATGGAAATCCGCCTCGGGAGGAACCGGAAAGAAATCGCGTTGACAACGATCCCGCGCCTGTATGAGTGGTCGTTCACGGCAGAGGCAGATGAGATCGCGGAGATATCGCTCGTGTTCTCCTTTCAGGGCACGCTGATTCTTGCGTTTTCCTCGCTGATGCCGACAGATGCGCTCTCCGGATGGAGAAAGGATGCGGTAGAACTGCTGCGTCAGACGGATCCGTCAGTGGTGCGGTATCCGGGCGGCTGCTTTACCAGCTTTTATCACTGGGAGAGTTCTATCGGTGACAGAGACAGAAGGGAACCGCAGGAGAGCTATTACTGGGGCGGCATAGAGGAGAATGACTGTGGTCTGGATGAGTTCATGGAACTGGCTCATCTGGTCGGATTTGAACCGCAGATTTGCTTCAATATGATGACCTCGGAACCGTTCAAGGCCAAGCAGATGGTGGAGTATCTCAACGCTCCCGCAGACGTGGGAATGGGAGAGTATCGTGCGCTGAACGGCCATCCGGAGCCGTATCACGTCAGGCTGTTTGAAATGGACAATGAGCCTGACCGGAAGTGGTCCGCCGAACAATATGCGGAGCAGTGCGTCCTGTTCGCCAGAAAAATGCGGGAAGCATACCCGGAGATCGAGTTCATGATGGCAGCCTACTGTTTTGACCCGGGACTGCTGAGAAGAATGCTGGAGATCGCCGGGCAGGACGTCCAGTATGTGATCTACCGGCAGGGAGATCCTGATTTTGTCCGCAAAATTCTGCCGATTCTCCGGGAATACAATCAGACGCATGGGACGGATGTGAGACTCGTCGATACCGAATGGCTTCCGCCCATGAGTACGCCGGAACCCTATGAGGATCCGGAGATGGCAATGGAATTTTCCTGGTACGGGCAGATTCGCAATGATGTGAAGAACAATTTCAGCTCGCGGCAGGTCGGATGGAACTACGCCCTCAACGGCGCCCACCGGCTGCTGGATTACATCAGCTACGGCGGTGAATTTGCGCTGGCCAATTTCAATAACATGTGCAACACATGGGGACAGAATGTTGTGGAATGCACGAAGGACAGCGCGTTTCTGTCCTGTATGGGCCAGGTGTTCCGGTTTTTCGGAAAGAAATTTGAGCCGTGCGTGGCGGAACTCTGTGAGACAGGGGATAGGAATGTGTTTGCGGTCCGCACCAGAACGCAGAGCGGCAAGAACCAGCTGTACGTCGTCAATCACCTCTCAAGACCGGTGAGTCTCACGCTGCCGGAGGGGGATTGGAACGCCGCAGAAGGGCTCAGTGCCCCGCACCGGATTTCTCAGGAAAAGGAGCATCAGCGGGAGGTGCGGGAGATAGCAGTTCCCTGTGAAGATGGCATCGCGGAGCTGCCGGGACTGTCGGTCGTATGCTTTTCGGAAGGGTAAACAATCAGGAATGAGAAACCGTCACACAGAAAGGAGAGCGGAGATGAATAAGCGGATGGTGGAAACAGAGAGTGGAAAGCTGCAGGGAATCTTTGGCTGGGATCCGAGGATCACTGTGTTTAAGGGCGTGCCGTATGCGAAAGCACCGGTCGGAGAACTGCGCTGGAAGGCTCCCCAGCCGGTCGAGCCGTGGGACGGCATCCGGATGGCTGACCAGTATGGACCGATTTCCTGTCAGCCGGTGCCCGGATTGAATCCGGCGGAGTTCTGGACCCGGGAAATCCATCCTACCGGCACGGAATTCGAGATGAGCGAGGACTGCCTGTATCTGAATATCTTTACGCCGGCGCGGACCGGGGAGGAAAACCTGCCGGTTCTGTTCTATATCCATGGCGGCGGATATAAGGGCGGCTATCCCTATGAGGTGGAGTTTGACTGGGAACATATGGCCAGAAAAGGAATGGTTGTTGTGGCTGTCACGTATCGGCTGGGAGTGATGGGATTTTTCGCGCATCCGTGGCTGCGGGAAGAGGATCCGGAGGCTGCTGAGGGCAACTTCGGTCTGCAGGACCAGCTCGCGGCGATCCGCTGGGTGCACCGCAACATCCGCGCATTTGGCGGAAATCCGGACAAAATCACGATCGCGGGACAGTCGGCCGGAGCAGGCAGCGTGCAGAATCTGCTGTCCTCTCCGCACTCCAGAGGACTGATCGCCGGGGCAATCGTGGAAAGCGGCGTGACCGTCGATTTCAAGGATGCGCCGCAGGGACTGACACCGTACACGCTGGAAGCGGCGGAAGAAAACGGGAAGAAGCTGATGGAACTGGCAGGCGCCTCCAGTCTGGAGGAGGCGCGGCATATTCCGGCCGAGGATCTGGTTCGTATTGAGGATCAGGAAATGGGGAGAGGATTCCACTTCCAGCCGGTGGTCGACGGGAAATTTCTGCTGGAGACGCCGTGGGAAGCGTTTCTGCATGATCACACAGATCGTATTCCGGTGATTGCAGGCTACAATGAGGGAGAGACGAAGAGCTTCAAGCATCTGTTCAATGACCTGCCGGAAAACATGGAAGACTTTGAAAAATACGCGGAACGGTATGGGGACAGAGCAGAGGAATTCAAGCGGCTATGCAATGTGCACACCGATGAACAGGTGAGACAGCTTTTTGATCAGGACGATGCATTCTCCGATCTGATCACAGGGACGCTGCTGTTCGGCATCCTGGAAGCAAGGCAGGGGAGAAAAGCCTATCTTTATCAGTTCGGGGCGGAGATTCCGGGAGACGACGCCGGTGCCTATCATGGCTGTGAGATGTGGTTTGCCTATGACAGCCTTGCCAGATGCTGGAGGCCGTTCAAGGGAAGTGCCTATGATCTGGCCAGACAGACCAGCTCGTACTGGACCAATTTTGTGAAATATGGCGATCCGAATGGAACAGATACGTTCGGTGAGCCGCTGCCGGAGTGGCATAACTACACGGCGCAGAATCCTGTTGTGATGGAATTTAAGGACAAGCCGCAGGGGAAAAATCACACCCTGGATGCATTAATGGAGTTTCGCATGACTGATATGGCCGGCATGGAAGCCGTAAGAAAGGAGTAATCGATGGTGCGGCAGAAAGTGACGGAATTCGTCTGCGATGAGAACTATCCGGTTGCGCAGACGGAGCAGGGAAAACTGCGCGGTTTTCTTCTGAACGGGACGTTTCAGTTTCTCGGGGTCCGCTATGCACAGGCAGGGCGATTTGAGATGCCGGAGAAGCCGGCACCCTGGACCGGTATCCGGGATGCCTGCGAATATGGCTATTGTGCGCCGGACATCATGGGAGGTGAACCCTGGGGATGGTTTCTGACGCCGAGGCGGAAATATTTCACCAGCGAGGACTGCCAGTATCTGAATATCTGGACGAAACATCTTCATGACGGCGCCAGACGGCCGGTCATGGTGTGGATCCATGGCGGCGGCTTTTTTGGCGGCAGCGGCATTGACCTCGAGGCTTATGACGGAGAAGCCCTGGCCGGAGACGGGGATGTTGTCGCCATCACGCTGAATCACCGGCTCAATTTATATGGGTTTCTGAATCTGTCGGAGTATGGAGAGGAATTCTGGAACTCCGGCAATCTGGGGATTGCCGATCTTGTCGCGGCGCTGCAGTGGATTCATGACAATATCGGAGAATTCGGCGGCGATCCGGACAATGTGACCATCATGGGGCAGTCCGGCGGCGGCGGAAAGATCCTGTGTCTGATGCAGACGCCGGCGGCGGATGGATTGTATCAGAAGGTAATTATTCAGAGCGGTGTGCTCAGCGAGGAGGAGCATGACAGCTCAAAGGAGCTGGCGGAGGGGATGCTGCGGGAACTGGGCATAACCAGGGAATCGATCCAGAAAATCAGGACCGTACCGCAGGAAGCGCTCTGCAGGGCTGCATGGGAGGCGTCCGGAAAGGTTCTGGGTATACCGCAGCCGGCGGCGTGGGGACCGACCGTCAATGCGTATTATCCCGGGAGCTGCTTCACACATGGATTTCGGAAGGAAACAGCCGGCATTCCGATTCTGATCGGATCCAACCTGTTTGAGCTGGATGGCCGGAGTCCGGAGGGACACAAGGAGAATCTGACGGAGGAGGAAAAGGAAGCAATCGTCGCGCAGAGAACGGGCGGTCTTGCGCAGGATGTGATGCGCGCGTTCCGGAAAGCATATCCGGATATGAGCGACGCATATGCCGGGATGACAGATACGCGCTTCCGGATTCCTACGATCCATTACTGCCAGAGACGCATCCAGGCGGCGACAGCACCGGTATTCAATTATGTTTTCGCCTACGAAAGCCGGTTCCATGGCGGTGTGATTCTGGGACACGGCGGAGAGCTGCCGTTTATGTTCGGCAATGCGGACCGCCATCCGGCCATGTATCAGGGAGAGAATTCGGAGAAGCTGCAGAGACAGATGGAAGGCGGCTGGATTGCGTTCGCCTATTCCGGAAATCCGAATCATCCGGAACTGCCGATATGGAAGCCGTTTACGGAAGAAAAGCAGGAATGCATGATTTTTGGAAGAAACACAGGACTTTCCGGAAAACAGGATGCGGAGCTGCTGGAACTGCTGAAAAATCGGAAACCGCAGCAGATTCATTTTTCATAAGGTCTTAGCACATGCGGCGGCTGCCCGGCTGATTTGACAGCGATTCAGTACGCTGATGTAAATTTGCGAGGGGGTTCTGAATCATTGTCTGATTTATTATAATGATTACGAAGGAAAGTCAGAACAGGAAGCTGCAGCAGGGGTTGTTTCGGATTGAAGCGGACGTGGTCTTTCAAACAGGTACAGGGAATTCTCTGGGCGGTCATGATTGTGGCGCTGGCGGCAATCATGACCATTTTGAGTACGATTTTTTATCGGAACAGCAGGCAGGAATATCTTCATACTGTTAACTCTATGGCGGAGAACTATGCGTCAGATTTTGACAGAGATATTGGGTCCTTAAAAAAACTGGTGGACAGCATCTATATTAATGATGGGAGTTTTTACCGTCTTCTCAGGCCCGGAGCGTCGGAGTTTGAATGGTTTGGTGCGACATATCATCTTCAAAATACTTTAGAGAGCGCTGCGGGTTCTCTGGATTTTATGGGAGGGCTGTTTGTATATGATGCGGGAAAACATTCTATGAGGAGCCGTTACAGCAGTTATCCGGCAGCGGCGGAAACTGTTGAGTTGAATCAGGCGCTGCGGGATGCACTATGCGCATTTCCTGATAAGAAAAGGAATATTCAGATATGCTTCCAGTGCAGGAGCGAAGATTATTACATATATGGCTGGAGAACAAGAAACATATATCTGGGCTATATCATAAATTTATCCCGTTATAATTACGAAAAGCTGGAAAGAACACAGGGGCTTGCCTTTGTGCAGAATGGTACGTTGCTGACACACACGCCTGATATTAGTTTTGACTGCAGCGAAGCGGCAAATTGTTGGGAAAGCCAGGATGCAACAATAGAGAAGGATGGAATTGCCTATTCCGCTAAACCGATATCCATTCCGGATATGCAGATGGTCTTTTTTCAAAAATCAGGTGTAAGAATGAGTCTATGGAAACAGACTGACTTCTGGGTTTTCCTTTTTCTCACAGTAATGGTGATTGTTGCAGTAATGTACAGCTTCAACCGGCTGATTCAATGGAGTATGTTTACTCCGGTGATGCACCTTGCAAAAAGACTGCAGACAATGAAGGCAGGAGAGGATAAGCAGCAGGATTCAGCGCAGCCCTCCCGCATCCATATCGCAGAGATCGACAGGATCAACGAGCAGATGAATGCCATGCTGGATGAAATTCACAGTCTGCAGGACAGGCAGTATCAGGAGAAAATGAGAGCAGATCATGCGCAGCTGCAGTACTATCAGCTGCAGATCAATCCGCATTTTTACCTGAACTGCATGAATACCGTGAGCACCCTGATTGAGGATGGCAGAACGGCGGAGGCGAGAGATCTGATCTATGCCCTTTCCTCTCATTTCCGATATGTCTTTCGGGATCGCAAAACGCTTGTTCCGCTGGCGGAGGAGATGAAGGAGGTGCGGGATTACTGCAATATCTATACGATCAAGGGTGGTTTCCCTATTCTTCTCGAGGGAAAGGTCAGCGCGGAGGCAGAGAAGACGGGAGTGCCGATCCTGGCGATTGAAACCTTCGTCGAGAATTCCATCAAGCATGTGAAGAAAAATGGTTTCATCCTGCGGATTATTGTACAGGCGGAATGCGTGCAGGATGAGGAAGGGAAAAATCTGACCAGAATACGGATCTCGGACAACGGGGCGGGATATCCGGAAAATGTTCTGGCGGATTTAAACCGGGAAGTGACGGATTTTGCATATTCATCCCAGCATGTCGGGATCGACAATGTGCGATATCGGCTGTCTCTGCTGTATGGGGACAGAGCCAAAATTTATTTCTACAACGCTCCGTTCGGAGGAGCCGTGACAGAAATGACATTGCCGGAGACAGAGTATGAATCTTCTGATTGTTGATGACGAACCGCTGGTTCGAAGAATGGTGTATGAGAAGGTTCGGGCGATGAACTTTCCATTTCAGAGAATCGACCGGGCAGACAGCGCCGCGGCAGCCAGACAGATGGCAGAACAGACGGAATATGATATTTTTCTCTGCGATATTGTCATGCCGGGGGAGGACGGCATTTCCTTCGCAAGATGGGAGCTGGGACTTCATCCGGAATGTAAGTTCATTTTCCTGACGGCGCACGCGGATTATGAATATATGAAACAGGCGATTGCCCTACAGAGCTTTGACTACATTCTGCAGCCTGCCTCCGATGAGGAGATTTATCAAACGATCGAACGGGCAATTATGCAGATATCGATTGAGCGCAAGAATCGGCAGCTGATCTCTGCCGGATCCTTTTATGTCGGACATGAGGAGGAGATTCTGGATGGCAATGCGTTGCGATATCTGGAGGGCAAGGCGGAAGACGCTTCGTTTCTGATGCGGCTGCTGGCAGGGGATACGCAGAACAATACAGAAGAATGTACGGCGGTGTTTCCCTTCTACGTTCAGGTTCTTCATGGAAAACGCAGGTGGATGGAAGGGGACCGGGCGCTGCTCCGCAGCATTTACAAGAATATTGTCGATGAAGTAATGGCGCCGCTTCATGCGGAGAATACGGTCATTCCGCGGTTTGGAGAAGAAAAAGAGAACTTTATCGCCCTGATGTCCTTTTTTGGAGCAGTTCCCTCCATCAGGGAAATAGAGAGCTGCCTTGAAAATCTATGGCATCTGTTTGGTAAAGTGGTCAATATGAAGGTGGCGGTCTATGCCGGGCGGATGTGCCAGGTAGAAGACCTTGGTCCTTTGGTCCGACAACTGTTTGAGGATGAATCCAATAATGTGCGGAATGCGGAGGGCATGTATGAGATAGGAAGCTTGTCCGGAGCGCCATTAGAGGAAGATGCAATTCCATCCAGAACGCTGGTTTGGAAAAAACTGCTGGAACAGGGGAAGATTTCAGACTTTCGTGATGCTGTACTAAATTATCTCAAATTTTGCGGCACGGATGAAAAGCTGAATCAGAAACATATGCTGCAGGTGCATGGCGCTGTCAGTGAACTGATTTTGACTTATATGACAGAGCATAATATCAACAGTGCGGATGTTTTTTCTGAAGAACTCAGTTATTACCAGTTTCTCTCCAGCTGGCATAAGCTGGATGATTTTCAAAGAGCTGTGATCATGATCACGGATCGACTGGGGACAATAACTGGAACGGGAAATGATACACAGCTCATTATGCAGTATATTCATCAGCATATCGACCAGGATCTCAGTGTGTCAGAACTGGCCGAGATGGCAGGGAAAACACCGGAATACTTGACCAAGGTGTTTAAAAAGAACACCGGAATGACGCTGAAGAAATATATTGATCATGAAAAAATGGAAGCAGCGAAGGTCCTGTTAAAGACGACGCAGCTGCCGGTGACAATTATTTCCGGCTATGTTGGGTATTCCAATTATAGTAATTTTACCCGAAGTTTTCGCCAAATTGTCGGATGTACTCCCAGTGAATTCCGGGGATTGTCCACGTAGCGTTTATTGTAAATGCTGTGTGCGATAGCAAGGATGGATAAAGTTTCTTGTGGAGTGCGTGGGAGTGACTCGCTTATTCTGATAATAATGGCTGCCTAATGCAGCGCTTTTGTATACAAGGGAGGTGTCATATGTCAAACTGGAGCAAGCTGGATCAGCTGCTGGTGCGCCTGACAGAGGGGGATGTGCCGGGCTGCGGTGTGGTCGTGATGCAGAACAATCAGGTTGTGCATGAGGCTTACGCAGGGTATGCGGACGTGGAGCGGGGCATTAAAGTGGATGAAAACTCCATTTTCCGTCACGCATCCAGCACGAAGCTGTTCACCTATGTCATTGGCATGATGTTGTATGAGGAGGGGAGGTTTCGTTTTACCGACCCGATCGGAGCATATCTGCCGGAGTGGAAGAAACCGGTCAAGGTGGTATACACGGGGAGGGGAGAGCGGAAGATTGTCCCGGCGGAGCGGGAAATTACGATCCGGGATGCTTTTTCCATGACCTGCGGTCTGCCGTACTGCATGGGACCGACCGTCCATGACGAGAGCAATCCGACGATTGCAGCGATGGCAAAGGGAGTCCGTGCGATCTCAGAGAATGGCAGAATACCAACACTGCGGGAGGAGGTCCGGGCGGCTTCGCAGGCTCCGCTGATGTTCGAGCCGGGAAGTCACTGGCTCTATGGATTTGGCAGTGAAATCGTCGGCGCGCTGGTAGAGACCATCACTGGGAAGACGGTCCGTCGGAATATGCAGGAACGGCTGATAGAGCCGCTTGGACTGCAAAACACGGCAACCCTTCTCGGAAAAGAGATGATGGAGCGGCTGGTCACCTGCTATGAAATTACAGAGGACCATCGCGAAATCCCCATGCCGCATGAGCAGGAGGATATCCTGAAGCCCGGGAGTGTTCCGGAAGGGGCGAGAGCCAATCTGAACAGCAACTGCAGAGATTTTGCCGTGTTCCTCAGTATGCTTGCCAACGGCGGAACGTATCAGGGTGTGCATCTGCTGAGCAGGAAAAGCATCGACCTGATGCGGACGAACCAGCTCGGCAGGGAGGCGCTGGAGGATTTCCGCTCTTCTAACGGCAGGGATCTGGCCGGTTACGGCTACGGCCTCGGCGTGCGGACGCTGATGGACAAGGCGCCGGGCGGGAATAACGGGTCGATTGGCGAATTCGGCTGGTCAGGAGGGTACGGCACCTGGGCACTGGCGGATCCGGAGGAGCATCTGGCGATTTTCTATGCGCAGAATACGCGAGGACAGCACGCGGAGGAAAATCATATTCTGGTTCGCCAGACCGTATATGGATGCCTGGAATAAGGGGGAAGTGGCGCCGCAAGGAACGCGGCAGGAGGTATAAAATGAAGGCAGGATGGAATGATCCCAAGTGGAAGGAACTGGAGAAGAAGACGGAAACTGCCAGACAGATTTTCGGCGCGGAGCGGGTGCGCGCCGCAGAGATGATGGATGACTGTGTCCAGTACCCGATCGATGAGATCGTGAAGCTGGCGAAGTGGTCGCTGCGGCTGGAAAATGAGACGGATGCGGAGGTCCTGCGGGAGGAAACGGAGAAGTTCAGGGCATTTCGGGAATCCATTCAGAAGAAAAGCGACGCACCGGAACCGATTCAGCTGTGGCCGGGGCAAAATCCGCCGGTGATGACAGACTATACTGATAACAGAGATTATCGTTATAATCACAATCCCGACTGGAAGCCGCGGATGTACTTTATTCCGGCGGAAGGAACAGAAAAGCCGGCCGGCGCGGTGATTTTCTGCGCGGGAGGAGATCATGGGGAGGCGAATGTCCATGAGGCGTATCAGGACGCGCTGGATTTTGCCGGGAAGGGCTACCAGAGCTTCATCCTGCTGAACCGGACGAATCATAATCCCTGGAATGAAAAGGAAGCCGGCGCCGATGCGGCGAGGGCAGTCCGCTATGTCCGGGCACACGCCGCGGACTATGGAATTGGAGAAAGAAATATCGCCTTTGCCGGATTTTCCAATGGAGGACTGACGGGAGAGGCCCTGATTGAGTACTATTCGGGCAAACAGAAGGTGGCGGATTATTTCCCGGATTATGTTCCGGATGCGCTGGACGACATCGATGCGACGCCCGACGCGTTTCTCTGCATTTACGGGCCGCGCTTTGCAGGCAGCAGCTTTGACTGGGATGGGGTTGTTTATCCGCCGGTGTTCTTTGCCGTCGGCCGGAAGGATGGCGCAATGGACAATCTGAATGCGGTATGGCCGGATCTTATGCAGCATCATGTCCCGGTTGAGGTTCATACCTTTGCCGGAACGCCTCACGGGCAGGCAGGAGCCAAAATTTTCCACGACGGAGTAGTGGAGTATCCGAATTTTGAACTATGGCAGGAGCTTGCGGATTACTTTCTGCAGGATTTATTTCATAATCGCTGAGGAAACAGCAGGTCCGCGGAAGACGGGCGGCACTTTCGGACAGCAGGAAAACGGATGGGAGTAGAGACGCGGCTGGCTGAGGCCGCACTTAAGCGGGGGATATGGCGGAGAACGGACAGGGATATCAGAGCAGTATCAAGATGACATGGAACAGAATACAGCCTTATCTGGGAACGGGAGATTTTTACGGAAGGATGTTCCGGATTGCACTTCCGATTGCGCTCCAGAGTCTGATCCAGATCGGGGTCAACATGATGGACACCGTGATGCTTGGGTCGCTCGGGGAAACCGCGATCTCGGCGTCTGCGCTGGCAAACCAGTTTATCACGATCTATCACATCGCCTGCATGGGAATTGGCATGGGGGCCTCTGTGATGGTCTCCCGATACTGGGGAAGTAAGGATATTGCTTCCCTGAAAAAATCGGTCACCATCATGCTGCGCCTCTGCATCATCATTGGCGTGGCGTTTTCTGCTGCGACGGCCTGTCTTCCGGCGCGGATTATCCGCATTTATTCTCCGGATGCGGCGGTGATCACGGCAGGTGCCTCTTACCTGCGCTGGTCGGTTCTGACGTATCTGCTGCTGGGAATATCGCTCGATCTGACGCTGGTGCTGCGAAGTGTCGGGAAGGCCGTGGTTCCGCTGATATGTTCTTCCATCGGGTTTCTATCGAATCTCTTTTTTAACTGGGTGTTCATTTTCGGCAAATTGGGAGCGCCCAGGATGGAGGTCGCCGGCGCCGCACTGGGAACGCTGCTGTCCAGACTGATAGAATGTACGCTGATCGTCCTTTATTTCTGGAAATACGAAACAGATATCAGGTACACGATCCGGGATTTCTGCTCCGGCTGCGGCGATCTTGTCCGGGAATATATGAAAATATGCATTCCGGTGCTGATCAGCGATTCTCTGCTCGCTGTGGGGAACAGTGCGATTGCGGTGATCATGGGGCATATCGGCGCATCCTTTGTGGCGGCCAATTCGATCACGTCTGTGACACAGCAGCTCACCACGGTCCTGACGCAGGGAATTGCGCAGGCCGGATGCATTGAAACGGGACATACACTCGGTGAGGGCGATCGGGAGAGAGCACAGCGGGAGGGATATACGTTTATTCTCTTCGCCGCCTTTCTTGGAGCGGTCGGTGCGGTCATCATTCTGCTGATTAAGCAGCCTGTCATCGGCATGTACAATATTACGGAGAGCACGCGGGCGACGGCCGGGCAGCTGATGAATGCCATCGCGCTGATTTTGATCTTTCAGTCCACCAATTCCGTTCTTACGAAGGGAGTGCTGCGGGGAGGCGGCGACACGCGATTCCTGATGCTGGGAGATGTCCTGTTTTTGTGGGCGGCGTCTGTTCCGCTTGGCATTCTCTCCGGCCTCGTGTTTCACTGGTCCGCATTCTGGATTTATTTCTTTATGAAGATTGACCAGATCATCAAATGTGTATGGTGTGTATGGCGGCTCCACAGCGGGAAGTGGATCAGGGCAATTCAGTCGTCGAAGTAGTATGTGAGATGTGCTAATAACGCAATATCGTCGTAATTATTCTGGTTAAGAAAATATTGAGAAAATATATCGCATCAGATTTGGCGTTCCGTGTTATACTGAATTCATCAAGAAGTCGGCAGGATGGATGCACCCATCCGACCCGGCGATTATCTTAACAAGATGAAACGACTGCTCAGAACCTCGTCAAAGTCAGGGCAGTCGTTTTCATTTGCGCTTCTTCAGCAGCAAAACTACTAACGTAACTACAGCACATAATAGATCTAACAGCTGTAACAAGTCGGACCACGTCACGTACAATCATTAGCACCACCTTCCCTTCAAGCTCGGTTCGGATGGTGCACCGCCCCGCCGACATGTTGGAATTATAACATATCGACGGAAGCCAATTCCCATAACATTTGATAACACTTCACGCGTCGGAGAGATCGAAATTTATCTTGACAAGCCCGGCACTTCTGCCTATCATTGCTTTAAACCGTTGAAGAAGAATAGTAACCTTATCCGAAGTCCTTTAGAGAGCTGTGGAGGATGGAAACACGGCGGAGAGTATGATGAGGTGAATGGCCTTCCGAGGGCGGCCCGAACAGAGCAGCCAAGTGAATTGCCGGCCAGGCAGGAGGAAAATGATATTTTCATCCGGTGCATGGAGGGCAATGGCAGGAGGAAACTTCCAGTAGGAGCCGACGGGAAACCTCATCCGTAATCAATCGGGGCGCGCATAGTGGTGTGCGAAGTGAGTGGACAGGTTCAGGAGAACCGTCAATTTGGGTGGCAACGCAGAAGCAGCAGCTTTTGTCCCAAAGGGGATGAAGGCTGCTTTTTTATTGGGTGACGAGCCGGAAGCCATGATGCAGGCCTGCCTGAGAATCATGACTTCCGGAGGCCGGCAGGAAGCCTGGCATGAAGTCTGAACCTGAAGAGGAGCAGCCAGCCCCGGTCCGATACTCACAGCACAGGTTCGCAGACGGCGGAAGCCGCTGCAGCTGCTGACATTTTCCGCAGGGCGAAAGAACAGCAGCAACGGGAGGAACAGAAGATGAAAAAGAATGTTGTCGCACTGGTACTGACGGGAGCAATGGTCATGACGCTTGCGGGCTGCGGAAGCAGTCAGGATACCGCAGCTCCGGCATCTAAGGCATCGTCGGAGGCGGCGTCCACGGCACAGACCACAGCGGAGGCAGCTGCTTCCACTGCTGCTTCAGCGGATTCCGCAGCAGCCGCCCAGACCACACCGGCGGCCTCGGGTGCTTCGGGAAAGACCTTTAAAGTGGGCATTGTGCAGTATGTCGATGATGCCTCGCTGAATCAGATCGAGGAAAATATTGAATCCGAGCTTGACAAGGTCGGTCAGGAAAAGGGTGTGACATTTGATTATTCGGATTACACTTATAACGGGCAGGCGGACGGCACGGTTCTGCAGCAGATCGCATCGGAGCTGATCTCCGACAAGGTCGATGTCATCATTCCGATCGCGACGCCGACCGCGCAGATCATGCAGTCCGCGACCGAGGAAAACAAAATTCCGGTCGTGTTCGCGGCAGTCTCCGATCCGGTAGGCGCCAAGCTGGTTGCGAGCATGGACGCTCCGGGCGCAAATATTACCGGCACGTCTGATGCGCTGAACACAGAGGCCATCATGAACCTGATCCTGGCAGCGCAGCCTGATGTGAAGAAGGTCGGGCTCCTGTATTCCACCAGCGAGGATGCGTCCACGCAGCCGATCGCGGATGCCAAGGCGTTCCTGGACGGCAAGGGAATTGCGTATGATCCGAAGACCGGTACGAATAATGATGAGGTGTCCTCGGCGGCGGATGCGCTGATTGCCGATGGAGTGGATGCGGTCTTTACACCGACCGACAACACGATCATGACAGCGGAGCTCGCGATCTATGAAAAGCTCGCAGAGGCCGGCATCCCGCACTACTGCGGCGCGGATTCCTTCGCACTCAACGGCGCGTTCGTCGGATATGGCGTTGATTACGCGAACCTGGGCAAGGAGACGGCGGATATGGCGGCCGATCTTCTGCTGAACGGCTCTGACCCGGCCTCCACGCCGGTCAAAACCTTTGACAACGGCATTGTGACTGTCAACACGGAGACGGCGAAGACACTCGGCCTCGATCTCAGTGCTGTGGAGAAGGCATTCCAGCCTCTGGCAACGCAGATTGTCGAAACGACGACAAAACAGAATTTCGGCGACTGAGATATAAAATTGTGGGGAGTTATCTATGTTTCTGACTGCACAGATTATTCAGACCGCGATTGAGACGGGTCTGATCTACGGACTGGTGGCATTGTCCCTGTTCATCAGCTTCACCATTCTGGATGTCTGCGATCTGTCCACGGATGGATGTTATACGCTGGGCTGCGCGGTGGGCGTCATGGTGGCGATGACAGGGCATCCGGTTCTGGCGCTGTTTGCCTCCATGGGAGCAGGTATTTTGTCCGGATTTATTGTAGGTCAGCTGCAGACGACATTCCGGGTTCCGAGTATTCTGGCGGGTATCATTGTGAATACCGGGCTTTACACCATCAACCTCGCGGTGATGGGCTTCAAATCCAATGTGGCGCTGTTTGGCACGGACACGGTGTTTTCTCTGTTTCGCGGATTGTCTGACAGTGCGTTCTGGAAAGAATGGAGCAATCTGATTCTTCTGCTGCTCATCACTGGAGCGATCTGTGCCGCGCTGCACTGGTTTCTCGGGACCAGGCTCGGCCTCTCGGTCCGGGCGACAGGAGATTCGGCGGCGATGGTCCGCGCCTCCTCCATCAATCCGGGCTTCATGATAGTGCTGGGGCTGTGTCTTTCCAATGCACTGACCGGTCTGGCGGGCTCTCTGATCGGTCAGTACAACAAAATGAGCGATATCAATCTGGGTACCGGCATGGTAACCATTGCCCTGGCTTCTCTGATCATCGGTACCAGCTTCAGCAGCCGCAGCATCCATATGATGTGGAAGATCATTTCGGTGATGATCGGCTCTATTCTTTATCGGTTTATCATTTCGATCGCGCTCCGGCTGAATGTGCCGACCGAGGCGTTCAAGCTGGTATCCGCGCTGATTGTCGCCGCGGCGATCATGGCGCCGCAGATTCGGTCCATGGTGGCAGTCCGCCGCAGACAGACTGCCGAAATTCGGCAGCGCAGAGCAGTGCTGGCAGAGCGGCGGGCCGGCGGATCGGCCGCGGAAGGCGGCACGGCGGCGGGGCGGACCGCAGAAAGAGATGGCGGATCGTCTGTGGAAGGTGCGGCGGTCAGGCAGACCGAGGAAAAGGTTGTCAGGAACATCAGCACGGACAGCCGTGAGCCGGGGACGGAAGAAAGCAGACAGAAGGGAGGGCAGGGCTGATGCTGTGTATCGAGGGAATCCGCAAGGTATTCAATCCCGGCACCATCAATGAGAAGGTCGCGCTCTCCGGACTGTCACTGACACTGGAGGACGGCGATTTTGCCACCATTGTCGGGAGCAATGGCGCCGGCAAATCCACCCTGTTCAATGCGATCGCAGGGTCCTTCTATGTGGATGAGGGCTTTATCGAACTCGACGGGAAGGACATCACATACGAGAAGGAACATCGGAGAAGCCAGTATATCGGGCGCCTCTTTCAGGATCCGCTGATGGGAACGGCGCCGCATATGACGATCGAGGAGAATCTGGCGATCGCCTATCTGCGGGCCTCCGCGGACAAAAAGCCGTTCAGCCGGATCACGGCGCAGGATCGGGAAAAATTCCGGGAGCAGCTCTCTCTCCTCCATATGGGACTGGAGGACCGGATGAAGAATCCGGTGGGACTTCTCTCCGGAGGACAGCGCCAGGCACTGACGCTGCTGATGGCGACGATGGTGACGCCGAAAATTCTGCTTCTTGATGAGCACACGGCGGCGCTTGATCCCGCAACCGCGGCAAAGGTGCTGGAACTGACGGCCAAAATCGTTTCGGAGCGCCGGATCACCTGCCTTATGGTCACGCACAACATGACGCAGGCACTGGAGATGGGAAACCGCACGCTGATGATGGACGGAGGGCGGATTGTCTTCGATGTGAAGGGCGCGGAGCGGGAGAGCATGACGGTGGACGATTTGCTGAGGAAATTCGAACAGAATACCGGCGGCGCGCTCGACAACGACCGCATCCTTCTCTCCACGGAGGAGGGCGTGTGAGCAGCCTTCCGGGCAACTTTCTTTTACTTTACGTTTACGGCTTTTTCTTGGAAAGAGGCCTGACAGCGGAACACAGGGTGATACGGGCATGGCCCGGCACCAGAATCAGGCGGCAAATTCGGCTGCGGACGGGTGACTGTCCGCGGCTTTTTTGTCCCTAACGAGTTTAGCTTGTTTGGGACAAAAATTGTCCCAAACAAGCTAAACTTGGTAGGGACAATTTGGCATGATTGTGCATGATGCACAAAAACATTCACATAATTTCAACAGGTACTCCGGTTGCGCCGGGAATCTGCTGTGGATATAATGTGATTGAAATCGTTTACAACACTGTTTCAGCAATTTTGCCAGAAACGAAAAATGAATTTATTGCTGATATAGCAGAAACATATCAAAATATACGATAAATACACGAATAATGGAAAATATTAAAGAAAATATCAGATAATTCAGCGGGCTGAATTGAAACCGATTACAGACGGCGGGGGGAGAGAATATGGTGGAATCATCTGCATGGGACTCTGTTTTTACGGAGCGCATGAGCCGCTATTATGACGAGATGAAGTGGCTCTATGGGGAGTTGTATCACGGGGATGAGCAGGCGTTTGACTACTTTTGCAGTATGCTGTACCGGAATTATAAGAATCGGAGCAGGGAGCTGAAGCAGCTGGACGAGGCCAGGGAAGTGGTGACGGACTGGTACAAGGACGGGTCCCTGACGGGTATGCTGATGTATACACAATGCTTTGCGGGCAACCTGAAGGGGGTCAGGAAGCATCTGGATTATATCCGGGAGTGCGGCGTCAACTATGTGCATCTGATGCCGCTGCTTCAGAGCCCTGCAGGCCGGAGCGACGGCGGCTACGCCGTGGCGGATTACCGCGCGGTACAGCCGGAGCTCGGCACGATGAAGGATCTCGCGGCTCTCACGCGTGCCTGCCATGAAAACGGCATGAGTGTCTGCCTGGATTTTGTCATGAATCATACCTCGGAGGACCATGAATGGGCGAGGCGGGCGAAGGCAGGGGAGAAGGAGTACCAGGACCGGTATTTCTTCTTCGACAACTGGGACATTCCGAACCAGTTCGAGCAGACGGTCCCGCAGGTCTTCCCGCAGACGGCGCCGGGCAATTTCACCTGGTGCGAGGAGGCGCACAAGGTCGTCATGACGACCTTCTACCCATACCAGTGGGATCTCAATTACCGCAATCCGACCGTTTTCAACGATATGACGGACAACATGCTCTATCTGTGCAACCAGGGCATTGATGTCATCCGTCTCGACGCGACGCCTTATATCTGGAAAACGCTGGGGACCACCTGCCGCAATCTGCCTCAGGTTCACACGCTGGTGCGGATCATGCACATGGCCTGTGATATTGTCTGTCCGGGCACGCTGCTGCTCGGCGAGGTGGTCATGGAGCCGAGCAAGGTGGTGCCGTATTTTGGCACGGTAGACAAGCCGGAATGCCACATGCTCTACAACGTCACGACGATGGCGAGCACATGGCACACGGTGGCGACGCACGATGTGCGTCTGCTGAAGCATCAGCTTGAGACGGTGTTCGCGCTGCCGAAGCAGTATACCTTCCTGAATTATCTCCGCTGCCACGACGATATCGGCTGGGGTCTCGATTATCAGTACCTCCGCCAGTTCGGCGTCGAGGAGGTGGCGCACAAGAAATTCCTCAATGATTACTTCCGCGGCTACATTTTCGGCAGCAACGCCCGCGGAGAGCTTTACAATGACGATCCGCGGCTCGGAGACGCCAGACTCTGCGGCACAACCGCGTCGCTGTGCGGCGTGGAGGCGGCGGAGTATGAGCGGGATGCCGGAAAGCTCGACTGGTCGCTGAAGCTGGACATCATGCTGCATGCCTTTCTGTTCACGCAGAGCGGCATCCCGGTGCTGTATTCCGGCGACGAGATCGCGCAGCTGAATGATTACACTTACCACGATGATCCGCTGAAGTGGGACGACAGCCGGTATCTGCACCGTGGTGCCATGAACTGGGACGACGCGGCGAAGCGCCATGACCTGTCCACGCGGCAGGGAAAGATGTTCTCCGCGATCCGCAGGATGGAGAATCTCCGGGAGGAGCACCCGGTCTTTCACGGGGAGGCG
>Ga0256405_10006244_pt1 | contig 19351 bp, 10 predicted proteins | sample RumenRJG_02DNA_FD_189096 | JGI IMG/M metagenome (GOLD analysis project Ga0256405, IMG submission 189096) | Bovine rumen microbial communities from Lethbridge, Alberta, Canada - RJG_02 | ecosystem: Host-associated > Mammals > Digestive system > Stomach > Rumen | place: Canada: Alberta... | reverse complement strand
AACCTGAACGAGATTAAGAAAACACGGCTTGCTTATGATAATATCACCGTTCAGCTCTCGAAAAAGAATACACGTTTTCAGTATAAGCTGATCAAGAAAGGCGGACGTGCGTCCGAATTTGAAAATGCAATCGAATGGCTTTGCCTGTCCGGTATCGTATCGCAGGTTTATAAGGTTGAGCAAATCAAAAAGCCGCTTGAGAACTACCGGGACATCGACGCATTCAAGATTTATGTATCGGATTTGGGACTGCTTTGCGCTAAAAAGGATTTAGCTCCCAACGATATTCTGTATATGGTTGAGGAACTAAACGATTTCAAGGGTGGTATGGCGGAAAACTATGTCAATGTTCAGCTCACCTGCAACGGTTACCGCACCTACTATTGGGAGTCCGACCGTGCGGCTGAAATTGATTTTGTCATTCAGCGTGACGGGCAAATTATTCCTATAGAAGTTAAGTCTGCCGACAACACCAAAGCCAAGAGCTTAAAGGTCTATATGAACGCGTATAAACCGGCGTATGCCATCAAGCTCTCTGCTAAAAACTTTGGCTTTGAGAATAACAAAAAAACGGTTCCTCTCTACGCAGCATTTTGTATTTAAAAATTGAATAGAACAGATTTTGGGCGTGTGAGCCAAAAACTCACACGCCCTGTAAATTTTGATTATGATTTTCCTAAAACAATGCCCTTATATCCGGCAAGGTATTTTTGCAGATGGGTTGCGTCGGAGATATTGATTTCACAATCGCCGTTGGTGTCTGCTAAATCAAGTTGCTCATCAGTAAACACTGCAAGTTCTGCAAGATGGCGTTGAATGGTAGTTACATCGCCAATACTAATGATACCGTCAAGATTGGTATCGCCGATACCATATGATTTTGCTACATAAAACTTAATCGAATTACTTAATTTGGTTTCAAAATGATTATTCACTTCCACAACTGCTTCATAATTACCTTCTGGTAGTTCTATATCACAAGAAGTGATTTCAGAACCAAATGCTTTTTCTAAATAACATGATTCGTTTTCATCAATATTGTTTTTCCATATTTTAATTACGTTATTCGTTTCTCCATAAACTGATGACCAGATAAAATTTGTAGATTTGTTTGGGATGATTAATGCTGATAATTTATTAAACATCTATTGCTTTTTGAAGGGTATAGATTCCCGCTGTATCACGAATACCTGATTGCTTCAACTCGGATTTAAAGCTACGGACGCTTGAATCATCATACAGTTCAAGAATTTCATTTGCCAACGACATCGCCTCATCTGTCTTTCCAAGTTTTCGCAATGCTTTTGCTTTTCCAAACATAGCATCACCGTACTGAGGATCAATTGAAAGAGCCTTATTATATGCTGAAAGCGCATTATTATGCTCTCCGTTATCACCATAGGCATTAGCTAAACCGCACCAAGCATCAGGAAATCGGGGATTGGCAAATAATGCTTTTTTATAGTGTTTGATCGCCTCTCTTATTTGATTTGAAGCAAAAGCGGTATCACCGCTTTTGTTCATAGCAATTGCACATTTTGAACACTTGTTTGAAATGTTTGTGTGTTGAATCTTGTTATGTACGCTACTTTTGCAAAACAAAGAAATGAAAAAAGAAGTTGTAGGTATATACGCAGAGAAAATCTATAATAGCTTACGAAACAAAGGAAAACAGACTCCTCCAAAAAACACCGACCAATCCACAAACAACTAAATAACGCCCACACAAGATCAAAATCTTGTGTGGGCATTTTATCCTTAGAAAATAATTATCAAACTGTTGCAACCACAAACTTATCTCGATTATCATCCAACCACTTTTCAAAGGTTTTAAACGAAATCTTACCTTTCTTGCAAAGATCACGTTGCTCGCGACCTTTGGCTGACCATGCTTCGAGCTGGTCTTTTGTCATTTCGCCTTTTTGCCAACGGCGACGCTGGGCATTGTAAACCTTTAGATAAAGTTTACGGATTTGCTTTTCCTCGTCAGTCTTTTTTCTTCCGACAACGGACATTTCCGCTTCTTCCTTGCAGGTGTAACCGGTATCATTCTTATGATTGCAATACTGCACGCTGCGTCCGTATTTGAACGTTGAAAAATAACGGTTGCAGCGGCGGCAGGTATTGACGCACATCTTTTTATCGGTAATCATAAAATATGATTTACACAGTGTATAGCTGACGATATCTTCTATGCAGGTGGGGTGCAGTACCTCTACAAGTTCATCGTCGCGTAGCTCAAACGTAATAGATAGGCGCTGCATTAACTCTTTAAGCATTCGGTTATCAATCTCTTGATCAGTTGACCATGCACCAACAAGTTCTCTGGCAAAGGAAACCATAGATGTGAATTTATCTGATGTAACGGTCATATCGGTTTGCTTGAAATCAAAGTCAAACCAAGAATTTTCTTCGGGCGCGATATCCAACTCGTTATCCCTGTACTGCTCAAACACATCATACAGAAACATAAATAAATTTGAATTATAGTTGAACGTCGGCGCGATATTTTCTTGTATCGTGCCGTTTTGTTTTCTTTTGAAATATTGACTTGCAAGGTATTTATAGTGATTTGTAAATGAAATGATAGAGTTTAGCTGCGTCTCGTGAAAATCAAGCAAATCGTAAACTCCCTCGCCAAAAGGCGCAGATTCATGGCGGTAAAGCTGGTCGTCGATCCAGATTTCGTAATGTTCTTCGTTTTCTTTGATGTAATAACGATAATCATGCACTTTAATCACCTCTATCATCATTATTATAACAGTTTTCTCAAAAAAATCAATTCGTTTTTCAAAACTATTGATTTTTTTAAAAGACTGTGCTACAATACAATTACTGATAGTTTTTTAAAACGTATCAGTATCTTTATTCTATCATTTTAAAGGGGTGTTTTTTATGACACAAAAATTTTATCACGAAAGCGAGCTGCCGATGATTCTGCCGCCAAAGGTCGTCGCAGAGTTGCTGGGAATTTCTTTGCCGTTTTGCTACGATCTGTTCCGCTCGGACGATTTTCCCGGATTTCGCATTAACAAGCGGTGGGTGGTAACGCGCGACGCGCTGTTCGAGTGGCTGGACAAGCAATCGCACCGCAACAAGAGCGACTTTATCAGGAAGGTGTAAGCTATGGAGAACGTCAACATTATTCCTTTCAACGAGGTTGAAGCGGAGGAAGTTTCGTAGCTGTTCTATCCGTATATCGCCTACGGAAAGCTCACGCTGCTCGGAGGAGAAGCGGGCTGCGGCAAGACGATGGTCGCACTGGCGTTGGCTTCGATTCTCTCAAATGGCGGTAAGCTGCCGCTGCAAACGAAGGAAACCGAACCAATCAATATCCTCTATCAGACCGCAGAGGACGGGTTAGCCGATACGATTATCCCGAGGCTGCTGAGGTTTGAGGCAGATATGGAAAGGATTTCCGCGATCTGCACGGATAAGTACTTAACTTTCTCCAACCGAGAGCAAATCGAACAGGCGATTGTGCGGAAAAACATTCGCCTGATGATTTTCGACCCGTTCCAGGCATTCGTCGGTAAGGCAAATTTATCGAGCGCCAACGATATGCGCAGCACGGTCAGGGAGATTATCGAGGTGGCGCAGAAGCACAAATGTGCCGTGATAATCACCTGTCACACAAGCAAGAGTGCCAACTATGCCAATCTGCTTCAACGGATTCTCGGCTCGGTGGATATCGGCGCTATCGCTCGGTCGGCATTGTATCTAACGAACCATCCAACAAATAAGGACGTGAAGCTGTTATGCCACATCAAGAGCAACCTCGCTCCGATCGGTCAGTCAATTGAGTTTCAAATCACAGAAAAGGGCATTGACTGGCTGGGCTTCAGCGAGATCGCCGAGAAGGATTTGCTCGGGCACAGCGCAGACAGCGCCTTTCAGAACGCGATTGATTTCCTCAAAATGTTGCTCGCCAACGAGAACTTGCCGTCAACCAAGGTGTATGATATGGCGGCAAGCGCAGGAATCGGATTCACTACCCTGAAAAAAGCAAAGCGGTATCTCGGTATCAAAGCTGCTAAAATCGGCAACATTTGGTACTTCAAGCAATATCAACCGAAGCCTACAAATAAAAAGTCAAGCCCCAAAAGAGAACTTGACGAAAAATTTTTGTAGGCAGATTGCAGGAAGAAAAATCACCGTTTTCGGACACGACAAATAAGCCGTCACAAAAAGGCGGCTTTCGCAGGTAGCACAGTTGCCCCAACCCGTCAAGGATGAACGGCTACGCCGCGCCTGCGGCGTCCTTGACAGCTTGTGCCAACAGTGCTGTTATGCAGACAAGGGCGGCGATGCCGCCTCAGTCAGTATTTGACTGATTGGAATCAGTTTCAGTTTTTTCTTTTTCCTTGAGGTATTCCGTTACTTTGGCGTAATAGCGTCTCAGGAACTTGTTGGCTCCTGCTGTCATGTAAACGTAGTACGGTTTTCCTTCGGATCTCTTTTTATCGAGGAATTGGTAGACAGGTTCATCTTCGGGCGCATTTTGCAATATGGTGCTCATAATGTTGAACAGTGTTTTCCTTAGATAAGGCGAACCGCGTTTAGAGGATTTATTGCTTCTGGATTGTTTGTCACCTGAATCTTTTGGAACCGGATCAACGCCCGCAAACGCGACTAAAGACTGCTTGCGTTCAAAGCGCGTCACGTCACCAATTTCAGCCATGAGCTGCGGACCGGTGGATTCTCCGGCTCCGTACATGTTCATGACGACCTCGTATTCGGGAAGCATGGAAGCCAGTCTGTTCATTTCGGCACGGTATGTTTCCACAGAACGCGAGATCGCCGTCAACTGACGAGCCGCTTCCTGAACGATGGTTTTAGTAATGGAATCTTTCGGAACGAGTACAATGACAGCTTTTGCGAGTGCGTACACTTCTTCGGCGTTGCTCACCTTGAAAAGGTAGCCGTGACGTTTGCACCACTTTCGGTAGCGCTCGGTAAAGGCGTTCAGGCTTTGTTTTCTTACGCAATCGGCATGCCAGAAGGTCGTGATGAAATCAACCCACTTTTGCGTACCGTCCTTGCGAACAGGGCTTTCAAAGGCTTTTCTGATTCCGGGGAACACCTGTTCCGTCAGGGAAACCAGATTGTTGTTGGCGGCAGTCTTCTGCCTGGAAGAGAGATTGAACTGTCTGTGTAGAGTTTTTAAATCATAACGAATCGTATCCATAGGAGTATAATCTCTCAATTCCGCCCAGTTGTCAAGAGCATAGCGTGCAATCTTCATAGAATCCGCCTTATCTGTCTTAACGTTGCGCAGTGAATTGTTGCCGTATTGCTTGATCAACAGCGGGTTGACTGCACTGACAAATAAACCTTTGTTGTGCAGCACTTTCTCTATCGACTCGTAGTAACGACCTGTGTGTTCCATAACAACACGGGTTTCACCGTCGATGGAGAGCAGCTTGTCCGCCAGCGCAGAAAGCTCCTCTGTTGTGTGCTGCACGTTAAAAGGAAGCACTACGACCTCGCCAAAAGGACGGAGTACCGACACAGTGCTTCTGCCGTTTGAAACATCGATTCCGACAGCATTCTTCTCATAGCTCATTTTCAAAACTCCTTCTCGGTTGATTTGTAACGGACTTAGCCTTCCTTTACCCATCGCCGATTCTATCTGTTGGATGACGCGAACGTTCGGAACACCGATGCTTCTACCTACAAAAAACGAACGCTGCGAACAGGAGGAGGGCTGACTGACTTTAATACGGACGCGATAGTCCTTGGGGGTGGAGGTCAGACCGTTCCTTCCTATTCTACAGCTTAGGCAACGAGATGTCCCATGTCTATGACCGGCTGCCATAAATCTTGGGGCAAATATATTGTAACAGGAGGTGTCGCGCCCTAAAGGCGCGACGGAGGATTTACACGGCAGGTGGTTATCTTTACGTTCAGCGTTATTCGATATAGCCTAACGTTGGAATCCGGTAGAAAAAAACGGACGTTCGGAAAAATGCGGCACAGCGGGCTTGCAGTGCAAGCCCCTACAGGTTGAAACGTTAAACTGCTGCTGTTTTGTACGGTTAATGCATTTCCAAAACATGTTATTTCTGGCTTTTAATACGTTCCCTCTATATGTCATTTCGAGCGGTCGGCGTTAGCCGAATTCGCGCAGCGAATAGTCGAGAAATCTCCCTGACAGGAAACCAAGGTTCACCTTCAAGGAGATTTCTCCACGCGTTCCGCTTCGCTCCACTTGGTCGAAATGACAGCTAATTCAGAATATAAACAAGCGTGAGATTCTTTCGCTATTGTCCGAAATTTATCAAACCTCGGCGTAGGGGCGCGCATTGCGCGTCCGCGGTCGGCGTGCCACCGCTGTCAGCTCGCGGACTATGGGGCGGCATGATAAGTAACGTCGCTGTTACGCGAGAAACAATCACCGTTTTCCTCAACTACGTAGGGTCGCACCCATGTGTGCGACCGAGGGTGCTGCGCAAAACATTCTGCTCCTATCAATATGCGGACAGGAAAATAACGTCGGCGCAGCGGGCTTGCAATGCAAGCCCCTACAGGTTGAAACGTTAAACTGCTGCTGTTTTGTACGGTTAGTGCATTTCCAAAACATGTTATTTCTGGCTTTTAATGCGTTTCCTATATCTGTCATTTCGAGCGGTCGGCGTAAGCCGAATTCGCGCAGCGAATAGTCGAGAAATCTCCTTGATAGTGAACAATGCTGCGTCGCCGAAGGAGATTTCTCCACGCGTTCCGCTTCGCTCCACTTGGTCGAAATGACATCTGGAGGTAAGTTGTTAGCATTGCAAAACATCATTATTATTTTATCGCTATCCCCTTGAAAACCATTAAACTTCTCCCACACGGTGCGGTGCTGAGCTGCACTTTATTCTTTAGGTTATTGACCCCTCTCCTTTGTGAGAGGGATTATTTTTTGCTTTGGGGCGCTTTTTATCGGCATATTGCCTAAATTTTATTTAACTAAATTGTGCAATATACATAATTATCCGATTCGGAAATTTTTTTGAAAAAACTGTTGACATTTGCGTATCTAAGGTTTATTATGGTTGCGTACTCAGTTGAACAACCACTTGACGGGCTGATTCCTGAGAGGAACACAGAGGCTTGAATGAAGCCGAAAAAACTTTTAGAAAAATTAAAAAAGGACAAAAAAGGAGAAATCAAAAATGAAAAAGGTATCAGTAAAAACAAGAATCATCAGCATCTTTTCCGCAGCTGTCATGCTGCTCTCATTCGCAACCGTAGGCGCGGTCTCCGCTTCCGCAGCTACTGACAACAATCAGGGTTCCGTTTCCTTTGAGCCCTGCGGCGACTGGGGCGCTTGCGGCGCCAAGATCATGGCTTACTTCTTTGATAAGGACGACGCGTCCAACAACGCATGGGTAAACATGAACATGAGCGGCAACAAATTCACAGCCTCCGCTCCCAACGGCTGCGACACCGTTCTCTTTGCAAGAGTTCCCGGAAACTTCGTACCCAACCAGACAGACACATGGAACCAGACACAGGATCTCAAGATCGAGTTCGGCAAGACCTACAAGGCAACAGGCTTTGACGGCAAGTTCTACACCGGCAACTGGGAAGGCTCGGGCGTAACTCCCGAAGAAAAGACCGTAACCACTTTAAACTTCGTACCCAGCCAGGAGTGGAGAACAAACAACGCGGATTTCCAGGCATTCTTCTATAATCAGGGCACCGGTAAGAGCGCATGGTCACCCATGACCATAGGCGCACGCAACATCAACTACACCGTACAGGTTCCCGAAGGCGGCTACACACACGTAATCTTCGTTCGCTTTGAGAAGGGCAAGGGCTATGACTTTGCCAAGGCTTGGAACAAGACAATTGACATCAACATCAGCAAGATCAGTAATCAGCCCTTCTATGCCACAGGCTGGGAGCTTGACCCCACCGCCGACGGCACTCAGAGCGAGTGGTTCTAATTCCTAATCCTAATTCTCAAAAAGACCCGGATTTTTCCCGGGTCTTTTTGATTTATGTATAGCAGAGGGTTTCTTTTGCGTTGGGCGGTATTCAATATATCCTAACGTTGGGATCAATTAGGAAAAAACGGACGTATGAGAAAGAGCGGCGCGTGAATCCTCAGTCAGCTGCGGTGGCAAACGTTGTTTTCCTGTCCGAGTATTGAGAGGAACAAAACGTTTAGTTCAGCAACCTCGGTCGCACACGCAGGTGCGACCATACGTAGTTGAGGAAAACGGTGACGGTTTCTCGCGTAATAGCGACGTTACTTATCATGCCGCCCCATAGTCCGCGAGCTGACAGCGGCGGCACGCCGACCTCGGACGCGCAATGCGCGCCCCTACGCCGAGGTTTGATGATTTTCGGGAGATTACGATAAATCTATAACCATGTTTTGCAATACTGACAGCTTACCTCCAGATGTCATTTCGACCAAGTGGAGCGAAGCGGAACGCGTGGAGAAATCTCCTTCGGCGATGCAGCATTGTTCCCTTTCAGGGAGATTTCTCGACTAAATCACTTCGTGATTTTGCCCTTCGGGCACCGCTCGAAATGACATATGGAGGTAACGTGCAAACCGCGCGAACGAGCAGCAGGTTAGCGTTTTAACCTGTAGGGGCTTGCATTGCAAGCCCGCTGCGCCGACGTTGTTTTCCTGTCCGCATGTTGACAGAAGCAAAAAGTTTATTGCAACAAACTCGGACGCGCAATGCGCGCCCCTACGCCGAGGTTTTGTGAATTTCGAGCAGTTGCGATAAAACTATAACTATGTTTTGCAATACTGACAGCTTACCTCCAGATGTCATTTCGACCGGGTGCCCCGGTGGTCAGTACGCGCGGAGAAATCTCCTTGGAGGTGAACTTTGGTTTCCTATCAGGGAAATTTCTCGACTATTCGCTGCGCGAATTCGGCTTACGCCGACCGCTCGAAATGACATGTTGAGGTAAACTTTGGTTTCCTATCAAGGAGATTTCTCGACTATTCGCTGCGCGAATTCGGCTTGCGCCGACCGCTCGAAATGACATGTTGAGGTGAACTTTGGTTTCCTGTCAGGGAGATTTCTCGGCTATTCGCTGCGCGAATTCGGCTTGCGCCGACCGCTCGAAATGACATATTGAGGTGAACCGTGGTTTCCTGTCAGGGAGATTTCTCGGCTAAATCACTTCGTGATTTTGCCCTTCGGGCACCGCTCGAAATGACATATGGAGGTAACGTGCAAACCCTTCTCCCCGAACGAAATTTGAAAGTCACCCTTTGTCAAGGACAATTTTAATAGTGGAGAGTTCCACCGATAAAAAATGTGATATAATGGAAGATGCTTTACCTACAGGGAGGACAGGGCAACGCTGAGGAGCGACCCGAGCGCCCTGTGGGGTTTGCGGGAGGCAGTGTATCACGTCGCTGTCTCCTTTTTCATTGCCTCCCGGAAACAAAAGCGATAAACCTCGGGGTTTGGGGCAGCGCCCCAATCGCGAAGCGTTACACGTTCGCCAGCGGGTAAACGCCCGTTATATGGTAGAGGTAGTATTCCGCCGGCGTCAGCTTGGCAAGCTCCCACTGGCAGCGGTCGTTGTTGTAATAGTCCATCCAGTCGTCGATCAGCTCTCTGACCTGCTCGAACGTTCGGCACCGACGCAGCTTCTCGTTGATCTCGTCCTTCATGTGACCGAAAAAGCTCTCCTGCGGCGCGTTATCCCAGCAATTTCCCTTTCGCGACATCGACTGAAAGAAATCGTTGTCGGCCAGCTTTTGCCGAAAGGCAGTGCTCGTGTAATGACACCCCTGGTCGCTGTGGATGATCGTTCCCTCGGTCATTTCGCCGCCGTGCTTGTCAAGCAGCATATCGACAGTCTGCAAGACAAATTCTACACGGAGATTTGTGCTCAGCCGGTGGGCGAGTATCTCCTTTGTGCATACGTCCTTGATCGTGGAAAGATAGCAAAACCTTCCCTGAAACGGAATATAGGTGATGTCCGTCAGACATGCCTCGCGCGGCAGATAGTCTGAAAAATTTCTGTCTATCACGTTCGGCGCAATCTGATTTGTTTTCATCGCCTGCGCCATTTTCCTGTAGGGATTTGCGCGGCGAATATGGCAGCGAAGTCCGAATTTCCGCATTAATCTGCGGATTTTCTTGAGATTCATGCGTGTTTTCCAATGCAGGAGCCGCATGTAGATCTGCTCCGCTCCTTTGGCGTAGCTGCGGTATTTGTAAGCCTTCAAAATCAATTCAAAGTCGTGCTTGTCGCGTTCTTCTCTCGCTTCCCGAACAGCTGATGCCTTTATCCAGCGGTAGTATCCCGAACGCGATACACCGGCAAGTGCGCACAGTTTGTCAATGACGAGAAGATTATTGTCCCTGCTGACGGCTTCGTAAATCAGGTTGAATTTCACTTCGGGCGGTGCTTGGATTCCCATTGTTTCTGCGCCTCCAAATCTGCCATTCGAATTTTTTTTAGAAATTCAACCTCCTGCTGTGTGTAAGCGAGCTGATGCTGAAGCTCCCGAATTTGCTTTTCGAGGCTTTTTTCGCGGCTTGTTACAGGCTTCTGACCGGTGCGTTTCAAGTTTTGAAAGCCCTCCGGACGCTCTGCCTGCTTATAGATCTTCTCGCTGATCCCCTTTAGCCGCGCCTCACCCAAAACGTTGGGGTCGATGCCGTGCCGCAGGAAAATATCGCTGATACCGGCGCCGTTCATCATCTCGTCGTACACCTTTTGCTTGAACGCGGGCGTGAACACAACACACCGTTTTGTGACGCTTTCGACATGCGGATTCGCGCGCAGCTGCGCGACCTCTTCTTCACTGAAAATTTTCTTACTCATAGCCATACCCTTTCTTCCTTGCCTTGGGTACAACTTTATCAGATTTCTATACCTTTTGCAACTATGCATTTTAAAATCTGTCCACAGCTATGGGTTTCCCACTTTGACAGTGTCTATTTTCACGGTACTGTCATCGCTTTTCCACTTTTGACTGTGTCCATTTTTATGGGTATAGTTTAATTTTCAACTTTCAGTTTTCAACTTTCAACTCAAAATCCCTATTTATCCAACCCGGAACCACACGCATGAACTAAACCAACCTCTCTCCCCGACTAAAACTTTCAACTTTCAACTTAAAAGGGCGGTTAGGAAGGAAGCCTAACCGCCCTGAAGCTGCAATGATCTATTGGATTTTACTGAAAATTGTTGTACATATAATCGTCGGCGGGGGTGTCGTCGGACACCAGCTCGGGCTTGGTGTTTTCAAGCTCTACGCCGGCATAGCGCTGCATACCCGTACCTGCCGGGATCAGCTTACCGATGATGACGTTCTCCTTCAAGCCTACCAGCGGATCGACCTTGCCCTTGATGGCTGCGTCGGTGAGCACGCGCGTGGTCTCCTGGAAGGATGCGGCGGACATGAAGCTGTCGGTCGCAAGCGCTGCCTTTGTGATACCGAGCAGAAGCTGTGTGAAGGTCGCCTCGCGAAGATCTGTTTCGCCTGCTGCGATGCGCTTTTTGATCTGCTCGTTTTCATAGAGCACGTCGTTTTTGTCGTAGGTCTGACCTGACAGGAATTCGGTGCTGCCTGCGTCGTCAACCTTGACCTTGCGCATCATCTGGCGCACGATGACCTCGATGTGCTTGTCGTTGATCTCAACACCCTGTAAGCGGTAGGTGGACTGAACCTCGGAGATAAGGTAGTTCATGACCGCCTCGGGTCCCAGGATATCTAAGATATCATGCGGATTCACCGCGCCGTCGGTGATTTTGTCACCCCTCTTGATCTCCTGACCCTCGGCAACCTTTACGCGGAAGCCAAAGGGGATCAGATAGGCGCGCTCGTCGCTTGTTTCCTTGTTATATACAACGGCGTGACGGGCGTTTTTGATTTCCTCAAAACGCACCTCACCGTCGATCTCACTGATGATCGCTAAGCTCTTGGGCTTTCTCGCCTCAAACAGCTCCTCGACACGCGGCAGACCCTGTGTGATATCCTCAGCCGAGGCAACGCCGCCGGTGTGGAAGGTTCTCATGGTCAGCTGTGTACCGGGCTCGCCGATCGACTGAGCGGCGATGATGCCCACCGCTTCACCGACGGTGACGGGCTGGCGGTTTGCAAGGTTAGCGCCGTAGCACTTGCGGCATGCGCCGTGCTTGGTACGGCAGGACAGTACGGAGCGGATCTTGACGCTCTGCGCGCCTGCGTTCACGATGATATCAGCCTCGTGATCGCTCATCATTACGTTCTTGGAAACCAAAACATTGCCGTTCTCGTCGCAGAAATCGTCGAGCAGATAGCGGCCGATAAGACGCTCGTGCAGGCTCTCGATAACGTTGGACTCGCCTGCCTTGATGTCAAAGATCTCCAGACCTTCGTGAGTTCCGCAGTCGTCGTCACGGATGATGACCTCCTGAGAAACGTCTACAAGACGTCTGGTGAGGTAACCGGAGTCAGCGGTACGGAGCGCGGTATCGGCAAGACCCTTACGCGCACCGCGCGAGGAGATGAAGTATTCCAAAATGTTCAGGCCTTCACGGTAGTTGGCTCGGATCGGGATCTCGATCGTCTTACCGGAGGTGTTCGCGATAAGTCCGCGCATACCTGCGAGCTGACGGATCTGGCTCATGCTGCCTCGAGCACCGGAATCAGCCATCATGTAGATAGGATTGTAACGGTCGAGGTTCTTTTGCAGGGCGGCGGTAACGTCGTCCGTAGCCTTTGCCCAGATGCTCAGGATCTCCTCGTAACGCTCCTCCTCGGAACGCAGACCCATCATGAATTCCTCGCGGATCAGGTCTACCTCTTCCTCCGCCTTGGCGATGATCTCCTTTTTCTCGGGAGGGATCACCGCGTCGCAGACCGCTACGGTCAGTGCGCCGATGGTGGAGTACTTGTAGCCCTGCGCCTTGATGCTGTCAAGCAGCTCGCTGGTTCTTGCGGCGCCGTGCTTTTTGATGGACGCGTCGATGATCTTTTTCAGACCTGACTTGCCCACAAGGAAATCGACCTCGAATTTCAGCTTGTTTTCGGAGATGCTTCTGTCTACAAATCCCAGATCCTGAGGGATCGGGTCATTAAAGATGATCTTGCCTATAGTGGTGTCAACCAATGATGAATATTTAACGCCGTTGATCTCGGCTTCGCGGCGCACCTTGATCTTGGAGTGAAGCTCGATAACGCCCGTCTGGTACGCCATCATGACCTCGTCCACATTGCGGAACACCTTGCCCTCGCCCTTTTCGCCGTCCTTGTCCAGCGTGAGGTAATAGGAGCCCAGGATCATATCCTGAGTAGGCACGGCTACGGGCTGACCGTCGGAAGGCTTGAGCAGGTTGCCTGCTGCGAGCATAAGGAATCTCGCCTCAGCCTGAGCCTCTGCGGAAAGCGGTACGTGAACCGCCATCTGGTCGCCGTCGAAGTCGGCGTTGAACGCGGTACATACCAGAGGATGAAGCTTGATCGCGCGACCCTCGACCAGGATCGGCTCAAACGCCTGGATTCCGAGACGGTGGAGGGTTGGAGCGCGGTTGAGCATTACGGGATGACCCTTGATAACGACCTCGAGCGCGTCCCAAACGGTCTCCTTGGCGCGTTCCACGGCTTTTCTTGCGGATTTTATATTTTGTTCAGCCTTGGTTTCAACAAGGCGTTTCATAACGAAGGGCTTGAACAGCTCCAGCGCCATCTCCTTGGGCAGACCGCACTGGTACATTTTCAGCTCAGGACCTACGACGATAACCGAACGTCCCGAATAGTCAACACGCTTGCCCAGCAGGTTCTGACGGAAACGTCCCTGCTTGCCCTTCAGCATGTCGGAAAGGGATTTGAGCGCGCGGTTGTTGGGACCCGTTACGGGTCTGCCGCGTCTGCCGTTGTCGATCAGCGCGTCAACGGACTCCTGAAGCATACGCTTTTCGTTGCGGATAATGATCTCCGGCGCGTTAAGCTCGAGAAGCTTTTGCAGACGGTTGTTGCGGTTGATAACGCGGCGGTACAGGTCGTTCAGGTCTGAGGTGGCGAAGCGTCCGCCGTCAAGCTGAACCATGGGACGGATATCGGGCGGAATGACCGGAACAACGTCCAAGATCATCCACTCGGGACGGTTGCCGGAAAGACGGAAGCTCTCGACAACGTCAAGACGCTTGAGCAAACGGATACGCTTTTGACCGGAAGACGCCTCCAGCTCTTCCTTGAGCTGCTCGGAAAGCGCGTCCAGATCGATCTCAGCCAAAAGCTCCTTGATGGACTCGGCGCCCATGCCTGCCTTGAAGTCGTCCTCGTACTTCTCGCGCATGTCGTTATATTCGGTTTCATTTAAACACTGGTACTTGGAAAGATCGCGGCAGTCGCCCGGATCGATAACGATGTACTGTGAGAAGTACAGCACGTTTTCGAGCACCTTGGGCGAGATGTCGAGCATCAGCGCGATTCGGGAAGGGATACCCTTGAAGTACCAGATGTGCGACACGGGAGCCGCCAGCTCGATGTGACCCATGCGCTCGCGTCTTACCTTGGAGCGCGTCACCTCTACGCCGCAGCGGTCGCAGATCTTTCCCTTGAAACGGATCCTTTTATATTTTCCGCAGTGACACTCCCAATCCTTTGTGGGTCCGAAAATGCGCTCGCAGAACAGACCCTCGCGTTCGGGCTTGAGTGTGCGGTAGTTGATGGTTTCGGGCTTTTTGACCTCGCCGTATGACCATGCTCTGATCTGATCGGGGGAAGCAAGACCGATTTTAATTGAATCAAAAATATTGTTGTCTATCATTATACTTCCTCCTTATAATTCATCTGTGCCAAAGTCGTCAAAGCCAAAGATAAGGTCGTCGTTGTCCTCTTCCTCGTCGGCAAGGGAATCGTCGTACATATTGCCTTCCTCGCCGCCCTCGTCGAGGGTGTAGCCGTCCATGGAGGTCATTACGCTGTCCTCGTCAAACTCGGTCGCAGCCGCGTCCGCAAGGTTCTCGTCCTCCTCGAACTTCTGCTTGATGTCGATCTCCTCGCCCTCAACGTCGAGCACACGGACGTCGAGCGAAAGGGACTGCAGCTCCTTGATAAGCACGCGGAACGACTCGGGGATACCGGGAGCAGGGATGTTCTGACCCTTGACGATAGCCTCATAGGTCTTTACGCGTCCCACCACGTCGTCGGACTTGACGGTGAGGATCTCCTGCAGGGTGTATGCCGCGCCGTAAGCCTCCAGCGCCCATACTTCCATCTCTCCGAAGCGCTGTCCGCCGAACTGCGCCTTACCGCCCAGCGGCTGCTGGGTAACAAGCGAGTAGGGACCCGTGCTTCTTGCGTGGATCTTTTCATCGACCAGGTGATGCAGTTTAAGATAATACATGTAGCCGACGGTAACGGGGTTGTCGAAGCGTTCGCCGGTACGGCCGTCGATCAGCCATGTTTTGCCGTCCTCGCTGTAGCCTGCGTCCTTGAGCGCCTCAAAGATGTCCTGCTCGTGCGCACCGTCAAAGACGGGGGTCATGATCTTCCAGCCGAGCGCCTTGGCAGCGTAGCCGAGGTGTACCTCGAGCACCTGACCGATGTTCATACGGGAAGGTACGCCCAGGGGGTTGAGCACGATGTCGAGCGGAGTTCCGTCGGGCAGGAAGGGCATATCCTCCACAGGCAGGATACGGGACACAACACCCTTGTTGCCGTGGCGTCCTGCCATCTTATCGCCGACGCTGATCTTGCGCTTGAGCGCGAGGTAAACTCTTACAACTTTATTTACGCCGGGCTGCAGCTCGTTGCGGCTCTCGGCTCTTGTGAATACTTTTACGTCAACTACGGTGCCGGTCTCGCCGTGCGGCACGCGCAGTGAGGTGTCGCGCACCTCTCTTGCCTTTTCGCCGAAGATAGCGCGCAGCAGGCGCTCCTCGGCGGTCAGCTCGGTCTCGCCCTTGGGGGTCACCTTACCGACCAAAATATCGCCTGCCTTGACCTCGGAGCCGATCTGGATGATACCGTCCTCGTCAAGGTATTTGAGCATATCCTCGCCCACGTTCGGAATGTCGCGGGTGATCTCCTCGGGGCCGAGCTTTGTGTCGCGTGCCTCGGTGTCGAATTCTTCTATATGGATAGATGTGTAAACATCGTCGCGTACGATTTTTTCATTGAGCAGTACGGCGTCCTCGTAGTTATAACCCTCCCAGGTCATAAAGCCGATGAGCGCGTTTTTGCCCAGAGCGATCTCGCCGTTGTCGGTCGCGGGGCCGTCGGCAAGAACCTCGCCCTTTTTGACGCGCTGTCCTCTGGAAACGATGGGGCGCTGGTTGAAGCAGGTGCCCTGGTTGGAGCGCAGGAACTTGATAACCTCAAAATCCTGTATCCTGCCGCTGTCGTACTGAACGCGGATGCTGCGCGCGTCTACGCTCATTACGATACCGTCCTCCTCGGCGATAAGACATACGCCTGAGTCGGTGCCTGCCTTGTACTCCATGCCGGTGCCGACAATGGGAGCCTCGCTGCGGAGAAGAGGCACAGCCTGACGCTGCATGTTCGCGCCCATCAGCGCACGGTTCGCGTCGTCGTTTTCAAGGAAGGGGATCATCGCGGTAGCCACGGACACTACCATCTTAGGCGATACGTCCATGTAGTCAAAGCGTGAGGCAGGAAGCTCCACGAACTCGTCGCGGTAACGGCCTACGACTCTTGAATTGACAAAGCGGTGTTCCTCGTCGAGCGGTTCGTTAGCCTGCGCGACATAGTAGTTGTCCTCCATGTCGGCGGTCATATACACTACCTCGTCGGTAACCACGCCTGTTTCCTTGTCGATTTTGCGGAAGGGCGCTTCAACAAAGCCGTACTTGTTGATCTTCGCGAAGGACGCGAGGTAGGAGATCAAGCCGATGTTGGGACCTTCGGGGGTCTCGATAGGACACATGCGGCCGTAGTGGGTGTAGTGAACGTCTCGCACCTCGAAGCTCGCGCGGTCACGCGACAGACCGCCGGGACCCAGCGCGGACAGACGGCGCTTGTGAGTCAGCTCTGCAAGGGGGTTGGTCTGATCCATAAACTGAGACAGCGGAGAGGAACCGAAAAATTCCTTGATAGCCGCGGTAACGGGACGGATATTTATAAGTGTGTTGGGTGACAGGGAATCCATGTCCTGAGACTGGGTGGTCATGCGCTCTCTAACTACTCTCTCCAGACGAGAGAAGCCGATGCGGAACTGGTTTTGAAGCAGCTCGCCCACGCAGCGGATACGTCTGTTGCCCAGGTTATCAATGTCGTCGGTAACGCCTACGCCGTGCGCAAGGCAGTTGAGATAGTTGATGGTGGCGAAGATGTCCTCTACGGTGATGTAGTTGGGAACCAGCTCTCCTGCGCGCTCGCGCAGCATCTCCTTGAGCTGCTCCTCATTTTCGGCGGCGTCAAGGATCTCGCAGAGCACGTCAAAGCGAACGTTCTCCTTGATCTCGCACTCCTCTTCCGCGTCAAAGTCCACGTAGCAGGAGATATCGACCATGCCGTTGGAAATGATCTTTACATTGGTTTCGTCCGAACCCTTTACATAGGCTACGGAAACGCCCGCGTTCTCGATCTCGAGCGCCTTTTGCTTTGAGATCTTCTCGTCGCGCAGCGCCATGACCTCGCCTGTGCGGGGGTTGGCGATCGGCTCGGTGAGCACCTGATTTGCCAGGCGGTTCGCGATGCCGAGCTTTTTGTTGTATTTATATCTGCCCACACGGGACATATCGTAACGGTTCTCGTCAAAGAACAGGTTGTTGATGTGAGTCTGGGCGCTGTCTACCGTGGGAGGCTCGGAGGGACGGAGCTTTTTGTAAACCTCGATCAGACCTTCCTCGATGGAGTGCGCCTGATCCTTTTCGATTGTAGCCTTGATGCGCTCGTCGTCGCCGAACAGATCGAGGATCTCGGCGTCGGTGCCGAGACCGAGCGCTCTGACAAAGGAGGTCACGGGCAGCTTTCTGTTTTTGTCGATACGAACATAGAACACGTCGTTTACATCGGTTTCGTATTCAAGCCAAGCGCCGCGGTTGGGGATAACGGTGGTGGAGTAAAGCTCCTTGCCCGTTTTGTCGTGATCCATCTTATAGTAAACGCCGGGGCTGCGGACCAGCTGAGATACAATGACGCGCTCCGCGCCGTTGATAACAAAAGTGCCGCTGGGGGTCATCAGCGGAAAATCACCCATAAATACGTTGCTTTCCTTGATCTCACCCGTGCTCTTGTTGAGCAGCCGTGCGGTGACCCTGAGCGCCGCCGAGTATGTGGCGTCGCGCACCTTACACTCGATAACGCTGTAATTGGGATGATCCACATCCAGTGTGTAATCAATAAAATCCAGCACAAGGTTGTCCTGGTAATCGGTGATACCCGATACATCCTTGAACACATCCTTGAGTCCCTCGTCGAGGAACCATTTGTAGGACGCTTTCTGCACCTCGATGAGGTTGGGCATATCAATAACTTCTTCGATTTTGCCAAAGCTCATTCTTTCGGTGTTGCCAAGCTTTACGGGTTTGACATTTACCATAGGCGTATCACTCCTTTGTTTTTTTGAAAAGGGTTATGCGCCGCGTTTTGCTAACGCGCCGGACAAGGTAATGAAAAACATCTTGACAGGAATACTTTTTTGTGATAATATCCCCTTATCATAAGGTGTTTTTTTGAAAAAATACCGCCCTTTCGGTACATATCCCCATTATGGTACAGTATACTATTGTATACCCCCGTAGGGCTGTTGTCAAGACCTTTCGGAAATATTTTTACAGTTTTTTCATACTTTTTTAACAGTTAGTGCTTCGAGGGAAATTTGACCCCTCGGAGCAGTTTTTTGCGCAATCAAGAAACACGCGGCAGCGTTGACGGATTCAAGCCGGCGCGAACAGTCGAGAAATCTCCCTGAGAGGAAACCACGGTTCACCTCCGAGGAGATTTCTCCACGCGTACTGACCACCGGGGCACCCGGTCGAAATGACATCTGATTCAGAATATAAACAAGCGTGAGATTCTTTCGCTATTGTCCGAAATTTATCAAACCCCGGCGTAGGGGCGCGCATTGCGCGTCCGAGGGCGGCGTACCGCCGCTGTCAGCTCGCGTTTTTTGGTTCGCGTACTTTACGTCGGGCGCATCGGTAACGTCGGCATTTACGCGAGAATAATTCATCAACGGGAAGCTGTGAATGCAATGGAAACAATGTTTTTTATTCACCGTTTTCCTTAACTACATAGGGTCGCACCCAGGGCTTTTTTGATAACAGTATAACATCAAACCAGAACCCGTTTACTGCGGACGGGGGCGGCGGAGTTGATTGCGGAGACGCGCTTGCATTTTATCAGGGTCTGCCGTCCCTGCTCGCTGCGCGTATAGACAACGTGGAAATCTTTTGCCGTTTTGCTTAGCAGCGCGGCGAG
>Ga0256405_10006243_pt1 | contig 19361 bp, 17 predicted proteins | sample RumenRJG_02DNA_FD_189096 | JGI IMG/M metagenome (GOLD analysis project Ga0256405, IMG submission 189096) | Bovine rumen microbial communities from Lethbridge, Alberta, Canada - RJG_02 | ecosystem: Host-associated > Mammals > Digestive system > Stomach > Rumen | place: Canada: Alberta... | reverse complement strand
ACCCCGCAAGACACCCTCGGAAACACGAAACCCTCCTCCTCCGAGCGAAGCGACCCATGCCCTCCGAGCGAAGCGACCCCGCCGACGGGTATACCCCGAAACGGAACGGCCGGAGGACGCGCCGCGAAAGGGCGCACCCCGCCGCGAAAGGGCGCATCGGGGGGATTGGCGCGGATACACCCGGAAAGCGGGTGTAATGACACCAGGCCGAAAAGGCAGCTTGTGCCCTAGGTGCAACATCGCGCGCGCGCGTTGGTTGACCTTGCGGCATTTATCAAAGACATGGCGAAATACCTAGACAGCAAGTTCGGGAAGGTCAAGCCCTACAAGAACAACCCGCGCGTAATCAGCGACGCGGCGTTCACGAAACTCTGCGCCTCGATGGATCGAGACCCGGAGTACATGGCTTGCCGCCCTATCGTCATCGACGAGAACAACGCCATTCTCGGCGGCAACCAGCGCCAGTACGCGATACTCAGCCTCAACGAGACAGGGTGGAGCGTGGACGCCGTGCGCACACTCAAAAAGCACGGCTGGGAATCGGTGCTTGAAGGCCGACTGCCGGACGAGTGGGTGCGCAGGGTCGAAGGGTGGACGGACGAAAAGAAGCTGCGCTTTGTGTTGATCGACAATTCGCCAGAGGGAATGGCAGGCGAGTTCGACTACGACATCATGAGCGACAACTTCACCCCCGACATCATGGCCGAATCGGGAATCGACTTCTCCAATCTCTCCGCCGAAATCCAGAACGAGGCCGAGGAGTCTTCCGAGGAGAAGGCTGAGAAGTCCGACTACGGCGAGAAGAGCGAGAAACTGAAGAACTTCAAGGAGAACCGCGAAAAGGCGCGGGAGAGCCTGGACGAGATGACCGACGCCAGCTGCTACCTGTGCTTCATCTTCCAGACGACCGAGCAGAAGCGCGAGTTCCTGGCGGCGACCGGCATCCCGACCGACGGCGAGCTGTTCGCGTCGGGTCTGGAGCTTGCAAGGCAGCTGGGTGTCGCCGTGACGCGCGTCGAGCTGAAGTTCCCGGAGGCGCGTCTGGACAAGAACCTGACCGAGATGGCCATGCCCAACGGCCAGGAGCCGCAGAAGCCGGGCGAAAAGGCGCCTGACGGCGAGGACAAGTGATTTTCGACAAACCCAAACGTAAGGAGCTGACAATATGGCCACTACGAAGAAACCCAAGAACCTCATCGCCGGAAAGACGATGAAGAAGCACTACAAGAAAGACGGCTCGTGGAAGATCGACAAGCCGAACCCCGAGGGCTACGACGACGTTTCCGACTACGCCGCCGAACACCCGGAATACCAGTTCCAGTCCACCGAGGGCGGGACGAACCCCAAGACCGGCAAGCCGTTCAAGTACACGAACAAGTACGTCGGCATCCACGACCCTGACTTCGCCAAGGCGCTCGGCTCGACGAGCTACGCCAGCATTCACTCGGGCGGACTCGTGGTCCGTGTCGGCGAACGCAAGGTGAAGTAGGCGACCAGAAGGGAAAAGACGCGAGGAATGCTTCCTCTGCCGACATTCTCGACGCCGGCGACCGATGCGCTCTGCAAGAAGATAGCCAAGAAGTCGAAAGGCGTGTGCTTCCTCGGTTTCAGCCGCGGGAAGGACAGCGTTTGCGCGTGGCTTCAGCTTCGCAGATACTTCGACAGGATCATTCCGTTCCACTGCGCGACCCTTCCGGGACTCGAGTTTGCCGAAAAGGCGCTCAGGTACTACGAGGACGAGTTCGAGCGCCACATACTCAGGATGATGGACGCGTCGCTGTCGAGCGACCTCATCCAGGGAATCTACCAGCTGCGCGAGGACAGCGAGTTCATACGTTCGCTCGGCTGGCACCACTTCGACAAGCTTGAGGTGGTCGAGTACCTGCGCGCCGAGTTCAACCTTCCGCGTGCGTGGTGCGCGTTCGGGATACAGGCCAGCGACTCCATCGACCGGAGGATATACTGCGCCAAGTACCAGGGGCGGAACGACAGCCACAAGACGTTCTATCCGTGCTGGGACTGGCCGCACAAGGCGATCATCGACACGGTTCGCGACTCGGGGCTGAAGCTCAGCTCCGAGTACCTGTACTCGTCGAGGACGATCGAGGGGACGCCGAGCGCGACGTACACCGACATCCTCAGGGAGCACTTCCCGCGGGACTACCGCGTGCTGAAGGACTTCTACCCGCTCGTCGAGGCGAAAGGGTGCCGGGAAAAGCTGAATGCCCGCGTTGCGGAGGAGCTCCGCGCCGAGGCTTTGGCCGGAGAGGGCGGCGAAAAGGCGCCTTCCGGCAGCGGCGGCGATGACGCTGCGGCAATAAGTTGAGACCGGACTGCACACAAAAGGAAACACGGAGGATTTCAGAGATGAAGAAGACGATTACCTGCGGAGAGGCCATCGTGGCGCTCGCGAGGAGGGGAATTGCGGTTGACTCCGCCGAAAACGCCATCCAAATGGCACTTGACGCGAAGTTCCCGACGAAAGGCGACAAGTACACCGGCCCCTGGAAGAAGCCGGAGGAGGTCAAGTGCCACGCAAAGGATCCGTCCAACTGCCGGTTCCACCACACCGGCATCTACGCCGAGGCGAAGAACAAGGACCTGTTCGACACCAAGAAGTTCGGCGCGTATTCGGACGACGACATCTGCGCGTTCCTGAAAGAGCAGTTCGAGGCGGCGGGAATCGACGCCTACCTTAGCGTGACGATGGACCCGGCCACTGGGAAGTTCAGTGTCATACTCGACAACGACAAGGCCAAGGACCACGGCGACTTCAAGGACGCCGACAAGGCCAAGCAGATGGTCGAGAACTTCATCTTCGACATCGACGGCGTGGCCATCGGCAAGAACGGAAAAGACACCGTTGACTCGATGTGGAGCGAGATGGGCAAGTCCGAGTTCGTCGGCGAGTTCTCGACGCCTGAGTCGGAGGATATGGTCGGCGGCGGTGACAATGACGAAGAGGCCGCATCCGCGCTGAACGACGACGTGATCGAGAAAGACGACGATGGCGGCTTCACCGAGGACGACAAAAAGGCGAAGGACATAATCGCCGACGCCATCGAGGCGGCTGGCGGGAAGTACGAGGACCCCGAATGGGGGAAGTACGACAGCGGCGAGCTGACCCTTGGGGCGAAGGACTCCTTCCAGGTCGGCGAGGGCGAAATCGAAAAGGCGCTAAAGGAGCATGGGTTCCCGAACGCGTCCGTCACCTACTACGGCGACGACGACCTCTGGGAGATCACCCTGGGCGAGCAGGACGCGGCGGCGACCGGCGAAAAGACGCAGGGCGGCGGCAAGGAGGACGACTTCGGCCACTACGTTCCAGAGAGCGAGTCGGGGATGGCCACCGCCGACGTCGTGCAGCAGACTGCGGAGAACATCTGCGGGGATTTGCATCCCGAAGTGACGATTGACGAATGCGAGGAGACGAAGCCGGGGGTCTATGAGCTCAGCATCTCGGACTACGAAACCGATGACGTCCCGGGAGAGCTCGCCGACGAGCTTCAGAAGGCGCTGAACTCCCCAGACGACCAGGGTTGGGTCTGCAAGGATGCCGGACACGGCGTCATCGAGGTCGGGCCGAAGGACAAGATGGGCGGCGGTTCGGGCGAGGAGGGCGCTGCCGCCGGAGCCAAGTCGGCTGCAGACCTTGACGAGGACGACATTCCCAGCGCGAACGAGCTGGACAGCGCGTACCTGGTGATCGGAAACCTCCAGAACGGGCACGAGACGCCCGAAAGTGCATCCACTCAGCTGAAGAACCTGCTTCACCAGGAGGTGGATCTGTCCGGGAAGTCCGAAGACGAGCTTGAAACGATCGCTGAGCTCCTCAACGACACCAAGGAGAGCGTCGAGGCGCAGGACGGCGATGCGCTCGGATACTTCAAGGATGCCATCGCGAAGATGCTCCCCGGCAGCGGAAAAGGCGCCTCGGAGGGCGAAAAGGGCGAGGCGCTTACGGCGGAGCAGGCCGACGACCTCGAAACCGCCGCCGCCGGGGTCGGAGCCGACTGGTTCATGCTCAAATACGACCCCAAGAGCAAGACCTACATGGTCCACGACACGGATGCCGACGAGGACATCTCGATCATGGACGCCCTAGAGAAGATCTGCGAAACCATCGAGTCCAAGGACTGGCACGAAGCCGAACAGGGGGCAAAGGACAAGTTGAACGCCATCCTGTCCAGCCACGGCTTCCAGGAGCTCACCGACGCGATCGTCGATGGCGGTGGCGACGATGGTGAAGGGTCCGGTGCCGAGGGAAAAGGCGCCAAGGGAAAAGGCGCCAAGGGGAGCCAGAAGGGGAGTGGATCTGCAACTGCAGCGGCACAGGCTTCCGAGCCAACCGGCAGCGGCAGCAAGTTCGCGAGCAGCAGCCCAGAGGCGAAGAAGATGGTCGGCGACCTGCACGCCCTGATGGCGGACGCAAAGGAGTTCGCAGGCGGCGACAGCGCCATCCTAGACGACGTAGAGGAGCTGGACTCCCAGCTCGAGTACATGGATCACCTGAAGCAGCAGGTGGAGAAGGCCGGCAGCGAAAAGCTTAAGGCCAAGTACCAGAAGCTCCTGGACGCGGCGATCGACGAAGCCGAGTCGATGGAGACGAGCCTGGAAAAGAAGGTTGATGGCGCGAAGGACGCAGCCGTCAAGGAGGCGGACAAGACGTTCGGCGACAGCAAGAACGACGTCTACAACAACGGTCTGTCCGCCGGTGGGCAGAAGTTCCAGACATCCGCATCGCTGTGGAAGCATCTCATGGACCACACCGGCGGCTCTGCGGAGGCTGGCGGCATCTCCGGCCTCGAAAAGTACGACCCGTCGCAGGTCGCACAGATGAACGGCATGCTCGACAAGGCCTTCGAGGCCGAGAAGGCGTACAGCGCGGCCGTCAACGAGTACGCCGTCCTGTCTGTCGCGAGCACGAAGGACGCGAAGGCCATGAAAGACGCAGCGGCAAAGGTCAAGTCCGCCGCGAGCGCCTATGTCTCCGCGTTGGGCGAGATGAAGGACGCGTCGGGCAAGGCGTTTGCGGCGCTGAAAGAGAAGAAGGCGATCAAGGAAGCCGGCGAAATCGGCGTTCCAGAGGAGAAGTACGCCAAGTGGAAGGCTGCGCTGAACGACACGGGCAACAGCGAAATGACGGTGAATGTCACCAATACTCCGGGCATGGCCGACGGCCAGTTCGTGGTCAAGAAGGGAGCTGACGGAACCGTGACCGTCCACAAGGCAGAGGCGACGCCCCAGGCCGCCGGCGGAGGGTCGGCGTCAGCGGCAGCCGGTGCGGCAAAGCCAGCGGCGGGCGCTGCTCCCGGATACTCGCACGGTTCGGCATCCAAGGAGCAGAAGGCACAGGCGGCGGTGAGCGCTCTGGCCGCCAAGGCGGCGGAGGCCAAGGATCCGCAGATGAAGGCCGTCTACGAGAAGATGCTTGCGAAGCTCAAGGAGCACCACGGCATCAAGGATACCGCATCTGCCCCGTCGCAGTCCGGCGGGACGAAGCAGGGTGGCCTAAAGCCGGTTCCGAGCCACGTGAAGGGGAAGCTTACACAGGCTCTCCAGGCGTACAACATCAGCAAGCAGGCCGACGGATACCACCTGCAGACCCCGAATCCGGGCAGCAAGGCCGACCTTGCCGTAAAGGCAAACCAGAGCCTGGCTGGCACCGGCTGGTTCGTCAAGGAGGGTAGCGACGGTCTGGTCCTGACCTATGCCGAAGGCGCCAAGTCGGGCGGGGCTCAGGGAGCCGCGGCGGGCGCATCTCCTGCAGGTTCCGGAAAATCTGCATCCACGCCGAAACTCAAAGGCAAGGACAAGATTCCTGCAGACGGCAGTTCGGTCTTCGACTGGGTTGCGGCGCTCCCGAAGGCGCAGTCCGGCTACAAGCACTACAACTACGACGCGGCAAAGGCCCTCGAAGACGGCTCCAAGGGGGTCAGCAAGTACCAGGACCACTTCTCTCCGTCGGCGGCGCACTCGTCGTACTGCTCGATCCTGAAGGAGCTGTCTGGGCTCTACAGCGAGCTGGGCGGAAACAGCGCGGTTACAAAAGAAACGACGGCTGAGCAGATCGGCCCGAACTTCGCGAAGTTCGTCGGAATGTCGCACAAGACGCTGGCTGCGCTCAAGGGCTGCATCAAGCACTCCAAGGACTACATGAAGCTCCAGCCTGGCGACAGCGGGGCGGAGGCGGCGATGAACGGCTGGAAGAACTGCGTCAAGGACGCGTTCGACACGTTCTACTCCGCTGGCGAATACGCCGCACTGAAGGACGCGGCCCACGAAGAGGTGGCGGCCTACAAAGGCGGCAAGAAGGGCGGCGACGCCGCCGGCGGCGTCCAATCGACGTCGGGGCACTCGAACGAGGCGTTGGGCGGCGTCGTGGCCGCCTACAAGCAGCTTCCCGAGTTCAAGGACGTGTCCGACTCGGACATGATGAACGCCGTCAAGCACGCCCTCAACCAGTACCCTGGTGCGGCGGACAAGGACAGCGGCGCGGTCTCGCTCATGATGGCCGAAACGCTCGGAAAGTCCATGTTGGACTTCCTCGGCAAGGGCAAGTGAGGCCTTGACGAAGCGGCAATTACTGAAAGGAGTTTGAAAGTGGACGCATTGAAGATTGTTCAGATGGCGCTTGACGCGGCTGCGGCTATGGCGGCAAACGGCTCCGGCGCGAAGGAGGACCTCCCGGACGGGGAGACGAAGAACCGGGACGGAAGCGTCACCATCAGGCGATCGTTCCGCCTGGATCCGGCCGCGGTGGCGGAAAATTCCCATCCTGCGAAGAAAAAAACCGAGCCGGGTGCGCCCACCGATCGTCAGAACCTGGCACCGGACGATCGTCAGAACCTCCTCAGGGGGCTGGAGGCGGTCTCCGACGCCGACCTCGACGCCATTGGATACGAGGATGACGACGACGATGGCGGGCAGTCGGGCGTCGCACAGGACTCGGCTCCGCACGCCTGCGACGAAAAGGGCCACGACACGCCGTTGGAGAACTGCAAGGCCCAGAATCCCATCTTCTGCCCCTACCACGGCATCAAGGCCATGCAGGCCAGCTTCTCGGCGTGGATGCAGCATGCGGGCGCCAACCCGGACGGCTACGCAATCGACTTCGTGAAGAAGCCCTCGGGTGCGTTCCAGATTTCCGTGCAGTGCCCGGACGGGACGCAGAACTACGTCGATGAGGCCATCAAGGGCTTCCTCGGACAGGAGGGCATCATCCCCGTCGGCGACATCGAGAACTCGACGGAGAAGGCCGTGGGCGGCAATGCGTCGCAGATGTCGGCGACCTTCAAGCCGGACAAGGCCATGCGCCCCGACGACCTCTCGATGATGAACGAGTGGATGGACTCCCTCTACCAGTCGGCCCTCGACGAGGATTCGGTTGTCGATCTCGACGACCTCACCGAACTCGAGTCGAAGCTCGCCGAGCTGAACGGCACGGACCAGGGGTCTCTGAGCGAGGACCAGAAGAAGCACTTCGACGAGCTGCTTGCGGACGCGAAGAACCACTACCACGCGATGAAGGCGAAGGTGGACTACAAGGACATTCAATCCATCGACGACGCCAAGCAGATGGGGCAGATACTGAAGGATTCCTTTACATCCGCGAAGGAGGGCATTGCGGCCACCTATGAGAAGGTGAAGTCCGAGAAGAAGGAGGCGGGATTCCTGAAATCGCCGACCGGATTCCCTGGGAACCAGGAATACAATGCGATGTACAAGAAGGTGTTCGGCCTCACGAACGCGGATGGCGAATACTACGGCGACCCGTCGTTCTGCGATGTCGGCAAATTCATGCTGGCCGACGAGGCGCTGACGTCCGCCCTCGCGGCAAACGACCTCGATGCGGCCAAGAAGGCCCTGCATGACATGCAGTTCGCGAAAGATGAAATCGACAAGCACGCGCCGCAGTTCTCGATGCACGCGGACGCGATGATCGCGAACTTCAAGAAGGCCTCCGAACTCGGCCTGTCCACCCCAAGCGGCTCAAACTTCGCGGAGAAGAAGGCTTGGTGGGAGAAGATGGGAGTTGCGTACCCGGAGGAGCTCAAGGACATCTCCGAAAAGGCCGCGGCCAAGGCGGAGGCGAAGAAGGCCGAGAAGCTGGCGGCCGCCAAGGCTGTCGCGGAGCAGGTGGTGAAAAAGGCGGCAGAGGCCCCGACGCCCGCGCAGCCGAAGGCGAAGAAGTCTAAGGCACCCAAGGGAAAGTCGGTCACGACGGTCGTCGAGACCACTGACGAATCGTTCCTGAAGCCCTTGGCCCACGACGAGTCGAAGTTCCCACAGGGACTTACACAGGACAAGCTTGAGGCCGCCATCGCGGCCGGGAAGAACGCCGGCGGGGCAGGTGGGCTCAATACGAAGCGCATTGAGATCGACGGCAAGTCCTACTACTGCAAGTCCGGCTCTGGGTCGAAGGCCTCGGTCATCAAGAACGGATACGCCTGCGACATGGCGTACCGCGCCGGCGGCGTCTGCGCCCCCGACGCCAAGCTCTACGAGTTCGGCGGCAAGACCTACAAGCTCTCCGAGGCGATTGAGGGCAAGAGGCTAATCGACGTCTGGAAGGGTGCGTCTCCATCCAAGAAGGCGACAATCAGACAGGAGATACTCAAGGGATTCCCCCTGGATGCGCTGTTCTCCAACTGGGACGTCCTCGGGACGAATATGGGCAAGTCGGGCATTGTCTTTGACAACGTTATCGTCGGCGAGGACGGACGCTGCTGGCGAATAGACAACGATGGTGCATTCGGTAAGACCGGTACGGGCGGCGCGAAGGATCTCAGCTGGGCAAAAGGTGCGCTCGACGGCGCGTGTGATTTTGAGGATTGGGAGGCCAAGGGCGGCTGGGACAAGCGCGAGTGGATCGACGACTTCCGTACGATGCGCCTCAATCCGAAGAATGCAGGGGTGTTCTCGGAGTATTCGACGGCGGACATCTTCCTCGCCGCCGGCCACTGCAACATGGCCGCAGCCGTCTCTACACTCCCCGTGGAGACGCAGGAGGCGCTCAAGAAGCCACTGCACGAAATGAACCAGATGGCGCGCCGCGCCGTGATGGCGAACATCTCCGGCTATTCCAACAACCAGATGCTGTCGGCCGCCCTCGATGCGTCCTACGAAGGGTCGAAGCGCAAGCTCCGTGAGCTTTCGACGCACAAGATCACCTGGAACAGCGCGGGGTTCGGCGCAACATCCAGCAGCACAAGCATCTACCAGAAGAAGGATTTCGCCGAGCCGGAGCCTCAGCCGCCGAAGAACCCTGCGGAGGAGATGAAGTCTGCCCATCTCGACAACGGCAGCTACACCGGTTCGCACGTCTCCGACGTCATCATCTCGGCGGCCAAGACCATCAACCACCACTGTGGATTCCAGGCAAAGGAGGGTGTCGGCACGGCGCAGCAGTCGCCAGACTTCATGCCAAATGCGTCGAAGATAGCTGAGTTTGCGAAAATTAGCCGCGAGAAGCTTGAGGAGCTTGCCAAGACGGACCAGAACGCCAAGTACCTTCTGTCCGCCTACGATGCGATCAAGGAGTCCGAGTCGCTCGGCTGGAAGAAGCCGGTCGGATGGGTCGAGGCGAAGGATATCTCCGCCAAGCTCCCCGACGGCTTCAAGACGAAGCTCGAAAAGGATTTCGAGAAGAACAAAGCCGGGGCGATCGCCAAGTACAACCAGGACCACAAGGCGTATCTGGCCAAGCACGACGAGTGGGCGAAGAAGAAGACTGCCTGGGACGCCAAGGAGCAGCAGAAGGCGGACGCCTCCGGCAAGAGCACCCATGCCAACTTCATGGCGTTCGTCAAGGATGTCCTGGAGGCGAACCGCGACACGAACGGCATCGCGCAGCACGGTGGATCTGTTTCTGCGATTCTCGCATCAAACGACCAGAAGGGCGACTCGTGGAACTCCGGTATCTGCAAGTTCAAGGTCTGCGAGCTGGCGATGATGGGCAAGTCCCTTGCTGACATCAAGGCTATCAAGGACGATGACCCCCTCATCAACAACGGAGCCCAGACCGGCAGCGGATCGTCCGACAAGGCCAGTTTCATGTCTGCGGTCAAGTTCTATCAGGATAATCCATCCCAGTTCGATAAGGACTGCAGGATGCACGCCATGTACAAGGGCCTCAACGTGGTCAAGATGGAGAACGAGGCAAATCCCCTGTACCACCACGACTGCCAGTCGGTCACGCTGACGCGCGGCGAACACGGATACTCCGGCAAGCCCGGCATCAACAAGCCGAAGGCCAAGGGCGCATGCGAGTCGGCTGCGTTTGAGGCGAACAGTTGGGGCAGCTCCCACTTCACCTATTCGGTGCCTTTCTGGCGCGTTGGATACTGCTACTCCAACGAGAGCCCCACCGGCGGAGGACATGGATACCACAACGAGCACGAATACTCCGCGAACCTCATAGGCCTGACGCCGTTCTGCGGCTCCGGCAACTACAAGGACGTCCATGACGCCGCTTGGGCGACCAAGGAGTTTAAGGATACTGCGGCCAAGACCGCAAGCAAGATCGCGCCGTTCATGACCTGATCTACAACTTGTTTGCACGGCCTACCGCGGGTCACTATGATATAATATTAGGCAACTGAACATCTAGGAGAACGACCATGACACCCAAAGTGAACATCGCCATACCGACGAACGAGCGCATCCCAAGCTCGGAACTCCCGCGCATCGACGCCGAGTGGGGCGAGATCGAGAAGTGCGAATGCCTCTCCAACGACTACATTGAGAATTACGACCCGTGCGTTCCGACCAAGATGTGTGCGCGTCTCCGGGTTTCGTACAAGAACGGAAGGTCGCTGGAGGCGCGGGCGCGACTCTGCGACGTTCTGTTTCTTGGCGCCCTAGCGGCGTATTCGGACGAAGCAGACGGCCGGCAGGAGGGCTGTGTGTCCAACAAGCGTCTGCTCGCAGCCCTTGCGAGGTCTGCATCCAGTCTTGAACCTGTTGCCGTTGGCGACGTCAAGCTGCCAACCGCAGCCGAGGCAGACGGTATTCTGGAGAGCCTGGCCGCCCCGGCAGAGCCCCTATATCGTCGCGACGGCATTGAGGAGGCATGGTACGATGTCTGGAAGAAGTCCGGGAAGCTCTGCAAGATGACCGATGGACAGTGGGTCATCGAGGACAAGGTGCTCCCGGAGTTCTCTAAGTACAAGGTGTCGCACTTCGTGGACGGCGCAGAGAGGTGTTACCCTGGTGCAACCGAGTATGTCGAGCTTTGCGATGGTACTGTGAAGCGCACCGAGGATCTGACCGAGGAAGAGCGGCAGCTTATCGCCGATCCGGCGGAATCAGAGATCAATGCAGGACTCGTGGACGGGAAAGCCGCCTATGAAGCCCAGCAGAAAAACGCCTGAACTCCACCGGTTGAATTATGGCTGACCGCAAACGCGAGAACGCGTTAAGTCAGCCTTCGTTTTTGCCTTGACTTCTTTTTGGGGCGCTCGCCCTCAGCGCCGAGTTCGCGCCTGAGCGCGACGTGTTCGCGATAGGTGTCCTGGGCGGTCTCCACGCCGTAGCTCGCCGCGATGCGCACTGCCTTCAGAACCCTCCCCTGCAGGATGTGCCCGGCGCAGACTTCCTCGTAGCCCTCGATCAGCAGGCCGCGTATCTCCTTGTCGCGCAGCATGATGTCGGCTATCGCCGCGTCGCTCCATTTGAGAAGGGCTTCGCGTTCCTCCCTCATTTCGCGGATGACCTCGGCTACGACGTCTTCGTGATGTACGGGACTTAGTTCGGAGTCCCTGCTTCGCGCCTGCCATTCCTCGCTTGGGAGACGCTCGGTCTCGTACCTCTTGGGCTGGCGGACTATGATGCGGTTCCACGACGAATCGTCCAGGTCGATCGTCGTGTCGTCGGCATACCGCAGCCGCGACGGGCGCGCCGTCGTCCCGCAGGCCCTTCCTCTCGTCAGCCACCTGACGGGGGTTTCGCGGTAGTTGTCGAGGAAGAACTCGAGGTCTTCCTCCAGGATAGTCGCGTTCAGAAGGGAATCATTCGACGGCTTCGGCATCTTCCTTCATGGGCGTTTATCAACAACTGTCGATAATATGTTCACATTGTTACATGGAATCTGGTCAGCACCAGTGGTAGTCGGAGCAGACTACGCAGAGCGTCATGAAGACGCCGAGTAGCGCAAAGAATATGATCGAGCCGATGATTTCGCCGATGGTCGCGAGCGTTTCCTTTTTCATTTCCGTCTTCCTTTCGGTTTGCATTGTTACATGGATTAGGGTTGTTTAGCAAGGCGGACACCCGCCCGCCTACCAGTTCCGATGCGCATATTATACCATTTGTATGATAATCACCGCAAGGGGGTAAATGAAGATTTTTTCAAGAGGGCCTATTGCGGGGTGTCCTCACCTTATGATATACTATTACCGCTCTCCCGCGTGGGAGGGATGGACGTAATCAACCTGAGTATCATGTAGCATGACACCGCAACTGAAAAAACCGAGGAAGGCGCTCACCTGCCGGAACCTCGCAGAGATACTGATGCCGCTGGGAGACAAGATCGTCTACAGCGGCGACTGGGCCGTGACGGGCCTCCACATCAAGCCGACCGGGGAAGTGACGATATACGGCACGCCCGCCGGGCAGTGCGTGGGGCCGGACGGCAAGCCCATCGTGAGGCTTCCGCAGACCATGGTTGGAAAGTTTCCGATGGGAGGTGAGTGATGTCGCGTGGTCAGAGGCAGCGCTACTACTACATCAAGATCCGCGAGTCGTTTCTTGACAACCATACGATAAAGCTTCTTCGCAGGCAGGACTACCCGATAGGGATTGTCGCCTCCGACATGTACGTCCATCTTCTCGCCGAAAGCGCGTCGCACGACGGGCGGCTTCGGTGTAACGAGAAGACCCCATACACCCCCGAGGACATCGCCATACTCTTCGGACTTCCGAAGGAAGACGGGGTAAAGGCATTCGGGCTGCTGCTGAAATACGACCTGGTTTCGGTCGAAAAGGACGGCACGATCACGCTTTCCGACTTCGATGAATATGTAGGCTCAGAGACGCCGGACGCCGAGCGCAAGCGCATCGAAAGGGGCTTTTCGCGTGGCTTTGGAGGACAGGTAGAGGACAAAGAGAGGACAAAGGGAGGACACAAAGAGGACACGGAGAGGACGGCGAGAGGTCGAAAAGAGGACAAAGGGAGGAAAATGTCCTCTAGAGTATTAGAGATTAAGAGTACTAGAGATTTAGATAATAATACTAGTACTAACCCCCCTTCACCCCCCTCGGGGGTCGCTTCGCTCGGCGACGACGGAAATGGTGGTCAGCAGGGGCGTGTTGAGTTCGCCGAGGACGGCGCTGCGAACTCAACGGCCGACCTCCATCCTGTCGTGAAGATGTCGCCGAAGGAGGTCGAGGCCGCCCTGAGGCCGCTCCCGGCTCCCTTCACGGTGGAGCAGGTCGTCAGGAAGATCATCTCGAACAACGCCACGGTCGGCAGGTGCGACGGCAAGCCGATTACCGAGGCGGAGGTCAGAAGCTGGTACTCCTACCAGGAGTCGGAGGGTGGCTGGCGCTACCAGGACAACATCGGCACCCCCATCACACCCGCCCACTTCCTGGGGTCGCTCAGAGCCCATGTCCGCCGCGCCCGGAAGGAGGAGTCCGACAGGCGCAAGGCCGCCGAGGCGAAGCGCATGACGCGCGAGGAATTGGCCGCCGTGGTCGAGCGCCTGAACGCGAACCGGACGTCGCCGATAACCCCAGTGCAGGCCGACGCTTTCTGGAACTGGCTGGTGGGCACGGACTTCAGGAACAGGAAGGGAGAGATTGTCACCGCTGAGAATGCTGCGCCGACGCTCACGACCTTCGTCGAGATACACTCGGGCGAAGGGGGAGGCGGGCAGCAGGATCCACACAGGACGTTCGACGAGAACGGAGACTCCTACGCCGAGATCCAGCGCATCGAGCGCGAGCGCCTCGCCCCGATACGGGCCATACGCCAGTACTGGAAAGCGATCGGCACGCGACCGGCCTGCACGCAGGAGTGGTTTGACAACCTGGTCTGCGTCAAGGAGTGGCGCAAGACGCACAAGCCCGACGACAGGCCATGGGAGAAGCTCTGTGACTGATTTCCATGTAGCAATGTATACGGAGGCCTCCCGATGAGAATCACCACGCTAATAGCGACTTCCGGCAAGTCCGGGGTTTCACGCTTCCCGGTGGCCAAGGCGTCGATAGACGAATGCAAGTCAGACAAGGGCGACGGTCTGGATGAAATCAAGCTGAGGAAAGCTCTCGACTGCGACGGAATACTCTTCTCGTCCAAGGACAACACCCCCGTGTTCGCCTTCGCCATCGAGTTTCTGCGTCAGATTCGTTCGATAGTCGAGAGGATGTCGGCCAACGAGGGGCCGCGCGACGCCGGTGCCGCGCATCGCGAGCGCCGCTGCCAGCAGCGCATAGACAGGGGGCGCACGGCTTTCGTCCGGGTGGACGTGACGTGGACCGGCGGACACATCCGCGTCCGCCTCGGAAGCGGAAACCCCCGGGATGTCGTCGGCAACGCCGAGGCCTGCGCGAACATCTACGCCGAGATGTGCTCTAGGGTGCTTGTCTACATGCAGGGGGTCTTCATGGACAGGCGGAGGATGCACATCGAGCTGGCCGAAGGTCCTGGCTGCGAGGGTGTCTTCGACAGGGCGAGGAAGATGAACGACTGGTTCGACCGCCGAGACGCCGCAAAGGCGGAGGTCGATGCGGCCAACGCCCGTCGAGCCGCGTGCCGGTTCTGTGTTTCGGGGTTCTGTTCGCCGTCGCAGCCCGGCTGCCGGTGCTACAGGAACGGGCGGTGCGAGCCCGCCGAGATGCCGGAGGGCCTGAGAGCACCGGAGGAGGCGTTCAAGTGAGCGGACCGATCGAGAACCCCGCGGGGGAGCTGAGGATCCGCTGTCTCTCGGACCTGCACGGCCGCAAGGAGTACCTGGATCCGCACGGTGCCGACATCCTGGTGGTGGCCGGGGACATAGCTCCGCTGCGCCGGCTGGATACGTGGGCGAAGCGCGCCCAGTGCGAATGGATGGCCGAGGATTTCCGAAGCATCGTGGCCGCCCACCCTGGCTGCGAGTTCGTCTTTACGCCAGGGAACCACGACTTCTGGGGCCTGGAACCCGCCATGAACCCGAACTCGAGCTTCTGGCCGAAGAACGCGCACCTTTTGCTGGACTCGGGCTGCTGTGTCCGCGGCATGACATTCTGGGGGTCTCCGATCGTTCCGTTCATAGGCTCGTCGCGCAGATGGGCGTTCGAGTGCGGCGACAGCGTTCAGCGCAGGGTGTTCTCCGGGATGCCCGACGGACTCGACTTCCTCGTTACGCACACCCCGCCGGCCCTGCCAGGCTCAGACATCGACTGCGAGGGCGTGCTGATCGGCAGCGGGCGTCCGCTTCACTTCGGTTCCGCTCCGCTTGCCGAGGCCATAGCAGAAAAGAAGCCGCGAAGGGCCGTGTGCGGGCACATTCACTCCGGGAGCCACGAGCCCGTGATGTTCTGCAAGACTCTCTGCCTCAACGTCAGCGTTCTCGACGCCGCATACAGGCCCGCCTGGAAGCCTCGTGAATTTTTTCAAGATTCCCTCTTGTATGATAACCACCAAATATGCTATAATATACGCCGTGGTGATGGACAGGACGAACCTTTCGGCCGAGTTCCATGAAACAATGTAAAATGCTAAGAAGAAAGGAAATCGAAAGATGAAGAAGAACATCGGAACGCCCGAGGGCATGGATGTGCGCGACAGGGCAAAGGGAGCGCTGTGGGGGCTGATTGTCGGGGACTGCCTCGGCGATGTCCTGCAGTTCGGTCCGGCTCGGCCAGACGACAACTTCGTCACCGAAATGGAGGACGGCGGTCCGTTCAACACCCCTGCGGGCTACTGGACCGACGACGCCTCGATGGCCATGTGCATCATGAGCGCGTACAACGCCAGCAACGGCAGGTACGACCTCAAGGCGATAGCCGACGCTTTCCTGCGCTGGCTCGATCATGGATTCATGTCCTCGCTTGACCATGCGTTTGACGTCGGCGTGTCTACGTCGCGTTCGCTCGCCCTCTACCGGCGCGACGGGACGCTCAGGAACGGCTCCGAGAACGGCCAGGGAAATGGATCGCTGATGCGCAACGCGCCCGCGACTCTGATAGGCATCGCGAACGGAAACCGCGCGATACCGCTTGAAGTCTCCGACATCACGCATTGCAGCAGGAAGGTTCGCGAAACCGTCGGTCTCCTCGACGATATGATTTTCAGGTACATCTTCGACCGCGCCGCCGGTTTCCACCCGTACAAGGGCGCTTACTGGAACGAGGAAGTCGGTAGGTTCGCGCCCCGCTCCAAGGTGCGCAACGGGGGGCACTGCGTCGATACGCTGGACTCCGCCGTCTGGGCGTTCCGCACAACCGATACGTTTGAGCAGGCTCTGATCGAGGCGGTGAACAACGGCAACGACTCGGATTCCGTTGGTGCTGTGACGGGGCAGATTGCGGGCGCCTACTTCGGCTTCAAGGCGATACCGGAGCGCTGGGTGCATGCGGTCAAGGACTGGAAGAAGGTCGATAGTCTTGTCGAGGAGTTTCTGGACAACGTTCTGCCGGCGACCGCCAAGCGGTCGGACGCTCCTGCAGGAAGGGAATATTTCCACCCGTCGGTCACGGCTGACGTGATTGCGTTCAAGGAGTCCGACGCGCACAAGGAGCGCCTGAGCATACTTCTCGTGCGCCGCTCCCACGAAGCCAAGGCGTTCCCGGACGCGTTCGCTCTTCCGGGCGGCTTCATGGATGCGGATGACGAGGATGTGGAGGCCTGCGCGCGGCGTGAGCTCGCCGAAGAGACGGGCATCGACGTGACGAGCCTCGGCTACATCGCCCCGTTTACGCGCAAGGGTCGCGACCCGCGCGGCCCCGTCCACTCGCATCTGTTTACTGTCGCCCTCACTGCCGACAAGGCGAAGAGCATGAGACCAGGAGACGATGCCGCAGAGGCTGGCTGGTTCGACCTTGAGGACATGGCCGACGCCGACGGCATGCGCACCGTCAGGCTGGTCTGCGAGAGGCTGTGCAATACGATTGAGTTTAGGTACGCCTTTGCCGCGGACAAGAGCGGGCGGCGTTTGTTCAAGTTCGAGCAGGTCGTCGGATGCCTTGCGTTCGACCACGGCGAGATGATTGCTCGCTTCCTCGAAATGGTGCTCAGGTTTGAGGCCGACGAGGCTGCCAAGGAGGGGAAGTGATGCGGTTTGGGCTCTTAAAGAGCCTTCGTGAGCTTCTGTCGCTTGCGTGGCATGGTGCGCTGGGCAAGTCCCGGCGCGACGATGACGGACGTCCGCGAATCTACGTCGTTCGCGGCGCGCATGGCTACTACGCCTGCAAGTCGCGTTACGACTGGATGTCTCGCCGGCTGCGCTTTGCGCGCCGCTGCCCGTCCCGTCAGCGCGCGGCCAAGGTGGCCAAGCGGTACGCCGGGCTTCTGGGTGGCTGCATCGAGATTCGCAAGGTGGTCTGGTTCGGGCTTCTGAGCGTGCTCGTGGAGGAGCTGAGGGTTTGATGGCTGGAAGGAACATCGGTCGCCTGGCGGAGCATCTGGAGGGAGGCATCCTCTCCATGCTGTTCTTTGTGCTGTGCTGCACGCTACTGGTCCTTGCCGGATACAGCATTGCGCTGGTCGTCAGCGGCAGGGGGACGCTGGTCGCGTGGATGGACCTGGTGTTCATGGCGCTAGTCGCGGTTTCCTGGTATTTCAGGAAAGTTTCCGCCGATCCGGGCGGCGGGAGCAAAAACAAGACCGGAAACAACAAAAACAAGGAAGGAAACACGAAACAATGAAGAAGCTAATGATAAAGTTCGCGGCAGTCGCACTTGGCGCAGCCCTCGCGGGGTGCGGCCAGATTGATTCCGGCGAAGCCGGGTTCTATACCGAGTGGGGCGAGGTCACGTCCTCGCAGTGCCTCGAGGAGGGTCTGCATTTCTACCCGGCCTTCGGCAAGGACCTCGTTGTGTACGACATTCGCAACAAGATCGTCAAGGTCAAGACGCCGGTGTTCACGCGCGACGTCCAGTCGATGGACATCGAGATGACCGTCACCTACAACCTCAACCGCGACAAGGTGATCGCCCTCCACAAGAGCACAGGCAAGAACTACTGCGACATTCTCATCGTTCCGTCCGTGCTTGGGGCGACGAAGGACGCACTCGGCAAGATGGAGGCCGGGGACATCGTGGCTTCGCGGGAGAAGGCGACCGAGAGCATCGCCAGCGAAATCGTGCGGCGTCTGACCCCGCACGGCATCAACGTTACGCTCGTCAACATCACGAACATCGACTACTCGGATGCGTTCGAGAAGGCCGTCGAGGAGAAGCAGGTCGCGCTCCAGAAGTCCATCAAGGAGAAGAACGAAACCGCACGTCTACGCGAGGTCGCCGAGCAGCAGGTGGTCAAGGCCGAGGCCGACGCGAAGTCGAAGGTGCTGGAGTCCGAGGCCGAGGCGAAGGCGATTCTCGTCAAGGCCGAGGCTGAGGCCAAGTCCATTCAGATGCGCAACGCCGCGCTCGCGTCCTCCCGTGCGCTCATAGAGTACGAGACGGTCAAGGCGTGGGACGGCAAGTTGCCCGTCCAGATGCTTGGAGGGGCTCCCATTCCGTTCCTCAACCTGGAAGGAGCGCAGAAGTAATGTTGGCGCTTTTATGGCTGGTCGTCGGCTGGGCGCTTGTCATGGCGACGATACACTACTTCCGCTCGACCCGCGGCGGAAGGGGCGGCAAGGGCTGAGACGGATGTCGGGGCGGCGGACCAAGGTGTTCGCCCGCCCCGAACGGTTGGCAGGAAAGACAAACGGAGGAACCGAGAAATGATGACAGTGACCAAGGAAGATTCGTGGCGTCTGCCGGTGAAGAGCTGGTGCGCCGAACTGGAGGACGCCGCCCGGCAGCAGGCGGCCAACCTCGCATCCCACCCCGCTGCGTTCCATCACGTGGCGCTGATGCCCGACGCCCACTCGGGATACGGCATGCCGATCGGCGGCGTGCTGGCGCTGAAGAACGCCGTGTGTCCGAATGCCGTGGGCGTCGATATCGGCTGCGGCATGGTCGCCCTTCGCACCAACGTCCCGGCCGAGGCCTTGGCCGACATGTCCGTCCGCCGCCGCTTCCAGGAGGCCGTCAAGGCCCGCATTCCAGTAGGGGAGGGGCGTGCGCACAAGGCGGAGCAGAAGTGGGACGGCTTTGAGCGATTCATCGACGAAGAGGGCTGGGCGCCGGAGGACATCGGCGGCGGCTGGCCGTCGGAGATCGACCGCAAGAACCTCGGCACCCTCGGCGGAGGCAACCACTTCATCGAG
>Ga0256405_10006241_pt1 | contig 19365 bp, 9 predicted proteins | sample RumenRJG_02DNA_FD_189096 | JGI IMG/M metagenome (GOLD analysis project Ga0256405, IMG submission 189096) | Bovine rumen microbial communities from Lethbridge, Alberta, Canada - RJG_02 | ecosystem: Host-associated > Mammals > Digestive system > Stomach > Rumen | place: Canada: Alberta | collected... | reverse complement strand
AGAAAAAGATATTCAGGTGGTTATAGCAGTGAGGTTCCACCTCTTCCCATTCCGAACAGAGAAGTTAAGCTCACTCACGCCGATGGTACTGCGATACAATGTGGGAGAGTAGGTAGCCGCCGTTTTTAAGAATAGGGAGTCCTCCTCAGGTCAATGCCTGAGGGGGACTTTTTGCGTTTGTGTGAATCTGTCTAAAACGGGTCAAACTCTAAAAAGTATCTGTCTGTACGAAAAATTCAAAACAAATTTAAACCATACAGGCAACAAGGTTTTCAGACATAATTTAAAGAATGTTCTTTTATATTAAGAAAAGCAGTCCCTTAATCTTAAAATATGAAAAGATGTGTTGTTCCATTTTTGTTTGATATGCATGCATTATTCATAAAATATTAAATAAGTATGATATTTGAAGTATATATATGTAGTAGTTGTTGAATTGCTCCTTATACTTGTCTGATATGTCGCAGAACTGAAGGTCTTATCTATCTGATGTTTGTGAATTTTATCTACGATACTTGTTTCTTTATAGATTATCCCTGAATAGTTATGTATTTCCCTATTTTGCGAGAGAGAATTCCCTATTTTATGTTAAAAAATATATTTTTTAGTTGTTTTTGTATCTTCTTATGGATTTTATTGTTATATTTGCATCCGATTTTGATAATTAGGATAGTACAATTAATTTAATATTTTTAATCAAAAATGAAAAAGTATTTTCTAATGATGGTTGCATGTGCATCAGCATTCGCTGCTAATGCACAGACACAGGCTCTTTCACAGAGCAAGTTGTCAGACAATTGGTATGTAGGTGTGAATGGTGGCGTTGTTGCTCCAGCACATCACTACAAGGTACTTGACAATCTTAATGGTCAGGCAGGTCTTACTATCGGTCGCTACATCACTCCAGTTTATGGTTTGAGCGTAGAGGGTAACACTATCTTCGGTCTTACAAACAGCGCTACTGTTGTTGATCAGTTGAATGTTACTTTGATGAACAACGTAAACCTTAACAACTTGTTCGCAGGTTACAAAGGTGAGCCACGTAAGTTCGAGATCGTTGCACGTGCCGGTGCAGGTTGGGGCCACACTTTCATGAATGGTGGTTTCGATGCTAACCAGATCATCGCTAAGGCTGGTCTTTCATTCAATATCAATGTTACTTCTGCTTTGCAGATTAACATCAACCCAGAGATTACTTGGGCTTTGACTTCAGCACAGGCAACTTGCCCAACTCTGAACTCTTACGGTACAGCTGCTACTCAGAAGTTCTACGTAGGTCAGGCACAGCCTTACTTCAACTTGAACAATGCTCTTCTTGGTTTGAACGCTGGTATCACTTACAAGTTCAAGAACTCAAACGGTACTCACAACTTCACATATGCTAAGCTTTACGATCAGGCTGAGATCGACAACCTTAACGCTAAGTTGAACGAGCAGAAGGCTAAGATCGCTGATCAGGACAAGGCTATCAAGAATGGCAAGAAGACTATCAAGGATCTTGAGGATGAGTTGAACGAGTGCAAGAACCGCAAGGTTGAGGTTAAGCAGGTAACTGTTGACTCTACTAAGCTTGCTCCAGTTGTAATCTTCGATCAGGGTAAGACTACAGTAAACAACGCTCAGATGCCATCTGTATCTATGATCGCTACTTACATGAAGTCTCACAAGAATGCTAACGTTCGTATCAAGGGTTATGCTTCTCCAGAGGGTTCTGCTGAGATCAACGAGAAGATCGCTCAGGCTCGTGCAGAGGCTGTTAAGACTATCCTTGTTAAGAAGTACAAGATTAAGGAGTCTCGCCTTGAGGCTAAAGGTATGGGTGTAACAGACGAGTTGTTCTCTGAGAACGACTGGAACCGTGTTGCTACATTCGAGACATTCCAGAAGTAATAAAATAATATTACGATAATAAATGGCGGTCGCTTTACAAAGGCGACCGCTTTTTTTTCGTTTTAAATTATTTTTTTTATCTTTGCCTTCAATAAAGAGGCTGTAGCCTTTAAAAAAGATAGCTATGACTGATATTTGCAAAGACTTTGCCAGAGAACTGGCCCGTGTGTATCACACCCTTTCGTCCGAGGATTTGGAAGCCTTGGCTGAGATTCTTGTCCCTATGAAATTCAACAAAGGAGAACAGGTATTGAGAGAGGGCGAGGTATGCCAGTATATGTATTTCGTTGTGAGGGGGCTTGTCAGACAGTATTATTTCAAGAATGACAAGGATTTGACCGAGCATATATCTTACGAAGGCAAGATGGTTATTTGTCTTGAGAGTTTTCTTCAGCAGAAACCGACTTACCTTATGGTAGAGACGCTCGAAAACTCGCTGCTATGCGGAATCCCTTACAAGGAACTGCACGAACTGGCGGCACAGCGTCCGCAGGTAGAGGTCTTGTACAGAAAGGTTCTTGAACGCTCTTTGCTCGACTCTCAGGAGAAGGCCGATATCATGCGTTTCGAGACGGCTTCGGACAGATACAAGCGACTGGTTAACACTCAGCCTGAGATTCTGAGAAGGACACCTCTTGTCTTTATTGCTTCGTTCTTGCAAATGACACCCGAAACTCTGAGCAGAGTAAGAGCCAAATATCTTTCAGAAAAGAAGTGACGAGACTGCTTTACATAATATTGTTGATGATAGGATTTGGCGTAAATGCCAAGGCCTATCCTTCCATGCTCATCGATCACTACACGCAGACGCAGGGATTGCCCAACAATACAGTGTACTGCTCTCTGAAGGGAAGCGACGGCTTCATGTGGTTCGGAACGTGGTTCGGACTCACGAGTTTCGACGGTTCTGAATTCAGAAAATACAATATCAGAGACAACTATGAGTCTGAGATTCCTCCGCGAAAGATTCAAATGATGGAGGAAGACCGAAATGGCTACCTATGGATTAAGACTATAGACCACAAACTGTATATTTTCGACAAACGCCGAGAGGTATTCTCAACGGTCTATGACAAGATGAAACGGATGTCGAAAAACGTGCAGATAATTAAACTACAGCGTACTACCGACGGAAAAATCATTCTTCTGACAAAGGACAAGAACATCATTCTTGCCTCTACCAACAAAAAAGGTGAGGTGAGCATGAAACTCGTGCTCAATTCGAAAGGACATGTAGACAACCTGACGCAGAAGATTACGCACAATATCCTTTACGAAACAGCCGATTATATCTGCTGGCTCGGAACGGATTTCAAGATTATATATGTTGAGAAGAAAGGTGTAAAAGCCAAAATTGCGTCGGGATACGACCGATGCGCGAACTTCAGCAACGGTGTTTTGTGCCTTGCCTCGGACAAGGAGTTGCTGACCTACGATGGCAAGAAGAATGTTGGCAGCAAATATCAGTTTGCCAATGTCAGCGGAGTGGTGCAGCAGATTTATTATTCAGCCGACAAACAGCTTTATGTCGTTACATCGACAGGTGTTTATGCCCTAAAAGGCAAGACGTTCAATCTGCTTTCTGCTCTCGACGGAACTGCTGTGAAGTATGCGATGAAGGATAATAAAGGCTTTCTGTGGCTTCTGAAGAACAACAAAGGCGTTTATTCTGTCGATGTAAAGAACGGAAAATCTACTTTCATTCAGATTCCGCATACTGCCGATATTACCGATACGAAAATCATAGATTCGGGCGTGTACGGAATGTTTCTGTTGTCGTCATCGGCTTGCCTGTGGCATATAGACCGCAGCACGATGCAGGCGAATGCGCTTATTCCGTCGAGTGTACAATCGCTCTTGCTCGATAATTCTAATGTATTGTGGATTACAAGCAGCGCAGACGGCGTATTTGCAATAAACTTCCCTCGCGAGCAGTTCCGCATGATTTCTCTTGAAAAAGAAACAGGCGTTCGTGCCATGCACATGTGCCGAAACGGCGAGATGTGGGTAGGTTCAAACCAGAAGAAACTTTATCTCTTTGACAGAAACGGAAACGTGAAGCGCGTTTTCGATTCGCGAAACTACGAGATAGGCAATGTCTACGATGTTTTTGAAGACAAGAGCGGAACGTTCTGGTTTGCCACGAAGGGAAATGGCTTGGTTCGTGCCGTTCCTAATGCAAAGAGCGCGCTTGGCTATGATTTTACGCGCTTTCTGAACGATCAGAAGAACCGCAACAGCATATCGAGCAACGATGTGTACAGCGTTTTTCAAGACAGGCACGGACATATCTGGATTGGTTTGTTTGGCGGCGGAATAAATCTTTTGCAAGAGCACAGCGACGGCTCGGTTTACTTTATAAGCAGACTGAATGGACTGAAGAACTATCCGACATACGGACTCTATCTTGAGGTCAGAGATATTGTAGAAGATAAGGACGGACGAATATGGGTAGCCACAACCGATGGTCTGATGTCGTTCCGCTCATCGTTCAATCGCCCCGACCAGATAAACTTCGAGGTCTATCCAACCCGAAACGGCGAGTCTTTTATCACGGATAACGATGTCTATGCCCTTTTCATCGACCATAAAAAACAGTTGTGGATGAGCGTGTTTGGCGGCGGACTCAGTAAGATGGTTGAGTATGACGCTAAGAATCATTATCCGCGATTCGTGTCATACGGACAGTCGCACGGCTTGATAACCGATGCCATTATGGCGATAACCGAGGATAAACTCGGCAATCTGTGGTGCTCAACCGAAGGAGGACTTGTCCGGTTTGACGTGAAGGACGAGATATTCAGCAATTTTGACAAGTACGACGGAATGCCAACCACCCGAATGATGGAAAATAGCTCGATGGCAACTGCCAACGGCGAAGTCTGGTTCGGCTCAAAGAACGGCATTCTTGTGTGCAAGCCCGAGAAGATGAAGCCCGAGGGTGATGTTTTCCCGCTGTACCTCATCGATTTGAAAATTTCAAACAAAGACTTGAAATCCCTGCCTAACGACCCTTCGAAAGGTGTTTCTATAAAATATCTCGACGGCATTACGCTGAAGCACGACCAAGGAATGTTTTCTATCGTATTTTCGGCTTTGTGCTACGTCAATCCGTCGCGAATAAGTTACCGCTATATTCTCGAAGGCTTCGAGGAAGAATGGCACAACAACGGAAAAGGACGCATCGCCTCTTATAGCAGTATGCCTCCGGGCGAATATCTGTTCAGAGTTCAGGCGTTCGACGAATCGAATGCCGGAAAGGTGTTTGAACGTACATTTGCCATAACCATTCTGCCGCCTTGGTGGTGGTGCTGGTGGTCAAAGACTATCTACGCGCTCGTCTTGGCAATCATCGCATATCTTGTTTACCGAAGCATTAGGGAGAATGCCCGAATGCGTCGCGATATCTACATCGAACAGCGAGTGGCAGAGATGAAACTGAAGTTCTTCACCAACATCTCACATGAACTTCGCACGCCGCTCACGCTGATAAAAGGTCCGATTAGAGAGGTGATGCAGACCGAGAAACTGTCGGCAAAGGGCATGAAGTACATGGGCTTGATGGAGAAAAATGCCGACCTGATGCTTACACTCGTGAATCAGATTCTCGATTTCAGAAAGATTCAGAACGGGAAGATGCGCCTTCATGTCTGCGAGTTTGATCTCAACGATTTTGTTGGCAGTTTTGAGAATGAGTTTGGAGTGATAGGCGAGGAAGGCAACATAATGTTCGATTTCAAACTCTCTGACAGTCCGATAAAAGTGTGGGCCGACAAGGAACGAATGCAGATTGTTGTCCGAAATATCTTGACGAATGCGTTTAAATATACGCCACCAGGAGGCGAGGTTCATGTGAGCACACACCTGTCTGATGACGCGAAAAAATGTTACATCGAGTTCCAAGATACTGGCGATGGAATACCAGAGGATAAACTCGAGGAGATTTTCGAACGGTTCACCCAAGCCGATAATGCTCGGCTGAACAGTAATCCGGGCACAGGAATCGGTCTTGCGCTTGTACACGAGATTATAGGGTTGCATAACGGTAAGGTCTACGCCAGTAACGTAGAGCCTCACGGTGCGCTCTTTACCGTTGAGTTGCAGATGGGCAAGGAGCATTACGATGCCAACGAAGTCGATTTCTACATCGACGAGCAGATGCCAATGCAGAGCAACGCCGAGACGCTAAAGGTTCAGGAACAATACGACGAAAGCGAGCCTGAGATGAACGAACAACTGTCGTCGCTTCTGCTTGTTGAGGATAACAAGGACCTGAGCGACATGCTTCAGATGCAGTTGAGCGGCAAGTACAATGTATATCGCGCTGTGAATGGTGTCGAGGGCTTGAAGAAAGTCCGCCAGTACAGTCCCGACCTCATTGTTACCGACCAGATGATGCCGGAGATGACGGGAATGGAAATGCTTCAGGAGATAAGGAAGGATTTCCAGATTAGTCATATCCCTGTCATCATGCTTACTGCCAAGAATGATGATGCAACCCGAACGAAAGCAATCACGCTCGGTGCTAATGCCTTCATAACTAAGCCGTTCAGCAAGGAACATCTTGAGGCGCAGATTGCGCAGTTGCTTGCCGAGCGCAGGGCATTCAGAGAGCGGCTTATTCGTGAATTGCAGAAGAAATCTGCTGAGAATGTTGAAGTTGTCAATGATGTTCAGAAGTCGGAAACAGAGCCAAAGGACGATAAATTGCTCGTAAAGGATATCGAGGGCCGACTTCAGTTTGTAAACGAGTACGAGAATACTCTGAGTGCTCCGGACAGAGCTCTTCTGGAGAAGATAAAAAAGGTTATCGAGGAAAATATGGCAGACCCTGATTTCAATATCGAACTGATTGCCGTCCAACTTGCCGTGAGCCGCAGCGTCTTCTTCAAGAAACTGAAGGCGATAACCGGACTTGCGCCTGTCGAACTTGTAAGGCAGATAAGGCTTGCCAAATCGTGCGAGCTGATAAAGACAACTACGTCATCGTTCACCGAGATTGCACAGATTGTAGGCTTTAACGACCTTGGCTATTTTGGCAAGTGCTTCAAGAAGAGATATGGCATGACTCTGAAGGAATATGCGGCGAAATACAGGGAGTTTTAATTAAGAATTGACAATTCACAATTCATAATTCATAATTCACAATTCATAATTCACAATTGACAATTCACAATTGACAATGGAAATTGAAAATTGAAAGTTGAAAATTGGAAATTCGCAATTCATAATTGACAATTCAAAATTCATAATTCATAATTGAGAATGAATAGACAAAATAAAAACCCGTATCTCGAAAGAAACGGGTTAAATTTTTTAAGCTCTTTGTAAGGATTACTTACGAAGACCCAAAGCCTTGATGATAGCACGGTAGCGGTTGATATCGCGGTTCTTCAAGTAAGAAAGAAGCGCACGACGCTTACCTACCAACATAGTCAAAGCTCTTTCAGTGCTATAATCTTTACGGTTAGCCTTCATGTGCTCCGTCAAGTGGGAAATACGGTATGAGAACAAAGCAATCTGGCTCTCAGCTGAACCAGTATCAGTGTTGGACTTTCCGTATTGTCCAAAGATTTCCTGCTTTTTAGCTTGATCTAAATACATTATGAATTGAATTTAAATTGTTTACGCCCAACCTCTTGGTTAAGCGGTTGCAAAGATAAGGATAATTTTCTTAATATCAAGCATTTTTCTTAAAAAATATAAAGTTTGTTTTGCAGTTAGCGCACTTTGCAGTATCTTTGCACCCGAAATTAAAGGTAAAATATGCAGAATATTAGAAATATTGCTATTATCGCACACGTCGACCACGGAAAAACTACATTGGTCGACAAGATGATGCTTGCAGGACATTTGTTCCGTAACGATCAGGCAAAGGGTGAACTTATGTTGGATAACAACGACCTTGAGCGTGAGCGTGGTATAACCATTCTTTCAAAGAATGTGTCGATAAACTATAAGGATACAAAGATAAATATCATTGATACTCCGGGACACTCCGACTTTGGTGGTGAGGTTGAGCGAGTGCTGAATATGGCGGATGGATGTATTCTGCTTGTTGATGCTTTTGAAGGTCCTATGCCTCAGACTCGTTTCGTGCTCCAGAAGGCACTCGAGATTGGCTTGAAGCCTATTGTCGTTGTAAACAAGGTTGATAAGCCAAACTGCCGTCCTGAGGAGGTTTACGAGATGGTGTTCGACCTTATGTTCTCGCTCGGCGCAACCGAGGAGCAGCTCGACTTCCCAGTTCTCTACGGATCTGCCAAGAATAACTGGATGGCTGAGGACTGGAAGACTCCAACAGACAACATCCTGCCTTTGCTCGATGCAATCCTGAAGTATATTCCTGCTCCAAAGCAGCTTGAGGGTACTCCGCAGATGCTTATCACATCGCTCGACTATTCTGCATACACAGGTCGTATTGCTGTGGGCCGTGTGCATCGTGGCACTCTGACGGAGGGCATGAACGTAACAATCTCACACCGCAACGGCGAGACTGAGAAGGTTAAGATTAAAGAGCTTCACACTTTCGAGGGAATGGGCAGAAAGAAGACTGATTCTGTTTCTTCGGGCGATATATGTGCAGTCGTTGGTCTTGAAAACTTCGAGATTGGCGATACAATCTGCGACTTCGAGAACCCAGAGCCACTTCCTCCAATTGCAATCGATGAGCCTACAATGAGTATGCTCTTCACTATTAACGATTCGCCATTCTTCGGCAAGGAAGGTAAGTTCTGTACCAGCCGTCACATCAACGACCGTCTGGAGAAGGAGTTGGAGAAGAACCTCGCTCTTCGCGTAAAGAAGGCAGAGGGCAACGACAAGTGGATTGTCTCTGGTCGTGGTGTGCTTCATCTTTCTGTGCTCATCGAGACAATGCGTCGCGAGGGCTATGAGCTTCAGGTTGGTCAGCCACAGGTTATCTACAAGGAAATCGACGGCGTTAAGTGCGAGCCTATCGAGGAACTTACAATCAACGTGCCTGAGGAGTTCTCAAGCAAGATGATTGATATGGTTACACGCCGCAAGGGCGAGATGGTTTCTATGGAGAGTCAGGGCGACCGTGTAAACATCGAATTCGACATTCCATCACGCGGAATCATCGGTCTGCGTACAAACGTTCTTACTGCATCACAGGGCGAGGCTATCATGGCTCACCGCTTCAAGGAATATCAGCCATTCAAGGGCGAGATTTCACGTCGTACAAACGGTTCGATGATTGCGATGGAGACAGGTACAGCCTTTGCTTACTCAATCGATAAGCTTCAGGATAGAGGCAAGTTCTTCATCAGTCCTCAGGATGAGGTTTATGCCGGTCAGGTAGTGGGCGAGCATGTTCACGACAAGGACTTGGTTGTAAACGTAACAAAGGCAAAGCAGCTTACAAATACCCGTGCATCAGGTTCTGATGACAAGGCAAGAATCATTCCGCCGGTAATCATGTCGCTCGAGGAGGCTCTTGAGTACATGAAGGAGGATGAGTATGTTGAGGTAACTCCAAAGAGCATGCGTTTGCGTAAGGTAATCCTTAACCATCTTGAAAGAAAACGTTATAATCGCGAAGATTGATAGATAAAAAGTAAAAAATAAAGCCGCATATAATTGGTAACTCCATTAATATGTGGCTTTTTTGTTTTTGAAAAGTGTGAAAAATATTTACGCGATGATTCTTTTATCCCAAATCGGTCATTAGAAATTTTGCCTTACTAATGTTCAGATAAGTATCCGGAGCCTATAAAAATATAAGCATAAAGTGCTAATGATTGACTCTGAATAATTAAACCAACTTACATTTTGCTACTTATTTTTTCTAATGACCGTTTTGGGTTTATTTTATCAGACTGAGGAAATTCTTCACCACCTCGAACGAGCGTGTAGCCATCATTCCGAAGAAATCCTGATATTGGGCGTAGCGGTTCTCAACTCCCGGAATGTCGCTAATTATTCTGAAACTGAGGAACGGCGTTTTAAGCAGATAGCAAGTCTGTGCAATCGAGTTCGACTCCATATCCACGGCAAGACCTTGCGGGAATTTTGCCTTTATCTTATGAAGTTGGTCGGCATCGCTTATAAACTGGTCGCCGGTACAGATGAGACCGCTTACCACCTTGCTGTCTGCCTTCACTTTCAGGGCGATGTCGCGAAGATTCTTGTCGCCCTCAAAATAAGTCGGAAGATCCTGCACCTGTCCCCAGTCGTTGCCATCGCCGCACCACATATCGTGGTACACCGTCTTTTCGCCCACAACCACGTCCATCACATCCAGCGAAGTGTCTATTCCGCCAGCTACGCCGGTATTTATTATCGCGTCGGGATGATGCTCGTTAATCATCTCCATCGCTCCCAAGGCTGAGTTCACCTTTCCTATGCCGCTCTGTGCCAGAATGATAGTGTTGCCGCCTATCGTTCCCTCGGTGTAGCTGAAAAGTCTGCCTTTGTATTCGTGCTTGTTTTCGAGAAGCTGTGCCGTAAGGTTTCTTTCTGACGACATAGCCGTAATAATTCCTAATTTCATAAAACTAATATTATTTTTAATGTTGCAAACTTACACAAAATTATATAACTTTGCCACCTTAAGCGAAACTATTTGAAAACAATGAATAAATTAAAATCATTTTTGCCAGACATAATTGCCGTTGTGGCATTTGTGTTGATATCGTTGGTGTATTTCTTTCCTGCCGATATTGAGGGTAGAATCCTTAATCAGCACGATGCCGGGGCAGGCATCGGAGCAGGGCAGGAGGTAGCCGAATACCATGAACGAACAGGTAAGGAGACGCGCTGGACAAACGCGCTCTTCGGCGGAATGCCGACTTACCAGATTAGCCCTTCGTACAACAGCAGCGCTGTGGTTCGTGTTGCGAAAGATGTGTATCATCTCTTTCTGATGAACTACGTACAGTTTGTGTTCATCTATCTGCTTGGATTCTACATTCTTATGCGCGCCTTCGACTTCAAGGCGTGGATGTCGGCTCTTGGTGCGATAATGTGGGCTTTCTCATCCTATTTCTTCATCATCATCGCAGCCGGACACATCTGGAAGGTGCTCACCTTGGCTTATATTCCGCCAACAATCGCCGGAATGGTGCTCTGCTATAGAGGAAAGTATCTGTGGGGCTGTATCGTTACGGCAATCTTCGCCGCATTCCAGATTTCGTCTAACCACGTTCAGATGACATACTACTTCCTGTTCCCGATGGCATTTATGTGGATTGCCTATCTGGTTCAGGCGGTTAAGAACAAGAAGATGGCCGATTTTGCCAAGGGAACGGGCGCACTCGCAGTAGGCGCGCTGCTTGCCGTGGCTGTAAACCTTTCAAACCTGTACCACACTTACGAGTACAGCAAGGAAACGATGCGTGGGGCAAGCGAACTTACGCATAAAACCCACAACAATCCCGGCGACCAGACAAGCACAGGACTCGGTCGCGACTACATAACCCAGTGGAGTTACGGAATTGAGGAAACATGGACTCTGATGATTCCTAATGCCAAGGGAGGAGCGAGCGTTCCGCTGGTGGAGAACAAGACTGCCATGACAAAGGCTGATAACGAGTTCTATTCTATTTATCAGCAGGTTACGCAATATTGGGGCGAGCAGCCTATGACATCGGGTCCGGTTTATGTGGGCGCATTTGTGTGTATGCTCTTCATTCTCGGACTTATTATCGTAAAAGGTCCGATGAAGTGGGCTTTGCTGGCAGCAACAGTCCTTTCAGTCCTTCTTTCGTGGGGACGTAACTTTATGGGCTTCACCGACTTGTTTATCGACTATATGCCGATGTATGCCAAGTTCCGCACCGTGTCGTCTATCCTCGTGGTGGCAGAGTTCACCATTCCGTTGCTTGCAATGTTTGCTCTTAAACGCGTTGTGGAAATATGCGGAGAGATTAACGAAGGCGGAGCAAATGCTGCCGTTCTGAAGAAGAAACTCCTCAGAAACATAGCCATCAGTTTTGCGCTCACAGGCGGATTCTGTCTGTTGTTTGCCATTGCTCCGGGCATCATGTCAACACCTATTGCTACGCAAGAGGCATCGGCAATCAACAACGGACTGGGCGAGATGGCAGGTGCGGTTACATCTAACCTCATCGAGATGCGTACCGCAATGCTCACAGCCGATTGCTGGCGCAGCTTCTGGATTATCGCCGTATGTACCGTTCTTTTGGTCGGATATATATATAAGGTGATGAATCTCAGCGCGAAATGGATGGTCGGCATAATCCTTGCCATTACTCTGTTTGATATGTGGGCGGTGAACAAGCGTTATCTCTACGACGAGATGTTCAAGCCAGAGTATGAGAGAACAGAGGCTTACCAGATTACCGAGACCGACAAGCAGATTCTTGCCGACAAGACACTCGATTATCGAGTTCTGAACTTTGCAGGAAGCACGTTCAACGAGAACACAACATCATACTTCCATAAGAGCATAGGCGGATATCATGCAGCCAAGATGCGCAGATATCAGGATATGATAGACTATCACATTCAGCGCGAGATGGGCAAGTTGTACAAGCTCGTTGCCGATGCCAACGGCGATATGACAAAGATTGACGGCTCGCAGTTCCCTGTCATTAACATGCTTAACACACGCTACTTCATCTTCCCAATTCAGGGCGGAACAGTGCCTGTAAAGAACGAGTATGCCAACGGAAACGCGTGGTTCGTAAGCAAGCTCGTATATGTAGATACTGCCGACGATGAGATTGGCGCGATTGGCAAGGTAAGTCCTGCCACAACGGCGGTGGTAAACAAGGAGTTTGCATCCGTTCTGAAGGAGAGCGGAAGCACCTTCGAGTTGCCGCTTGCTCAGGCATCGGCTGCCGAGGCAACGATAAAGAATGCAGCTGCCGAGGCTGACCCAGTGCCAGATTCTCTGAAGACATATTCGGCAGCACCGCTAACCAACGGCTCTATCGGAACGGTTAAGATGATAAGCTACGAGCCTAATGCCCTTGAGTACGAAACAAACTCAGAGAAGGGTGGCGTAGTGGTATTCTCAGAGAACTACTATCCGGGCTGGACAGCAAAGATTGACGGCAAGGAGGTAGAGATTGGTCGTGCCAACTACATCTTGCGCGCCCTGCAAGTGCCAGCCGGCAAGCACAAGATTGAAATGACATTCGAACCATCGTCAATAGATACAACCGAAACCGTGGCATACGCAGCCATGGCGCTTATTGCTTTGATGGTTTGCGGCGGTATTTTTGCTAAATATCGCAAGAAAGATTAAAAATAATTGGCAAAAAGTTTGCGGGTACGGAAATAATGTGTATCTTTGCACCCGCAAACAAGCCAATACGGTGCCATAGCTCAGTTGGTAGAGCAAAGGACTGAAAATCCTTGTGTCCCCGGTTCGATTCCTGGTGGCACCACACAGAACGCTGAATAAATCTTTTTCAGCGTTCTTTTTTTGCATTTTGTCAAGATTTTCCCTTTTTTGTTTTATATTATCATATAATTCATTATATTTGCAGCGGATTTTTTAATTTACTATTTGCGAAATGTTTTTTATAGGTAAAATTTATGAAGAAAAAAAGAAAATACAACACAACGACAGGGTTTATTTTGCATTGTCGAGATTATGTTTTGGGGTAAATCTTAATGACATACATTGCGTTTTTATACGATAAAATGATACTTTTTAACTGATGTCGCTAAGAACTTTAACATTTTTTATGATTTGAATAAAAAAAATGTTATATTTGGTGCGATTATCTACATTTGTGTTAATACGTAATTAATAATTACATAATAATTGATCTATGTGTCTTGATAAAGAAAAAGGTAAAGTTTTGGAACATGTAAGCTTTGCGAAGCCTATGTGTGCAGCTGCAATACTTTGCTCTTGTCTGTTCGCAAGCCCTTTGCAATCCTATGCGGCAGGAAGTCAAAGTCCAGCAGCGGCAGCAGCCGACTTGATTACTATTAAGGGTGTTGTTATCGATCCTATGGGCGACCCTATTATCGGTGCTAATATTGTTCAGGTTGGTAGTGCCGGCAATGGTACAATTACCGACTTCGACGGTAACTTCCTTATTAAAGTGCCTGCTGCTTCGTTTATTGATGTGTCTTACATCGGTTATGAAACACAGCGCGTAAAGGTAACTCCGGGAAAGAATATGCGTATTATTCTTACTGTTGATACAAAGACTCTCGAAGATGTTGTTGTTATCGGTTATGGTACTGCTAAGAAGCGTGACCTTACTGGTGCGGTTGCTCAGGTAAAGAGCGACGAAATTACTCTTGCTCCAACAAACAACCCAATGCAGGCTTTGCAGGGTAAGGTTGCCGGTTTGGATATCACTCGCGAATCTGGTCAGGCTGGTGCTGGTGTAAACATCCAGTTGCGTGGTAACCGATCTATTACTGCAAGTGGTAACCCATTGTTCATTATCGATGGAATGCCCGGCGATATAAATACAATCAACCCTAACGATATTGAGTCTATCGATATCTTGAAGGATGCTTCTTCTACTGCGGTTTATGGTGCTCAGGGTGCGAACGGTGTTGTAATCGTTACAACAAAGCACGGTTCTGAGGGTAAGCTTTCTGTAAACCTTAATGCATACATCGGTTTGAATGGATGGTCACAGAACCCAGAGCTTCGTTCTGGCGAGGCTTATATGGAGACAATTCGTCAGGCTTACAGAAATGCAGGTACATACACTGATGATGCTTCTATGTTGAGTACAAACGGTGGTAACCTTAATGCTGCTTATTACAATGCATACAAGGCTGGCAAGACCATTGACTGGATGGATGAAATCTTGAAAGACGGATATATTCAGAACTACAGTTTGTCGCTTACTGGTGGTACTGAGAGAACAAAGGCTTATATGTCTTTGAACTTCTCAGACGAAAAGGGTCAGTATGCAAACGATAACTATAACGTATATTCTACAAATATTCGTATAGACCACAATCTTAACAAGTATGTTTCTGCCGGTGTAAACTTGCAGGGTTCATACGTTTGGAGAACAAGTCCATACGCTAAGCAGAGCGACGCTATAACTGCAATACCTTTCGGTACTTTGTACAATGAAGATGGAACAATAAACCCATATCCAGTTGGAGCTTCAAGTGATGGTGGCGATTCTAACTATATCAACTTGTTGCTTAACAACGACAAGGATATTTATCGCAAACGTACAGAGAACTTGAAACTGTATATTAATCCTTATATCAAGGTTAATCCGTTCAAAGGATTTACATGGGAATCTCGTTTGAACTGTGCCCTTACTTATCAGACACAGAATACATTCCAAGGCTTGTATTCTAATTCTTATTATACACAGAATAAAGATGCGTCTAAGGGTACAAGTGTAAATATTAAGCATACTCACAATTATAATTACAAGTGGGAGAATATTCTTACATATAATTTCACATTGAATGAGGCTCATGATTTTACTCTTACAGCTGTAAGTTCATGGAGTCATAATCAAGAGAATATTGAAGAACAGTCTGGTACTGGTGTAAAAAACAACAAACTGCTTTGGTACAGTATGGGAACAAACTGTACTACAACTACAACAGACTCTGACTATTCAATGAGTAAGACTCTTGGTTTTGTTGGCCGTATTAATTACCAGTATATGGGTAAGTATTTGGCTTCTGTATCTGTTCGTCATGACGGTAGTTCTGTTCTTGCCGATGGTCACAAATGGGCAACTTATCCTGCAGCTTCTGTGGGTTGGCGTATTTCTGATGAGGAGTTTATGGAGAGCACTCGCGACGTGATGAATAACTTGAAGCTTCGTGCTGGTTATGGTGAGGCTGGTGTCGCAAGTATTGAAGCATATTCTTCAATTCCACGTGTTGAGCAAACAATGACTACAATAGGTGGTCAGCTTATACAGCCAACATATACTACGACTCAGATTGTTCCAAATAAGTTCCTTACTTGGGAGCGTTCAAAGACATGGAATATCGGTTTCGATGCAAGTTTCTTGAACGACCGTATCAATGTTGTTGCTGATTACTATATTACAAATTCTGAGGGCGTTATCTGGAAAATGAACTTGCCAGTAACAAATGGTGCATTCTCTTACAATTCGCTGTATCAGATTAATAAGAATATGGCAGAGACAAGCAATAAGGGTATAGAACTTGCTATAAATACTCGCAATATTGATACTCCAGACTTTAAGTGGAATTCAGCTCTTACATTTGCCTACAACAAGGAAGAGGTAACTAAGTTGATGGGGTCAAATGCCGATTTTGTTACAAATGGCGATTATATGCTTGCAGTTGGCGAGCCAACAAAGGCATACCGTCACTATAAGTTGGAAGGCGTTTGGAGTGAGGCTGAGGCAGAAGATGCTGCGGTATTTGGTCAGAAGCCAGGTCATTTGAAGATTGCTGTTCCTGGATTGAAGCATGTTGGCACAGGTGTTTATACTAAGGTTGTAGATGGCGAGACTGTTACATACGATGCAACAAACAAGTATGCTTTGTCATCTAACGACTATCAGGCAATCGGTCACAACTCTCCAGACTGGTCGCTTGGTTTCCAGAACTCATTCATCTACAAGAACTTCGACCTTACAGTTTACATGTATATGCGTTGGGGACAGATGATTAAGTACGAGACAATTACCGACTATGATCCAACAGGTGTAAGCAACTTCCCAACATACTTGCTCGACAAGGTTGGTACTACTCTCCCTACACTTGATGCAACAATAAAGAACAAGTTGTCAGAGTACAACGGTTTCGATGCATTGAAGTATGTAGACGGTTCGTTCTTTAAGGTTAAGAACATCACTTTGGGTTACACTCTTCCAAAGGATTTGTTGAAGAAGATAAATATTCAGAAGTTCCGTATCTACGGTACAATGACAAACCCACTTGTTCTTGCTAAGAGCGATATGATTCAGGATTACGACCCTGAAATGAATGGTAGCCGTAACTACCCACTGACAAAGCAGTTGGTATTCGGTCTTAATGTAACATTCTAATCATTAAAAGGTAAAAGAAATGAAGAATAAAATATATAGTGCAGCTTTGGCTCTATGTGCAATGGCATCGCTTGCTTCGTGCGAATTGGACGAGTACAATCCACAAGAGATTACGCGTGATGAGATGCTTTTGACATACGAGGGCTTATACGGATTGGAGGCTAAGTGCTACGAGCCAATCTACGGACAGCTTTACACCGTATTCGACTTTATGAGTATGGCTGAGTGCGGTACAGATACTTGGTGGGCACAGAACAACAAGACAAACACTGAGCAGTTGTTCTATTACGAAGGTTTGGCACCTTTCGAGAACAAGGGCTGGGATAAGGCTTTCACTCAGATGTACAGTGCTTTGGGTAACTGTAATACAATTATTGCGAAGGCTGAAAATATAGAATCTGGTGAATTTACCAAAGAAAATATGAAGCCGGAACAGATGAAGGAGAATGTAAAGACTCTTGTAGCGGAGGCACATTTCTTGCGTGCATACTATCATCTGTTGCTTACAACATACTACGGTCCTATTACACTTGTAACAAATGTTGCTGATGAAAATCTTAGTACTACAGCACAGCGTAATACATTGAGTGAAATTTATTCTCTCATCGTGAGCGACTTGAAGTATGCCGTTGCAAATTTGCCTGTAACTCCACTTGAGGGCAACAGAGCACGTGCAACAAAGAAGGCTGCTCAGGGTATGCTTTGCCGTGCATACGCACAGGGTGCAGGTCAGGGCTTGAAAGAGAACGGCGTTTCTTATTGGAAGCGCGCAAGAGAAGAGGCTGAGTCTATGATTAATAACTCAAGCGAGTATGGTGCTTATCTTTATGACAATGTAGAGGATGTATGGGCAGACGCCAACAATCGTAACAACAAAGAGGCTCTCTTTGTTGCTGCCGGTATCGATGCTCAAGACGATAAGAATACATGGGATAATGCAAATCCAAACAATAATAAGTTGTTTACTTATTGCTACTTTGGCTTGCAGAATTTCTCAGACCTTAACAAGGTTTCAAACGATAAGAGTAACTACTTGTATGGTCGTGTAAACAACAACTTGCTTGCACCTTCATACTATCTTGTTCACTGCTTCAACCCATCATGGGATAAGCGTTGGGAGAACTCATTCCAGACTGCCTTCGGTTCATATTCATGCGAAGCATGGGGTATGGGTTACAATAAATATTCTGTGATGTGGACTCCAGAACTTGTTAAGAAGTACGAGCTTGACGAGGAGACAATGCTTGAGAAGATTGACTTCACTGCAGCCTTTGGTGCAGAAGTAGGAATAAGCAGTGATGATGCGTTCAAGTTTGATGAGGATCGTCTGAAGCAATCTGAAAAAGAAAATAATGTGCCAGAGTATAAGTGGAAGGCATATACAAAAGCTTTCCCTGAGAAGGGTTATGGATATGCTGTAGATCCAGACGACTATCCAAAGAAGTATATCTACAAGTGTCAGTATGTTCGTCCTTATGCAAACGTAGGTACAGATGTTATCAAGAATTATGCACAGGGCGGTAACCAGTACACAGCATACGTTTGGCCATACGGAACAGGTAGTGTAAACGAAGAGACTGGCGAGTATGCGGCAGCAGACCTTGCTAAACTTGAGACTCCAAAGAAGGTTTACAATGTTGCTTATCCAATGGATTCACTCGATAACCGTTTCTATCTCTACTTGTATCATCCATCAGATCGTGCAAGATTTATGGATAAGAAGGGCTTCCATTATGCTCTGTTCAATATTGACGATTTGTTTAATAAGGGTGAGGCATACTATACAGAGGCAGAATACACAGCTCTTGGTGTTAAATCATCAATCTATAAGGCATGTCCTTGCTTGACTAAGTTCAACTGGAGTTACGACAAGGTGTTTGTGGGTGGTAACCTTCAGGTTAAGAACGGCGACATTATGGTTATGCGTATGGCTGAGGTCTACCTTATCGCTGCCGAGGCTTGCGAGCGCCTGGGCGATAAGGCAAAGGCTGCCGAGTATCTGAATGTTCTTCGTAAGCGTGCTGCCCGTGAGACTGCTGATGCTAGCGAATATATTCTTACATCTTCTGATATTACAGAGGATATGATTTTCGACGAGTACGCTCGTGAACTTTGCGGTGAGTTTACTCGTTGGGCATTGTTGCAGCGTCACGATGCTTTGAAATCACGCCTTAGCAGATTTAATATACGTGCAGCAAAGAACTATAAGAGTTATATGAAGTGGCGTCCAATCTCACTTACATTCCTTAACCAGATTGAGAACAAGGAAGAGTATGGCGACAATGGCTACGGCGCAACAGCGAACTCAGGTCTTGATGGATACGAGATGTAATATTTTATGATATGTTTTAAAAAGGTCGGGGACAGCCCCGGCCTTTTTTGTTTAACCCAAATCGGTCATTAGGATTTCTCGGTGCTGTATGGCAGAGAGAAATCCTTTAGTTTTTCCCATATCGAGAGGAAGGATCGTCGTGTTTTCAACGACCTGGCCAAGTACAGAATGTGCTTG